>Ga0209689_1003896_pt1 | contig 10911 bp, 9 predicted proteins | sample GraSoiAngelo_149_FD_187119 | JGI IMG/M metagenome (GOLD analysis project Ga0209689, IMG submission 187119) | Grasslands soil microbial communities from the Angelo Coastal Reserve, California, USA - 14_1009_09_30cm (SPAdes) (version 2) | ecosystem: Environmental > Terrestrial > Soil > Grasslands ...
CGGGGTGCGGGTGTGGAAGGCGCTACGCGACGACGACCATTTCTATGGATTGGGCGAAAAGACCGGGCCGCTCGACAAGCGGGGCGCGAAGCTGGGTGGCACGGCGCTCGTGATGTGGAACTCCGACGTGTACGGCTACGACAACTCCACCGATCCCCTGTACGACGACATCCCCTTCTTCATGGTGCTGCGAGACGGGCGCGTACACGGCGTCTTTTTCGACAACACCTACCGATCGACGTTCGACATCGGCAAAGAGAGTCGCGCCTACTACGATTTCGGGGCCGAGGAGGGCGAGCTCGACTACTACGTCATCGCCGGCCCGAGCCCGGCCGGCGTGCTGGCCCGCTACAGCGACCTCACCGGCCACATGCAGCTGCCGCCGCTCTGGGCGGTGGGGTACCAGCAGTGCCGCTACAGCTACTATCCCGACAGCACGGTGCGCGCAATCGCGCGGGAGTTTCGCAGCCGCCGCATTCCCGCCGACGCGGTGTGGTTCGACATTCACTACATGAAGGACTACCGTGTCTTCACCTGGGACCACGACCGCTTCCCGGCTCCCGAGCATTTGCTCGCCGATCTCGATCAAGCCGGGTTCGCCACCGTGGCGATCGTTGATCCGGGCGTGAAACGGGATCCCGGCTACTCCGTGTATGACGACGGCGTGGCGCGGGACGTCTTCGTGCACAGGCCCGATGGATCGCTGTTCGTCGGTCCGGTGTGGCCCGGGCCCGCGGTGTTCCCCGACTTCACCCGGGCGAGCGCGCGGGCGTGGTGGGCCGATCAGATCGCGCGATTTAGCTCCGCCGGTCTCACCGGCATCTGGAATGACATGAACGAGCCGTCGGTGTTCAATGTCGCGTCGGCCACCATGCCGGATGACGTGCTCTTCGCGAACGACGGACAGCCGGGTAACCACGCCCAGGATCACAACGTGTACGGGCAGCAGATGTCGCGCGCCACGCGCGACGGGCTGCTGAAGCTGCGGCCGCGCGAGCGACCGTTCGTGCTGACGCGCGCGACCTACGCGGGCGGGCAGCGCTACGCCGCCGTTTGGACCGGTGACAACACGGCGGACTGGCAGCACCTGAGCGACGGCATCACCACCCTGCTCGGCATGGGAATCTCAGGGTATCCGTTCGTCGGCAACGATATCGGGGGCTTCGCGGGACGCGGCTCGGCCGAGCTCTGGACGCGCTGGGCCGAGCCGGCGGCGTTCTTTCCGTTCATGCGCGGCCACGCCGAGTTTTCGACCCCGCCCAAGGAGCCGTGGGCGTTCGGCGAGCCGTGGGAGACCTACAACCGACGCGCGATCGAGCGGCGCTACACGTACCTGCCGTACATCTACAACGCGTTCTACGAGAGCTCGCACAGCGGGATGCCCATGATGCGCGCGCTGGTGCTCGAGTCCCCCGACGATCCCGCGACGTACAACCTCTCCAGCGAATTCTTGTTCGGCCACGACCTACTCGTGGCGCCCGTGCTCGCGCCCGGTGACAGCGGCCGTAACGTGTATTTCCCTCAAGGCACGTGGTACGATGCCGAGCGTCTGAAGGAGTTTGCGGGAAGGAAGTGGACGGCGGTGCCGGCGGCGATCGATGCGCTGCCCCTGTTCGTGCGGGAGGGGGCGATCCTGTTTCGCGCACCGGTCATGCAGACGACGCGCGACTGGGCCACGGCGCCGCTCAGCTTCGAAGTGTTCGCCCAATCTGCGACCAGTCGCACCTACTACGAGGATGACGGCAAGTACGACGGCGCATCGTCCGTCCGCGAGGTGCGGTACACGCCTGATGCGTCAGGCGCGACGTTTCATCTGAGCGCCGCGCGCGGCGCCTATCAGCCGCAGCATCAGGCCAACCTCGTGGTCATTCATTTCGCTCGCCGTCCCCAGCAGGTGGTATGGCGCAGCGGCAATCAGGAGCGGCCGCTCGCCGATTGGACCTTCGATGAGCCGACGCAGACCTTGACGGTCTGGTTCCCGCAGGCGACGGAAGAGGCTGAGTTGGTGTTGCGGTGGTGAGTTAGCCCCGGCATGACATCCGTCGCCTCTCCCCGCGTCGTGAACATCGAAGACCTGCGCCTGCTGGCGCGGCGCCGCCTCCCCAAGGTGGTCTTCGATTACCTGGATGGCGGCGCTGAAGGCGAGGTCACGCTGCGCGAAAACCGCCGCGCCTTCGACGCGGTGACCTTCCGGCCGCACCACGCGGTGAGCGTGTCCGGCGTCGATCTGCGCACCGCGGTGCTGGGCAGCGGACTCGCCTTCCCCGTGCTGCTCGCGCCGGTCGGGTACAGCCGGCTGATGCATCCCGCCGGCGAGCGCGCCGCGGCCGGCGCCGCCGGCGCGGCGGGTGCCGCATACATCCTTTCCACCATGTCGGGGCACAAGCTCGAGGAGGTGAAGGCCGCCTCGTCGGGGCCCGTGTGGTACCAGCTCTATCTGATCGGCGGCCGGGACGCCGCCGAGGCGGCGATCGCGCGCGCCCGGGCCGCGGGGTACGCGGCGCTGGTCGTCACGATCGACACGCCCGTCGCGGGGCTGCGCGAGCGCGACGTCCGCAACGGCGTGGCCGAGCTCCTCGACGGCTCGTTCGGCGCGAAGCTCCCCTTCCTTCCCCAGCTGCTCGCCCGTCCCGCGTGGCTCGCCTCCTTCCTGCGGGACGGCGGCGTCCCCGCGTTGCCGAACGTCGTAGCGCCCGGCCAGGGGCCGATGCCGCTTGTGGACGTCACCACGGCGCTGGCCCGCGCCGCTGTGACCTGGGAGGACCTGCGCTGGCTGCGCGATGCCTGGCACGGACCGATGGTCGTCAAAGGGGTGCTGACGGGCGACGACGCCTGCCGCGCGGTCGACGCCGGCGCGGCGGCCGTCGTCGTTTCCAATCACGGGGGGCGCCAGCTCGACGGCGTCCCCGCCTCGCTGCGCGTGCTCCCGGAAGTCGTGACGGCCGTCGGCGGCCAGGCCGAAGTCCTGATGGATGGGGGCATCCGTCGCGGCAGCGACATCGTGAAGGCCATCTGCCTCGGCGCCCGGGCCGGGCTGGTCGGTCGCGCGTACGCCTACGGGCTCGCGGCCGCGGGCGAGGCGGGTGTCACCCGCGCGCTCGACATCCTGCGAGCCGACATGGAGCGAACCCTCAAGCTGCTGGGGTGCGCCACGATCAGCCAGCTGGATCGGTCGTTCGTGGATACGACGGCGTAGGTCCGCCGGCGGACGCCGCTGCGTGCTCGCGCGCGTGCGCCACCAGGTCCAGGCCGGTCTTCAATACGACGAGCAGCGCCAGTGCGAACACCGGCGAGCCCAACGCCTGAACCAGAACCCCCCCTCCCAGGATCACGACGTGGAGCACCATCACGCGGCCGTACGGCCGGGTCATCAGCATGGCGAGCGGGGCGGTGCGGTACTCGCCGGCTCCGATGTAGTTGAACGCAAACGACACGCCGTGACTCGCAGCCAGGGCCAGCGCAGCGGGCCAGATGCCGGCGCCTTGCACGGCGTGGAGAAATTCGGTCGGGCCCGGGAAACCGCGCTCGTGCATGCCGCCGAACAACGTCAGCACGAACACCCCGTGGACGGTCGTGAACATGCCGTAGTGCACGATGAAAAAGGGGATCATGCCCGCCTTCGCCACCCACATCAGCGGGTTGTCCGGCTGCGCCCACAGCATGCGCAGGATGTTGAACCCCCCCACAATCACGTTCTCGACCCAGAAGAGCAGCAGCGTCGCAAACACGCTCCAGCCGAAGAACAACACGCCGGCAAGCGGCACGAGATTCGCCGCCACCAGCACGAGGGCGCTGGGGGACAGGCGCAGGCCGGCGACGACGGTCGCTGGCGTCGGGGTGAGGTTGGGCGGCGTCATGGCGCTTGAACGATGGGTCCTGGAGGCGGCGGCGCCAAGGACTTGCCGGCCCGCCGGCACCCGAGGATCTTGCCCGGGTGAGTAACGTAAATAACAACCTGGCCGTGGTGGGCCTGTCGGGCAGTCCGGCCGCGAGCTCCAAGTCGCGCGTGCTGGTGGAATACGCGCTGGCGCGGGCCGCGGGGCGCGGGGCTCGAGCCGAGCTCGTGGACCTGGCGGCACTGCCCGCGGACGCGCTGCTGGGCCGCGGCTCGGCTCCCGCCGTCGCGGCGGCGCTCGCCGCGGCGGCTCGGGCGCGCATCGTGGTGGCGGGAACACCGGTCTACCGCGCCACCTATAGCGGCCTGTTGAAGGTGTTCTTCGATCTGTTGCCGCCGGACGGCTTGCTCGGCAAGATCGGCATCCCGATCGTGACCGGTCACGATCGCGGCCACTCGCTCGCGGTGGATCACGGGCTGCGGCCCCTGTTCGCGAGTCTGGGCGCCACCGTGGTCGCGAGCGGCGTGTACGGCACGAGCGCCCAGTTCCAGGACGGCAAGGCCGCACCCGAGTTGCTCCAGGCCGTGGATCGCGCGGTCGAGGAGGCGCTGGCCCTCGCCGGCGCCGCCATGCCCTGAGGAGACCAGGACGTCACATGAGCGCCACGCCGCAACATCCCCTCGCGATCTATTACGAGCACCCCGACTGGTTCCGTCCCTTGTTTGACGAGCTGGATCGCCGGCGGGTGCCGTACGTACGCCTCGGCGCCGCGAGCCACCGGTTCGACACCGCAGACGGGCGACCGCCCTACTCGCTCGTCTTCAACCGGATGAGCCCGTCGGCGTACCTGCGAGGCGCGGGGAATGCGATCTTCTACACGCTGCATTACCTGGCCCATCTCAAGCGTCACGGCGTGCGCGTCATCAACGGCTACGACGCCTGGGTCACCGAGACGTCCAAGGCGCTGCAGCTGTCGTTGCTCGAGCAGCTGGGGCTGCCCTTCCCCGCGGCGCGGGTCATCAACCACGCGGCCCAAGCGCCCGAGGCGGCGCGCGGGCTGCGCTTTCCCGTCGTGCTGAAGCCCAACATCGGCGGCTCCGGCGCCGGCGTGCGCCGGTTCGAGACGCCTGAGCAACTCGAGCAGGCGGCGCAGGCGGGGACGCTGGATTTGGGTATCGATCACACGACCCTGGTCCAGGAATACATTCCGGCCGCCGACCAGCGCATCACGCGGGTCGAGGTGCTGGGGGGGCGGTATCTGTATGCGATCCGCATCTACACCTCGGGCGAGAGCTTCAACCTCTGTCCGGCCGACGTGTGCCAGACCGTGGGCGGCGCCGAGCTGGTGCGCGGGGCGTGCCCCGTGGACGCGCCCAGGAACAATCTCCGGGTCGAGGGCTACACGCCGCCCCCGGAGATCGTGGCGCAGGTGGAGTGCATCATGCAGGCGGCGCACATCGACGTGGGAGGCGTGGAGTACATGATCGACGCGCGCGACGGTCGGTTGTACTTCTACGACATCAACGCCCTGTCGAACTTCGTGGCCGACGCACGCCGCGTGGTGGGGTTCGATCCCTTCGCCCGTCTGGTCGATTACGTGGAACGGGAGGCCGTCTGACCATGCGTTTCGGCTACTGGCTCCCGGTGTTCGGCGGCTGGCTACGCAACGTCCCCGACGAAGGGATGGAGGCGAGCTGGGCGTACGTCCGCCGCCTGGCGCAGCGGAGCGAGGCGATCGGCTTCGACCTGACCCTGATCGCCGAGCTGAACCTCAACGACATCAAAGGACCGGAGGCACCGTCGCTCGATGCCTGGAGCACGGCGGCGGCGCTGGCGGCGGTGACCGAACGGCTCGAGCTGATGGTGGCCGTCCGGCCCACCTTCCACCTGCCCGCCCTGCTCGCGAAGCAGGCCGCGAACATCGACCACATCAGTGGCGGTCGGCTCACGCTGAACGTGGTGTCGTCCTGGTGGTCGGGTGAAGCCCGGCAGTACGGCGTCGCGTTCGACCAACACGACGCGCGCTACGCGCGGACGGCGGAGTGGCTCGAGGTCGTGACGGGGATGTGGTCGGCGCCGCGCTTCAGCTTCGCCGGTCAGTACTACCGGGTGGAGGACGCGCTGCTCGAGCCCAAGCCGCTGTCGCGCCCCCGCCCCACGCTGTACGCGGGGGGCGAGTCCGACGCCGCGAAAGATCTCATCGCGCGCGCGTGCGACGCCTACCTGATGCACGGCGACCCGCCCGAGCGGATCGCCGCCAAGGTGGCGGACATGCGAGCGCGGCGCGAGCGCCTGGGGGGGGGCCTGCCGCCGCTCACGTTCGGGCTCGCCGCGTACGTCGTATGCGCCCGGTCGGAGGCGGCTGTACGACACGAGGTGGCGCGCATTACCGACGTGCGCCAGAGCGCCGCCGGTTACACCAACTATCAGGACTGGCTCGCCAACACGCAGCTCGAGCAGCAGGTGAGCCTCGAGGACTACTCCGTGTCGAACCGGGGCCTGCGCGCGGGACTCGTGGGCACGGCACCGCAGATCGCCGAGCGCATCCGCGAGTTCGAGCGGGCCGGAGTGGATTTGCTGCTGCTGCAGTTCAGCCCGCAGTACGAGGAGATGGAGCGGTTCGCGGCCGAAGTGATGCCGCTCGTCGAGACCGTACCGGCAGGGCCGCACAGCTGACGGATCTGCGCCGCGTCTGACCCGCTGGCTGTTGCGTCGTCGCTACACCCCTCGCCGCTTGACAGAGTAGCCCGCACGTCCCCACCCTAGTTCTCCCAAGCAGCGCCATCGGCCCCGTTGCGCCCGCGATACGGCCAACGGGGCGTCGTGTCTTACAGCGAGGGCGAGCCATGGACGCGAAACAGTTGTTGGACAGTCTCGAGCACGGCGTTGTGGCGATCGCGCCCGATTGGACGATCGCCGCATGGTCCGCCACGGCTGCGCGCATCACCGGCCTTCCGGCCGAGCGCGTGCTGGGTCAGAGCTTCTGGGTCGCGTTCCCGGCCGCCAAGGCCACCCACATCGAGCGCGTGCTGCAGCAAGTGCTGCACGACGGCAAACCGCAGATGTATCTCGCGCCCGCGGCCGCGAGCGATTTCCCGGGGATGGTGTTCGAGACCCAGGTCAGCCGCGGGCCGCACAACCATCTGATCATGGTGTTCCGGCAGGTGCGCGAGCAGCTCGACCCCGAATCGCGCGCCGCTCACCTGATGAGCGCGCTCGAGACCGAGCGCCGTCTGTACCTGCAGCTGTTCAGCTCGCTGCCCACTCCCGGCCTGGTGCTCACCGTGGACGGGCAGATCCTCGACGCAAATCCCGAAGGCGTCAAGCTGCTCGGCGCCGCCGATCCGGTGGCGTTGCGGGGGCGTCCCATGGGCGACTGGACGCCCGCCGCTCACCGCGCTCCTCTTGCCGCCGCCCTGCGGGACGCGGTCACACAACGTCAGGAGCTTCGCCTCACGGTGGAATATGCGGGCGAGCCGCCCCACGACGTGCGCGCCGTGATCGTGAACGTGGATCCGATGCGCCAGTCGCCCAAGCTGCTGTTCCTCGCGCTGGACGTGTCGCGCGAGGCGCTGCTGCAGCAACGCCTGCTCCAGGCGGACCGGCTCTCCCAGCTCGGCGCGCTGGTGTCGGGGGTGGCCCACGAGCTGAACAATCCCCTGGCCGCGATCGCGGCGTTCGGCGAGGCCCTCGTGCTGGACCCCAGCCAGGCCGACGTCCAAGAGAGCGCGGAGGTGATCCGCAGTGAAGCGATGCGTGCCGGTCGCATCGTCCAGACGCTGCTCGACTTCGCGCGCCAGCGGCCGCGCGTCCAGACCGCCGTGGACCTGGGGGAGATCGCCGACCGCGTGCTCGCGTTGCAGCGGAGCGGGTTCAAAAAGGCACGCATCCGGGCCAGCGTATCCGTGCCGAAGGACGTCCCCGCCGTGGCGGGCGACCCGCAGGAGCTGCAGCAAGTGCTCTTGAACGCCGTCGTGAACGCGCGCCAGGCGATCGAGAACAGCGGCCGCCCGGGCCAGATTGGCATCGCCGCCCAGGTCACCGGCCAGCACGTCGTCGTGACCGTCGAAGATACCGGGCCCGGCGTGCCGGCCGACATCCTCGATCGCGTGTTCGAGCCCTTCTTCACGACCAAGGCGGATCAGGGCACGGGGCTCGGCCTGGCGATCAGCTTCGGGCTCGTGCGCGGGATGGGCGGCCGGATGTGGATGCAGAACGTGGAGGGCGGCGGGGCACGGCTCTCGTTCGAGCTTCCCGTGGACGCGGGCGACGCGAGCGCGCGGTCCGCCGCCGACCCGGCGTCGGACAGCCGGCGCCTGTCGGTGCTGGTGGTCGAAGACGAAGACAGCGTACGCCGCGCCATGGCGCTGCTCGCCAAACGGCTGGGGCACGAGGTGACCAGCGTGGGGCGGTTCGCCGACGCGACGGAGCGCCTGGCGGCGCCCAACGTCCGCTACGACGCGCTGCTCGTCGACGTCCATCTGGACGACGAGCACACCGGCTTCGATCTGTTCGAGCGGCTGCGGGAGGAGGGTCGGGGGCGAGAACGGCACATCGTCTTCACCACCGGCGACTCGATCTCGCTGCATACGCGCGACGCGCTACAGCAGGCCGATCGGCCCGTGCTGCGCAAGCCGTTCAGCCTCGACGAGCTGCGCGAGATGCTCGAACGTGTGGCGGCGGGTTGAGGCGGGCGCTGCGAGTCTAGGCCGCCGCGACGACGGCGCGCGCGCGCGCGCGCTTGCGCGGCTGCGCGGCGCGCTGTGCGCGGTAGAATGCGACGGTTTGCCGGAGCCCTTCCTCGAACTCGACGACCGGCTCGTAGCCGACCAGGCGCCGTGCCTTAGCCAGCGCCGCGACGGAATCGCGGACCTCCCCCGCCCGTCCCTCGGTGTACAGCGGCGCGAGGGGAACGCCGGTCAGCGTGCGGACGTGGTCCCACAGCTGGCTCACGCTCACGCCCTTGCCGCACCCCACGTTGAACACCTGCCCCGCCACCCCCGCGGCGGGTGCCTCCGCCGCGAGCAGGTTGGCGTGCACGACGTTCGCGATGTACACGAAATCGCGCGTCTGACCGCCGTCGCCGAAGATCGTGGGGCGCTCGCCCGCCAAGGCGGTGGCGATGAAACGCGGCACCACCGCGGCGTACTGCGAGTTCGGGTCCTGGCGGGGCCCGAAGATGTTGAAGTAGCGCAGGACCACCGTCTCCAACCCGTAGGTCGCGTGGAAGGCGACGCAGTACTCCTCGCCGGCGAGCTTGGACGCCGCGTACGGCGACAGCGGCCGGGTCACGTGCTCCTCCGAGTTCGGCAGCGTGGCGGGGTTTCCGTACGCCGAGGTGGAGCCGGCGTATACCACCCGGTGTACGCCCTTCTCTCGCGCCGCGAGCAGCACGTTCAGCGTGCCGGTCGCGTTCACTTGGTGGGTGACGAGCGGCTCGTCCACCGATCGCTGCACCGAAGTCACGGCGGCGTGATGCATCACGCAGTCGACATGCTCCACCGCGCGGCGGCACGTGTTCAGATCGCTCACGCTGCCACGGATAAAGCGGATGTCACGTCGCACGGCCGCGAGGTTCGTGCGGCGGCCGGACGACAGATCGTCCAGCACCGTAACGTCGTGCCCTGTGGCGACGAGGTGCTCCACCAGGTGCGAGCCGATGAAGCCCGCACCTCCCGTGATCAGATAGCGCACGCAGTTCCCTTGGTCATCGGCCTGCGTCCTGCCCCTTGCAGGAATCCGGCCAGCGCGTCCGGACACGGGTCCCGCCACTCTGTCCCCCTGCGGGGTGCCACCGAGGTTGTAGCGCTCGGGCAACAGGTGTCTCGCGGCCGGTGAGGTTCATCGAGTTCACGATTGCAACGGTCAAGCCGCTGGATCACGCTGAGGAGATCAAGCGGTTGTTCGTAGCGCACGGCCGCGTCGACTGCCCGGAGTTTTTCGACACACGCCACGCGATTCGTTGCGCCCGCTTCGTCACGCGGCGTGTGTCGACGCCGCTGCTCGCGGCCCCGCTGACGACGACTGGGGACGCCGTGCGGGGCGCGGTGCAGCAATGGGAGATCACGGATCTGGCGTGCGATCGGTAGCGACGCCACGCCGCGCGCGCGCCATGCCTGCGGGCACGTGGCCACGCTGTCGCGCGCTCGCGACAGGGATGCGCGAGCACGATGGACCCCTGGTTGGTCGGCCGCTTCACGGCACGGCCGTTGCCGCCACGAGGCTGTATGAGCCAACCACTGCGTAACCGACAGGAGCAACGTGGCGACCGAGCCGGAGCTCCCCCGCCGATGCATCATTCTTCTCTCGACATGTTGGAGTCTGCCCGCCGGGGGAGGCGTCCTGTCCCGATGCAACCGGGATTCGTGTCCGGGCTGCTGAGCCGGATCAGCCGAATGCCCGACCGCCTGCTGCACAATGGCCGGCGCCGGGCGGCGTTGGCGCTGTTGGCGGGCGCGGAGCGAGCTCCAGCGTCGGTGCTGGTGATCTGCAACGGCAACATTTTCCGGAGCCCGTTCGCGGCCGCGGTGCTGCGACGGGCGCTCGAGCTGCGCGGCCTGGGGCGCGTACGGGTCGACTCGGCGGGCTTTGCCGGGCCGGGTCGGCCGACGACGGCCGACGCGGTCGCGGCCGCGGCGCAGCGCGGCGTCGATCTCAGCCAGCATGCGTCTCAGCTCGTCATGGCCGATCTCGTGCGCGCCGCCGATCTGATCGTCGTGATGGACGCGATGCAGCGCCGCATGATCTGCGAACGCTTTGGCCGCAGCCCGCGGGGAGTGCTGCAGCTCGGGGACCTCGATCCACTGCCCGTCGCGTCTCGGGGCATCGAGGATCCCGTGGAGCAGGGGCCCGAGGTGTGTGTCCGAGTGTACGCGCGCATCGAGCGCTGCGTGGAAGAGCTGGCGCAGGCGCTGGGCACGCTCGCGCAATCCAGACGCGCGGCGGTGCCGTAGCACGGCCCAGCCTTTTCTATGGTCCGACTCAGGGCGTGACGTCGAAGGGAATGCTCGTAATGGAATTCAAGGGCCAGGCGGTGGCCCGGAGTGTGTAGCCGGTCCCCGGCTTGTCGATGCTC
>Ga0209689_1003897_pt1 | contig 10911 bp, 10 predicted proteins | sample GraSoiAngelo_149_FD_187119 | JGI IMG/M metagenome (GOLD analysis project Ga0209689, IMG submission 187119) | Grasslands soil microbial communities from the Angelo Coastal Reserve, California, USA - 14_1009_09_30cm (SPAdes) (version 2) | ecosystem: Environmental > Terrestrial > Soil > Grasslands ...
TTCTCTACCGCGTTAATGGTGGACGATACTGGACTTGAACCAGTGACCTCTGGCATGTGAGGCCAGCGCTCTAACCAACTGAGCTAATCGTCCGTGGCCGGGAAGTTAACCACTTACAGAACGGCTGTCAAGCGATTCTCCCCCCGACGTGCCCTGAAACGAGCGCCGTGAGCTTCCGCGCGACGTCCTGGAGGTCACCACGAGGTCTTCCGGAAATCGCGCCGACGGTGCCCGGCCCTCTCAGTGCACGATTCTGGCGCACATCGTCGCCATCGTCAGTACGACCACGACGATGAGCACGACAAGACCGGCGATGGTGAAAGTGCCTTCGGTCCCACTGCGCCCCAGAAATCCACGCTTGATCGCATGTCCGCAGGCCGGGCACCTATCGGCTTGGTCACTGACCCGATGGGGGCACTCCGGGCACTTGATCAACCTCAACCGCATTGGCGGCACCGCTAAGCTCACTTCCCCAGCCCCTCGAACTGCCGGCACGCCGCGTAGACGTCGTGGTCGGCCTCGTGGGTTTCGTCGTCCTCCCCGTCAGGAGGCTCGACATCCGCCGCTGATAGCGCGACTGTCATCTCTTCGCTAGCCATCCCGAGCTCCAACGTGAGCAGGCGGGCGCGAAGCCACGCCGCCGTGTTGTGTATCCGCTCGACTTCCGCCGTGGTTCGGTCACGCCGGAGCGGGCAGGGCCCAGACTCGCGTGAACGGGCGCCGCGGACCGATATAGTACGTCAGCCACTTCTCAAGGTCCACGTGCCCCCGGCGATGGTCCTCATCGGTCTGCGCGTACGGCTCGCCGCGGCGCCAGTGCACGCGATACTCGTGGGGACCGGCACTCCCTTCGGCCCACGCCACGATGACGCGGGCGCCTTCGGGTAAGGTTTGGATCTCTCTCGTCGAGAGAGGCGGATACGTCGGCTCAGGTGCCATCATTCCAGCAGCTCCGTCACCGGCACGCCGAGGACGCGCGCCAAGCGCTTGAGGATCGCGACCGATGGATTGTTCTTCCGCACCGTCTTCGACTTGCCGGTACGATTCGACGGCTCCAGCTTTGCGATATAGCCCTGGGACACATCTCCGTGGCGACAAATATCACTGCGCCACTCCGAATGTGCAAGAGCCGCTACTTCAGATACCCTTCCCGGAACACGCCCCGGGGATAGCGAGGCCGGCCTCGCGCGTCTCGATGCCTCGCGCGTCTCGATGGTAGTCGAGCAGCGAGGGCGACACCAGTCGCGCGCCGATCGTGGTGACTTCTCTGCGAAGGGTGCGGCGCTCACGACCTTTTCCACAGGCTTTTCCACAGGCGATGCCGCCCGCACGAGTGTGTGCAAATTCTTTCACGGATTGACGGACTCGCTCTTCGGCTACAAGGGTGGAATCTAGATCTTTGGCTCTTGCTGGAAATGAGGTGTTCAATGCGGACCCACGTTCAGATCGTCCTTGTGGCGCTCATCCTGGCACTGTCGTCAGCACTGCCCGTGGAGGCTTCACTGATCGACTTCATCGCCGAGAACATCACCTGGGAGGTGCCGCAGCTCGGGTCAGACCCGGTCGTGCTCAACGGTCACATGCTCTGGAACACCGAAACGGGCCAGCGCGTGAGCCCCCTGGGTAGCTTCAGCGTCACGGGAACCGGGGTCTGGCAGGGCAGCTGGAATCCGTATTTTCCGGGGCGGGGCGACCCCCTGATTCTCCTTGAGGGACTCCTCGTCGGTCCCCCGAACCCCGGATCCGACCACAACTCGAACGGCTACAGCTATATCAGTCTGTGGCTTCCACAGGGGATGACCCTGGACACGGCGCAGCCCGGGACGTACGGGGTGAGCAATGACCGGATCGACTGGTCCTCGGTGCAACTCAGCTTTCCGGGGATCGCGGCTACAGGCGGCGATCTGCGCGTCGTCGGCGTTCCGCTGCCCCTGCTCATCACTCCGAGCGATGCGGTCCGCGGCGCGCTCCGCCGGCTCAGTCCGCCGCTGCAATACGTCACGGCGATGGGCACAACGGCGATCCTGCGCGCGGTGGACGTCCCAGCCGCTCTGCGCTCTGGCCTCGGCGCCTACGGCGAGTATCAGGCCAACATCGACCTCCGATCCGTGACGATACGGGTGACGGAGGGCTGCAACGGGCTCGGCCTCATCCTCACGCTCGGCGTGGGCGCGTTGCTCCTGGCCCCGCAGATGCGGCGTGGGGCGCTGCTGCTCGTGGCCGTGGTCCCGCTGGCGCTTGGCGCGAACGCCCTGCGCGTGGCGATCCTGAGTCTCGGCGTGGAACGGTGGGGCGTCGACTTCGTTCGCGGCCCGACGCTCGCACATGAGCTGGTCGGCTGGGTGACATGGCTCGCGGCGCTCGTGGTGCTGATCGGGCTCGCGATGCGGATGGCGCGGCCGAGCAGCGACGAGAGAGGCAAGATCGCGAGGGCAGCGAGTCTCATCGCGCCTTCGCCTTCAGCTCATTCCTGACGAGCACCACGCCGAGGGTCGCCGGCGTCACTGGCGTGGCGCGGGGCGCGTTCATCGTAGCCCCGCCGCTTGATTCGATCTCCGTGGCCGGACCGATCCGTTGGCCGGCATCGGTGCTCCACGCCGCGACGAGCATGTGAGAGTAGGCTCGCCAGCCGCCACACTTGTGGGCGCCGTCGTCGTTCCGGAATAAGTTCGGTTCGACCCGCGTGAGCTGCGTCTGGTTCGGTGTCTTGAGCCTCGTCGTCGACCCCCCATTGCCCCAGTCATCGAACGACCGGCCGGAACTGTTGCAACCGGTGCAGGCGATCGAGGTATCAATGATCTTGAACTCGGCCTTGTTGTCCGTGACGTTCTTCCGGTAGGCTTCAAGGATGACGGACGTGCTGCCCGTCGTCATCCGCCGCAGGACCACCTCGTAGCGGTACCATTTCCCGACCTTCTGCGATGCGACCTCGGCCGGCACCTGCCCGGCAAAGGTCCAGCGCGGCCCGAACCGGCAGCAGTCGAGCTGCGGCGACCAGCCGACCACGCTCGTGGTCCAGCCATAGATCAGCGGCGTGGTGTTGGCGCCGTCCGTCGTGTCCCATTGCGTCGATGCGCCAGCATCGGTCCTCAGGCTGAACCACTTCGCGCTGTTCAGGCAGTGCACGCCAGAGGTCTTGCCGGTCGTCCAGACGTAATTCGGCGACATATAGACGTACCAGCGCACGGCGACGCGCGTGCGCGGGTCGCTAGCCGCGAGCACGTGTCCAAACTCATAGGTGCCCGTATGGCCTTCGGAGCCCCGGAAGTACCGCGGGACCGAGGCGTCAGCAGGGAAAGCGGCGAGGACAGCAGGGTCAGATCCGATGAGGGGAGGATCCGAGTCGCCCCGGTTGATCGCTGAGCCGTGGTCATAATTATTCTCGCCATTGCATTGTTTCGTCGTCGAGTCATTGGGATTCCACACGGCATCGACTCCCGACGCATTCTTCACATACGCGGTCATCTCGAGCGGCTCGGAGCAGAGGCAATTCACCCCGAGGGCACTGCAGCGTTGCTCGGGCGATGCGGCCTGGCCCGGAGATGGGTTCGCGGCCGCGAAGATGCTGGCGAGGACAATGATCAGCAATCGAATCATCGGCGCTCCTCTAATCGTCACCATGTGTAGTCGTCGTCGCGGCCCGGAGCATGCTGCTGCAGTTCCGCGCGGGCAGCTATTCCGGACGCTGATTTCGTATTCGAGCCCACTCGGCATTATTAGGAGACTTTCCCCACATCAGCAATCAGAACCGGGTCCCTCGCCGAAGTGCGCGAGTGTCCTCGAGGTACAACTCGAAGACCTCACGCTTCAGTCCGTCCAGGACATCGGCGGCGCGGCAAGACTTGGAGCTATCTATGAGGCGAGCAAGGTCAGACCTGCGCGACGTGGGTCTCGTCGACACGAGCCAAAGCGAACCTCGCTGTCGTGGCCACGGCCGAGCCGATCAGTACGGCCTCCAGGCGCTACGGGTCGCTTGAAACAGCTCGCGCTCAAAAGAAGACCGGAGAGGATCGATCGTGTCCGCGAAGCTTGCCATCAAAGCTGGTCCGACAGTGCTCCAGGTAGTCGATCGCGCCGTCCATAATGATTGCGCCGCCGCCAGCATATGTCCGTTGAGAGCGTTCATCATCTGCATCACACGCCCTTCTCCATAGATGATCGCGACCTGAGCCTTCAGAACATCGTTCGAGAGCAGCAAATCTCGAAGCTCCCGGCTTTGAACGCGGTATTCTCTGCGATCGATCTTTTTGCCGCGATAGCCGGCATCCTTCCGCGCGTGAAGAAATTGGATCTGGCTGTAAGCCTCATTAGCCCATTCGACGACGGCCGACATGAGCTCGAGGCGTCGGCGATGGCGCTCGATGAGGCCCGTGTAGATCGCGGTTAAGAGCCCCCCAAGGAGACCCCCGGCCAGGCCCGAGAAAAATATTTCGGTCATTTTGAAAACGTGCCCACCACCATCTCTAGTCCACCCTAAACGGTCCAAAATGAGCCGACCTAGAAAAGAAAACCCGCTCGGCAAGCTCGCGACTTACCGAGGGGTCTGGTCTTTGGCCTCACATGGGAGCGGTGCTGCGCCGGATATGGCGCCCGAAGGTGTTTCCGGCGAGATTCAGGCGCATTCCGGAATCGTCGCGGTCGCTGTTGAGGTGATTCCATGCGCCGCCAGTGCCCCGCGCAAGAAGAAAGGCGGCCGGAAAAGGTGATAAGGAGTAGCCTTCACAGTGAAACAGCATCGGCGGCAAGAGCCGAGGGGGAGGGCGAGGAGTTATGACGCGGATGATCGCCATCGCGGTCGTCGCGGGGCTGGCAGTGGGAGTTCTCGCCGGCTTCCTGTGGTGGGGAACGGCGGCGAATCGGACGCGCGACGAGCTTCGCACGCTGCAGACGCAGAAGGCCGACGAGGTCAAAGGGCTGCAAGACAAGCTCAAGAAGACCGAAGAGGAGCTTCAGAGCGAGCGCGAGCGCCGCGGCCGCCTTGAGCAGGCTCTGAGCCAGGGCAAAAAATAGGCCCCCATGGGGTCAGGCGAGGAGATCAACTTATGAGAAGCATCTTGATGGTCCCGGCCACGCTCCTGATCCTCGTCGCGAGCGGATGTGCGAAGGACCCCGTGCCGCTGCCGGCGTCGGCTTCGGCACCCGGTTCCGGCGGCTCCGCGGGCTCGACCGCGGCCGGCCGGGCGCAGCCGGCGCCTTCGCCATCCGCGGACGCGGCCGGAGGGACCAGCCGTACCGCGCCGGGAGGAACGGATAGCGCGTCGGCGGCGTCGGGGGCGCGGCCGTCGCCCCGTGACTTCTCGGATGTCGCGGCCCTCAAGGACGTCTACTTCGATTTCGACAAATACGATATCCGGCCAGGAGACGCGAAGATCCTTGACGCCAACGCCGCCTGGCTCAAGAGCAACGAGAGGCATCTGGTGCTGATCGAAGGCCACTGTGACGAGCGGGGGACCCCGGAGTACAACCTGGCGCTCGGCGAGCGGCGTGCGAAGGCCGCGATGGGCTATCTGACCGCGCTCGGCATCCAGGCAAACCGGATCTCGATCGTCAGCTACGGGGACCAGCGCCCCGTCTGCACCGAGCGCGGCGAAGCCTGCTGGGCCAAGAACCGGCGCGCGCACTTCCTCGCCAAGCCCGGGTAAGACGAGGGCGCAGGGACGTCAGTACCGCGAATCGACCAGCCGTCTGCGCGTGAGGTCGATCCCGCGGCGGCGCGCACTTCCTGATCAAGCCGGAGTAGGCCGCGCGGCGAGCGCGCCCTTCCCTGCGCGGGGACGGCACGCTCGCCACGGTCCTGGAGAGATCGAGCCGGCGTCAGCGTATAATCCAGCCGAATCCAGGCCAGGAGAGAACGCGATGACGCAGCCCGCAGGCGGCAGTCCCGGCCACGTCGACGGCCGGTCGGCGGTCGTGAGGCAAGACCTCGACAACGTGCTGCACCCGGTGGTCGCCCACCGGCAGCTCGAGGCCGAGCCGCTCGTGATCGTCGAGGGCCACGGCTCGACCGTCGTCGACGCCGACGGCACCGCATACCTCGACGCGATGGCCGGCCTCTGGTGCGTGAACGTCGGGTACGGCCGTACCGAGCTGGCCGACGTGGCCGCGGACCAGATGCGCGCCCTTCCGTACTATCCGCACACAGCGATGAACGAGCCCGCCGCCAAGCTCGCCCAGCGCGTGAACGGCCTCTTGGGCGGCGACAACCACGTCTACTTCGTGGCCTCGGGCTCCGAGGCGAACGAGGCCGGCTTCAAGTTCGCGCGGCAGTACACCAAGCACGAGAACCCCGGCCAGTACCGCTACAAGACGATCAGTCGCTACCTGGGCTACCACGGCACGACCTTGGCCACCCTGGCTGCCGGCGGAATGGGCGACCGCAAGATGAAGTTCGAGCCGCTCGGCGGCAACGACTTCGTCCACGTGGCCCCGCCCTACTGCTATCGCTGTCCGTTCGGGCTCACCTATCCGTCGTGCGAGCTCGCGTGCGTGAAGAACATCGAGGCGACGATCCAGGGCGAGGGGCCGGACACGGTGTCGACCGTGCTGGTGGAGCCGATCATGAGCGCCGTCGGCGTCGCGGTGCCGCCCGACGACTATCTGCCCGAGGTCGCGGCCGTCGCGAAGAAGTACGGCTGCCTCCTGCACATCGACGAGGTCATCAACGGCTTCGGCCGCACCGGCAAGATGTTCGCGCATCAGCATTCCGGGGTGCGGCCCGACATCGTCGCGATCGCCAAGGGCATCGTGAGCGCTTACCTGCCGATCGCCGCCACCGTGGTCCGGAACGACGTGTTCAAGTCGTTCGTGGGCGATCCGTCCGAGAACCGCCAGGTGTTCCAGATCTCGACGTATGGCGGCCACCCGGTCGCGGCCGCCGTCGCCAACCGTAACATCGAGATCATCCTCGAGGAGCGGCTGGTCGAGCGCTCGGCCGAAAACGGCGCCTATCTGCTCGACGGGCTCCGCACGCTCCTGAAGCATCCGTGGGTGGGTGACGTGCGCGGCAAGGGACTCTTCGCGGGCGTCGAGCTCGTCCGCGATCGCCGCACGAAAGAGGCGATACCGGCCGATCGGATCAAGGGTGTCGTCGACTTCGCGCGGCGCAACGGCGTGATCGTCGGTCGCTCCGGCGGCGGCCGCCATCTTGGCAGCACGATCGTGCTCTCGCCGCCGCTGGTGATCACGCGCGCCGAGATCGACCGCGTGGTCGCCGTCCTCGACAAGGCGATCCAGGAGATGGGCGGCCAGCTCGGCGCGAGCTGATCGTGGCGCTCCCCCGCTTCGGTCTCAATCGCTTCGACGCGCGCTCGGTGGACGCCTTCGCCGCCGACGTGCGGCGCGCCGAGACGCTCGGCTGGGACGCGGCGTTCCAGCCGGACTCACAGCTCCGCCGGCGCGACACGTACGTGCTGATGGCGGCGGCGGCCCGCGTCACCGAGCGCATTCTCCTCGCGACGCTCCTGTCGAATCCGGTGAACCGGCACCCCACCGTGACGGCGTCGTCGATCGCGACGATCGACGAGCTCGCGCCCGGTCGCACCTTGCTCGGCTGGGGTGTGGGCGACACCGCCGTGCGGCTGGCCGGGCTCAAGCCGGCGCGCGTCAGCGAGCTCGAGGCGAGCACACGCCTGATGCGTGCGCTGCTCGACGGCCGCGCGGTCGACGTCGGCGCGCGCGAGCCCGCGCGCCTGCCGCACCATCGGCCCGTGCCGATCTGGATCGCGGCGGGCGGGCCACGCACCCTGCGCATGGCGGGCGGCGTTGCCGACGGTGTGTTCATCCGGGTCGGAACTCATCAGGCGAACATCACGAGGTCGATCGAGGAGATCCGCGCGGGAGCGGCCGCCGCCGGCCGCGACCCGTCCAGGGTCGGCCTCGGCGCCGTCTTCCACACCGTGCTCGTGGAGGAGCCCACCCGAGCGCTCACGATCGGCAAGTCGATGGCGGCCGGGTACTATGAATACTCGCCGATGCTCTTCGGGCCGCCGCGCCTTTCCTGGTCGGGGCCGGATCCCGAGAAGCTCAAGCGCGAGCGCAACGTCTTCCCCGACTTCCACCACGCGCCCGACCTGGAAGCGAGCGGCAAGGTCGTCGATTTCCTGCCCGATGCCGCCGCCGACGCGTTCTGCCTGCGCGGCGGGCCGGCCGAGATCGTCACGCAGCTGCTCGCCGTGCTCCAGTCGGCGCCCGCGGCGTTCGACTACGTGTGCCTGCACCCGATCCCGAACCCGACGGCGCCGGACGATCCCGAGCGGGGCTTCATGGCTCGGGTCGCCCGCGAGGTGCTGCCGCCCGTGCGGGCGGCGCTCGGCGCCGGCGGCCGGATAGGCGGTCGCGCGATGCCGAGCCCTCCTCCGAGCCCTCCTCCCGGCCTCAAGGTTCGGCAGCGCACCCCGGTGTCCGCGCGCGCTCGGCAGCAGGAGCTGCCCCCGCAGCTCCAGAAATACGTCGAGACCGGTGAAGCGCTCGTCGCCGAGCCGTTCAAGGGAATCACCGCCGGCGGCAGGGTCGCTCCCGGGCTCTTCAAGATCCAGAAGACGGGGGCTTCCACCCGGCAAATCACCGACGCCGCACGCGCCTTCGTCGATTCCTTGAGCGAGCCGCAGCGAGAGCGCGCGCTCTTCCCCCTGGAGAGCGACGCGTGGCGACGGTGGAGCAACATCCATCCGTATCTCATGCGCCACGGCCTTTCGCTCGACGAGATGAGCCCGGCGCAGCGCGATCGCGCGCTCGCGCTGGTGCGGGAGAGTCTCAGCACGCAGGGCTTCAAGACGGCACGCGACGTCATGCGGCTGAACGAGCTCGTCCTGGCGATCACGGGGAGCCAGGCCGAGTACGGCGAGTGGCTCTACTGGCTCAGCGTGATGGGAATACCGTCCCACGACGGGCCGTGGGGATGGCAGATCGACGGCCATCACCTCATCGTCAATTGCTTCGTCCTCGGCGACCAGGTCGTGATGACCCCGATGTTCATGGGCTCCGAGCCGGTCGCGGCAACCGAGGGCCCGTACGCCGGCACGCGCGTCTTCCAGGCCGAGGAGCGGCAGGGCCTGGCGCTGATGCGGGCGCTCACGCCCGAGCAGCGCCATCGGGCGATCCTCGCCCCCGAGCTCCCCACCGAAGTCTTCACCGCGGCGTTTCGTGACAACGTCGAGATGCAATACCAGGGCATCGTCTCGGGCGACCTCACGACCACCCAGCAGCGCATGCTGCTCGACGTGCTCGAGACGTACATCGGACGTATCCGGCCGGGCCACTCCGAGGCGAGACGGAACGAGGTCAAGCGCCATCTCAACCATACGTACTTCGCGTGGATGGGCGGCACTGACGAGGACGGTGTCTTCTACTACCGGATCCACAGCCCGGTCATCCTGATCGAGTTCGACCACCAGCGCGGGATCGCCTTCGACAACGACGCGCCCTCGCGGCACCACATCCACACGGTGGTCCGCACGCCGAACGGGAACGACTACGGGAGGGATCTACTCCGCCAGCACCACGCGCGGTTCGACCACACGAGAGCGGACCACAGCCACTGACGAAAGGCGCGGCTCAGGTCTTGTAGGAAGGATCGATGCGGTCGAGCCGCCGGAGCAGCCCGGGCCAGATCGTCTCGCCGCGGCCGCGCGGCCGAGCCGGCCCGGCGTAGGCGGCATCCAGGACGTCTTTCGGCACCGGAATCAGCTCGCCGCCGCCGGACTGGGCGCGCACCTGGATCGCGCAGGACGATTCGAGGAAGTACATCGCGACGAAGGCGTCCGCGACGGTCTCCCCCACCGTGATCAGCCCGTGATTCCTCAAGATGAGGTGCGTGTGGTCGCCGAGATCCGCGACCAGCCGCGGCTTCTCGTCGTCACGCGTCGCGATGCCTTCGAAGTCGTGATAGCCGAGGCTCGGGATGACGGACATCGCGTGCTGCGAGATCGGCAAGAGCCCGGCGCGTTGCGTCGAAACCGCGATCCCGCTCACCGTGTGCGTGTGGAGCACGCAGCGCGCGTCGTGGCGCGCGGCGTGGATGGCGCTGTGGATGACGAAGCCCGCCTGGTTCACCGGGAACGGCGAGTCGCCGATCTTGCGTCCCTCGAGATCGATCTTGACCAGGCTCGAGGCCGTGATCTCGTCGAAGAAGAGCCCGTAGGGGTTGATCAGGAACTGATCCTCGGCGCCCGGCACCCGCATCGTGATGTGGGTGAAGGTCAGGTCCTCCCAGCCGTAGCGCACCAGCAGCCGGTAGCAGGCCGCCAGGTCCACCCGGACCGCCCACTCCTCCTCCGACACCTTCCCCTTGAGCGATGGAATCTCGATCCCGCTGGGCGCCATCACCGATCCTTTACTTGATGTTGTAGAGACGGGCCGCGTTCTCGCACGTGATCTTCTTCTGCACCCGCTCCGAGATCCCGACCAGGTTCTTCCCGAGTGTGCTGCGCGAGTTCGGCCAGATGCAGTCCGGGTGCGGGTAGTCCGCGCCCCAGATGATGTTGTCCTCGCCGATGAGCGGGATGATCGGCTCCAGGTACTGATCCTGTTGATAGGTGACGAAGCCCTGGCGGCGGAAATAGTCGCTCGGCTTCAGCTTGAAGTTCAGCGACCGGGCCCGGTCGAAGTACTCGGTGTCGAGCCGGTCGAACACGTACGGTAGCCAGGTCACGCCCGACTCGCCCAGGACGAAGTTGAAGTCCGGGTACTTCCCGCAGGCGCCCGAAGCCAGAATCGACACCAGCACCTCCATGGTGTCCAGCTGGAACAGGGCCGAGCGCACCAGCCGCCACTGGGTGAAGAACTGCTTCTCCATCTCCGGCGTGTCCGGCGCGCGCAGCGCCTTGAAGCCGGTCGAGTGGAAGGCGATCGGGAACTTGCACTCGGCGGCGGCCTCCCAGAGCGGATACCAGCCGGAGTGATAGAGCGGCGGCG
>Ga0209689_1003900_pt1 | contig 10905 bp, 8 predicted proteins | sample GraSoiAngelo_149_FD_187119 | JGI IMG/M metagenome (GOLD analysis project Ga0209689, IMG submission 187119) | Grasslands soil microbial communities from the Angelo Coastal Reserve, California, USA - 14_1009_09_30cm (SPAdes) (version 2) | ecosystem: Environmental > Terrestrial > Soil > Grasslands ...
CTTGACACGCGGCGAGCCGAGCCGGAGATCCGTGAACGGCTCCGAGACTGGCAGGGGCTGCTGGTCCGGCAAACCACTGAGGCGAGGGATATCCTTCGGACATTCTTGGTCGGGGCGACTCACCTTCACTCCGGTCCCTGATGAGCATCGCTACGAACTGACAGGAGAAGGGACGTTCGAGCGGCTCTTGGGTGTGGGTGTGGATAACCGTTCAACAGCGGTGGTGACCCCGGCGGGATTCGAACCCGCGATCTCGACCTTGAAAGGGTCGCGTCCTTGGCCAAGCTAGACGACGGGGTCTCCGCGGACAACCAGAACGAGCGGAGTGTATCACGAGTGGCAGCGACGGGAAACGGAAGACCGTGAACCCGGTGGCCGCGCACTTGGTGTGCGCGGCCACCGCCCTCCGAAAACTTGCTACGCCTTCTGCTCCCGAAGCGCCTTCAGCACACGATCCGGCAGATACGGCGACGTACGAACTCGGGCTCCGCTGGCGGCGAAGATGGCGTTGCTCAGCGCCGGAAGAACAGTCGTGACTCCCGGCTCACCCACGCCGGTGGGATACTCGGTGCTCTGCACGACGTACACCTCGACGTCGTCGGGCATCTCGTTCATGCGGAGGAGCTGGTACTCGTGGAAGTTGCTCTGCGCGATTTGGCCACCCTTCACGGTGGCGCGCTCCTTGAGCGCGTTGCTCAGGCCGAACAGCAGCGATCCCTGCATCTGGTTACGCACGCCGTCCGGGTTGACGACGAGGCCGGCGTCCACGGCGCACCAGATCTTCTCGGCCCTCACGGCGCCCGTATCGGGGTCGACGCGGGCCTGGATCACAGTGGCGGTCCAGGTCGGCGACGCCTTCTCCTGCGCCGTGACGCCGGCGATGCCGAGCCCGACGTTCTTCGGGAGCGAGCTCCGCCGGTCCCAGCCCGCCCTGTCGGCGACGAGCCGGAGGGCGTTCTGCAACCTCGGCGCGCCGCCGAGCATCCGGAGCCGGAACTCGAGCGGATCGACACCGGCGAGGTGAGCCAGCTCGTCGACGAACGTCTCGACGGCGAAGAAGGTGTAGTTCGGCGCCACCGCGCGCACGTACCCCACCTCCATGCCGGTTTCGGCGCGGATCGCGCGCACGAACTGGTTCGGGATGTCGTAATAGTGGTCGGAGCCGTTGAGCGAGAACTGGTCGCGACCCTGCTTGTCCAGGCCGCCGTAGCGCTCCCCAGGGTAGGCGCAGACGAGGGTGTTCTTCCACGCGATGACGGCCCCGCTGGAATCGATGCCGCCCTTGAGGACCTGAAGGGTGCAGGAGCGATAGAAGTCGCGCGCGATGTCATCCTCGCGGGAGCGGATCAGCTTGACCGGCTTGCCCACCGCTTTGGCAATGAGCCCAGCCTCGAGCATGACGTCGGGCTCGAGCCGCCGGCCAAACCCGCCGCCGAGGTACTGCTGGTGAACCCGTATCTGCTCGGGCTTCACGCCGAACAGCTTCGAGAGGTCGCCCATCGCCCGCGTCTGGAACTGGCTGCCGCTGAAGAAGTCGAACGTGCCGTCCTGATAGCGCGCGACGCAGTTCATCGGCTCCAACGGAGCGTGGCCGACGTAGTCTGTCCAGAAGGCCGCCTCGTGCGTCTTCATCGACTTCGCCAGTGCCCCGTCCGCGTCGCCGACATCGACCCACGAGGGCGAGGAGGTGTCGTTCTTCGCCTTATTCCAGTAGTCCTGCGTGATGGACTCGGTGGTCACGTTCGCGTGGGGGCCCTTGTCCCAGGTGACCCTCATCTTGCCCTGCGCGGCCACCGCGGCGAGGTAGTTTTCCGCGACCACGGCCACGATGTCGCCTTCCCGCACGGTCGAGATGTAGCCCTTGACCTTCTTGGCCTCGCTGTCGTCGACGGAGACGACTTTGCTGCCCGTCCGCGTCGGCGGGTAGATCACCTTCGCGTACACCATGCCGGGGAGGAACCGGTCGATGCCGAACTTGGCCCGGCCGTTCGTCTTCTCCGGGACGTCCAGGCGCTGGATCCACTTGCCGATGACCTTGTACTCGGCCGGCTTCTTGAGCTGGATCTTCTTCAGCTCCTCATCCGACAGCGTCGCCGTGATGAGGCCCTTCGATACGATGTCGCCGTAGGTGAGGAACTTACCGGACGGCAGATGGCGGACCCTGTTGCCCTCGGCGATGCACTCCGACGCCGGCTCGTTCATATGCTTCGCGGCGGCTTCGATCAGGAGGTGGCGCGCCCCGGCGCCCGCCCGCGAGAGCGCGTCGAACGTCCAGTTCACGCTCCAGCTGCCGCCGGTCAGCATGAGGCCGTACTTGGGATCGCTGGTCGGGTAGTCGATCCGGATGTCCCGCCAGTCCGCCTCCAGCTCCTCGGCGACGATCTGCGCGAGCGCGGTGCCAACGCCCTGCCCCATCTCGGCCTTGGTGATGTGAACGGTGATGATCCCGCTCGGGTCGATCGTGAACACCGTGTTGGGTTCCCAGGCGCCCGCGGCCTCGGCCGCGCTCATCGCGCCGCCCGCGATCCGGAACGTCAGCACGAAGCCGGCGCCGGCGGCGCTGGCCTTCAGGAAATCGCGACGACTGACTTCGCTCGTCATGGCTCAGACCTCCTGCGCCGCGCGCTTGATCGCGCGCTTGATCCGGATGTACGTGGCGCACCGGCAGAGGTTGCCCGACATCCCGTCGACGATCTGCTGGTCGGTCGGGCGCGGGTTCTTGGCCAGCAACGCTGCCGCCTGCATGATCTGACCCGACTGGCAGTACCCGCACTGCGGCACCTGCTCGGCGATCCACGCGAGCTGCACCGGATGGCGTCCCTCGGGGTCCAGACCCTCAATCGTGGTGATCCGCTTCCCGATCGCCTGCGACACCTGGGTCTGACACGAGCGCACCGCCGCCCCATCCAGGTGGACGGTGCAGGCGCCACAGAGCCCCATCCCGCAGCCGAATTTGGTACCGGTCATCTGCAGATGCTCCCGGATCACCCAGAGCAGGGGCGCATCCGGGGGCACGTCGACCGAGTGAGACGTCCCGTTGATGCTTAGGTTGACCATATGACCTCCCTCGTCTTACGGCTGATCGATCGATGCGCGTGGCGGAGCTGGCTTCGAGCGGCATCCCCCCGGCTCGCGGAGCGGGCGAGGCCGAGCGGGGGTACGGGCGATCGTCCGGACGCACGCGACAGACGGCACTCCGGGGAGCCACGGCGCCGCCGGGCGGGTTGGGATTCAACCATCGGTTCTCGGCTCTTTATCACGCGGGTCCGGAGTGTGTCAACGGCTTTCCCCGAACTTTCCCCGATACTTTCCCCGACCGCGCGGCCATCTCGCACGCCTTGCCGCGGCGCGCCAAAGGGACGCTGTCGTTGATAAAATGACCGCTCCGGTTTGACACCGTGAGTTGGCCGCCGTGTGCGCGCGAAGCGACGCGCGCGCGAGGGGACGCGCGCGCGAGGGGACGCGCGCGAGGGGACGCTTGACCCCGGGTGGGTTCCGGGTGATCCTCGGGCCCGCGTCGATCTGCCAACTCTCACCAAAGAAGGAGTCTCCAGATGAGCCGGAAGAGAGTGTTCGGAATCGGAGCGGGGCTAGTGGGTGTGGCGCTCGCCTTCGGACTCGGGGTGGCCGTCGGCCAGCAGGCGGCGCCGACCGAGAGCAAAGGGGTGAAGTTCAGCCCGCCCACCGCCCTCGACCTCAGCCAGGAAATCGACGGCGTGGCCGGCCGCCAACTGCGCCTGCGCGTCGTGACGCTTGAACCGGGCGGCGTCGTCGCCCTCCACAGCCACAAGGGACGGCCCGCGGTCGCCTATGTCCACCAGGGCACCCTGATCGAGCATCGCGAGGGGGGCTCAGTCGCGGAGCATCACGAGGGCGACAGCTGGACGGAGGGAAAGGACACCCTACACTGGGCTGAGAACACGGGCGACAAACCGGCCATGGTCATCGCCGTCGACGTCTTCAAGCCGTGAGGCCGGCGCCGCACCGTTAGTCCCGCCTGGCGCGAATGGGGAAGCCGGGGCGCCCGGTGATGAGCCGCGCCCCGCGCTGATACGTCGTGTAGGCCCACGCCCACTCGAAGAGGACGACGAACCGGTTCCGGAAGCCGATCAGGAAGAAGATGTGCACGAGGAGCCAAGCGAGCCAGGCGACGAAGCCTGAGAGGTGAAGCCCCCGGATGACGGCCACCGCGGAGGCGCGGCCGATCGTCGCGATGCTCCCCTTGTCACGGTAGCTGAAGCGCTCTGTCGGGCGGCCGGTCAGTCGGCGCCAGACGTTCTGCGCCGCCGCCCGCCCCTGCTGGATCGCCACCGGCGCTAGGCCCGGGAGCGGCTGGCCTCCCTGGTGGACGAAGGCCGCGAGGTCTCCGATCACGAACGCCTCCGGGTAGCCGGGCAGCGAGAGGTCAGCCTCGACCATTACCCGGCCGGCCCGGTCCAGCTTGACGCCGAGGGAGCGGCCGAGCGGCGAGGCGGCCACGCCCGCGGCCCAGACGATCGCGCGAGAGCGGATCTGCTCACCACCCACCCAGACTGCATCCGGGCTCACGTTGGTCACGGGCGCCCCGGTGCGCACCTCAACGCCCAGCCGGCGGAGCTGCGCCTCCGCCTTGCGCGACAGCGCCTCGGGAAACGACGGCAGCACGCGTGGCCCGGCCTCGAGGAGCAGTATCTGGGCTTGGGTCGGATCAATCATCCGGAAGTCCGCGGCCACGGTCTTGCGGGAGATCTCGGCGAGCGCTCCCGCCAGCTCGACGCCCGTCGGCCCCCCGCCGATCACCACGAATCTGAGCAGGGCCTGCCGCTCCGTCGCGTCTTCGCAGCGCTCGGCCGCCTCGTAGGCGAGGAGCACGCGCCGACGGATCTCGAGCGCGTCCTCCAGGGACTTAAGGCCCGGGGCCGCGAACTCCCATTCGTCGTGACCGAAGTACGAATGGCTCGCGCCCGCGGCCACGATGACCGCGTCGTAGCCGAGCTCGCCATCGGTGAGGATCACCTTGCGGGCGGCCAGATCCACGCGCTCGACCTCGGCGAGGAAGACGGTCACGTTCCGGCGGGCGGAGAGGATATGGCGGAGGGGCGTCGCGATCTCCGCGGGCGAGAGCGCCGCGGTGGCCACCTGGTAGAGGAGGGGCTGGAAGAGGTGGTGATTCCGACGGTCGACGAGCGTGACCCGGAGGGGGCGGCGGGAGAGCTCCCGGGCGGCGGTGAGGCCCCCAAAGCCGCCGCCGATGATCACCACATGCGGTGCCATAGCCGCCTACTCTAGCAGGAACATCAGCATCGGCTCGGCCACGCCGGCGGGGCCGGCCAGATCGACTGGCGGGCAGCGAGATCTTCCGGCGTCGGCGCGCAGCCGTGGAGGGCGACGGTCACCTCGCGCCGCCCGGTTCACCCGTACAATCGACCTATGACAGAGCCGATCGCGGTGACCGGCGCCGTGCGGGTTCCCGGCCGCGCCATCCTGGTCCGGGCCGTGAGGGCCTCCGGCCACGGGGGCCAGAACGTCAACAAGGTCTCGACGAAGATCGAGCTGCACGTCGACACCGACGCAATCGAGGGGCTTCCGGTGGCGGCGCGGTCGCGGCTCGCCGCGCTCACCCGGCGCCGGCGCGACGCCGAGGGACGCCTGCTCGTCACGAGCCAGCAGAGCCGCCACCAGGGTCAGAATCTCGACGACGCTCGGGAAAAGGTCCGCGCGGTCATCCTGGCGTCGCTCGCACAACCGACGCCCCGCCGTCCGACTCGCCCCCCCTCGGGAGCCGACGAGCGCCGGATCCGCGAGAAGAAGCAGCGGGCCGAGACCAAGCGCTGGCGGGCCGCGGACGCCGAGTGACTAGAGGCCGAGCGCCCGCACCTCGTCGCGGAAGCGCGCCACGTTTCGGAGCTTGACGTCCTCGTAGCCCCGGATCAGGTCCGGCAGCTCAGCCAACTTGACCGCGCGCTCCCAGGTGTCAGGGCCGAGCTCGACGAGCGCCTTGTCCACAAGCGCCTGATACTCGCCGATCAGCTCCCGCTCGACCCGGCGCACGCGCGCCCGGCCGAACGGGTCGAGCGGGGTGCCGCGGAGCCCCCTCGCGCGCGCGAGCAGCCGGAAGACCGCGTCGAACCACCGCCCGAGCCTGATCTTCGTCTTCCAGCCGAGGGCGCGGAGGATCGGCGGGTGGAGGTTGTAGTGGACCCTGACGCCGTCCGGGTACTCGGCGCCGACCGCGGCGGCGAGGTCCTGCTTGAGGAGGAGCCGAGCGACCTCGTACTCGTCCTTGTAGGCCATCAGCTTGAAGAGGTGGCGGGCGACCGCCTCCGTCAGGCGCGTCCGCCCGGGCACCCGCGCCCCCTCCGCGCCCCGGACCCGCCCGACGAAGTCGACGTACTGCCGGGCGTACGCCCGATTCTGGTACTCGACCAGCTCGGGCACGCGGACCGACAGGAGGCGTCGCGTCTCCCCCTCGAACGGCGTCAGGAGCGCGGCGAGCTCGGGCGCAAGCGGTGCCGGCGCCGCCTCGACCGCGCCGATGCGGCGCCGCTTGACGGTCTCGGCCCACTCCGGGTCGACGACGAGCAGGCGTCCCACCCGGAAGGCGTGGGTGTTCATGGCCACCGCCACCCCGTTGAGGGCGACGGCCTCCTCGATCGCCTCCGCCGCCACGGGGATGGCGCCGGCCTGGTAGGCGGCGCCCAGCACGATCAGGTTGGCCGCCATGTGGTCGCCGAAGAGCTCCTCGGCCAGTCCGAGCGCGTCCAGGAAGACGTTCTCGTCCTTCCGGGTCGTGCGGTTGACGGCCGCGATCAGCCCGCCCGCGTCGGGGAAGTGGACCTCGGTCGACGCGACCATGGGCCCCGTCGGCACCTGGGAAGTGGAGACGACGGCGATCGTCTTGTCCGGTCGCGTGTGATCGAGGCTTGCCGGCTGGGTGGCCACGAGGATGTCGAAGCCCAGATAGGCGTCCGCCTCGCCGGCCGCGATCTTGTTCGACGCCTCCCGCGCGCCGGCGCCGATCTTCAGGTGGGAGACGACGGGACCGCCCTTCTGGGAGAGCCCCGTCTGGTCGAGCCCGCGCACGTCCTTGCCTTCGAGGAGGGCGGCGGTGCCGAGGAGCTGGTTCACGGTAACGACGCCCGTCCCGCCGATCCCCAGCATACAGATCGAGGCCTCCGTCGGGACCCGCGGCGCGGGGTCGGGCAGGGGGCGCTCGACCGTGAAGATCCCGCGCTCCTTCTTCCTCGGCCGGCCGAGCGGCGTGACGGTCAGGAACGACGGGCAGTCGCCGCTGAGACAGGAGTAGTCCTTGTTGCAGCTCGACTGGTGGATCTGCGTCTTCCGACCGAACTCGGTCTCGACCGGGTGGACGGAAAGGCAGTTCGACTTGGCACCGCAGTCGCCGCAGCCCTCGCAGACGGCCTCGTTGATGTACACGCGCGTCGCGGGGTCCGGCAGCCTGCCGCGCTTGCGCAGGCGCCGCTTCTCGGCGGCGCAGCGCTGGTCGTAGATCAACGCGGTCACGCCGGGAATATCGCGGAGCACGCGCTGGGCCTCGTCGAGTCGGTCTCGAGCCCACACCTCCACGCCGCTCGCCCACCGCGCGCCGGGGCCGTATCGGTCGGGCTCTTCGCTCACGACGATCGTGCGCCGGATCCCTTCCGCCTCGAGGAAGCGCGTGAGGGCGTCCACGGGCATCGCGCCCGCGGCGTCCTGCCCGCCCGTCATCGCGACCGCGGAGTTGTAGAGGATCTTGTACGTGATGTTGACCCCGGCCGCGACCGCCTGGCGGATCGCGAGGGAGCCCGAGTGGAAGAGCGTCCCGTCGCCGATGTTCTGGAAGACGTGCGGTGTGTCGACGAAAGGCGCGGCGCCCACCCACTGCGCCCCCTCGCCGCCCATGTGGGTGATGCCGAGGGTCCCGCGGTTCATCCCGAGCACCAGGCCGTGGCAGCCGATCCCGCCGCCGGCGAGGCTTCCCTCGGGAACCACGGTCGACCGGTTGTGCGGGCAGCCCGAGCAGAAGTAGGCCGGGCGCGCGAGCGTCACCGGCGCCGGTCGCTCGCGCAGCGCCTCCAGAAGGGCCACGCGCGCCGTCACCGACGGCAGCTGCACCCGGCGCTCAAGCCGCCGGGCGATGACGAGCGCGACCCGGTCGGCGTCGAGCTCGCCGTCGGCGGGGACGAGCACCTCGCCGCGTTCGTCCGTCTTGCCGACGATGCGGGGGCGGACCGGCGCGTTGTAGAGGGCGTCGCGCGCGAACAGTTCGACGAACGGCCGCTTCTCCTCGACGACCAGGATCTCCTCGAGTCCGCGCGCGAACTCCGTCAGCACGCCCGGCTCCGCCGGGAAGAGCATCCCGACCTTCAGCAGGCGGAGGCCGTAGCGGCGGAGGGCGTCGTCGTCGAGGCCGAGCGCGCCGAGCGCCTCGCGGACGTCGTAGTAGGTCTTGCCCGCGGCTACGATGCCGAGCCAGGCGTCCGGCGTCGGCGCGGTGATGCGGTTCAGGCGGTTGGCCGCCGCGTACGCCCGCGCCGCCTCGAGGCGGCCGTAGAAGATCTCCTTCTCGAGCGCGAGGCTGTCGGGGAGGAGGAGGCGCGGGTTCTGCGTGGGCCGCCAGGGCCGACCGTCGATCAGGAGGTCGGGGCGGACCGGCCGCACGCGGTCGGGCGCGACCTCCGCGGTGCCGATCTCGTCGGCGACGTTCGTCACGATCTTGAAGCCGACCCAGAGTCCCGAAAAGCGGGAGAGGGCGAAGCCGTGGAGGCCGAGGTCGAGGATCTCCTGCACGTTGCCGGGGAAGAGGATCGGCATGAAGGCGTCGTAGAGGGCGACCTCCGAGCTCGACGGCAGCGTCGAGGACTTGCAGCTCGGGTCGTCTCCGGCCAGGGCGAGCACGCCGCCGTGGCGGCCCACCCCCATGAACTGGGCGTGCTTGAAGATGTCCCCGGTCCGGTCGACGCCGGGCGCCTTGCCGTACCACATCCCGAGCACGCCGTCGTACCGGGGACGTGGAAAGAGGTTGGCCTGCTGGGCGCCGAAGATCGCCGTCGCCCCGAGGTCCTCGTTCACGCCGGAGAGAAAGACCACCTGGTGCTCTCGAAGGAGGTCGAGGTTCCGCTCGAGCGTCGTGTCGAGCCCGCCGAGGGGCGAGCCGCGGTAGCCGGCGATCAGGGTCGCGGTGTTGAGGCCACGTCGCTCGTCCGCGCGGTGCTGGTCGAGCGGGAGCCGCGCCAGCGCCTGGATCCCGGACAGGAGGATGCGCCCCTCGTGCTGGCGGTACTTCGCGTCGAGCGAGAAGTCCTTCACGATCCCCATCATGTCCCCCGGGACGAGTCCGCGAACCGCCGAGATCGACGGAGCGCTTCGATTCTACGGGCGCCAGCAGTGGGACGCAAATGGGGCGCGGCGAGCGGCGCCGCTCAGCGCGGCCGCAGCCGATCGAGCGCGCGCCGGGCCTGCCGCTCCGCGCGCGAGAGCCGCCGCGGGTTGCCGCGCTTGGGCGCGGGGCGGGGCTCGTCATCGGCCTCGTCCCGGTCCGGAGGGGGCTCCGTCAGGCGCGCGAGGAAGGATTCCGCGCTGACGGCCGCCGCGCGGCCGCGGCGCGCGGCGTCCTGGACGGTCCGATCGGACGTGACCACGGTCGCCCCCGGCCCGTGCTGGCGCGCGAGCCGCGCGAGGACGTCATCGGCCTTGTCTGGGGGGCGGGAGAAGATGACGCGGACGCGACGCCCACCGGGCGGCGCCGTCGTGGCCGTGGCGCGCACCCCGTCGAAGACCACGATGAAATCGTCGGCCGAGCCGCCCGCCGCGTGGGCGACGAGCCGGAGCAGCGCGTTCCGTCCCTCTTCGAGGCTCCCCCGGTCGAGCGCCGAGAGCTCGGGGTCGCGCCGGATCACGTTGTAGCCGTCGAGGAGCCAGACCATACACCGAGCTTACGCGCCGCGCCCCCACCTCGCCAGCGGGGCGCGCCGGCGCCTGGCTCGAGCTCTCCGGCGGCCTGCCGCTCCTCGACGCCCTCGAGGCCGAGGAGAGCCAAGCTCGCGCGCACGGGCCAGACCCCCCGGAGCGTCGAGGAGGGCGCCCCGCATCACCTCGCTCAGCCGCCGTAGCCCCAGTTCCAGCATGGGAGCCGGTCGAGCCACGCATAGGAGTCGCAGAGGAGGGCGTCGCAATTCTGGCGGCACTCGCGTTCGGTCGTGTCGGCGACGCACTCCCGGCGTTCCGCGAACGTGAGGTAGCACGCTCCTCTGAGGGCGTCGGGCGTCCCCTGCCCTGGGCCGGGACGTGGCTCCCCCGCCGGCGGCGGGCGCTCGGCCCCACCCGAGGCCGTCGGGAACGCCAGCAGGGCGACGACGAGTACGGCGCGGAGGCGGCGTCCGGTTGACATGTCGGTGTCGCTACCTAATACTCCCGTACTCCCGTTTCATCGAACCCCCGTGGGCGCGGAAACCCCGGCGTTGACGCCGTGGGAGAGCGGCCACTATGGGGTAGACTACGCGAATGCGAGATGTCGGCCTTTAGACAGCCCGCAATGCCGCAGATCAGACCGCCGACCACGCGGTGTGGATTCCGAAGTATCGGACGCGCGTGTTGTCGGCTGCCGTGGCCGACCGCCTGCGCGGCCTGCCGAGCGACGTGGCCCAAGCGAACGGCTTCCGCGATCGCTCACTCGCTGGCGCGCGGGGCTCGCCTGCCCTCGGCCTTCGCCCAGATCACCCAGTTGACTGAGTTGCGGGCTGAGGTCCCGTGGTTGGCCGAGGTGCCCCGTAACGTCTGCGCGCAGGTGCTCGTGGAGCTCGATGCCGCGTGGCAGCGGTACTTCCAGCGGCTGGCCCGCCGGCCCCGGTGGAAGAAGAAGGGGCGGGACCCGGTGGCCATCACCGAGCCGCATCCGCGCGTCTTTCGGGTCACTCCGGGCGGCGT
>Ga0209689_1003901_pt1 | contig 10903 bp, 15 predicted proteins | sample GraSoiAngelo_149_FD_187119 | JGI IMG/M metagenome (GOLD analysis project Ga0209689, IMG submission 187119) | Grasslands soil microbial communities from the Angelo Coastal Reserve, California, USA - 14_1009_09_30cm (SPAdes) (version 2) | ecosystem: Environmental > Terrestrial > Soil > Grasslands ...
GGTATTGGGCAGAGGAGGATTCGAACCCCCGAAGGCGCTAGGCCAACTGATCTACAGTCAGTCCCGTTTGACCGCTTCGGTATCTGCCCGACCGCGTGATTTTACCGATAATCGCCCGGTGGGCACACGTCGCTGGATCTTGTGGCAGGCTCTCACCAGCCCAGGTATGGAGCGCTTTGTCGCCAGCGCATCAACAGGCGGGTTCGAGTTCTCGGGCCTGATCTTGCAAGCTCATCAGGAAACCCCTTATGTGGTCCGCTACCGGATCGACGTCGATGCTGGATGGCGCACCCGCACCGTCGAGGTCGAGCTCGAAAATGGGGGTCAGCGGCGCCTCAGCCTGACGGCCGACGGCGAGGGCACCTGGTCGCGCGACGGTCGAGCCCTAGAAGCGGTTGCCGGCTGCATCGATATCGACCTCGAGTGGTCACCCTCGACGAACACGCTCCCGATCTGCCGCCTGCAGCTGGCCCCGGGCGAAACGAAATCCCTGGCCGCCGCCTGGGTACGCTTTCCGTCGCTCGAGATCGAGCGCCTCGAGCAATCGTACGAGCGGCTCGCTGACGGACGTTACCGCTACCGCTCCGGTCGCTTCACGGCCGACCTCGCGGTTGACGGCGACGGCGTGGTCCTCCAGTACGGCGTCAACTGGAAGGCGGTCGCCACCAGCGGTGAGCTCACCGAGTCCGTTTCGCCAACAGCTCGTCCTGCCTGACGAAGATCCCGGTCATCCAGAAAAGAAAATAGAGGCCGGCCGCGACCACCAGCCAGGCGACCAGCGCGAGCGGGAGCGCGAGAACCGGGCTAGTCGGCAAGAGACGAAGGGTCACGAAAGCAAATGCGGCGAGCCCGACGGCGCCCAGAGCCCCGCCGCTGGCGTCGGCCCAGGCCTTCGCCGGTCCCTCGTTCTTCTCGATCAGGGTGAGTGTTGCGGGAAGGACGGCAGGAAAGGCGAGGAAGAGCCCACCGACCTTTGGACCGAACACGGTTCCCGCAATGCCCGCGACGAGTGCGATTCCGGCCCCGAACACGAAGCGAATGAGCAGCTCGGGTGGATGCGTCTTGCGGAGTTTGGACCAATCGAAACCAACGGGCTCGCGGTCATCCTCAAGCAGCTGCTCCCCGTCCATCGCTATCGGCCCGCGGCGAGGTACAAGCCCCCGGCCACCGCGAACCAGACCACCCAGGCCAGGATCGATCCGACGAGGGCATGCAACCGATTGATGAGAAGCAGCGAGGCGAGGCAGTAGGCGAGCATGCCGGCGCTACCGATCAGCATGCCTTGCGCATAGGGAACACTCGCCTTGGGGCCCCGGGCAACCACCGTCATCGCCAGGCTGGCGAGCGCCACGGATGGGGCCGCCGCGAAGATTCCCGCGAATCGCTTCGGGTGACCGGCCTGGCCAAGGAGTGAAAACACCACGACGACGAGGCCGCCAACGACGGCTTTCAGGCCGATCAGCGTTGTTGACATGCTACACTAGTAATATCAGATTTCGCGTAGGTGCTGATAACACCAAGGAAAGGAGGAACGACGATGCCACGCGGAGCCAGCCCAAAGAGGGAGCGGCAGTACAAGCACATCAAACAGAGTGCCAAAAAGTCTGGCCGGTACGGCGGCCGCGCTGAGGAAGTCGCGGCGCGAACCGTGAACAAGATCCGACGCGAAAAAGGTGAGACGAAATCCAAGCGGTCCGGCTCGAAGAAGTCCTCGACCCGGTCCCGCACGCGCGCACGCAAATCATCGACCAGCCGGTCCTCGCCGCGCTCCTCGAAGTCCCCGGCCCGCACTGGCCGCCCGCGGCGTGCATCCAGCAACGGCCGGGGTTTTGCCGGGATGAGCGACAAGCGACAGCGGGAAATCGCCGCGGCGGGCGGACGGGCCGCTCACAAGCAAGGGACGGCGCACGAGTTCTCGCAGGCGGAAGCCCGTCGGGCGGGGCAAAAGGGTGGCGAGGCCGTAAGCCGCAATCGAAGCCACATGGCGGAGATCGGCCGGCGGGGCGGGGAACGCTAGACGCAATAGACTTGGCGTGTGGCCACGACGATCGAGCGCAAGGCGGCGGCTCCAGTCGTCAGCGTGCCGGACCGCTTCAACATCGCCGACTACCTGGTGGACCGCCACGTCCGTGAAGGGCGCGGCGGCCGCACCGCCATCCTCTGCGGGGACGAGTCGGTCACCTATGCGCAGGTAGCCGAGCGATCGAACCGCGTTGGCAACGGGTTGCGGTCACTCGGAGTTCGCCGTGAAGAGCGCGTCATGCTCCTGCTGCTGGACACGCCGGCCTTCGCCTACAGCTTCTTTGGCGCCTTAAAGCTCGGGGCCGTGCCGATCCCGACGAACACGCTACTGAAGAGCCAGGACTACCGCTACATGCTCAACGACTCGCGAGCCACGGTCGCGATCGTCAGCGAGCCACTGATAGCGCAGCTCGCCACGATTCCGCGCGAGGAGTTGCCCTACCTGCGACAGTTAGTGATCGACGGCGCGCCGACCCGAGGCGCGCTCGACTTCGACCAGCTGCTCACCGCCTCCGCAACGCTCGAGACAGAGCCGACCAGCAAAGATGATGCCGCCTTCTGGCTGTACTCCTCCGGTACGACCGGTTTCCCCAAAGGCGCCGTCCACCTTCACCACGACATCGTCCACACGGTCGCCTGCTACGCGCAAGGCGTCCTCGGGATGACGGCAGACGACCGGACCTTCTCGGTTGCCAAGCTGTTTTTTGCCTACGGGCTCGGCAACGCGCTGACCTTTCCCTTCGCCGTCGGCGCCACTACCATCCTTTGGCCCGGGCCACCGACCCCGCCCAACGTCTACGCGCAAATCGAGCAGCACAAGCCCACACTGTTCTTTTCAGTCCCCACGAATTACGGCCAGCTGCTGGCGCACAAACGCGATGGCGCGGACTTCGAACTTTCCACGATTCGACAGGCGGTTTCCGCGGGCGAGGCGCTCCCGAAAGCGCTCTACGAGCGCTTCAAGGATCGCTTCGGTGTCGAGATCCTCGATGGCATCGGCAGCACCGAGATCCTGCACATTTTCATCTCCAACCGATCGGGCCGCGCCCGTCCAGGCTCTGCTGGTGAGCTGGTGCCGGGCTACGAGGCGCGGATCGTCGACGAGGCCGGCCAGGATGTTCCGGACGGGACCGTCGGCAACCTGATGATCAGAGGCGACAGCACCTGCGCCTTCTACTGGAACAAGCACGAGCGCACCAAGGACACCATCGAAGGCCAGTGGATCCGGACCGGCGACAAGTTCTCGCGCGATGCCGACGGCTACTACTGGTACGCGGGGCGTGCCGACGACATGTTGAAAGTGGGGGGCATCTGGGTGAGCCCGGTCGAGATCGAGAACACGCTGGTCGAACACCCCGCGGTACAGGAGGCGGGCGTGATCGGGCGGCGCGATGCCGACGACCTGGAAAAGCCCATGGCCTACGTCGTCCTTGCCGCGGGCCAGCAGCCATCCGCGGAGCTGGCGCGGGAGCTGCAGGATTTCGTCCGCTCGAAGATCGCCGAGTACAAGCGCCCGCGCTGGATCGAGTTCGTCGAGGCGCTGCCGAAGACCGCGACCGGGAAGACGCAGCGCTTCAAGCTGCGCCAGGCTGCCTCAGACGCGATCTAGCGCGGCGTAATACCAGCCGACCGCGGGCAGGAACCATGGCGTCTCGCGATACAGGGGCAGGCCCGGAAACGCCCTCTGCCAGCACCCTGGCAACTCACCGCCGGCGATCCACTCGGCCGCCAGCTGGCCGAAATAGGTCGACATGGCGACGCCGGTGCCGCAGTACCCGAGCGCGTAGGTGATGCCCTCGATGCGGCCAATGTGGGGCAGGCGGTCGAACGTGAATCCGACGTAGCCGCCCCAGGCGTGCTCGACCATGATCCCGGCGAGCTGGGGGTGGACCCGGATCATCGCGGCATAGAGCCAGTCGCGGGCGCTTCCGATCGTCGTCGGCGCGAAGCTCGCACGGCCGCCGAAGAGCATGCGGTTGTCGCTGCTGAGCCGCCAGTAGTAGAGGAAGTTTTTCGAATCGAACAGCATTCTTCGGTTTGGAATGGCGCCCCGGGCGCGGTCCGCGGAAAGCGGCTCGGTGGCGATGATGTAGCTGCCGATCGGGATGATGCGGCGCCGGATGGACGGAACGAGCCCGTCGCTGTAGCCATTGGTCGCCAGCAGCACATCGCGGGTGGTGATTCGCCCCCGTGGCGTCACAACGACGAAGCCGCCGCGATCCCGGCGCTCGATCGCGGTCGCGGGCGTTTGGTCGTGGAGGTGGGCGCCGCCATCGCGGGCAAGGCGGGCGAGCCCGGCAAAATACTTCGCGGGATGGAGGCCACCGCTCCGTTCGTACAGCAGAGCGCCGTGATACACGGGTGAGCCGATCTCTGAGGCCAGCGCATCGCGATCGAGGACGCGAGCGTCCACGCCGAACTCCTGACGCAGGACTTGAGCTTCGGCTTCGAGATGATCGACGTGAGCCGGCTTGTAGGCGAGATGCAGGTGGCCGGTCCGCTCGTATTCACACTCGATCCGGTTGGTCGTGATCGTGTCCTCGACGAGAGCGAAGGCCTCCAGGCTGGCTCGATAGAGCTGGCGACCGCGGTCACCATAACGCTCGAGTAAGGCACCGGGACTGACCTTGAAGCCAGGATGGACCATCCCGCCGTTGCGGCTGCTCGCGCCCCAACCAAGCTCATGCTTTTCCAGCAGCGCGACCGAGCGACCACGCTGGGCGAGGCGCGCCGCCGCCATCATCCCGGTGTAACCTCCGCCCACGACTACAACGTCGACCTCTGTTGGAAGAGGGGCTGGGGGTAGTGGCGCCGGTGCGGCTTCCCGCCACCAGTAGGGCTCCTCGCGATAGTCAGGAGCGAGCGGGATCACGGTTTCGAAGGATAGCCCCATACCGCCAAATGGGCATCGTGCCGCACGATATAACCATGAACCGCACGACCATTGTCGTAGCGCTGTTCGGCCTGGTGTGCGTTGCGGCTGGCCTGCTGGCCCGGCTTGGTGTCTGGCGCGGCCGGTGGGTCGATCGATACCGGTACTGGGGCTTCAACGGCGTTTTCGTTTTGATTCCCGGCGGATTGGGCTTCTTCCTCATTAGCCCTGCGCTGTCCTGCAGCGGGACTAACTTCCAGACCAATCCACCATGCCAGGCAGGATGGGTGCCGGTCCTTGTCCTGGCAGGCGCCGCGCTATGGGTGTTCAGCCTGGCCGTCTATTTCATCAAGCCGCCCACATGGCTCAAGCCGTCCTGGCTCCGGCAAACCGAAGCCAACAATTGGAATGACTACGTCGCCCAAAGCCCCGACAGAGTCGGGATCGTGATTGCGGTAGTGAGCGTCCTAGTATTGGCCGCGGTCGTCGTTACGCTTCGACCTTGACCCCGTGCCAGAAGGCAACGTAGTCCTTGATTTCGGCGGCTTCCGGTTTGGGTGACGGGTAGAACCAGGCCGCGTCCTTGTTCGTCTGGCCGTCGACCGCGACCGTGTAGTAACTCGCCTCGCCCTTCCAATGGCAGGTCGTGTGCGTGGCGCTTGGCTGGAAGTGCTCGCGCTTCACCGCGTCGGGTGGGAAATAGTGGTTGCCTTCGACGACGATCGTCCGGTCGCTCTCCGCCAGGGTGACGCCGTTCCAGAGTGCTTTCATTCCTCGCTCCAAGAACTCGGTCAGGCTGCTAGCTTATTCCGCCGGCGGCCGCCGCTAGGGCCTGGCGATCGGGGTCCAGCGTATAGATGTTGTAGGCGTGCCGGATAACCGGCTGCGCCACGTTGCGGACCGGGATGCCGGCCGGCGTGCGACCCTTCTCGACCCCGTGATGGGCGTGACCATGCAGCACGAGGTCGGCCCCGGCGTTATCCACCGCCTCGGCCAACAGGTAACTCCCCAGGAAAGCGTAGATCTCCAGCCGCTCGCCCTCCAGCGTCGCCTCGATCGGCGAGTAATGCAGGAGCGCGATGCGCAGGTCGGCGTCCAGATCGGTGAGCGCCCGTTCCAGCCGGTCGGACAGCATCTTCGTGTGGCCGACGAACGCCTTCATCTCCGGTTCGCCGAAGTCGCTGCCGTGGGCGCCTCGAAAACCGCCGCCGAATCCCTTGGTCCCGGCGATGCCGACGCGGGCGCCGTCGATGTCGATCGTCACCGCCTCACCCTCGAGCACCCGGACCTGCGCGTCTTCGAGCACACGCCGGACCTCGTCTTCGCGGTCGGCGTGGTAGTCGTGGTTGCCGAGCACCGCAACCACCGGAACCGGCAGGCCGCGCAGCTCATCGGCGAGGATCTTCACCTCATCCGGTCCACCGCACCGGGTCAGGTCACCGGCGAGAAGCAGAAGATCGGCACGGTCTTGAAGATGTTGGAGACCGGGACGGAGGATTTCCTTCGAACCTTCGCCATAGTGCAGGTCGCCGACGGCGGCGATCCGGATCACGACACCGGCTCCTCGTCGTCCGGCTCGGCGGCGGGCACGACGGTGGTCTCGTTGACGACCTCGTAGTCGGGCAACAGCTCTTTCGCGACCTCGGTGATCCGTTGCTTCAGTTGGGGGCTCGCCACGTTGCCGCCAAGCATCACTCGATGCGCCTGGACTTCCACTCTCAGGTCCTGCTCGGCGACGCGCGGATCGTGGATCAGCTTCTCGCGGATCGCCTCAGGAAGGTAGTCGGGGCGCGGCTCGGTCACTCGGCGTAGATCTCCTCGTAGAGACGGCGGATGACCCAGGTCGGAACCAGGATATCGGCGGACTGCGCGTAGATCAGCAATGCCAGCAGCCGCCGCGCTCCGACTCGCCCGCGCCGGATCAAGTAGCTCCAGTCGAGCTGGGCGCGCCCGAGGATCGCCAGGGCGTCGAACCAGTGGCGTGAGGTCTCCTCGCGGTGGACGATCGCCTTGATCACGATCTGGTCCTCGGGGCTGGGGATCCGAAGGCGCAGGCCCTCATACTCGCGTTCGATCGATCGGGACTGCATCTCGTCGTCGAGATAGATCCCGCCCATCACCATGAAGATGACGTCGACCATGATGTCGTCCTTGAAGGCCTTATAAAGCCAGACGGGGTCGGTCTCCTCGGTGGTGAAGCCGGCACTCGCAAGCGCCGCCAACACGTCGCGCGCGTCATCGGGGCGCACGAGGAAGTCGATGTCGTGCGTCCAGCGTGGGCGCCCCACGAGCGCGGATGCCAGGCCTCCCAGGACCAGGAAAGCAAGCCCCGCCTGTTCCACGGTCTCGACGGCGTCGCGGAGGACCTCCGCGAAGCGCTTGTCGGCCCGGCTACGCTCCACCTGGAGGATGTCACTCTTTGCGATAGTCAAATTGTAGCGTCGCGCGAGCTGATTAGCCCTGGTCGGAGTGACTCGACCAGAGATACGCTGCCGATTGGCCGCCGATGTAGGCGAAGGCGATCAGCGCCAGGGCGAGGCGCAGGTACCAGGCGACGTGGGGCGTGCCGACCACGATCAGCACGGCCGAAACCAATCCGCCGCCGACCGGAATCAACCAGCGCCAGAGCGTCCGCGGTTGAGCTCCGGTGTACTGGCGCGCTCGTGAACGGCTCCAGGCGCCAATCAATGTTCTTTCTATCTCCCCCTATCCAAACCGGCCGCGCAGGCCCCATTATTCCGGCTATCAGCCCACTGAGCGACGTCCAGTTCAGCCGCTTCGCGGAGACCGAGGTCGCCAAGCTGCTGACATTCGGCAAGCCTCGGGGAATGCTCGAGGTGATGGTCCCCATGACGGACGACGAGCGGCGCGACCTCGAAGCCCACCTCAAGGAGCACTTCCGCCTGAGCTTTGCGCTGCAGGTCAAGGCGAGCTACGTGCTGTACGGCGCCGGCCGGGCTCCTCGGTTCCAAAAGAGTTTCGTTGTTAGACCGGAGCGATTGATCGAAGACGCCTTGTTCTGGTATTTCTTCGGCTTCATGGATCTCGAGACGATGGCGTTTCGCGCCCCGGTATTCCTCGTGCCATCGCATGTCGTCCACACCGAGGCGGTCCACGAGTTGCGTGGCGGACTGCTCCATTACAACTTCGAGGCCAGCATGAAGCCGAAGTCGAGAGATAAGTGGCGGCCCTATGCCTGCGATCCCGCGGAGGTGGCGGGCCGCGTGGTGAAGGCCCTGCGAGCCTGCGAAGGCGACAGGAAACTGAAAGTGGGCCCGGGTCCTTCGGCGCTCATTGAACCGGGAACGATCCTGGTGCTCCGCGCCGGCTGAGGGCTGGCCCGTTACCGGGCTGATTCGTAGTCTCGCTTGACCGGGCGGTCGATCGGCCTCTACACTGACGATCTCGGATTGTTGAGTTTGTCGATCGATTGGGTCAACTATGTCAGCAGCCACCATCGAGACGCCCGTCTACGATCGCACGGCGCGCAAGGCGCACCAGTGGACCATGGTCGCGCTGGTCGCGGCCGGCCTGATCCTGCAGGGAATCGCCGGGACGCTCCTGCTCACGCTTGCCGGCGTGATCATGCTGGCGGGTCGCTTCTGGTGGCCGGCCGACGTGGTCCGCCAACTGGTGTGGCGCGTGCTCGAGCCCGCCGGGGTCCTCAAGCGCGACGACGTCCAGGAGGATCACGAGACCCGGCGGGTGGCGCGGATCCTGGGCGGCATGATCTGGCTGCTCGCGGCGGTGTCGATGCTGGCGGGCAACCCGATCCTGGCCTGGGTGCTCACGCTCCCCATTGCGGTCATGGTCTCCCTCGATGCCAGCCTCGATTTCTGCGCGCTGTGTTTCATCGTGGCGCAGCTGAATCGGCGCGGCATCCAGCGGCGCGCCTGAGATGATCGAGCGGGCGCTCGTCCTGGCAATCCTCACGGTCGCCGTTGCCGCTGCCGTGATCCTGGCGCGCTGGTGGTTGCGGCGCGGCCTGGCGGGCCTGCGCACCACCTCGGCGGAAGGTCTGTGGTCCGCTCTTGGCACGGCGCCAGACGGCCGTCCGTCACTGGTCGTCTTTTCGACGCCGAGTTGCACGGTCTGCCGAACCGCGCAGTATCCGGCGGTCGAGACCGTCGAAGCGACCTACGGCTCGGCGCTTCGCGTCTTGCGCGTGGATCTATCGCGGCAGCCGGCCGCCGCGACCGCCTTCAAGGTGCTGACCGCACCATCCACGGCTCTGCTCGGCGGCGATGGACGGGTGAGCAACTTCAATCACGGCTTCGCCCCGGCCGAGCAGCTGGCCGCGCAACTCAGCGCGCTCGGCGCCTCGCCAGTGTCGCCTCGGTAGCGCTGGCCGCCAGGTCAACCAGCTCGCGGGGCGCCGCCGTTGGGCGGCCATCGCTCAGGCGTACCCAGACCCACTCGGTCAGAACCTCGGCCAGCAGTAGGCCATCGGCAACGCGGCGGATGAATGTGCGTCTCACGCCGCGGGCGCCTTTGACGAGCTCCACCCTGACGGTCAGCTCCACCTCATCGCCATACACCGCCGGTTGGTGATAGGTGATGTCGGTGTGCCGGATGACCCAACCGCCGCCTCGACCCGCCGACCAGTCCCGACCGTAGCCTGCTGCCTCGGCGTGCGCGGTGGCGACCTCCTCGGCCCAGCTGAGGTAAACGACGTTATTCACGTGTCCACGGCTGTCCAGCTCGTAGCCGCGCACCGGCCAGCGCACCGTGAACTCGAGCGGGTCAACCACCCGACTATTCTGAGCGTCATGGAGTCAAAGCCAGAGACCAGCTGGTGACCGCCGGTGCCCGCCTCGTCGGTACCGCGGATCACACCATCACCACAGCCTCTACATCGAGGATCCGGACGGCAACGAGATCGAGCTCTACATCGATGTCCAGCCAGCCGTCTGGAAGGATGACCCTGCGGCGATCTTCGCCCGGCCTCGCCCGCTTCGGCTTTGAGCGGGTGCGCAAGCTCGCTTGCGGAACACCGTTTCATCGTTGTGCCGCCCTCCCAACGGGATCAGATGGAGGCGATGCTGCGCCAGGCCGACGCCAGCCTCGAGAAGTGGTTTCGGGGCGCAAAGGCCCGCGGCGCGGGCATCCTCCGTCAGCGCGTTGACGACCTCCAGGCCGGCCTAAAGAAGCTCAGCGCGGGACTGGAGCAGCACGAGCGCGAGCGCGCGGTTGCACCCGTGGAAAAGCCCGACAGCATGCCGAAAGTGACGGTGGCCAAGCGGCGGGCGCGCCCGACGATTGCCCGCAAGCCCTCGGCCGCACGCAAGCGCAAGAAAGCCGCCTAAACGTCAGACGAGGTGGTGCTCGATGGCATACCGGGTCGCGGCGCTTCGCGACTTGACCCCCAGCTTCGCGTAGACGGATCGAAGGTGCGCGTCGATGGTCCGGGTGCTGACGCCGAGCTCCTCGGCGAGCTGCCGATTGGTCAGGCCACTCGTCACGCGCCGCAAGATCTCGACCTCCCGGCCGGTGAGGCCATCTGTCCTTGACCGTCTAGGCACTATTGCATGCCGCTGGATAATGTGAGAATGTGTGTGACACCAGACCGTTATTGCTCATCATAACAGTCAGATAGAGCGCATTGAGCGATAAATTGCTCACCACACGCGAGGCCGCCCGCTTCTTGCGGGCGAGCGAGGCGTCGCTACGCCGGTGGGCCGATGCCGGACTGCTCCCGGCAAGCCGCCTTGGACGGCGGCGAGCACGCCGCTTCAAGGAAGAGGATCTGCTGCGCTTCATGGGGCCGGAGCAGGGTGGTCCGTCGCGCGCGACGACGGGCCTACCGCGCGCCATCTCGTTGGAGAACATGTTCGTCGGCCTCGGGAGTCACCTGGGGAGTTTCTACAGCACCGACGCCGGCCGTCTGCGCCTGGGTCTTCCGTTTCTGCGGGACGGCATTCAGTCCGGCCAGGCGTGCGTGCTCTTCGCGCTACCCGAGGCACGGGAGCACTATCTGCAGGGCCTGCGACAAGAGGGGGTCGACGTGCC
>Ga0209689_1003902_pt1 | contig 10900 bp, 11 predicted proteins | sample GraSoiAngelo_149_FD_187119 | JGI IMG/M metagenome (GOLD analysis project Ga0209689, IMG submission 187119) | Grasslands soil microbial communities from the Angelo Coastal Reserve, California, USA - 14_1009_09_30cm (SPAdes) (version 2) | ecosystem: Environmental > Terrestrial > Soil > Grasslands ...
CCGCCGCCTTTCACGGCACGTGGAACGTGCTCGTCAAAGTCAGCGGCGACCCGATCCTGACCTTTCGTCGGGTCACGCTCACGACCGCCGCGGTCGCGACCATTCCGTTACTGCCTGCCTGGTGGCTGCTCGGACGGCCGGCCCTGGACCCGGCAGCCGCCGGCCTGTGCCTGCTTTCCTCACTCCTCGAGACGGCGTACCTGTGGCTGCTTTCGACGGCGTACCGCCGCGGCGAGCTCTCGGCTGTTTATCCGATCGCGCGCGGATCAGCCCCGCTGCTCAGCGTGCTCGTCGGCCTGACGCTCCTCGGCGAGCGCCTGACTTCTCCGCAGCTCATCGGGGTCGGTTTGCTGCTGATGGGGATCCTTGCGGTGGCCGTATCGCAGGCGAGCGGTCGCGCGACGCTTCCCGCACTGCTGACCGGCGTCGCCATCGCCGCCTATACGTCGGTGGACCGGGTGGGCGTGCGGCTGTCGACACCATGGATCTACGGCTGGCTGCTCTTCACGCTGATGGCGTTGGAGCTGCCGGTCTCGGTCTGGATCGCGTCGCGCCTTCGCCTGTACGTGCTCGGCCACGCAATCCAGTCCCCGACCTGGCGGCAGGCCGCTCTCATCGGCGCCTTCATGTGGGCCGGCTACTTCCTGGTGCTCTGGGCGCTGACCCTCGCCCCGCTGGCGGTGGTGGCTCCCATCCGCGAGACGGCGGTGGTGGCCGTCGCGGTCTGGGGAGTGTGGCGTTTGCGCGAGCAGGGCCGGGCTGCGTTGAAGCTCACAGGGGCAGTTGCAACACTGGCGGGCATCGCGCTTCTGGCTGCGTAGCCGGTCGCGAAGATCCTCGAGGGCTTTTCGGACGACCCTCAAATCGGGTGGTAAGGTAATCGCGTCCCCCGGTAGCCGGGTGATGTTCGCCGCGGTCGGATCTTCTCGAAAGGACCCGTGCGTTCGCGACTAGCTTTCGAGAAGAGGAGTGTTCGATGCCGACAGGGACAATCAAGAAACTGGTCCAGGACCGGGGATTCGGTTTCATCGCGGCTGAGGATGGAAAGGAGTACTTCTTCCACCGAACCGGTCTTGACTCGAGCGTGAACTTCGACTCGCTCGCGGGTGGCGAGCGTGTCAGCTTCGAGATCGAGACGAGCCAGAAAGGGCCACGCGCGAACCGGATCAAGCTCGCCTAGCACGTTCGCCCTCGAGCCGCAGGGCGACTACTCCCTCCGCGAGAGCGCGGGTTTCGTCGACGCCTGGCATAAAGCCCCGTCAGAAGGCGATCAGACCGCAGGTCACCTTCACCTCGCATTTCTGACCGACGGTGACTGGGAGCCTGCGGGTGTATGCCTCACTCAAGACGCTTCTGGTCGAGTGCATGGAACGGTGTACGGCGGTGCGCCGGTCGACTCGGTCAAGCGACAGGCCGCGCGCATCCTCAGCCTCGACGTCGACGGCCGCGCGTGGCCCGACGTCGCGCGTCGAGATCCCGTGGTGGCGCGGCTGCAGAAGATGTTCCCCGGCTTTCGTCCCGTCAACTGGTCGAACGCGTACGAAGCGACAGCGTGGTGTCTCATCTCATCGCGAATCACGATGCGTCAAGGCCAGGGCATCAAAGAGAAGATGAGCCGCGAGCTCGGCGCCACGATCGACATTCACGGTCATCGCCTGTACTGCTTTCCCGGGCCCGAAGCGCTCATCCAGCTGCGGTCGTTCAGGGGATTGTTCGGGCGCAAGGTCGAGTACCTCAACGAGCTGGGTCGGGCCGCGCTGGCGGGCGACCTGGACACCGAAACGCTGCGGTCGATGAAAAGTGAGGGAGCGCTCGCATCGCTCAAGCGCCTGAAGGGGATCGGCGAATTTGGCTCGCAGCTCGTCAGGCTGCGCGCGCTGAGCGCGGTGGACGAGCTGCCGACGGCCGAACCTCGCCTGCTCGGTGCGGTCCGCACCGCATATGGATTGTCGCGCGAGCCGGACGTGGCGAAGTTGGAAGAGCTCGCCGAGAAATGGCGGCCGTACCGGATGTGGGTTGCGGTGTGCCTGCGCCGAACGCTGGCGGGCGGCGCGGGCATGATGCACTCGCGCGCCGCGGGTTAGCGAGGGGTCGCGAGTCCTTCGGCAGCGCGGAATTGTGCGTGCCCCATCACGAGCAGGCTCGCCGGACTTGTGGCAAGAACCGTCTCATCGTTACACCCACGCGCTCGCATCGCTTCCCAACCAAAGCTTTCTCCTGGACCGATCCGGCCAGACCGACCTCGGCGGCACGTTTCCAACATTCCCGACACCACGATCACGAACTGGTGGCACAACCGTCCTTCCTCCGCCACCCGCGTCCCGGCGTCGACGCATAGCTCGTCGATGTAAGGGAACAGGCTCCGCAGCTTCGCGTCACCGAGACCCGCAAACTCGCGAGTCGCGCGCAAGACCCGCAGGCGGTCGCGGTCGTTCACAGCGGGATGCGACCTTCGCCCACGCCGCCAGAAAAGGCGAGGTGGATGTCAGGTGTGACCCGCTTCAGGAGTCTCAGCGCTCCAAAGTTGTCGCCCTGAATGTCGACTGCAAACGCGGTGATTCCTTCGGCCCGAGCCCGCTCCGCGACGGCCGCCACGAGCCTGGTGCCGATGCCCTGGCGCTGCCATCCGTCCGCGACCACGATCGCCAGGTCGGCCTCCCGCGAGCCCGCCAGCCTGACGTACTGCGCCACGGCGACGACCTCGCCGCGGTCGGTCGCCGCGACGGCTTCGCGGTCGTGGTGGTCGGTGCGCAGGACCGAGGCGATGAACTGGTCGGGCCTGGAGATGGGGCTGAAGAACCGCCGGTAGACCGATTCGGGCGAGAGGCGGCCAAACAGCCGTGCCACCAGCTCGTGGTCCGAGGGCTCCAGGCTGGCCAGCCCAGGTCGCCCGTGACTCGCGGATTCGATCTCGATCATCGCCCTTCAGCAAAGAAATAGCACGAACGGTCGTATAAGTCAAGAGTAACCGACCGTTCGTGCTAATATTTCGGCGATGGCAGTCCAGGAGTCGACCGACCGGCGGCGCCTTCGCGGCATGAAAACCCGCCAGGCCATCCTCGCCCACGCCGCCCGCGTCGGCTCGGCGGAAGGCCTCGAGGCGGTGTCGCTGCAGCGCCTCGCCACCGATCTGGGCATCAGCAAGAGCGGTCTCTTCGCTCACTTCGGCTCCAAAGAGGAGCTGCACATGGCGACGATCGACGCCGCCGCCCGAATTTTCACAGACGAGGTGATCCGTCCTGCCCTGGCCACTCCGCGGGGCGCCGGCCGCGTCTGGGCCCTGTGCAACTCGTGGCTCTCCTACCTCGAGCGCGGGGTTTTCCCGGGCGGATGCTTTTTCTGGGCGGTCGCCGAAGAGTTCGACAGCCGGCGCCCGGGGCCCGTCCGCGATTCGGTGCTCGAGAAGAAGAACTACTGGTCTTACACGTTGCAGCGAGCCGTCCGCGAGGCTCAGGAGGCGGGCGAGATCGATGCCGGGGTCGACCCGGAGCAGCTTGCCTGGGAGCTCGACAGCCTACTCGGCGGAGCGAACAGCGGCTTCAAAAATGAAGAAGGCGTGCGCGCCATCGAGCGCGGGCGGAGAGGGATCCGCGACCGGCTGACACGCGCCGCCACGCCGAGCGCCCAACCGCTCACATAACCAGGCGCTCCGGTCAGTGGGAGTGGCTTCGCACCAGGACGAGCGCGGCCATCCAAAGCAAGCCTCCGCTGGTCAACAGGACCCACATCGTCCACGGGATCAGCGAGAACTGGACCAGAGCGCCGAAGATGCACATCGCCGCGGCGCCCGCGAGCAAGAACGAGCCGGGGAGCAGGAGCCATGCCGAGTACCACGGCGGCTGCACCTTGTCTCCGCGGTCGGAGATCCGCGCCGCGCCCAAGAGCAGTCCGGCCGTGATCAAGGCCGGCGCGGTCAGCCCCACCGCCCAACGCAGGTCGACCGCGCCGGTGGTGGCGGCGACCAGAGGCTGAATCCCCGCCATCGCCAACCCGGCCGCGACGGCAAACCCGACGAGCCGGAGGATGACGCTCGGATGCGGCACGCTCACGTCCTCATCGCGGAAACGCGCCGGCCCTGTGCACGACGCGAATCTAAGCCGGCAGCTGCGGGACTTGCGCGGGTTGAGTGAAAACCGGCTGCGTATGAACCACGCCAAGCTGGACGTCGGTGTAGTCGGCTGGCTGGGAGAGCTGGGTCATGAATGAGTCGTTGAACGCCTGGCCACGCTGCTCCAACCCTGCGGGGGTGGCGATGCCCCCGGCGTAAGGCTGTCGCGGCAGGCCGGACGAGAGGTCCGTCGAGTTGTAGAAGTCATAGTTGCCGTAGACGGAAGTCGCGGCATAGGAATAGATCGCGACGCCCATTACGTGGTTTCCACGCGCCGACGGCGCCAGAACCCGTCGGATCTGGGCCAGGGAGTCGTCCGGGTAATTCAAGAAGGCGCCCATCCCGGTCACCACTCGATTGGCGAACCCCGAATCCTTCTCAAAGTTGAGCCATCGGTCGAACCAACCCTGCTCGCGCCCGATCCAATCGCTGTCGTAATTCATCGGCACGCCGAAGTCGATGTAGCCGTTGGCGAGCCAGCCGCGCCAGTCCTGGAGGACTGACCTGTATGCGGATGTGTAGACCCAGTCCGCAGCGCTCGCCGGTCCGCCGCCGAAGCAGATGAGCGCCGCGCTGAGCTTCACGGATGGCTTCTGCTGCTGCAGGTCGGCATGCAGGTCGCGCACGAACGCGGTCACGCGGTCGCGCCGCCACGCTTGCCACCGAGGATCTTCAGGAGCAGGCGCGGCGCTGGCGCCGGTTTCGTGTTTGTACTGAGCGAGTGACGCGGCCGTGTAGCCCCACGTCGCGCCCGGATACCGGACGAAGTCCATGTGCACGCCGTCGACGTCGTAGTTGAGCGCGACGTTCATGAAGATCTTGTGCGTGTACGTCTGTACCTCGGGGATGGCGGGGTCAAGGTATCCACCGGTCGCGCCATCGTTGGTCAGATTGACCCAGTCTCCGTGCTTCCGATACACGCCGCTCTCCTGGCCGGCGAAAAACGTGTTGAGCCACGCGTGCACTTCGATCCGAGGCCTTGATGCATGCGCAAGCTGGATGAGGTATCCCAGCGGATCGAACCCGCGGGACCCCTTGATGTCAACGGCCCGAGGTTCCACAGAAGACCGGTTGAAGTACGCGTCGCCTCTCTTGCGCACCTGGACGATGAGCGCGTTCAGATTTCCTCGATGCGCGTCAGCGATCAGCTTCTCCACCTGGGCCCGCGACTTGATCCCGTCGTTGAAGGCGTCCACCCACATCGCCCGGTATTCAGATGGGCCGTACACGATTGGAGCTTCGGGGGGTGTGGGCGACGCGGAAGGCAGCGTCAGCGCCGAAGGCGTCGAAGGCGAGGATACGACTGCGGCCCGTTCGCCAGGCCCGCAGGCGCTGAGGACCGTCAACAGAAACAGGGCCCGACCGAGGTTCCGTCTCAAACGGTCGCGAACAATACGTGATTGCGCCCGACGGTCTCAATCGGTCCGGGGTGGTCGCGCCGCAGCGACGCGATCGCGTCGTCCATGAAGGCCTGCCGCCGGTCCGGCGCAAGGCGTTCCACCCGCGCGGCGAGATCCCACCAGCTCATGCACAACCCCACGAGCTGCTCGGCGGATTCCCAGCGCACCTTCTCTTCGATCGCCTCGACGTGGGCCACGGCGAAGCCGGCGCTCAGCGCGAGGGCGCGAAACGCGTCGGGATCGGCCACCATCGAGCGCGTCGGCTGCTGGTCCGTGGCGGCCGGCGCGGGCGGCAGCCAGCGATCGACCACCTCGTCGATCACCATCCACGGCCGCTGGTTGTCGTTGGACAGCGGCACGCTGGCGGCAAAACGCGCTCCGGGGCGCAGCACGCGATGAGCCTCGCCGAGTGCTCGGGCAAGATCGGGCACGAACTGCAGCCCGTGGCCGCACGCCGCGGCGTCAAACCATGCGTCGGGAAATGCGAGCTGCTCGATGTCCATCACCTGGAAGCTCGCGTTCGGGATTCCCACCGCGCGGGCGAGCTGGATCATTCCTTCCGCCAGGTCGACGCCGACCAGCTCCCCGTCCGGCGCGACCAGGGCGGCGATTGGCTTGCTCAGGGTGCCTGGGCCGCAAGCAAGGTCGAGGACTCGCATCCCAGGGCGGAGGTCCAACAGCTCGATGACGCGCTGCCGGCCGCGCGCCTCTTTGCGCGCCATGATGCCGTCGAGCCGCAGCTGGTAGGCCGCGGCATTCCGGCTGAACATCGCGGGGAAGAGCTCCTTCGATTTCACGCCTTCCACTCCTGCTCCAACCAGGCCGCGGCACGAAGGGTTTCGGTGTTGGTGACGCCGGCGACCTGGATGCCGACGGGAAGGCCGCTCACCGGCGCCGGCAGCACCGCCACAGGCTGGTGCGTGGTGTTGAAAGGCCGCGTGAAACGAGACAGCGGCTCGCGCATATCGTTGGCGGTCTCGATGGGCGGGGCGACGACCGCGGTCGCCGGCAGGATCAGTGCGTCGACGCCCTCCATCGCACGCTCGGCCTGGTCCTGTAGCCGCGTCCGCTCCAACAGGGCCTGCTGGTAGCTCGCCGGCGTGACCTCAAAGCCGCGCCGGATCAAGCGGAGCACGTCCTCGCCGTATTTCTCCGGGCTGTCGGTCGCCCATCGCCGGTGATACGCGGCGGCCTCGAAAAGCAAGATGGTCAATCCGACCTGGAAGAACGTGTCCCGGTCTCCGAACTCGATCTCAGGCAGACCTCGCGAGACCAAATTCCAGGCGTCGGCGGTCGGCTGGTCGAGGCCGGTCACCCAACGGGCGGGCACCGCGAGGCGTGGCCTGGACAAACCCGCAAGGGAGACGTCTTCCCCGGACATGATCGAGTACGCGCGTGCGGTGCCGGGCATGTCGAGGGCCATCGGGCCGAGCGTGTCCAGTGACGCGCTCAGCGGGATCACGCCGCCGAGGTCGATGGACCCGAAAGCAGGTTTGAACCCGGCCACGCCGCAGAGCGAGGCGGGGATGCGGATGGATCCACCGGTGTCGCTGCCGACCGCCCAGTCGCACATACCCGCCGCGACGGCCACCGCCGAGCCTCCGGAGGACCCGCCCGCGACACGCCCGGTGTCATGGGGGTTGCGCACGGTGCCGTAGTGCGGGTTGATGCTCGTCACGCCGTACGCAAACTCGTGCAGGTTCGCCTTGCCGACGATCGCGCAGCCGGACTGCCGGAGCCGCTTGATCACCGGCGCGTCCTCAGAGGCGGGAACGTCAGGCAGGATCACGCCTCCGGCCGTCGTGACCATCCCCTGCACGTCGACCAGGTCTTTGACAGCTACGGCGTCGCGGGCGCCTTGCTCGTCGGAGACGGAGATGAAGGCGTTGAGCTCGGACCGCTCGCGAATACGCGCTCGCGCTTGTTCGAGGTCCACATCGTCCATTGTGTGGGGTTGAGACCGAGGGCCGTCGCGTTATCCTTGCCCGCTGATGGCGAGCCCTTCAGCAGCCTTCACAGCGGCGAACCTCTCCTGGGTCAAGGTCGACGTTCTGACCCCGTACCAGCGCCTGACGGCCGAGATCCAGGTCCGAGGCGGTCGCCTCCGGGAGACGATCAACGACCCCGAGCCGCTTTTTCACCTACGCAACGTCAGCGCCGAGCCCCTGCTGCCCGGTGCCGTCCCGCTGAGCGGCGTTCCGGAAGGTCTCTTCAACAAGAACCTCATCGGCGGCATCCGGACCATCGAGCCTGAGCCGCCGCCGGCGGACCAGGTGGCGGAGATGATTCGCCGCTACGTGATGTTCCAGGCCTCGAATTTCATGGTCACCGGCGCCGCCGAGTTCCCCAAGGCGACCGAGCCGTCGATGCACACCGAGATCCTGATGAAGGCCCGGTTCTTCCCGATCGTCGACGCGACCGTGACGATCTTCGGCGTCGCGGGCAAGAGCTGGACCCAGCCCAACATCTGGGTCAACCGCGACCTGATGCTCGCGGTGTACCTAGGCTGATCGCCTCCCGAACAATCGTCTGACCCGGACGGAGATCAGGTGGGCGAGCAGCGCGAACACGTTGATCTCACGCGCGGCCTGCGGCGCTGGGGTCGCCGGTGCGGCGGAGGCACCGGCGGCCGCCGGGGCCACGCTGTCTTCGATCGGAGTGCCTGAAGCTTCCAGGTTGGCCTGGATGCACCGGGCCATCTCCTGCACCAATCGTCTCGAAACGTCAGGGATCACGCTCCGCCCGAACTGAGCGACGCGACCGGTGACGTGGTATTCCGTCACGATCTCCACCGTCGAGCCCTCGCCGGCCGTGTGCACTCGCATCTGCGCCGTGGCCCTGGCCGAGCCGGGCCCCGTTGTTTCCCTGCCCTCGGCGGTCAGCGTCGCCGTGTGCCGCGCGTCATCGCGATCCGTGATGCGCGCGGTTCCGTTGTAGGTCACCGTGACAGGGCCGACCTTGATCTTGACGTTGCCCTTGAACGTGGTGGGATCGACGACTTCTGACAGCTGCGCGCCGGGAACACAACCCACGACCTTGTTGACGTCGAGCAGATAGGCGAACACCCGCTCCGGGGGAGCGCTGACCGCAAAGGAATTCTCCAGTTGCATTTCCGGCCTAAAAGTAGCGCAATAGTGGGGTTAGTCCTCGGCGGCTTGGGTTTGGAACCGGCGGCGCTCCCGCGCTGCCGCGATGGGGAGTAGGAGGACCGCATGAAACACAAGGTCGCAACCACCGTCAACGGCCGCCGGCACGAGCATGAGGTCGAGCCCCGCCTCTTGCTGGTGCACCACCTGCGCGACAACCTGGGGCTGACGGGCACGCACATCGGCTGCGACACGAGCCAGTGCGGCGCGTGCACGATCCTGGTCGACGGCCAGGCCGTCAAGAGCTGCACGATGTTCGCCGTCCAGGCCGAGGGCAGGAGCCTCACGACCATCGAGGGCATGGCCAAGGACGGCCAGCTGCACCCGATCCAGCAGGCGTTCTGGGACGAGCACGGACTGCAGTGCGGCTACTGCACGCCGGGCTTCATCATGGCCGCGGCTTACCTGCTGGCCCAGAACCCGAATCCGACCGAAGACGAGATCCGCAAAGGTCTCGAGGGCAATCTCTGCCGGTGTACGGGCTACGTGAACATCGTCAAAGCCGTCCAGACCGCCGCCAAAACGATGGGTGGGGCCAAGGTTCCGGCCGACAAGAGAGCGGCGATGACCTCAGGGGGTGAGTAGATGGCCGTCTCCCAGCTGATTGGCGCCAGGGTCCAGCGACGTGAAGATCCCCGTCTGATCACCGGCCATGGGCACTTCACCGATGACTTCACGCGCGTAGGGGTGGCCCACGTCGCGTTTGTGCGCAGTCCCCACGCGCACGCCTTGATCAAGAAGATCGACGTCACCGCAGCGTCGAAGGCCGATGGAGTGGCGGCCGTCTACACCGCGCGCGATTTCAAGGGGCAGCTTGCCGGCACTCTCCCCGCGCTGCCGGTCTTTGTTGCCGTCAAGAAGTACGTGCCCGAACACTTCCCCATCGCGGAGCGCGAAGCCTGCTATCAGGGCGAGATCGTGGCGGTCGTGGTCGCGGAGACGAAGGCCCAGGCCGCAGACGCCGCCGAGCTGGTTGACGTCGAATATCAGCCGATAGCGGCCGTGATGAACGTCGAGAAGGCGGCGCAACCAGGCAGCAACAAGACCCACTCGGACGGTCCGGACAACATCTGCTGGGACCTGCCGTTCACCGGCGATGAGGTATCCGAGGCGGCGTTCAAGGCCGCCGAGGTCGTGGTCAAAGAGCGGATTCACCAGCAGCGGCTGACCCCGACGCCCATGGAGACCCGCGGCGTGTTGGCCGATTACGAGGCCTACGACAAGCGGCTGACCATGTGGATGTCGACCCAGAATCCGCACTTCATCAGGTTGTTCGTGTCGGGCGCGATGGGACTCCAGGAGAGCCTCGTGCGTGTGATTTCGGCCGACGTGGGGGGCGGATTCGGCAGCAAGATCAGTCCGTACCCCGAGGACTATCTGGTCCCGGCTGTCTCACGCTTGCTCGAGCGGCCGGTCAAGTGGATCGAGTCCCGCACCGAGAGCGTGCAGAACGCATACGCCGGTCGAGGTCAGTACTACGACGTGGAAGTTGCCGCCAAGAAGGACGGCACGCTGCTCGGCATGCGGGTCACGCAGTATCTCGACGTCGGCGCATATTGCGCGCCGTTCTCGGCATTTCAAACCGTCGCCTGCTTGATGGCGGGCGGGGCCTACAAGTGGCAAGGCATCTCCTCACGCACGGTGGGAGTGCTCACCAACAAGGTCCCGACCGACCCCTACCGCGGAGCGGGCCGCCCTGAGGCAACCCATCTTGTCGAGCGGATGGTTGACCTGGTCGCGCACGAGATCGGGATGGACCCGGTCGCCATCCGTCGCAAGAACTTCATTCAACCGAAGGAATTTCCGTTTACGCAGAATTTCGGGCTCGTAGTGGACAGCGGCGATTACGAGAAGACTCTCAACCGAGCGCTCGAGCTGGCGGGTTACGACCAGTTGCGCAAGCAGCAGACAGAGGGCCGGAAGCATGGCAAGTACATGGGGATCGGACTCTCAACCTGGATCGAGCTCTGCGGCTTCGGTCCCAGCTCCGCCACCGCTCCGGCTACTGGCGGCATCGCTCTCTCGGAGGCAGCCCAGGTCAGGGTCATGCCGACTGGCTCGGTGATCGTGTACACCGGGACCCACGCCCATGGGCAGGGCCACGAAACCACCTTCTCTCAGATCGTGGCCGACACCCTCGGCGTGCCCATGGAGAGCGTCGATCTCCGTCACGGCGACACCGGCGAAGGGACCGCCATGGGTTACGGAACCGCGGGCAGTCGAAGCCTCTCGGTGGGTGGGGTCGC
>Ga0209689_1003904_pt1 | contig 10898 bp, 8 predicted proteins | sample GraSoiAngelo_149_FD_187119 | JGI IMG/M metagenome (GOLD analysis project Ga0209689, IMG submission 187119) | Grasslands soil microbial communities from the Angelo Coastal Reserve, California, USA - 14_1009_09_30cm (SPAdes) (version 2) | ecosystem: Environmental > Terrestrial > Soil > Grasslands ...
GGCTTCCGATTTGCCGCGCAGCAACCCGTCCGACAGTAGCTCGATCAGCCGGCGCCGCGCCGGCGTCATGCGCGCTGGCGGCGCGCCGATCAGACGCACGCCCATCCGCACCCGCTCCGGGCCGAGATGTTCGCCCATCCGCAAGCACATCCTCAATACCATGCCGCGGGCGGACAGCGTGTAGTTGGCGACCCAATCGACGAGAGCGCGCAGCTCCTCTTGCAACGGCGGCACGTCGAGCTTTTCGCTGACGTCCTTGAGGCGATTGTGCAGGCGCGGATCGGGATTGGCGTTCTCCGCCCACACCACCGCGACCGCCTCGCGCGGCCCCAGCGGCACGCAGACCACATCGCCCGGCGCCACATCCATGCCGCGCGGCACCCGGTAGGAATAGGTCTGATTGAGCGCGACCGGCACCAGCACGTCGACGACGCGGGTCGCGGATGCGGAAGAGGTGGTTTCGCGGGTGGCGTGGTCCATCAGGGGAATCAGGCTTGAGGTGTCCAGGGCAAGGCTAACGCCGCGCCGCCAAGTTAGCGAACGGTAAACGAAAGAGGTGCGATATAATCACCGGGAATCATCTGTGCCCCAAGGCAACTTATGACAAAACCGGCTGCCACGGTTCAACCAATCGAACTCGACTGCGCCGACGACGGTATCGCGCGGGAGATGACGCGCTGGCTGTCGCATTTGCGCAGCGAACGACGGCTGTCGCCGAAGACGCTGGAAGCCTACGCCCGGGACGTCCGCCAGTGTCTCGGCTTTCTCGGCGAGCACTGGGGCGCACAGGTGACGCTTTCGCGTCTTGCAGCGCTCGAGGCGAGCGACGTCAGGGCTTTCATGGCGATGCGGCGCGGACACGATATCGGCGGCCGTTCGCTGATGCGGGCGCTCGCCGGTTTGCGCTCGTTCGCGCGCTTCCTCGAACGGGAAGGCAACGGCAAGATCGGCGCGCTGTCGGCGATCCGAGCGCCCAAGGTCGGGAAGAGCCTGCCGAAACCGATCCATATGGCGGCGGCCAAACGTTTTGCCAATGCCGGCGAACGCGCCGGAGAGACCCGCGATCCCTGGATTTGGGCGCGCGACGCCGCCGTCATGGCGCTGTTGTATGGCTCCGGCTTGCGCATCTCCGAAGCGCTCGGCCTGAAGCGCCGCGATGTGCCTCTGCCCGGCGCCGGCGACGTGCTTGTCGTCACCGGCAAGGGCAACAAGACCCGCATGGTGCCGGTGCTGCAAAATGTGCTGGCGCTGGTTCAGGATTATGTGGCGATCTGTCCGCATCCGTTGCCGCCCAATGGTCCGATCTTTGTCGGCGCCCGAGGCGGCCCGCTCAAGGCCCGGGTCATTCAACTCACCATGGAACGGCTGCGCGGCGCGCTGGGCCTGCCGGACAGCGCGACACCGCACGCGCTGCGGCACTCTTTCGCGACCCATCTTCTGAGCCGCGGCGGCGACCTGCGCGCGATCCAGGAGTTGCTCGGCCACGCCTCGCTCTCGACCACGCAGATCTATACCGGCATCGACAGCGAGCGGTTGCTGGAGGTCTATAAAGCGGCGCATCCGCGCGCCTGAAAACTCAGCCAGCCGGCAACCTCGTCACGCGTCGCCGGCAAGGGCCAGTTCCTGCGCGCGGTTCGCGTAGCCCGGGTGCGACGGGCGCGCCACGCGATACCAGGCGAGTGTCTCAGCGAGTGCGTCCTCGAGCGCCGACGGTTCGAAGCCGAGCTCACGCCGAGCCCGGTCGAGCACGTAGCCCGCCGAGCGGATTGGATCCGGTCCGTACGGCCGCGCGCTTTCCGGTATCTCGGAGAAGGGCAGCCGATGCAGCCGAGCCGGCTTTCCCAGCGCACGCGCGATTCCCTCGATGAGGTCGCGCAGGCTCACGCCCTCGAAGGCGGCGTTGTAAGCCTTGTGCTCGGTGTCCCTGCGCAGGTCGCATGCGAGCGCGCAGGCGAATCCGATGTCCTTGACCCAGGCGAGACCTGCCTGCCACTCATATGTTTCCGACGGCACAAGCACGGGTCCGCCGTCCTCCACGCGCTGGATGTACGCGGCGATCCTCAGGGTGTGGTCGGCCGGGCCAAAAACCGCCGGCGGGCGGACGACCGTCCACGGAAAATCGGTCAGGCGCGACAGGGCGGTCTCGCACCATCGCTTGCCTTCGCGGTAGTCCAGCGCATCGGGTGGCTCGCCACGGAGGGGCACAAAGTCCTCTTCGCGTGCGGCCCGGCCGTGAAGGTCGGGATAGACGCCGGTCGAGATGAACACGTAGCGGTCGCCCTTGAAATGTCGGGCCACGGCCTCGACCTCATGCGGCTGATAGCAGGCGAGGTCCAGCAACACGTCTGGCTGCGTTTGCGTCAACGCCCGCGCGAGCTGATCTTCATCGGTGCGGTCAAACGCGACGTAGCTCGTGAACGTCCCGTACGGCCGGTCCTTTCGCCCCGCCGCGATCGTCTCGACGCCGCGCCGCATCAGCTCCTTGCAGGCGGCCACGCCGATGAAGCCCGCGCCTCCTAGAACAAGAGCCCTCGTCAATCGACGTCGCGGGTGACGAAGTCGACGTCGATGCCTTCGTCCTGCCGGAGGCGAGCCGCCAACCTGGAAGCAAGGACCACCGACCTGTGCCGGCCTCCGGTGCAGCCGAACGCGACCACGAGGTGCATGCGTCCCTTCTCCTGATAAAGGGGCAGCAGCCGGCGCACGATCCGCTCCACGTCGTCCAGCAGCTCCGCCGCCGCCGGCTGCTGCATCACGTAAGCGTCCACGGCCGCATCGCGGCCGGAGAGCGGCCGCAGCTCGGGCACCCAGTACGGGTTGTCGAGGAACCTCGCGTCGATCAGCAGCGCGGCGTCGGCGGGCGCGCCGTTCTTGTAGCCGAATGCCAGGCATGTGATCAGCGGGCGTTCCCGGCCCCGCAGATGGTGCGCAAGCTCGTCGCGCTGTCCCGCCTCGACCCGGTGATGCGCCCGCTCGAAGGTGCCGCCGTCGTGTCGATCGGATTCGCCGTCGTGCACGAGCACGTACTTGATCGCGCGCCGGTCCGCCTCCCGCAGCAGCTCGGCGCCGCCGTCGCTGACGCCGAGCACGAAGTCTCCCTCGCCTTCGCCGTCAAGCTCATCGATCCGCTCGAAACCGGCGGCGACGAAAACCGCGACCGACTCTTCCATACGCTCGAGCGTCGCGGCGCCGATGATGACGAGCGTCACGGGCTTCGATCCATTTTTGGTGCGTTTTGCGCAAAACGAACCTTTGGAAGGGTTCGAGGGGTGCTCTCTGCGCAAAACGTACGCAACCGCTCGAGAGTCACAGCGTCTCTTTCAGGCGAGCCGCCAGACGTTCCGGGATGCCGAGCTTCACGATCTCGTCGACCGGCGCCTCGCGGATCGCCTGCACCGAGCCGAAGTGTCGCAGGAGCGCGCGCTTGCGCGCGGGTCCGATCCCCTCGACCGAATCGAGCGGCGACGTCAGTGCCTTGCGGGACCGCACCTTGCGGTGGTGGGTGATCGCGAAGCGGTGCGCCTCATCGCGGATCCGCTGGACGAGAAACATCCCGGGCGAGCTGCGCTCCTGGACGATCGGCTCCGCCCGGCCGGGCGCAAAGATCTCCTCGCGTTCTTTGGCCAGGGCGAACGTGGGAATGTCCGCGTAGCCCGCGGCTTCCATCACCTCGAGCGCCGCGCTCAGCTGGCCCTTGCCGCCGTCGATGAGAATGAGGTCGGGCCGGCTGGTGAAGGACCGGTCCCCGACGATGTCCGCCTCCTCGCGACGCTGCGCGGACTCGAGGCGCTCTAGGCGCCGCCGCAGGACCTCCTGCAGCATGGCGAAGTCGTTTGGACCGGGCGTATACCGGATCCGAAAGTGGCGGTAATGGTCGTTGCGGGGCCGGCCGTCTTCGAAGACGACCATCGAGCCGACCGCCGAGTCGCCCTGGATGTTGGATATGTCATAGCACTCGATCCGCTTCGGTGGGCTCTCGAGGTCGAGCGCCGCGGCCAGCGCCGCAAGCATCGGTTCTGTCCGGCTTCGGTCGTAGTCGGCCTGGATGCGCATCTGCTCGAGCTCCTGAGCGGCCGTCTCGGCGAGCTGCATGACGAGCGCGCGCTTGCGCCCGCGCTGCGGCACCTCGAGCGTCACCGGTCGTCCGCGCCTCTCGCTCAACCAGCCCGTGATCAGCTCTGGCTCCTCGACCGGTCCGGGCAGGATCACCGAGCGCGGCACGTGGGTGGCGCTCGAGTAGTACTGCAACATGAAACCGCGCAGCACCTCCGGCTCGGCCGCGTCGCCCGCGCCGTCGAGGGCGTGCCCGTCGTGCCCGACCATCTTTCCCTGCCGCACATAGGCGACCTCGACGAAGACGTCGTTGCCGCTCCGCGCATAGGCGACGATGTCCTGGTCGTCCCGGCCGCGGGTCAGCACCTTCTGCCGATCCGCGATGCGCTCGATCGATTGCAGCTGGTCGCGGTAGCGGGCGGCGTTTTCGAAGTCAAGCCGGTTGGCCGCTGACTCCATCCTTTCGTGCAGCTCACGGACCAGGATGTCCGACCGTCCCTCCATGAAGAGCGCCACCTCGTTGATCCGCGCCTTGTAATCCTCAGAGCTGATCCGCCGCTCGCACGGGCCTGGGCAGCGCTTGATGTGAAAGTCGAGGCACACCTTGCCCTGCTTGAAGATCTCGTCCGAGCACGTGCGAAACGGCAGCAGCTGCCGGATGGATTTCACGGTGGAGCGCAACGACAGCGCGGACGTGTACGGGCCGAAGTACCGAGCGCCGTCGTTCTGCACCCGCCGCGAGTAGTGCACGCGCGGAAACTCCTCGGTGACCGGGAGCTTCAGATAGAGGTAGTTCTTGTCGTCCTTGAGCCGGATGTTGAAGCGAGGCCGGTAATTCTTGATGAGGTTGTTCTCGAGGACCAGCGCCTCGACCTCGTTGGCCGTGGTGACGAACTCGAAGTCGTTGGCCTTGCGGATGAGCTCGAACACCCGCGCGGTCTGCGCGTATCCGGGCGTGAAGTAGGAGCGCAGGCGGTCGCGGAGGCGGAGTGCCTTGCCGACGTAGATGACCTGGCTCCGGTTGTCCCGGAACATGTAGACGCCGGGCGTCTCGGGAACGGCCTGCAGCCGCCGTTTGATCGTGTCTTCGAGCGTGACCGCCATCTGTATGGCCAGTTTAGGAACCCGTAAACTCGGGGCAGTGAGCTCGCCGCAGCAGCAACCCGCCTCGGGCGCGTCGCCGACCCAGATCGCGGGTCAGCAGTCGGCGCCGGCCACCGCGGTGCCGGGCACGCCCGGACTCCAGGGCTACACGCCGTCGCGCAGCCAGACCAACAGCATGGCCGTCGTCAGCCTGATCACGGGCGCCGTCTCGGTCTTTGGACACCTCGTGCTGCCAGGCATCGGAGGCGGCACGCTCGCGCTGATCGCGATCGTCACCGGCGTGATCGCCCGAGGTGAGATCAAGCGCTCGGGCGAGCAAGGCATGTGGATGGCCACGGTCGGCATCCTCCTGGGCATCCTTCACCTGCTGGTGATCGCCTTGATCTTCATCTTTCTGATCGGAGCGATCTTCGTGATCGGGGGCTGGGCGCTGCTGCACCACTAAACCTGCCGCGTCCGTATTCCGTTTTGGCCCACCAGCCTTTACGATTTGCGCGATGTCTGATCAACCGAGCTCACCGCCGCCGCCCCCGCAGGAGTCGACCCCGGGTCCCTACTCATCGCCGCCCCCACCTCAGGCGGGATACCAGCCGCCTCCGGGGACCTACCAGCCGCCCGGCACCCCGCCACCCGTGCTGCCGACCAGGATGGGAGCGGGCGGGACCGCCGGGATCATCTCGCAGTTCACCGGTTCGGCCGGATGGGCGTGCCTGGTCGGGATCATCTGCATCGTGGTGCCGTTCGTCTTCAACCGGGTGTTCTTTTTCCTTCCCATCATCGGGCTGATCCTCGCTGCGCAGGCGATCTTCCGCAGCAAGCAGATGATCGGCGGGATCGTGGCCATCGTCCTGAACGTCATCGGCGGCATCATCACCCTGATCGGGATCTTCGGCTAGGTAGGGGTCAGGGCAAAGTCCCTGATCCCGAGGTCTGAGCAGCGCTGCTGCCAGGCCGCCATGTCGACTTCGCCCACGGCGAGCCGGTTCACCTCGACGAACGGCTCGACCGTGGCGTTCGGGTTCTCGCGACGCATGACGATCGGCCGTCCGGGCAGCGACTCGGCGGTCCAGCCGTGATCGGCCAGGGCCACCGCAAACGCAGCCCCCGCGAGGCCGAGCCCAATCGACCGCGCCTGCTGGGGGGTCACCTGGCGGCTGGCAACGCCGGCTTCCGACTGGCCCAGCCGGTCGGCGTATTTCAGGAGCTCGGGCAGCCAGCCGATGCTGTAGTTCTGAAGCATGTGGGCCTGGCGCCGGGCCCGGTCGCGCAGCCCGGGCAGAAGGGCCACCGACCCCGCGTCCTGCCACGTGATCCGGCGCATCTGGATGCCCGGCTTCAGCAACCCGATGAGCAGGAAGGGCTCGATTGCCTCGATGCCGTCCACAAGGGTGGCGGCCGGCGGTCCGCTGCCGTCGCCGGGGCCGGCCGGCATCGTGGCGAGGGCGGCGATCCGCTCCGAGTCCGGCGGATGGCTGTCGTACGGGTCGCTCCGAGCCTCCTTCAGCATCTGCTCGGCGGCCTTCTGGACCTCCTTGCCGATGTCCGGCTCGTTGATGAAGCGCTGAAAGCCATCGGCGATCGGCGGTTGGAACCCCGCCTCGAGCAGCGGCACCACCTCGTTGCGCCAGTAGCCGGCCCAGGCCACCGATCCGCGAGCAAGGGCGCGGAGGCCCTCGATCATCGTCCCGGCCCCGAATGTCCGCGCGGCGAGCGCGTCGGCGGTCAGCTCCTGCTGGCGGGAAACCTTCTGCGTCACCCGCAGGAACATCCGGCCGTACCAGAGAAACGGCAGCTGCAGGATCGCACTCTGACGTGAGGCGTTTTGAATGACCCGCTCGATCGCCTCACGGGTCCGGTAGATCCATGGACCCAGGCGCGTGTCGCCACCGTGGTAGTGGCCGAACTCGTGCGCCAGCACGGCGCGCATCTCGTTGACCGTCAAGGCCTGCATCAGCGGGAGCCCGAGCACCATGACGCGGCGCCGGCCGCGCTGCAGGACGCCGGCGTTCATCTCCGGCGAGATGTAGACCTCTGCGGGCATCGCCTCCCCCACCGCCCGAGCCACCGTCTGCAGCTCAGCGAACAGCCTCGGCTGGCCGGCGGGGTTGAGCAGCGGGCCCGGGGGGATGAATCGGCGGGGCCACGGGATGATGGAGATGGCGATCGCGGCGATGCCGAAGAGGCAGAAGGCCAGCGCGCGGCCCGGGACGTTGGGCTGGAAGATCACCCAGATCATCCCCGCCATCAACGCCAGCGCCAGGGCGTAGAAGCCCACCGTGAGGACGATCGCCAGGAACGCCCGCTGTCTAAGACTCATCTCTCGCAGGTATAACGAGCATCGGCAATGCAGCCGCGATCAGCATCGCCCCAACCGCGGCCCAGAGCGCCCCATTTAGGGACCAGCCGATCAGAGGTCCCGCCAGCGCCGAGCCGAACGGCCCGCCTACCACATTCAGTGACATCGACACGGCAAACACCCTCCCGAACCTCGCGGGGTCGGTTCTCCGCTGCCGCAACGTAAGAAAGGCGATGTCGAATGGAGTTTCCACCAGGGCGACACCGACGAGGGCAGCCGCGACGACGAACACCGACGATGCCTGCGGCAAAAACGACACGGCCACCGCAATCGCCAGCATCGATCCCATCATCAGCTGCCTTTCACGTCCGCGCGTTTTGAGCCGGCCCGCGATCAGGATGGAGACGAAGCCAGCTGCTCCCATGGCGCCCCACATGTAACCGATCGCCTCCGGTCCCTGATGAAGCCGGCCCAGGACGAGGACCGGCACTGCGATCACCAGGCAGCCCCAGCCGGCGGTGAAGGCAAAGAACGTGAGTGCAAGGCCAACGAGCGTCCGATTGCGCAGGACGTAGGCGAGTCCCGACCAGGCTTCGGCCAGGATCCCACGGCCGCGCTGCTTGTCGCCGGGGTCGCGAATCCCCAAGATCGCGACTCCCGCGCACGCGTACAGCATCGCAGTCGCCGCGAGGGCCCATTCTCCGCCTGCGAAACCGACCAGGACTCCCGCGAGCGGTGCGCCGATTACTTGCGCCAGCACCCCGCTGCTGCTGTCCAGCGCGTTGGCCCGTTCCCACAGGTGACCTGGAACGACGGTCGGAAACAGCGACCGGACGCCCGCGGCGCTGAGCGGGCCAGTGAGTGACGCAACGCCGCAGATTCCCAGCAGCAGCGGCGGAGGCAGCGCACGGGCCGCCGATAGAGCGGCGATCAAGAAGAGGGTGATCGCGGCGACCACGTAATCGACGGTGATCAGCTGAGCCCGGCCGTATCGGTCGAGCAACGCGCCGGCAATCGGCGACAAGAGCAACCCGGGAAAGAGCAGGACGAAGGTTGCGGCGCCGGCCAGCTGAGGCGAGTGATACCGCGACAGCACGAACAGTACAAAGCCCACCGCGAGCATCTGTTGGGCGATGCGGCCCAACAGCAGGCTCGTGACGAGTCGCGGAAACCCCTGGACGCGCATGAGCGCGCCGTATCCGAGCTGGGTCGGTGCCTCTTCGGTCGTCAGCCTACGGCGACTTTCGAACGCCGCGAGCGGCCCGCGCCGTTCGCGGACACGGTTGACTTACGCGCCTTCGCCTTTGCCTTGGCGAGGGTCGCCTGCAGGTACTGGCCCGTCGCCGAATCGTGGTTCGCCGCCAGCTGCTCAGGCGTCCCTTCGGCGATCACGTATCCACCTCTCTCGCCGCCTTCCGGTCCCAGGTCGATCAGCCAGTCGGCGGTCTTCAGCACGTCGAGGTTGTGCTCGATGACCACCACCGTGTTGCCGTGATCGACCAGGCGGTGCAGGACCGCGAGCAGCCGCTCGACGTCCGCGTAATGCAGGCCGGTCGTGGGCTCGTCGAGGAGATAAAGCGTGCGGCCCGTGTCGCGGCGCGAAAGCTCGGCCGACAGCTTGACCCTCTGGGCCTCGCCCCCGGACAGCTGCGTCGCGGGCTGCCCGAGCCGGATATAACCGAGCCCGACGTCCTGCAGCGTCCGAAGCTTGGTCTTGATCGGTGGGACGTTCTCGAAAACGTCGAGCGCTTCGTCGACCGTCATCTCGAGCACGTCGGAGATGGAGTGGCCGCGGAACTTCACCTCCTGCACCTCGCGTGAATAGCGCGTGCCGTGGCACACCTCGCACGGCACGTAGACATCAGGAAGGAACTGCATCTCGATCTGGATGATGCCGTCCCCCTGGCAGTTCTCACACCGCCCGCCCTTCACGTTGAAGCTGAATCGCCCCGCCTTGTAGCCGCGCATCTTCGCCTCCGGCATGCTCGCGAACAGGTCGCGGATGTGGGTGAACATCCCGGTGTAGGTCGCCGGGTTGCTCCGCGGCGTGCGGCCGATCGGCGACTGGTCGATGTCGATCGCCTTGTCGAGATTCTCGAGCCCTTCGACGGATTGGTGTGGGCCCGGCCTCTCCTTGGCCCGATAGAAGAACTGCGCCACCTTGCGGCTGAGGATGTCGGTGATCAGCGACGACTTGCCGGAACCGCTGACGCCTGACACCGCGACGAAGCAGCCGAGCGGGATCGCCACGTCGATGTCCTTCAGGTTGTTCGCCCTCGCCCCGCGGATCACGAGCTTCTTGCCGGTGCCACTCCGTCGTCGCGCCGGGATCGGGATCTCGCGGTCGCCACGCAGGTAGGCAGCCGTGATCGAGTTCGGGTCCTTGATCACCTGCTCGACCGTACCGGCCGCGATGATCTCGCCCCCATGCTCACCCGCGGCCGGCCCGATGTCGACCATGTAGTCGGCGGACCTGATCGTGTCCTCGTCGTGCTCGACGACGATCAGCGTGTTGCCAAGGTCGCGCAGGCGCAGCAGGGTCTCGATCAGCCGCCGGTTGTCGCGCTGGTGGAGGCCGATGGAGGGCTCGTCGAGCACGTAGATGACCCCGGTGAGCTCGCTGCCGATCTGGCTGGCCAGGCGGATGCGCTGGCCCTCGCCGCCCGAGAGCGACGGCGCGGGACGATCGAGGGTCAGGTAGCCGAGCCCCACGTCGCGCAGGAAGCGCAGCCGGGAGCGGATCTCCTTCAGCAGCTCGGCGGCGATGGTGGCCTCGCTGCCTTTCAACCCGAGGTTCTCGAAGAAGTCGAGGGCCGCCTCCACGCTGAGCGCGGTGGCCTCGGCGATGTTCTTCTCCGCGATCCGGACCCCCAGCGCCTCGCTGCGGAGCCGGCGGCCGCCGCAGGCCGAGCAGGGGCGGTCGGAGAGGAAGCGCTGGTAGTACTCGCGCATGTCCTCCGACTGGGTCTCGCGCATGCGGCGCATCATCGAGTTGATCGCGCCCTCGTAGCGCATGCGGAAGGCGCCCGCCCCCCACGACCCGCGGATCGAGACCCGGACCCTCTCTCCGCCGGTACCGTAGAGGATGACCTTGCGGTGGGCAGCGGGCAGCAGCCGCCAGGGCCGGTTGAGGTCGATGCCTCGCTCGCGGGCCACCGCGCGCACGAGATCGCTCGGCTCGACGGGCTTGGCCAAGAACTGGTCGAACCCCGCCGACAGCGCCCGCTCCCGGTCTTCGTTGCGCGCGTAGGCGGTCAGCGCCAGCGACGGGAGGGACACGCCGGCCGCGGCTGCCCACGATTTCACCTGGCGCACGACCGAGAGCCCGTCCTCGTCGGGCATCGCGAGATCGCACACGAGCACGTCGGGGCGCACTCGCTTGACCATGCTCACCCCATCGCGCGCGTTGACGGCGGCGTGGAGTTCCTCGACGAGGTATTTGACG
>Ga0209689_1003908_pt1 | contig 10895 bp, 12 predicted proteins | sample GraSoiAngelo_149_FD_187119 | JGI IMG/M metagenome (GOLD analysis project Ga0209689, IMG submission 187119) | Grasslands soil microbial communities from the Angelo Coastal Reserve, California, USA - 14_1009_09_30cm (SPAdes) (version 2) | ecosystem: Environmental > Terrestrial > Soil > Grasslands ...
CTTCACGGACGCCCTCGAGGTGACCGCCACCAAGGAGCTCGAGCTGCAGCGGGTGCGCGAGAAGAGCGCCATCGATGTCGAGCAAGCGAAGGCCGCCCAGGCTCACGCGCAGGCTGAGGGGCAGGTGCGGGTAGAGCGGGCCCGCGTGGAAGGCAAGGTGGCCGAGATCAGCGCCCAGACGGAAGACAAGCGGCGGCTGAGCGAGGTGGCCCGGGCGGAGACGGAGGCTCGCGTGCTGGATCGCCGGACGAAGGCGGAGGTCGAGCGGCAGCGGCTACTGACCCGGCACGAGGTGGAGCGGCGCCAGGAGCTAAATAGGGTCGACATCGACAAGCAGAAGCAGCTCGATCAGGTCGCCATCACCCGGGAGAAGGGGCTGGCCCTTCTCACCGCGGAGAACCCGAGCTACGCGGCCTATCTCGTGAACCGGGAGCTGGCCTCCAAGGTACAGATCGCGGTGCTGCCCCTGGGGACGGAATCAGGCGTGCTCGGGAACATGCTTCAGAGCACGCTCCCCGGGTTGAACTCGCAGCGCCCCAAGCGATAGCGTCGGCCACCGACCCCGCCTGCGGGCACAACTGTCCGCGGCGGGGGAGGCGGCGTCTTTCCGCGGCGGATGAGCGTCCTCTGCCTCGCGCGGGCAAGATCGAGCCTCGCTCGTGAGGCTCATGCCGAGGCGGGCAGAGGCGTGCCGTCCATCCCGTCACACGGCAGGCCGAGGTGCCGCAAGACGGTGGGCGCCGATCGGCACAGCGTCAGCACGGCCTATCTGCGCCCCTCTGAGCCAAGATGGCACGCTCGGTCTATTGAAGCACAACGGCCTGAAGTCCTTAATCTTCGAGGACTCCAGGCCGTTCACTTCTCGCGGCGGTCAGCGCATCCTAAGTCCAGCGCGTCTGCCAGTTCCGCCACTCTCGCCCGACGCGATTTCGATACGTTACCACACGCTCTTTGCTGCCGCCTTGCTCCAGTTTTCCCAATGTTCGTGCTATCGTGACCCTACCTTCCACCGGGCTTTGTGGTTGACGCAACCTGGCGTCTGGCCCCCTGGCATCTGGGCTGTTCCTCCCTGCAATGCAAGCACGGCGCGCCCCGAGGTCTCTCTGTGGGCCGGGTGTTCGGAGACGTAGATGCCTGACGAAGCAATCCTTCGCGAGAAGGCCAGAGCAGCAGTCCGCAATGGAAAACTCCCAGCCAGGCGGCCGGATCGCACCTGGGGCGGTCCAGGCGTCGGCGCTCTCTGCTCCGTGTGCGAGCTGCCGGTGAAGAAGGATGAACTGGAGTTCGAGATCCAGTTCGCCCATGACGGCGACAGCCCAGGACTGGACAAGTTCCATGTCCACATCCGGTGCTTCGCCGCATGGGAGTTAGAGCGAGGACAGGTGTGAGCTAGCGGCGCGCGAGCGCAGACCTGGGAGGCGCGGGGCTCGTGAGGCTCATGACGCGGCGGGCAGCGGTGTGCCGTCCATCCCGTCCCACGGCAGGCCGAGGTGCCGCAAGACCGTGGGGGCGATGTTCACGTGCGAGACGGGCGTCTCCACGGCGACGCCGTCACCGTAACCCGGCCCTCTCACGAAGAGGAAGGGGCGCTGCTCGTTCGGCCCGAGCCCGCCGTGCTGGCCGAAGCCCGTGAAGTCCCGGCCGTCGAGGTCGGCGGCGATGTCGCCATACCCCCAGATGCCGAACTCGTTGGGCCGGTTCTCGGTGCGGAGCGAGACGGCGGCAGCCACGGGCCCGTCGGTAGGGATGCGGACCTCGGCGAGTGCGGGGCCCGTGAAGATCCTGTCCACCCAGTCCTGCGACTCCAGGAAACGCCGCAGCTCCTCCACGCTCGCCTTGGCGTCGCGCGACCGGTAGATCAAGGTCGCGGTGCCGTTGGGCGCCGTGACCAGATCGCTCGAGTCCGGGCCGGCCTTGAGCCCGGCCCCGACCAGCAGATCGTCCACCTGGATGGTTCGCGCGGTCGTCTCCATGCCGTGATCCGAGCACACGAGCAGGAGCGTGTCGCCGCCCAGCTCCTCCAGCGTGTCGAGGACGCGCTTCACGCAAGCGTCGGCGGCGCGGAGCGCGGCCAGGTGCGCGGGCGAGCCGAGGGGCGACTTGTGCCCCGTGTAGTCGGGCTCGGAGAGCCAGAGGACACCGAGGGGCGGCCGCCGCTCGCGCAGCACCTCGTCGCAGAAGCGGGCCGTCATGGTCGCGTCTCCCGCTTCGCCCTTCTCGATGGGAAGCTGATCCGAGGCGGGGAGCGCCACGAGCCCAGGCCCGAAGGACCCCGCGCTGTGGTAGACGTGGCCGAAGCCGTCGGGATCCTGGAAGTACGCGGCGCCCGCGGAGACATTGGACATGACGATGGAACCGCCATGATCGGCCAGCCGCTCGGCGAGCGTGGGCGCGAGCAGCGTCCGGCCCGTGGCCTTTCGCATGCGCTCGCGAAATTCTGGCCTGGCCACCGACAGGCAGACGAGCCCGGCGCCTTCGTCGAGGACCATCGTGTTGCCGAGGAGCCCGTGGCGCCCCGGATGGCAGCCCGTGGCGATGGAGGCCGACGTCACGCGGGTCACCGACGGGAAGACGCCACGGCAGCCGACATAGTTCGTTGCGTTTGAAGCGAGGGCGGCGAGTGTGGGCGCCGTGTCGGGCCGGATCAGGTCCGCCCGGAGGCTATCGCACACGACGATCACGGCGCGGCGAGATGGACTGGCCATGGACGGAAGACTACCAGACTTCGATTGCGGCGCGGGGCGCCTTGACGATGGGGTCGGCCTCTTCTACTCTCATCGCATGGCACTGACGTTGCGCTCGATCCTGATCGTGCTCCTTGCCGCCGTCGCGCTCCCGGGCTGCAGCACCTGGTCGGGCGTGAAGCAGGACACGCAGGCCGCGAAGGACTACACGTACGAGAAGAAGGACGAGTACCGGAGCCGTCTCGAGTACCAGATGCAAGAGCTCGACGCCAAGACGGAAGAGCTCAAGGGCAAAGCGGCCAATGCCAGCGAGTCCGTCAAGCGCGAGTTTGACAAGGACATGAGCGAGCTCAGCCGGCAGAAGGCCGTGCTCAAAGAGAAGCTCGACTCCGTCAAGTCCTCATCGGCCGCCGCCTGGGAGGACACCAAGGCCGGCGCCGAGTCGGCCTGGGATTCGGTCAAGCGCACCTACGAGCGGGCCAAATCCCGCTTCCAGTAGTTCCCGCCTGCTACGAGTACTGAATCCCGAGGACCTCGGCGACCAGCGCGGGGCGCTCCTGGCCTTCGACTTCGATGACCATCTCCGAGGTGATGCGGACGCCGTTGTCCGGGACGTCCTCGACGGCCTTGATGGTCTGCTTGAGCCGGATGCGCGAGCCGGCAGGCACGGGATTGGTGAAGCGGATCTTGTTCGAGCCGTAGTTGATGCCCCGCTTGCGCTTGTTGACCTTCAGCAGCGTCGGGGCCAGGCGAGGGAGCAGCGAGAGCGTCAGGTAGCCGTGAGCGATGGTCTTGCCGCCCGGCATCTCCTTCTTCGCGCGCTCCACGTCCACGTGGATCCACTGGTGGTCGCCCGTGGCCTCGGCGAACTTGTCGATCATGGCCTGGTCCACCGTGATCCAGTCGCTGGGGCCGAGGGTCTTGCCGATGTGCTGCCTGAGGTCCTTCGGGGTCTCGACAGTGAGCATGAGTGGCTCCTTGAGGGTTACGTTCCTGTCACGGGCGCAGATTATGCCTCAACGCGCGATCTCCCACCAGCGCCGGCCACGCCCGCCCGCCGTGGTATATTTCACGAGAGATGAGCGTCTCCAATCGCCGGAAGACCGTGGTCGTGGACGTGGGCGGCGTCAAGGTCGGCAGCCAGCGCCCGATCGTGGTCCAGTCCATGACCAACACGGACACCGCCGACATTCCCGGCACCGTCGCGCAGGTCAACGCGCTCCACGCCGCGGGCAGCGAGCTCGTGCGCGTGACCGTCAACAACGACGAGGCCGCCCGCGCCGTCCCCGAGATCGTCAAGCAGGTCCGCGTGCCGGTCATCGGCGACTTCCACTATAACGGCCACGTGCTCCTGACCAAGTACCCCGACTGCGCCAGGGCCCTCGCCAAGTACCGCATCAACCCGGGCAACGTCGGGGGCAAGCACCACGACGAGAATTTCAGCGCCATCGTCAAGGTGGCCGTGGACAACGGCAAGCCCGTGCGCATCGGCGTCAACTGGGGCAGCCTCGACCAGAATCTCCTCACGGAGATGATGGACGCCAACGCCAAGCTGCCCCAGCCTCTCGACGCGCGCGACGTGACCATGAACGCCATGGTGGAGAGCGCGATCCAGTCCGCCGAGCTGGCCGAGCAGACCGGCCTCACCCACGACAAGATCATTCTCTCGGCCAAGGTGTCGGGCGTGCAGGACCTGGTGGATGTGTATCGGATGCTCGCGCCCCGCTCGGACTACCCGCTGCACCTCGGCCTGACCGAGGCGGGCATGGGCGCCAAGGGCGTGGTGGCGAGCACGGCGGGGCTCTCCATTCTTCTCCAGGAGGGCATCGGCGACACCATTCGCGTCTCGCTCACGCCCAAGCCAGGCGGTGATCGCACGGAAGAGGTCTTGGTCGCCCAGCAGATCCTCCAGTCCCTGGGGCTGCGGAGCTTCCTCCCGCAGGTGACGGCGTGTCCAGGCTGCGGGCGCACGACCTCGACCTTCTTCCAGGAGATGGCCGAGGAGATCCAGACCTATCTCCGCGACCAGATGCCGGTGTGGAAGGGGAAGTACGCGGGCGTGGAAGAGCTCAAGGTGGCGGTGATGGGCTGCGTGGTCAACGGCCCCGGCGAGAGCAAGCACGCCAACATCGGCATCTCGCTCCCCGGCACCTTCGAGGAGCCCAAGGCGCCCGTGTTCGTGGACGGCGCCCTCAAGCTCACGCTCAAGGGCGACACCATCGTCGCCGAGTTCCTGAAGATTCTCGACGACTACGTCGAGAAGCGCTACGCGTCTCGGAAGTAAGCTCTCCCCGCTGACGCCCACATTCGCCCAGGCGTATGCCCTCGCCTGCTCGGGGCTGCCCGTCCAGATCGCCGCCGAGCAGCGCTACGAGCGCAAGCCTACGCGGAAGCAGGTCGAGCGGGCCTTCGCCTCCGGCGCCACCATCTACATGCCCCAGGCGCACCAGGTGCTGCCGCGCGTGGCGCGGCTCATGGCTGCTCTGCGCAATCGCCGCTTCGGTCCCGGGCGCGAGGAGTGCTCGTTCCTCTTCATCGTCAACGGCAAGGGGCGTCAGGGCCTGGGCCTGCATCACGACGGCCCCGTCGAATCCATCTGGGTGCAGCTCGAGGGCCGGCGCACCGTGACGACGGGTCCGCCGGTGAGGCCCGGCACGCGCCCGGATCTCGACGAAGGGAGGATCGGGCGCGGATGGAAGACACGCGATCTCGAGCCCGGCTCGCTCTTCTACATGCGCCCGTACACTCCGCACCGCGTGATCTGCCATGGCCGCTCGCTCGCGCTCTCCCTCACCTGGAAGCTGAGGAACCGGCCGCTGGCGGGCAGCCGCGCGGCCGCCGCGCTCACCTCATGGGACGTGGCCGCGGGCCGCGCCGAGCCGATACCGCGGGCCAGCGGCGACCGGCTCTGGACCCAGGTGCCGGTCGTCGCCGGCCCCGTCGACAGGAAGCGCGGCGATTTCCCGCTCTGGCTCCCGGGCGGCGTGCTCAGGCTGCCCTCGTCGGCGTGGCCCGTCGCGAGTCGGCTCGCCACCATGCCGAGTCTCAGACGGAACGCGTTGCCCCGGGCGGCGCAGCCGCTCCTCGACCTCGGCATCCTGGGCCCGCGAGACCTCCCACTCCGCATCGTGCCCAGGAATCCGCGCGCCCTCGACGGCTGGCGCTTCGCTTGACAGGCTGGCCGCTGACGGCATAACGTCGCGGCAGCATGGCCATCTCGCCGATCGACTGGGCCATCGTCGCCGCGTACTTCCTCTTCTGCACGGTCATCGGCCTCTACTTCACCAGGCGCGGCGGCAAGAGCCTCAGCGAGTACTTCCTCTCCGGCCGGCAGGCCCCGTGGTGGCTGGCGGGCACGGCCATGGTCGCCACCACCTTCGCCGCCGACACGCCGCTCGTCGTCACGGCGCTCGTCGCCACCAAAGGCGTGGCGGGCAACTGGCTCTGGTGGAACTTCGTGATGAGCGGCATGCTCACCGTCTTCTTCTTCGCCCGGCTCTGGCGCCGCGCGGAGGTCATGACGGACGTGGAGCTGGCCGAGCTGCGCTACGGCGGCGGACCCGCGGCCTTCTTGCGCGGGTTCCGCGCGCTCTACCTCGCCATCCCCATCAACCTGATCATCCTCGGCTGGGTGACGCGGGCCATGATCAAGATCCTGACCATCGCGCTCGGCCTGAAGGACGTCAGCGTGCTCGGCATGACGGTCAGCGGCGAGGTCGTGGCCGTGGGCATCTGCTTCGCCATCACGGCCATCTACGCGGTGGCGGCGGGCATGTGGGCGGTGATGTGGACCGACCTCGTCCAGTTCATCGTCAAGATGAGCGCGGTCATCGTGCTCGCGGTCTACTCCGTCCGTGCCGTGGGCGGGATCGACGTGCTCAAGGCCAAGGTGATCGCCCACTTCGGCAGCGAGACGGCCGCGCTGTCCGTCTTGCCCGTCAGCGTCACGTCGACGGGCATCGTCGCCTACGCCTGGATGCCCCTGCTCACGCTCGGGGTCTATCTCTCCGTGCAGTGGTGGGCGGCCTGGTACCCGGGCGCCGAGCCCGGGGGCGGAGGCTATGTCGCCCAGCGCATCTTCAGCGCGCGCTCGGAGAGGGACGGCGTGCTCGCCACCCTCTTCTTCCAGATCGCCCACTACGCGCTCCGGCCCTGGCCCTGGATCATCACCGGCCTCGCCACGGTCGTTCTCTACCCGACGCTCCAGGACCGCGAGGCCGGCTACGTGCAGGCCTTCGTGGATCTCCTGCCCACGCCGTGGCGCGGGTTCATGCTGGCGGGCTTCGCCGCCGCCTACATGAGCACGGTGGCCACGCACCTCAACTGGGGCGCCTCCTACCTGGTCAACGACTTCTACAAGCGCTTCCTGAACCAGCGCGCGACCGAGGCGCACTACGTCGCCGTCTCGCGCGTCGCTACCGTGCTTCTCTTCTTCGCCTCCATGGCCGTGACCTCGCAGCTCACGAGCATCGAGAAGGCGTGGGAGCTGCTCCTGGCCTTGGGCGCGGGCACGGGACTCGTGCTCATCCTGCGCTGGTACTGGTGGCGCATCAACGCGTGGAGCGAGATCTCGGCGATGATCGCGAGCTTCGCGGTCAGCCTTCTCGGCTTCGCCTACCTCAAGCCACGGTTCGCGGAGAACGATCCCAACGCGACGGCGACCATCATGCTCGTGACGGTGGCCTGCAGCACGGTAGTGTGGCTGGCCGTCACGCTGATGACCCGGCCGGAGCCCGACGCGGTGCTCGAGGCCTTCTACCGGCGCGTGCGCCCCGGCGGGCCGGGCTGGGCGCGCGTGTCGACGCGGCTCGGCTTCGGCCGCGAGCCCATCCCGGGCGGAGCGCTGGCGTGGACGAACTGGATCGCAGGCATCGTGGCCGTCTACGCCACGCTCTTCGGCATCGGCAAGATCATCTTCGGCGAGCTGGGCGCCGGCATCCTCATGCTCGCCGTCGCCGCCGCGGCGTTTTACTGGATCTCCCGCTCCTTCGCCTCGGACTCTCGACTGGCGAGATAAGCAGCGCAGTCGTTCCCGCAGCGAGAAGGAGGGTCAGCAATGGCCACGTGTTCCTGCGGTCCCAGATGCAAGATCGTGTGCGAGGGAGGGTGCGGCTGCGTCTACTCGTACGAGGAGGACGCCTGCACGTGCGAGTGCTTCGATAGCAACGTGGGCGGCAGCAATCTCCACCTGAGCCTCGCGAGCAAGATCGACGTCTCCGTCAAGGGGCTCCCGCTGGTACAGCTCGCCGCGCGCTTGGACAAGCTCCTCGCCCGTGAGATCCTGGTTCCCGCGTCGCGCATGCGTCAGAGAGTCAACCTCAACCTGAAGCGCGTGTCGTTCGCCGCCGCCCTCAAGGCCCTCGGCCTCCAGACCCGCGCGTCCAGGAAACGAAGGAAGCGCGCCCGCTAGGATGCCGGTCAGAACCAGCTTGCGAGCGTTCGCCATCGCCGCCCTGCTCCTCGCCGTCGCGACGGTGGGCCCTCCCGCCGACGCGCAGCAGGCTTCCAAGACCGCAAAGATCGGGATCCTTTCCGCCACTACTCCGGCGGCCTTGGCGCCCAGTGTCGAAGCGTTCAAGCAAGGGTTGCGGGAGCTTGGCTGGGTCGAAGGGAAAAGCTTCGTCCTGGAGGTTCGCTACGGCGAGGGAAAGGTCGAACGGCTCTCAGAGCTCGCGCGGGAGCTGGTGGCCCTCAAGATGCACGTGATCGTGACGCCGGCCGATCTGTCGATCGCGGCGATCAAGCGGGAGACTCAGACGATCCCGATCGTGATGGCGCTCAGCAGTGATCCGGTCGGGGCCGGCTTCGTGGCGAGCCTGGCCCGCCCCGGGGGAAACATCACGGGGCTCAGCAATATTTCCCCGGAGCTCAGTGGCAAGCGGGTGGAGCTGCTGAGGGAAGCCGTCCCCGGGCTCTCGCGCCTGGCGCTGCTCTGGAATCCCGAAGTCCGGGGCGCCGTGCTCGACTACAAAGAGGCGGCGAGCGCGGCCCGTTCGCTGCGCGTGGAGGTCCAGTCCGTCGAGGTGTCGCGCGCCGAGGACCTCGATCGTGCCTTCTCAACGATCACGAGCTGGCGCGCGCAGGCGTTGATGCTGCCCGGAATCAATCCGGTCGGTTTCGCGAATCGCGCTCAGATCGTGAGCTTCGCTCAGAGAAATCGGCTTCCATCCATGTTTCCGACAAAGGAGTACGTGGACTCCGGCGGCCTCATGTCCTATGGTCCGAGCTTGGTCGATTTGTTCCGCCGCGCGGCCGGCTACGTGGACAAGATCCTGAAAGGCGCGAAGCCCGCCGATCTTCCCGTGCAACAGCCGACCAAGTTCGAGCTGGTGATCAACCTCAAGACGGCGAAGGCTCTCGGCCTCACGCTGCCGCAGTCCCTCCTCCGGCGCGCGGACGACGTGATCCAGTAGGGGCCGCGGTCAGGCGGCGAAGGTGTTCCAGACGACCATGCCCGTGCCGGAGCGCCAGGCAATGGCGGGCATGTAGGCGAGCACCTCGGCGGGGCCCGTGGTGAAGGCGAGGGCGACGATCCACGCGAGGAGCTCCGCCGTCCCGCCCGAGCCTGCCGCCTCCATCCGCTCCAGCGTGCACTCGCGCAGCAACGCCTGGTGGTCGCCCTTCTTCAGGAGATCGAGGAACCAGAGGTCGAACTCCTCGTCCACCCAGAAGTAGCGCGGCCCTCCCGGCTCGTGCGAGAGGCCACCCGTGGCGAGGACCGCGATCCGCTCGTTGCCGGGATAGGCCTTGAGGATCTCGCGCAGTGCCGTCCCCACCTCATATGCTCGCTCCGGCGTGGGGATGGGCGGCACCGTGCAGTTCATCGTCACGGGCACGAGAGGAATCTCGCACGAGGGATTGAGGTAGTGCATGGGCACGGACACGCCGTCGTCGAACTGCATCTCGCGCAGGTAGGCGAAGGAGAGCCGCCGGCGCGCGCCCTCGGTGACGATGTGGCGCGCGAGGGCGGGGTGCCCGGGAATCCGGTATTTCTGGAGCGCGAGCCACTCGTCGTACCAGTCCGCGGGCCCGACGTGCTCCGCCCCGATGCCCACCGTGTACTCCGGCGTGTTGTTCATGGGCCAGTTCAGCAGGTGATCGTTGCTGAACACCACCACCGCGTCGGGGCGCGCCGCGGCCAGGCGCTCGCGCATCTCGCCCAGGGCCTGGAGAGCCTGGGCCTGCTGGTCCTTGGGGGCGCGATCGAACCATCCCGTGAGCCCGGGCGAGTGCGTCATGGCCATGGCCGCGACGATCTTGGCCACGGCTCAGTGACTCCGCCTGTCGAGCTCGGCCTGCAGCCGCTCGGACTGTGCCGCCTCGTCGGGATAGGCCTTCTTGTAGGCCTCGAGGGCGGGATGGCTGTTCGCGTTGGCCGCCGCGCCGTAGAAGAGCCGCAGGATCTGCGGGATGTAGTACTGGTGCACGCCCATCTCGTTGAGCCGCCGCACGTCCTTGTCGCGCACCGCCTCGTACTCCGCGCGGCTCAGCCCGAACTCGCGGGCCAGGCCTTCCAGATCGCTCGTCCACCGCTCCCGCAGCCTGGCGTCCTTGCGGACGTAGAAGATCATCTCGTTCAGGGGCAGCGTCTTGTCGCAGCGCTCGACATTACCCATCGTGGCTCGCCTTCAGCACCTTCGGGTTGACCTTGAGGAACATGATCACGCAGCGCTCCGTCCCCAGATTGCGCACGTCGTGCATGACGGCGTTGGGGAACTTGACGATGGAGCCGGCGGGCACCACGACTTCCTGGCCGTCGATGCTCATGTTGGCCGTGCCCTCGAGGACGTAGATGGCCTCTTCCTCTTTCGGGTGGCTGTGCATGACCGTGCTCTGCCCTGGCTCGTAGCAGGCGATCTCCGACCAGAGCTGATCGGTCTTGAAGAGCATCTTGCGCACCCGCTTGTCGGGGGCGAAGGCCTTGAGCGCGTGCAGATCGAAGACCTGCGCCACTCCGGTGACTGCCGCCACGGCCGTTTCGTCCATAGATGACCCTCCCGCGATCCGTCTGGGTCCGCAGTGGCGATGATAGCGCCCGCGATTGGTCCGCGCCAGCGCCGTGTCACGAGCCGTGTCGCGGAGCGTCGCCACTGCCGCGGTTTGACGGGACTCGAGCGGCAAGCCATACTCGCGGCCAGCATGCGCCGTGATAGCCGTCGCCAGTTCCTCCAGTGCAGCCTGGCCCTGGTCGGTATCAGCCTCCTGTCTGGC
>Ga0209689_1003911_pt1 | contig 10894 bp, 10 predicted proteins | sample GraSoiAngelo_149_FD_187119 | JGI IMG/M metagenome (GOLD analysis project Ga0209689, IMG submission 187119) | Grasslands soil microbial communities from the Angelo Coastal Reserve, California, USA - 14_1009_09_30cm (SPAdes) (version 2) | ecosystem: Environmental > Terrestrial > Soil > Grasslands ...
GCGAAACCTCAAGTTCGCGTTCAATAGCGCCTGGCAGAGCTTCTGGCGGAACCTGGCCGTGAGCCTGGCCGCGGTTCTGTCGATCACGCTCATCCTCATGCTCGCCGGCATCAATCTCCTGGTCGGGCATGCGTTCTCGCAAGTGCTCGACGGTTTCCGCGACAAGGTCAGCGAGATCTCGATCAACGTGTCCGACGACACCCCGCTGTCCAACGTTTACGACTTCCAGCAGCAGCTAGCCGCCGACTCGCGCGTGACGAACGTGAAGTTCGTGACCAAGGACGAGGCCTTGACGCAGTTCAAGGCGGATCCCCAGAACGGCGTCCTGGCCCAGCAGATCGACGGCAACCCGCTCGACGCGAAGCTGGACGTGCAGGTGAAGAGCCTGAGTGACGTCGCCGCGATCGACGCCAAGGCGCGGCAGTGGTCTGGAGTCGACCCCACCGACCCGACGAACTACCAGGGCGATTTCATCAACCGCATGCTCCAGCTGTCGCAGTGGTTGGGGCTTGCCGGGGTCGCCCTGCTCGTCATCCTGCTCATCGTGTCGGTCGTGATCGTCATGAACACGATTCGCACGGCCGTCTATCACCGGCGCAAAGAGATCGAGGTGATGAAGCTGGTGGGTGCGACCGAGTGGTTCGTGCGCGGCCCGTTCGTGATCGAGGGCATCATGACCGGCCTGGTGGCTGCGGCCATCGCGCTCGCCCTCCTGGTGATCTCCTATGAACCGATCGTCGCTCGATTCAAATCAGACGTCGGTTTCATCCCGCTCTCCTATGACCCGGCGTTCATCTCGAACCTGGCCACCGACCTGCTTCTGGCCGGAGCCCTGCTCGGAGCCCTCGGCAGCTACATCGGCGTCCGCCGCTACGTGAGGATCTGACATTGAAAGCCCGCATCCTCCTCGCCGTCCTCCTGGCGACATTCTTCTCGCTGCCGCATTCAGTCCAGACCGCTTCGGCCGTCTACTGCTATTCGGGCGATCCTCCCGCCGTCTACCAGGCTTGTCTCGCGTACAACAGCGGCATCGGGCAACAGGTCAACAACCAGAACCAACTCGAAAGCATTCAGGCGCAGATCAGCAACACCGTCGCTCAGATCAACGCCATCGACGCTCTGATCGCCAGCCTGAAGAACCAGATCGCCGCCCAGCGGGCGCTCATCGCTCAGACCCAGGCGGCGATCGACGATCTGAACATGAGGATCAGGTTTGGTGAAGTGGCTCAGATCCGGCTCGAAGCTCATCTCAGCGTGCGGGAAGAGCTGCTGAACCAGCGCCTGCGCTACGTCGACTCACATGGGAGCGTCAACTACGTTCAACTGGCACTTAGCTCCAACAACATCAATCAGCTGTTGAATCGGATCGTTGGTGCTCAGCAGGTCGCAGCCTCGGACCGGCGCCTGCTCGCCAATCTGGGCGATGAGCGCAGGCAGGTCGCGATCGCAGCCAACGAGCTGGACCTGAAGAAGAGCCAGGTCGTGATCCTGCTGCAGCAGCAGCAAGCGACCGAGGCCGACCTGGAGAAGAACCTGACGACCCAGAACGCGGCGATCGTCGCGGAGCAGAAGCTCCAAGCGCAACTGTCAGTGCAGTATGCGCAGGTGCAGGCGGAGCGGGCTGCGATCGACGCCCAGGTCGCACAGCTGTACCTGCAATATGCCGCCCAGGCGGAAAAGGCAGGCGGTGGCAACGGCGTGTTCGAGTGGCCGGTGCCAGCGTGCGGGTATGCCTGCATCTCTCAGGGTTTCGGGTGTTCGAGCTTCTACCTCGAGGTCTACGACCCAAGCTGTCCCTACCCGCACAAGATCCACACCGGTGTCGACATCGCCGGGTCATACGGGACCCCGATCGTGGCCGCCGATACAGGCATCGCGTACCTCTACCCACGCAGCATCGGCTACGGCAACCTGCTCGTGATCATCCACGGCAACGGCTACTCGACGTATTACGGACATCTGGCGGGGTATGCCGCGATTTCCACCGGGCAGGTCGTCCCGCGTGGCACGACGGTCGCTTACGAAGGTTCGACGGGTTGGTCCACCGGGCCGCACCTGCATTTCGAGATCAGGGTCAACGGCGTCTACAAGAACCCCTGCATCTGGCTCGGTTGTTAGTCTGACCACATGAATCGAAGCGTCGCCCTGCGGGGTGGCGCCGTCGCGCTGATCCTGGTCATCGGTTTCGTCGCGGGTTTGTACGTCGATCAGGCTTACCCCGAGTTCGTGCCGTATTTCGGGCACCGAAATGTCTCGAGGGTGGATCTCACCGAGGTCCAGCAGGCGGCGCGTTTGATCCAGGCGGATTACGTCGACACCAACGTCAACGCTTCAAAGCTGTCGCAGGGCAGCGTGCAGGGCCTGGTGAGCAGCCTTGGCGACCCATATTCCCTGTACTTCAGCCCTGACCAGTACAAGAAGCTCCAGCAGAGCTATCAGGGGCAGTACACCGGGATCGGAATCTACCTCAGCTTCAGCACGACGACCTACCCCACCATCACTGGGACCGTGCCGGGTTCGCCGGCCGCAGAAGCGGGATTGATGAGGGGCGACCAGATCGTCAAGGTCGGGGACAAGGACATGAAGGCCATAACGGCCGATCAGGCAACGGCGCTGATCCAGGGACCGGTGGGGACCAAGGTCACGCTCACGATCATGCGGGGCGCGGACGCGATGACTTTTACGATCACCCGGGCGCAGATCCAGGTGCCGACCGTTCGCTCGGCAATGGTCGGGAACCGCGTGCTCTACGTGCGGATCTACCAGTTCGGGTCGGAGACGTCGAAGGAGTTTGCTGCGGCGCTGAAGGGCGGGCTTTCCGGTGCCAACGGCATGGTGCTCGACCTGCGCAGCGACCCTGGCGGATTCATCTCGGCCGCCGATGACGTGATCACCCAGTTCGTCGCGACTGGGGAGACCTTCGAGACCCACGGCCGCAACGGTGTAGATCGCCACCAGGTCGGCTCCCAGCATGCCGCGCCAAGCGTGCCGCTGGTCGTCCTGGTCGATGCCAACAGCGCTTCGGCGGCCGAGATCGTGGCCGGCTCGCTTCAGGTCCACAACCGGGCGAAGCTGGTCGGCACGACGACCTTCGGCAAGGGCTCCGTGCAGGAAGACTTCGTCCTGAGCGATGGATCGGATGTCCACCTCACGGTGGAACGTTGGTTCCTGCCAAACGGCGTGACCATCGACCACAAGGGCCTCACCCCTGACGTGAGCGTGACGCTGACTCGGGCGGCGGACGCTTATGACGTGACGCAGCCGTCCCTTGGATACGCCAACGACACCCAGCTGAATGCAGCATTGACTTTGCTGGCGGGTGGGTAGACTGGCTGACGCGATACGGGCGGTTAGCTCAGCTGGCTAGAGCGCCTCGCTTACACCGAGGAGGTCGTTGGTTCAAGTCCATCACCGCCCACACTTGACTCCTAGGACTTGGGCAGGTTCGCGACAGCGATGCGAGCCAGTGCCTCTACCTTCGACGGGTCGCTGGCGGGGCTGACTGCGATCAGCAAGACGACGTTCGACTTGAAAACGAAGATGACGATGCCGCCCCCGCCGGCGCTGGTCGCCGTGTACTCGAAGGCCTTGTCCCCTATGCCCGTGACCGGCTTGGCGTTGGAGATTCCGTACTGGCCGTTCATCACGGCCGCCAGCTGGTCCGGCGAGACTGAGTCGGCGGTCGTTGTGTCCGGGTAGGTCTGCGCGAATACCAAAACAGACGCCTGACTGTCCTGGCTTCCGTAGATGCACGCGCCTGGGACCGACGCTCCGGTACCGGCGGCGAGATTCGTCAACGTGGCGCCGGTCGCAGTCGACGCATCCGCCGAAGTGACCAGAGAGCAGGCGTCCACCGACGTGATTTGGGCGGCTTTGGTCGGAGTGGGGGAGGACTTTGCCGAGGAGTTGGATGGGCTGCCACCGCAGGCAACGGTCAGGGCCGCCGCGACGGCCAGCGCAGCCAGGGCGCGACCGGTCCAGGTCATCGGCTTTGAGGGATTGCTGCGGCGGTCACGATGGGGCCCGTAGTCTCGCAAGGGCGCCATTGGCTGTCAAGCGATAACGAGTCGAATCCAGTCCGCCGATAAAATTACCCGCCGTGCCGAGGTAGCTCAGCTTGGTAGAGCACTTGACTGAAAATCAAGGTGTCGCCGGTTCAAATCCGGCCCTCGGCACCATCAACCGCTAGTGTCCATCAGGTGACAGGGCCGACGCGGGTGCCGTGCATTACGCACGTTTTGCGCAAAGTGCACGTTTCGCGTGCGTGGCAAAGGTTCGTTTTGCGCAAAACGCGTTGAATCTGTGAAACCGAACCGCGCCAGGCCTTTTCGGTTCAGCGTTCAGGAGCACCGGGCACATAGCGCCAAACAGTGGCGGGACAGGGCCAGAGCCATCGAAGCCATGGGCTATTCGGGGCTCTATCTGCCCGACCACTTCGATGAGCAGCCGGGACCAATCGCGGCGCTCATGTCGGCGGCCGATGCCACGACAAAATTGCGCATCGGCTCGCTTGTCTTTGACAACGACTATCGCCATCCCTGGGTGCTCGCGAAAGAGGCGGCGACGCTCGATCTTTTGTCCGACGGCAGGTTGGACCTGGGCCTGGGCGCCGGCTGGCTGGTCGCCGACTACGAGCGAGCCGGCATTCCGTACGACCCAGCTGGCAAACGGATCGAACGCCTTGAAGAAGCTCTTGAGGTCGTCAAGGGCTTTTTCGGCGGCAAGCCCTTCACATTCTCGGGCAAGCACTATTCGATCAAAGACGCGGAGGGGTCCCCGTCGCCGGTGCAGAAGCCACATCCGCCGTTCTTGCTGGGCGGCGGCGGGCGGCGCATGCTCACCCTGGCCGCGCGTGAGGCTGCCATCGTCCACATCAACTACAACCTGAACGAGGGCCGGATCAACCCCAAGCTGGTCCGAACCGGTATGGCTGAGGCGACCGAGGAGAAGGTGGGTTGGGTCAGGCAAGCCGCGGGTGAGCGTTTCGATTCGATCGAGCTCGGTTTCACAGTGTTCTTCGCCAACGTCACCGACGATCGCGAATCCATCGCCGCGGCGATGGCGCCGTCGATGGGGTTCGAGCCGCGCGACGTGCTCGAGATGCCGCACTTCCTTATCGGAACGATGGACCAGATCGAACAGGACTTGCTGGCCCGCCGCGAGCGCTACGGCTTCTCCGATGTGATCCTTCCAGGCGGCGCAGCCGACGAGCTCGCGCCGATCGTGGAGCGCCTCGCCGGGCAACAAGGCTGAGGTAGATTGGTGGCAATGGCCACCACCGAGCACGTTCGGCTGAAGCGGAAGGTGGAGGGCCGCGCGGGCGAGGTGCTGACCTCTCAGGCGCTCGAATTCGTCGGCCGCCTGCAGCGCGAGTTTGGCGACCGGAGGCAAGAGCTCCTACGCCTTCGCGACGAACGGCAGAAGCGGATCGATGCCGGTGAGATGCCCCAGTTTCTGGTCACCACAAGCTCGGTCCGGGATTCCGAATGGACGGTTGCGAAGGCGCCCAAAGACCTGCAGGACCGGCGGGTTGAGATCACCGGCCCGACTGACCGCAAGATGCTGATCAACGCCCTCAACTCGGGCGCGCGGGTCTTCATGGCCGATTTCGAGGACGCCAACTCGCCGACGTGGGCGAACCTCGTAGAGGGGCAGGTAAATCTCATCGACGCCATCGAGCGGCGCATCAACTTCTCAAGCCCGGAGGGAAAGGAGTACCGCCTCAACGAAAAGGTCGCGACCCTGCTCGTTCGGCCGCGCGGATGGCACCTCGACGAGATGCATGTCGAGGTTGATGGAAAGCCGGTCTCCGGGAGTCTGTTCGACTTCGGGCTGTACTTCTTTCACAACGCCCAGCGGCTCCTTCAGAAGGGCAGCGGCCCGTACTTCTACCTGCCCAAGATCGAGAGCCATCTCGAAGCGCGCCTCTGGAACGACGTCTTCAACCTCGCCCAGGACCAGATCGGGATCCCGCGCGGCACGATCCGCGCGACCGTGCTCATCGAGACGATCCTCGCGGCATTCGAGATGGAAGAGATCCTCTACGAGCTTCGCGATCACTCCAGTGGTTTGAACGCGGGACGCTGGGACTACATCTTCAGCATCATCAAGAAGTTGGGCAAACGGCCGGAGTTCGTGCTTCCCGACCGAGCCCAGGTCACGATGACCGTGCCGTTCATGCGCGCATACACGGAGCTTCTGGTCAAGACGTGTCACCGGCGGGGTGCGCACGCGATGGGCGGCATGGCGGCGTTCATCCCATCGCGCCGCGACCCGGAGGTCAATCGCGTTGCTCTGGCGAAGGTCAAGGAGGACAAGGACCGGGAGGCCGGCGACGGCTTCGATGGGACCTGGGTCGCGCATCCCGACCTCGTGCCCACGGCGACAGAGGCGTTCGACCGAGTGCTTGGCGATCGGCCGAATCAGCTCGAGAGGCAGCGGCCCGAGGTTTCGGTCACGGCGGCACAGCTGACCGACGTGAAGGTGCCAGGGGGAACCGTCACCGAAAACGGATTGCGGATGAATGTCAGCGTGGGGATTCAGTACATCGAGTCATGGATGCGCGGGGTCGGCGCGGCCGCGATCAACAACCTGATGGAAGACGTCGCGACGGCGGAGATCTCGCGATCGCAGGTCTGGCAGTGGGTGCGACATGCGTCGCGGCTAGACGAGGGGCCTACGGTTAACGCGGACCTGGTGAAGGAGATCGCTGACGGCGAGATGTCGAGCCTGCGCGAGCGGTATGGGGAGGAGGTCTGGTCGAAGGGCCGGTTCAGCGAAGCTCGCAAGGTCTTCGAGGAAGTCGCGCTCTCAAAGGACTTCCACCCGTTTCTGACTGAGGTCGCCCTCCGGCACATCGACTAACCCCGAGCCCCTCCGGCGCTTCGGGCCACCTCCCCATTCATGGGGAGGACATGCAGACTATTTGGCCGGCGCGGGTGGCTTGCCCGGCAGGCGGCGCCACTGACGCGGCCCGACACCGTTGTTGGGGTTGCCCAGCACGAATGCCACGGCCGACGGCTTTACCATGCAGCTGTCCTTGCGCACCACGCTGCGCTCGCCGCCTTCCTGATGTTCGATCACGACCGTTCGCTCGAGCACCGCACGAACCCTTACCGGCTGGCCATCCACCACTGCGTTGAAGCCGCCGCTGACTTCGTGGTTGGGAGGAGGGACGATGGTGGCAAGCGAGACGAGTTCGACGATTTTGCTCATGTAGTGGCTTCCCTCGGGCTTGGCGGCGGGTCGCGCCGCGGAAATCAGCAGGCGCCGCAGCGTGCGGCAGCAGCGAATGTTACCAGAGGTGCTTTGCCCGACTTGACAGGCCCGACGACGAGCTTAAGCCGCGGAGCTCTGCTGTTCCTGAAGCCGGAGCTGGCGGGCTGCCTCACGGCCGCGTCGCGCCGCTTCCTTGCTGGCAAGGTGACGGACGCGCAGGTTCCGCGGGTCAACAAAGAGACGCCGGCGGTTGACCAGGACCTTCGGCTCACCCGGGGCAGGCTCGATCACGGCCGTGCGCTCGAGGACCGCCGTCACCCAGACACGCCTGCCGTCGTCCACCTCGGCCTCGAAGTCGGGGAGGATCTCGTCGTCTTCGTCCATCGAGACGTTGTCCAGGCGCACCAGGTCGGTGCTGGTCTTTGCAGCGCTCTTACGGTTAGTTGCCATGCTCATATCCCACTTACCCGATAACGGACGAGACCAAACGGAGTACCGCACCCGCCGGTCAAACAACTCACGCTAGGAATACCGGATTGGTAACACCCCGTATTCCGGCGATCTTCGTACGGGCGTTCCCTAGTTGATTACCCGCCTGAGATCGAGCAAGGTTTCGGCGGGTGCCCATTCGAGAGAGGTTTCGAATACGGAGCCGAAATGGCGGGCGTAGGCGAAGGCTGCAGCCTGGGTGTCCACCGTCTGCTGACTGACGGCTTCCAACGACGTCGGGCGGCGATCGGCATGGCCGCACGGCACGATGCCTTCGAAATAGCCAAGATCAGTCGTCAGGTTCAGGGCAAAGCCGTGGCTGACCACCGAACGGTTGAGCTTGATCCCGATCGCGGCCAACTTTTCGCCCTCGCGCCAGACCCCCGTGAAACCGGGCTCTCCCGGCTCCGACTCGACCCCAAGCTCCCGCAGGTACTCGATCAGCGAGCGCTCCAGCCGCTGGAGGTACTCCGGAATCGTCAATCCGAGCCGCGCCAGGTCGAGCACCGGGTATCCGACCAGCTGGCCCGGACCGTGGTAGGTCGCCTCGCCGCCGCGGTCTGACCACACCACCTCCACCTGCCGCCGCCTGCGTTCGGCCTCGTCCCACAGCAGGTGGTCCGCCGACGCCGCCTTCCCCATCGTGAAGACGTGCGGATGTTCTAGCAGGAGCAGCGTGTCGCGGCCGTGCCCCTCGCGCAGCCCCCTGACCAGCTGTGCCTGGAGGTCCCAGGCTTCGCGGTAGGGGACGCTACCCAGCCAGGACGCTCTTACGGGCGGCAGGGATCTGCTCATCAGCGTGGTAGGAGGAGCGCACCAGCGGGCCGGCCTCGACGTGGCCGAAACCCATCGCCAGGGCCTTCTCTTTCAGGCGGACAAATTCTTCGGGTCGGTAGTAGCGCACAACCTCGGCGTGCTTTTTCGAGGGTCGGAGGTACTGACCAACGGTAAGGACATCGATGTTGTGGGCTCGCATGTTTCGAAACACTTCGAGCAGCTCGTCCTCGGTTTCACCGAGGCCGACCATCAGCCCCGACTTGGTGACCATCTCGGGCGCAAGCGACTTGACATGCCGGAGCAGCGCCAGGCTGTTGGCGTAAACCGCCTTCGGGCGGATGCGCGCGTACAGACGAGGCACCGTTTCTGTGTTGTGGTTGAAGATGTCAGGTCTCGCCTCGACCACCGTGCGCACGGCGTTGAAGTCGCCCTGGAAGTCCGGTGTCAGCACTTCGATGGTGGTGGCCGGGCTTCGCCTCCGGATGGCGCGAATGGTCCGGGCAAATATTCCTGCTCCGCCGTCCTTCAGGTCGTCGCGGTCGACCGACGTGATGACCGCATGCTTGAGTCCCAGCTCAGCCACGGATTCGGCCACCCGTCCAGGCTCGCCCAGGTCGAGCTCCCCGGGCCGGCCAGACGTCACCGCACAAAACCGGCACGCGCGAGTGCAAACATCGCCGAGGATCATGAAGGTCGCGGTCCGGCGATTCCAACAGTCGAAGATATTCGGACAACGCGCCTCCTCGCAGACCGTATGCAGCCTACGGCCCTGGACGACCTGCTTAAGCTCCTTGAAGTTGCCGCCCTCGGTGACCCGGACGCGGATCCATTCCGGTATCGGCTCGAGTCGTAGTGGCTCGGAGACGCTCACAGCCGAATGCTACCGGGGGTCCATTCTTCGAGTCCTTTCTTGATCGCTCCGAGGAATTGGCCCGCCATCATTCCGTCGATGATCCGGTGGTCGAAGCTGAGGCACATGTTCATCATGTGGCGCATCGCGATCGCGTCATCGATCACGACCGCGCGCTTGACGATCGACTCAGTCGTAAGAATGGCCGCCTGAGGCTGATTGATGATCGGCTGGCTCGCGATGGAGCCCGTCGCGCCGGTGTTGTTCAGGGTGAACGTCCCGCCCTGCACGTCGTCCGGCTTGAGCTGCTTGTTGCGGGCGCGCTCGACAAGGTCGTTGGTGACCTTGACCAGGTCGGTGAACCCGAGCCGGTCCGCGTCCTTGAGCACGGGGACGATGAGGCCGTCCGGGATGGCGACAGCAATCCCCAGGTTGATGTAGCGCTTCAGCACAACGCCGTCGTCGCTCCACGAGGAGTTGAGCCACGGGAACTGCTTGAGGGCTTCGCAGACCAGCTGTGCGACAAAGGGCATGTAGGTCAGCGAGGTGCCGTGCCGCGCCTTGAAGTTGTCCTTTTCCGCCTCTCGATAGCGCACCAGGCTCGTGACGTCGATCTCTTGTAGCGTCCACGCATGAGGCGATGTCGCAAGGCTGCGCACCATGTGCTCTGCGATCGACTTGCGCATGACGCTGAGCTTCACCAGCTCCTCGCGCTTGCCGTCGGCCCGGGAAGGAGCAGGCGCGGCGGGCGCGGCAGGCGTCGTTGGCACCGCAGCGGCATGTCCTTCGCCGACCGCCGCGAGTACGTCATCCCGGGTCACGCGTCCGCCCAGGCCGGACCCCCGCAGTGACGATGGGTCGATGCCGTGCTCGGAGGCCAGCTTGCGGACGGCCGGCGAGAGTCGCTGGCGCTCGCCACCGTTAACAGCGTCTGGCACGGGACTCGCGACAGGCACAGGTGCCCTGCCGCCAGCCCCCTCAGGGGGGACCTCTGCGTGGGCCACGTCGGACTCTTTGCCTTTGGACGGCGCGGCGGCCGGCGCCGCTGCGGTCTCGATCTGCGCGATGACTGCGCCAACGCGGACGGTCTCACCCTCGCCGACGGCGATCTTAACCAGCTTGCCCTCGAACGGAGACGGGATCTCGGCGTTGACCTTGTCGGTCACGACCTCGACGATCGGCTCGTCGCGCTTGACGAAGTCGCCCTCGTGCTTGAGCCATTTGTCGACGGTGCCCTCGGTGACAGATTCGCCCAGCTGAGGCATCTTGATTTGCGAAACGCCCATGCCGGCTCCTCCTCGCTACTCGATCTGACTTTTGGATCTGGTTCTTGGAGGCGACGCCCAGAATCGAACTGGGGATGGAGGTTTTGCAGACCTCTGCCTTACCACTTGGCTACGTCGCCGCCGTTCGGAACTCGATTCTACCCGTGGGGTCGTGTCGCCCTACTCTTGGCGAAACGTGTCTGAGCAGCGCTTCCGGGACGTCATGGCGCGCCTTCCGGCGGGTGTCGTGGTGGTCAGCGCGCGCCTGGGCGACGAGTACCGCGGGCTAACAGCG
>Ga0209689_1003912_pt1 | contig 10893 bp, 8 predicted proteins | sample GraSoiAngelo_149_FD_187119 | JGI IMG/M metagenome (GOLD analysis project Ga0209689, IMG submission 187119) | Grasslands soil microbial communities from the Angelo Coastal Reserve, California, USA - 14_1009_09_30cm (SPAdes) (version 2) | ecosystem: Environmental > Terrestrial > Soil > Grasslands ...
AAGGGCTTCGGCCCCGAGGTGAAACGGCGCATGATCCTCGGGACGTACGCGCTCTCCGCCGGCTACTACGACGCGTACTACGTGAAGGCACAGAAGGTGCGGACGCTCATCAAGGCCGAATATGACCGCGTGTTCGAGACCGTGGACGCGCTGGTGACGCCCACGTCGCCGACGGTGGCGTTCGCGCTCGGCGCGAAGGTGAACGACCCGCTCGCGATGTACCTGAACGACGTGTTCACGCTCCCCGTGAACATCGCCGGCCTCCCGGGCATCTCGGTCCCGTGCGGGCTCTCCGAGGGCCTTCCCGTCGGGCTGCAGGTGATCGCGAACTCGTACCAGGAATCGTCGATGTTCCGCGTCGCCGCGGCGTACGAGCGCGCGACGCCGCATCATCTCGCGCGGCCGGAGACGGTGGCCGCATGAGAGCGACGCGACGACCGCTCGTGAACGCGAACGTCGCGCGAATCTCGGCGAGCGGGATCCGCAAGTACTTCGATCTCGCCGCCGGCCTCGAAGGCGTGATCTCGCTGGGCGTCGGAGAGCCCGACTTCGTGACGCCCGAGCGCTTCCGCGAGGCGGCGATCCGCTCGATCCGCGAGGGCCGCACGAAGTACACCTCGAACTACGGCATCCTCGAGCTGCGCGAGGCGATCAGCGAGCACACCGCGCGGCTCCGCGGCGTCCGGTACGACCCCGCCAGCGAGATCCTCGTCACGGTCGGCGTCTCCGAAGCCGTCGATCTCGCGATGCGCGCGACGCTCAACCAGGGCGACGAGGTCATCCTCGCCGATCCCAGCTACGTCGCGTACGTGCCGGGCGTCGTCCTGGCTGGCGCCGTCCCGGTCCCGGTGCCGACGGACGAAGCACACGACTTCCGGCTTCGGCCCGAGGACGTCGAGCGCGCGATCACCCCGCGGACGCGGGCGATCCTGCTGGGCTTCCCGAACAACCCGACCGGCGGGGTGCTCGAGCCGAGCGACGTCAAGGGCATCGCCGAGCTCGCGGAGCGGCACGACCTGCTCGTGTACGCGGACGAGATCTACGACCGCCTGGTGTACGGGCGCGAGCATCGCTCGATCGTGTCGCTGCCCGGGATGAAGGAGCGCACGGTGTACCTCGCGGGGTTCTCCAAGTCCTACGCGATGACGGGATGGCGCGTGGGCTACGCGTGCGCGCCGGCGGAAGTGATCGAGCAGATGATGAAGATCCACCAGTACACGGTCATGTGCGTGCCGACGGCGGGCCAGTACGCCGCGCTAGAGGCGCTGCGGAGCGGCGAAGAGGAGGTCCGCCGCATGGTCGCCGCGTACGACGAGCGGCGGAAGGTGATGCTCCGCCGCTTCAACGAGCTGGGGCTGCACTGCTTCGAGCCGCGCGGCGCTTTCTACTGCTTCCCGAACGTCACGCGCACCGGCCTGTCTGACCGCGAGTTCAGCGAGCGGCTCATCACCGAGGAGAAGGTGGTCGTCGTCCCGGGCAGCGCCTTCGGCGAGCGCGGCGCGGGGCACGTCCGCGCGTGCTACGCGGCGTCGCTCGAGAAGATCGAGGAAGCGTGCGATCGCATCGCGCGCTTCGTCGGACGGCGATAGCGGTCGGGGGGTCCGAGGGGGGCGGCGCTCCCCGCGACGACGGATGGCTCGCACGCTTCGAAGCGGCGCTCTCCTCCGGCGACCCGCTCGGCGCGTCCGACGCGCTCCGCAAGAGCGGCACGAACGGCTGGGTCCGCAAGGCGAGCTACGATCGGGCGCTCCCCGTCCTCGAGCGCCTGCGGCCGGCGCCGCTGGTGCGCCTCAATTGGGCCGAGCGTCTCATCGCGCATCCGCGCCGGGTCGACAAGGAGCTCGCGGCCGAGATGCTCGCGCCTCTGGCGAAGACGCACACGCGCGAGGTCACCCGCGCGGCGTACCGCTTGGCGCGTGAGGAGGACTGGGGCGTGCGCGAGGCGGCCGCCACGCTCGTCGGGCGCCTCCTCGTGGACGCGTTCAACGACGTCCTGCCGACGATGTCCGACTGGGTCCGTGGCCCGGACAGCCGCGTCCGGCGCGCGGTCGTCGTGGGAGCGAAGTCCGCGGCGCGAACGCGCCGTCCGGAGTGGGCCGAGCCGCTGCTCGATCTCCTCGAGCCGGCGCTGAAGGACGAGAACGAGTACGTGCGGAAGAACCTTGGCCCCTTCACCATCGGCGATCAGTTCCTCCGCTCGTATCCCGACGCCACGCTGGCCCGACTGCGGAAGTGGATGGAGGATCCCGACGAGAACGTGCGTTGGAACGTCGCGATGGCGTTCGCCGCGGCGAGCGGCGCCCGTCTCGCGCAGCGCGCGCCGGACATCCTCGACTTCCTCGCCAAGGACGAACGGCCCTTGGTCCGGAACGCCGTGCGCGCGGCCCGGCGCCGGGTGCGGACGCTGGCGGCCTGACGTGGGGACGCGTTACGAGGACCAGCCGCCCGAGCTCTGGGCCGGGCCCGAGTCGCTCGATCCGACGCCGGTCTGGAAGCAGTTCCTGCTCATCGGTCTGCTGCTCCTCGGCGCGATCGCGCTCGTCGTCGGCGTCTCCGCGGTCGCGGTCGCGCCGCTCGTCGTGGCGCCGCCGGCGCTCGTCCCGGGCGACCGGCTCGTGCTGCCCGGCTCGTACGTGCGCGCGATCGGCGCGCCGCCCTACGACGTCGTGCCGCCGCTCGTGGACGAGGCCCATCGTCTGTGGCTGGGACGGGTGAGCGCCACCGAGGTGGTAGCCATCCGCGCGATCTGGGCACCGCGACCTGGCGAGCCCGAGTGCCCGGTGGGAGTCGGCGTCTTCGGCGGCGCCATCGGGTACGTGGCCTCGTGCGAACGCACCGCGGGGCGTGTCTTCACGTTCGACGCGCAGGGCGGCTCGCGCGACGGGGCGTCACGAGGGCTCGACCGATATCTTGTCTCTGTGGGGGACGATCGCGTCATCGTGAATCTCGGGCGCCTCATCGTGTCCGAGGTCCGCGTTCCCGCCAGCCCGACGCCGTGACGACGCCGTACGAGCTCGTCATCGGGATCGAGACGCACGTCGAGCTCGCGACGGCGTCGAAGATGTTCTGCGGCTGCAAGGCGCGCTGGTTCGGCGCGCCGCCGAACACGCTCGTGTGTCCGGTGTGCCTCGGGCTACCGGGCGCGCTGCCGGTGCCGAACCGGAAGGCGATCGAGCTCGCGATCACGGCAGGGCTCGCGCTCCACTGCGAGACGCCGCAGCACACGAAGTTCGACCGCAAGAACTACCTGTACCCGGACCTTCCGAAGGGCTATCAGATCTCGCAGTACGACCTGCCGCTCTCGGTGAACGGCTGGCTCGAGCTCGCGAGCGGAAAGCGTGTCCGGATCCGTCGCGCACACCTCGAGGAGGACACCGGCACGCTCAAGCACGGCGAGGACGCCGGCCGGCGCTACACACTGGTCGACTTCAACCGCTCGGGCGTGCCGCTCCTCGAGATCGTCAGCGAGCCAGACATGTCCTCGATCGAAGAGGCCGAGACGTACGTCCGCGAGCTGCGCGACATCCTGCGCGCGGCGCACGTCTCCGAGATGCGGCTCGAGGAGGGCGCGGGCCGGTTCGACGTGAACGTCTCGATCCGCTTCAGCGAGGACGGCACGACGGTGTGGCCGCCGCAGAGCGAGATCAAGAACCTGAACAGCTACCAGGCGCTGCGCGAGGCGACCGTCTTCGAGGCGGCTCGGCTCTGGGACGAGTGGCGCGCCGGCGGAGAGCTGCGCACGCGGAAGGGGAAGATCACCGTCGGCTGGAGCCCCGACCGGCGGCGCACGTACCTTCAGCGATCGAAGGAGGAGGTCGAGGATTACCGCTATTTCCCCGAGCCCGATCTCGTCTCGCTCGAGCCGTCGCGCGAGACCGTGGAATCCCTACGCGCGGGGCTGCCCGAGATGCCGAGCGAGCGGAAGGCGAGGTTCGTCTCGAAGTACGGGCTCTCCGAGTACGACGCACGGATCCTCGTGACGGAAACGGCACTCGCCGACTTCTACGAGGCCGCCGTCGCCGCGCTCCCCGCGCATCCCAAGCCGATCGCGAACTGGATGACGGGCGAGCTCCTCCGGCGCATGAGGGAGGAGAACGTAGACCCGTCGGGCATCCGCTTCGCACCGGACGCGCTCGCTGCGCTCGTGCGTCTGGTCGAGTCTGGGAAGGTGAGTGGCGCGAGCGCGAAGGCGGTCCTCGTCGAGATGTGGCAGACCGGCGGCGACCCCGAGGCGATCGTGAACACCAAGGGGCTTCTCCAGGTCTCGGACGAGTCGGCGATCGCGGCCGCTGTGGACGCGGTCCTCGCCGAGAACCCAAAGGCCGTCGCGGATTACCGCGCGGGGAAGCCGCGCGCGCTCGGCGCGCTCGTGGGCCCGGTCATGAAGCGGATGGGCGGGAAAGCGGATCCCGCGGTCGTGAACCGTCTGCTCGCGGAGCGGATCGCCGCCTCAGTCTCGTAGCCGCGCGCTCATCGCGATCCAGGCCGTGCTCGCGACGAGGCCGAGGGCGCCGAGCGACTGGACGACGTCGGCGAGGATGACACCGATGATGGCGAAAAGCGGTGCGGATATCACGAGCACGATCCCGCTCCCGCGCGGGAGCCACCCGGACCGGATGATCGCGCTGCCAAAGAGGACCAAGCCCGATGCGAGCAGCAGCACCCCGACCAGGGCGGTCGCGAAGAGCGGGACGCCGTAGACGTCGTCCTGGAGGGCGACCGCCGACGCGGTCTGTCCCGCGAGGTACATGCGCCCGATCGCCGGCTGCGCGAACGCCGCGGCGCCGAAGACCGAGGTCGCGACGGTGTTGCCGACGACCGCTGCCACAAGAGCCCAGAGCGCGAGGCCGCTCGATCCGCGGCGGACGAGGAGCACGAAGAGCGCGGCGAAGCCGACGTTGCCGATCGCCGCACCGAGGATGCTCGCGGCGAGATGGCTCACCAGGAACCGGGTCGTGGTGGTGAAGGCCGCGTACCCCGCGAAATCGGTCTGGGGCGGCGGCTGATGGTCGAGGGTGCCGAGGAAGAGCAGAACTGCCCATATCGGCAGGGCCCAGACGAGGAGACGTGCGTACCGGTCGATCCGTTCGGATACCGGCCGGTCCGCCAACGGCGCGCGATCCTAGTCGAGGTGCTCGTACGCGGGGATCGTGAGGAACTCCTGGAAGTCGTCTGACAGCGCGACCTGCTCGAAGATCCTCTGCGCGTCGTCGTAGCGGCCGCTCGCGAAGAAGTCCGCGCCGACGGCCTTCTCGATCTTCGCGAGCTCGTCGCGCTCGACGTCGCGCACGAGCTGCGCGGTCACGCGCGGGCCTTCGGCCAGCGAGATGCCGTGATGGACCCACTGCCAGATCTGCGAGCGCGAGATCTCCGCCGTGGCGGCGTCCTCCATGAGGTTGTTGATCGCCGCCGCGCCGGTGCCACGCAGCCATGACGCCACGTACTGGATCCCCACGTTCACGTTCGTCCGCAGCCCGGCCTCGGTGATCGTGCCGCCGGGCACGCGCACGTCGAGCAGCTGCCCGGCGGTGACGTTCACCTCGGGCCGCTGCCGTTCGAGCTGGTTGGGCTTCTTGCCGAGCACCCGGTCGAACTCCTTCATCGCGGTCTCGACGAGATCGGGGTGGGCGACCCACGTGCCGTCGAAGCCGTCGTTCGCCTCGCGCGTCTTGTCGTCGCGGACCTTCGCGAGCGCGTTCTCGGTCACCGCCGGGTCGCGACGGTTCGGGATGAACGCCGCCATGCCCCCGAGCGCGAACGCGCCGCGCTTGTGGCACGTCTTGACGAGCAGCTCGGTGTAGGCGCGCATGAACGGGACGGTCATCGTCACCTGCGCGCGGTCGGGGAGGACGAACTCCTTCCGGTGCCCGAGCTTCTTGATGATGCTGAACATGTAGTCCCAGCGACCGGCGTTCAGCCCGGCGGAGTGATCGCGTAGCTGGTAGAGCGTCTCATCCATCTCGAACGCGAGGGGTAGCACCTCGACGAGGACGGTCGCTTTGATCGAGCCGTGGTCGATGTGGAGCTCTTTCTCGGTCCAGTCGAAGATCTCGTTCCAAAGGCGGGCTTCACGATGGCTCTCGAGCTTCGGTAGGTAGAAGTAGGGGCCCGTCATCCGCTTCAGGAGCCGCTCGGCGTTGTGGAAGGCGTAGAGGCCGAAGTCAAAGATCGCGCCGGCGATCGGGAGCCCGTCGATCATGAGGTGGCGCTCGGGCAGGTGCCAGCCACGTGGCCGGACGACGAGGGTCGCTGTTCGGTCGTTGAGGCGGTACTGCTTGCCCTCCGGGCTCGTGAACGTGATCTTCCGCTCGATCGCGTCGATGAGGTTCTGCTGGCCCTCGACCATGTTCCGCCAGGTGGGCGCGTTCGCGTCCTCGAAGTCGGCCATGAACACGGACGCGCCGGAGTTGAGCGCGTTGATGATCATCTTCCGGTCGGTCGGACCCGTGATCTCGACCTTGCGCACCCGGAGGTCATGCGGGACCTCCTTGATCCGCCACTCGCCGTCTTCCCGGATGTCCGTCATGTCCTCGAGGAAGTCGAGCGTGCCGCCGTTGCGCAGCCGTTCGGCGACTTGCGCCCGGTTCTCGAGCAGGCCGTCTCGCTCCGGTTCGACCTCGTTGTGGAGCCGGGAGAGGAACGTGAGGGCGTCCGGGGTGAGGATGTCCGGGAATCGCTGGTCGGACGGCGCCTTGATGTCGATCGAGGCCGTCTTCATCGGTGCGTATCCTCGCACAGCAGAGCGTGAGGACGTTCGACCTTTCGGGCAGGCGCGCGCTCGTCACGGGCGGCGCGCGCGGGATCGGCCGCGCGATCGCGACGGCGCTCGCCGACGCGGGCGCGGACGTCGCTATCACATCGCGGAAGGGCGACGATGCCGAGCCCCTCGCCCGCGAGATCCGTGCGAAAGGACGGCGCTCGCTCGCGTTGCTCCTCGAGGTCCGCAACCAGCCGTCGATCCGCGTCTGCTTCGAGCGGCTGCGCAAGGAGTGGGGGACGATCGACGTCCTCGTCAACAACGCAGGCACGAACGTGCCCACGGATCTCGCCGCTCTGGACGAGGACGCCTGGGATACCGTCGTCGACACCGACCTCAAGGGCGTCGCCTTCGTGACCCAGGCGGCCGTGCCGTTGCTCGCCGACGGCGGGCGCATCGTGAACGTCGCCTCGATCTACGGCGTGCTCGGGCGGATCGAGCGCATCGCCTACTCCGCGGCGAAGGGCGGTGTCGTCACGCTTACGAAGTCGCTCGCGCTCGAGCTCGCCCCGCGCGGGATCACGGTGAACGCGGTCGGGCCGAGCCTCGTGGAGACGGACCTCACGCGGGAACGCATGCGGACCCTCCCCGGCTTCCGGGAGCAGGAGGTCGGGCGCACGCCTCTCGGCCGGCTCGGTACGCCGGAGGACGTGGCAGCCGCGGTGGTCTTCTTCGCGTCGCCGGCAGCGGGCTTCATCACCGGGCAGCTCCTCCTCGTCGACGGAGGCACCTCGGCGCATTAGCCGACCCGCGGCGCTCGGCCTAACCCGCCCGTACGTCCGTACTCCCCCGGTCTCGATATCCCCCGCCGGGTGGTGGGGTCACCCGGTCGGTCCTCGTACAAAACGCACAGAAAGAACGCGTCTGTGGAGGACCTCACGAGCAGGTGGCAGCGCTCTTGAAACCGACCCCGATCGATCTACGCCGCGGCGAGCCGACGCCTCTGAACGTCGTGCCGATGACGCCGCCGGTGGAAGCCACCCTGCGCATCCTTTTGAACAGCGTCCCCTATCTCATCGGCGCGGCGGTCGTGCGCCAGCCGGCGGTCGGTGACGCCGTCGCGGCGACTGTCGGCCGCATGCCCTGGCTGTTCGACCGGCGCCTTCTCACGCTCCAGCTCCCGGACGACTCGCTCCCTGCGAACCGCGCGGTGACGCTCGACTGGCCCGTCCCGTATCAGGCGGAATGGGTCGGCGTGCCGCCGCGCCTGCTCATCTCGCGTCTCGTCGCGATGGACAAGACCGTCGGGGTCCTTCTCGGCACGCTCATCACGCGCGAGCCGATGCAGATCCAGGCCCGCGAGGCGCTCGACCTCTCGTGCGAGCTCATCGCGGCCGCGGTGGGGAGCGAGTCCGTCCTCACGGGCCTCGCGAGCTCCGCGCCACAGCGCCCGGGCGAGCTCATCGTCCTGCCGGAGCCCGCCGCCGAGGCCGAGGCCGAGACGCCGCCTGACCCGGCCGAAGTCGATCAGGCCGAGCGCGACCGCGCCATCGTCGAACAGGTCGCGAAGGCCCTCGACGAGCTCACGGACGCGCGCTCCATCGGTCGGATCCTCCGCGACGCGATGAACGTGATCACGACCATCGATTCCTTCTCCATCTCGCTCTTCAACCAGAACCGCCAGGAGGTCGCGTACCGCTACAAGGTCGTGGGCAGCGATCCGGAATCCGCCGCGATCGGTCGCCAGCCTGTCGACGACGGACTGAGCGCGTACGCGGCCCGGCGCGACCGCCGCTGGCACGCATATGTGCGGCAGATCGCGCTCAAGACGACCGATGGCCTGACGAGCCGCGCCGTGAGCGTCCTCCAGTTCCCGCTCGTCGCGGCCGACGAGGTCTTCGGCATCGCGACGCTGCAGGCCTTCGGCGACAAGGAGTTCCCCGACCGCGAGACGCGTCTGGCGGCGCGGGTCCTCGACATCTCTTCCGATCGTCTCGCGGCGGTCCGCCGCGCGGGTCAGTTCCAACCCTCAAGTCCATCCCCTCATGATGCCGCGGCGGCCGTCGTCCTCCCGCCGGCCGCCGCGGCTCCCTCCTCAAATCGAGGGGGCTCCGCCCCCTCGGACGCCCCGGCCGCGCAGGCCACGGCCCCCTCGGACCCCCCGACCGCAGCCGTTGCTCCGGCCGCCGTCGCGTCCACGGCGGGGCCGATGCAGACGACCGACGAGGTCCTCAGCGGCCTTCTCCGCGCGTGCGAGAGCATCGGACTCCCGACGACGTTCATGGTCGGCATCGACCCGGGCGCGGGCGTGATCCGCGGCGAGCTCGTGAGCGGTTCCGAGTCCGCGCGCGAGCTCGACTACGCGCTCGGGATCAGCGGCGGCCGTTTCAGCGTCCCGGCCACGGATCGGTACAACGCGATCGCACGCGCCTGCCGCGAGCGTCGCGTCATCCTCTCACCGATGCTCCACGAGATCGTCCACCCTCTGCGTACGTCGTCCGCGGCCGTGGCGCTGGAGCAGATCGTCGGCGGCGGCAAGTCGACCGTCGTGCCGATCGTGGTCTCGAACGACGTGGTCGGCGCCCTCGTCATCGGCCCGAGCGCGGATGAGGTCCCCTTCATCACGATCGAGCGCGTGCGCGTGATCGTCGACGCGGCTGCGGCGAAGCTCGCGGCGATCTGGAAGGCGAACGGCTAGCTAGACTCCCTCGCCAGTGCTGAGCGAGGTCACCTTCGCGGTCCTCGGCCTCCTCTTCCTCTTCGCGGACATCCGCACGTGGAGCTCCACCTTCCAGCTCACGTTCTTCGGCTCGACGAACACGCAGCTCGCGATCATGGCGGGCGCGGTGTTCGCGACATCGTTCCTCGCGCCGCTCGTCGGCTGGCAGATCGGGCCGCGACGCTCCACCGCGCTGAGCGGTCTCATCCTCGGCCTCGCGACCTTGCTCGCGACGCTCTCGCGCACCAATCTTCTTGACCTCGCGCTCACCACCGTCGGCCTCGCCGCAGGCATGTGGTGGCTCGGTCTGCTGCACTCGTCGCGCGCGGCCGACCGGCCCTCGCCCTTCCCGGTCGCGCTCCCTGTCGCGTTCGTCGGCGACGTCGCCCTCCGCTCCGCGTTCCGCACCCTTCCGGTCGTCGACGCGCCGCTCTCCGTCGCCGCGCCGCTCGTGCTCGTCGCCGCGCTCGTCTTCTTCGCCGCCGGCATCACCGCGCTCGGCGGGCCGCGCCAATGGACGCGGCCCGGCCTCGTCGGCGCCGTCGGTCTGCTCGCGATCCCCGCGCTCATCCTCGTCGCCGAGACCGCCGGTACCAACGGTGCGCAGATCGCGCTCGCGAGCGGCCTCGGTCTCGGTCCGGACGGGACGCGGAGCACCTACCTCGGCACGGTCCTCGTGGGGCTCGGCCTTGCGGCGGGATCGCTCGCGCTGACCCGCGGCTTCTCCCGCGGCCTGCTCGCCGCGATCGGCTGCGCCATCGGCGCGGCGCTCGTCTGGGCGCACGTGCCGACCGTCTCGCTCGTCGGCGGCCTTGTCCTCGCGGCGGGCGTGATCGCGGCGGGCGCCACGCTCGCGGCCGACCAGCTCGTGCCCGCACGCTCGCCGCTCGTCGTGACGCTCGCGCTCGCCGTCGGCTGGATGACGTTCCTCGCGGCCGCGTTCGGCTTCTACGCTTTCTGGGCGTACGAGCCCGCGGCCTGGGCCGCCACCGCGCTCGTCGTCGTCGCCGCGCTCGCGAACGCGCGCGTGCCCGTGCCGCCGTGGCGCGGCCTCGCGCTCGCGCTCGCGCCGATCGCGATCGTCGTGCCGGCCGCGATCCTCGTGGTGACCCCTGCGCCGGCCGCGACCGAGCCGGCGCGCGCCATGTTCCGCCTGATGACCTACAACATCCACCAGGGCTTCAACGCCGATAACGTCCCCTCGCTCGACCAGCTGGCGGAGACGATCGCGCGCGAGTCTCCCGACGTGCTCCTCCTCCAGGAGGTCGTGCGCGGTTGGATGATCGACGAGCAGCACGACGCGCTCATCGTCCTCTCCGAGCGCCTCGCGATGCCGTACATCTTCGGAGCGAACGTCGGCGATCTCTACGGAAACGCCGTCCTCTCGCGGTACCCGATCGCGGAGGTCCGGCGCGTGCACTTCGCGCCGCAGCCGTCGTTCGCGCATCAGCCCCGCGGGGCACTGCTCGTGCGGATC
>Ga0209689_1003914_pt1 | contig 10887 bp, 9 predicted proteins | sample GraSoiAngelo_149_FD_187119 | JGI IMG/M metagenome (GOLD analysis project Ga0209689, IMG submission 187119) | Grasslands soil microbial communities from the Angelo Coastal Reserve, California, USA - 14_1009_09_30cm (SPAdes) (version 2) | ecosystem: Environmental > Terrestrial > Soil > Grasslands ...
CCGCACTTATGAAGCCAGTGTACCAGTGAGGTTGCTCTACTTCGGAATGCTCTCGCTGCTCGCTGGAATTTTGCTTTATGTTTTCTTTGTTCTGCGGCGCCGCTGGCTGGATTTACGAGACGATCGCACCGGACTACAAGACCGAGAGACCCTGGCACAGTTGGAACGAGAAAGCCGGGTTGCGATCCTGATAATGGCCGTCATTTCTAGCGCACTGACACTGCTCTTCATCATCAATCCAGTCTTTTTTGCTGGAAATCTTGGAACTGGGGCCGTGCTGATGTTCGCAGCCGCTTCGTGGGTCTTCTGGGGAAGCGCGCTGGTTTATCTGGGAGATCGTTATCGTCTGCCGCTCCTCACCATTATCGCGATCTGGGTCGCGCTCTGCAGTCTAACCAATGACAATCACGGTGTTCGCACAGTCGTGCGCGAAAAGGCGTTTCAGCGCGACACCGTGCAGGGAGCCTTAATCAAATGGCATGCTCGCATCCTTCAGAAATATCCCGATCGTCTCGTCCATCCGCTATTTATCGTGACAGCGGAAGGCGGTGGAATTCGCGCAGCATACTGGACAGCTGCCGTTCTGGGATCGATTCAGGACGTCGAGCCATCTTTTGCCGATCACGTCTTCGCAATCAGCGGCGTCTCGGGCGGAAGTGTTGGCGCTGTGGTCTTCGACGCTCTGCTCGCCGACGCCACGCCCGGCAGCCTCGCCGAACGCGCGGAAATAATGTTGGGACGTGATTTCCTCTCGCCTGCGGTGGCGGCGATGCTTTACCCGGATTTTGTTCAACGCTTCTGGCCGTGGCCCTACATGTTTCTCGACCGGGGACATTGGCTGGAACAAAGCTGGGAAAAAGCGTGGCGCGACACAACAGCCACAAATCGACTCGCGGAGCCATTCTTTGACTTGTGGAAAAGGAAAGATATCCACGTGCCGGCGCTTTTTCTGAACGGCACTTCAGTCGAAACTGGGAACCGCGTCATCGTATCGAATCTAATCATCGACGGAAGCTTCCTCGACGCAGAAGACGCTACCGGAAAGCTGCTGCTCGCATTGGAACACAAGAAAGGACGCAAGTCGGCGGTTGATTTCCCTCTGAGCACGGCAGCGCATTTGAGTGCCAGATTTACGTACCTGAGTCCGGCCGGCCGCTTCGACACCGATGGAAGCCATATTGTTGACGGCGGCTATTTTGAAAACTCCGGCGCGACAACCGCGCTCGATATCTTGCGCGAAGTTAGTCAGGCCATGAGCAAATCTGCGAATGACCTCGGCGATATTGTCCCGAAGATTATTATGATCAGCAACGATCCGCTCGGCACTGGGTTCAGCGATCGAAAGATCACAGCTTTGAGGGAACAACTCCGCAATTCGACGACGACAAAAGAAGAGGCTGACCGTCACAGGCCGGGCGCCTTCCTCGAAGATGCGCTCGCGCCGCTATACGCATTGCTTTCAGCTAGGGAAGCGCGCGGCGTTTATGCGCAACGCGCCATCGGTAAAGCGCAGGATGTACTTTACGAAAAGATCAGCGCCAAGCAGGCCACGACAGATCAGACCAAAGTCTACTTCTTTTCGCTCGCGCCTGCCAAGGTCCCGCTGCCACTGGGCTGGATGCTTTCCAACAGCGCCGCGGAAGCGATGCAGCAGCAGCTCTGCGATCAGGGAAAATCCGAAAAGACGAAGGTGCAAACCTGGAACAAGTCGATGCGCGACCAAATCGTCGTATCACTCAGCGGGCGCCTCCCCCAGCCCGATCCGTGTCCGGCGCCGCATCCAGTTAGCGGGGCTGCACAGTAATTTTTTGTAGCCACGTTAGCTTGGTTCGCGATAAACCGTTCCGCTCAAAATTAGACCGCGCGCGTCGGCAATTAAAAAAATCGCACCAAGGATGCGGAAAGAAGCGCCGCGAAAGCGACCAAGGACTCAGAGGCGCAAGGTTCTGCTAACAGCAGGCGCGACAATTCGCTATGCCGTGAAAGCGTTAAAGTGTTCTATCGCGACTTCGTGCCGAGCCCTTTTCCTACTCGCCGCGTCTACCTCCTTCAGAAAAAGTGTTCCGCTCTTACCGTCTTTGCCGCGGCTCGGCCAACTTCTCGAAGCTCCGCGATGTACTTCGTTGAATCCATTTTTTGAACGTGCTTCGGCTGAATCCCCGGCAAGCCAAGCGCCTTCAAGCCGTCCGCAGTGAGATCGGCGTTGTAGCGCAAGTAGGTGAAAAGCTTCGGAAAGACGGGACCCCGTTTTTCGACCATGTCTTCGACCTCGCGATCCAACCAACCGCCGACCACACATTTGCCAAAGACCCGGCAAAGAAAATCCTGTTCATTCAGAGCCGCGAACATAAGCGCTGCGGGGATGGAACTGGCGTTGTAAAGCAAGTGCAGCTCGCGCGGAGTAAGCTTCGATCGTGCATTTGCGCCCGATCCCGTCCCTACGGAAACTAACAGCATCTTGTCTTCGCCTGTTGGCCAATTGAGATGGTACGGCTCCACAGTCGCCATTAGGAAAAGCTGAAAAGCGGGGTTATTGTACATCGTCACTCCGCCATCGACGAAGAGGTTCCGCTTCTCGTTGATAACAATACTTTCTGCTGGAAAGAAAGTCGGCGCAGCAGTGCTGGCGCGCACGAGTTGCCATAGCGGAAACTTCAAATTGCAGCCAGGGCGAGTGAGCGGTGTGTTGTATTTGGCGTTCGGATTGTTACTCAGCGGCCAGGGAGAATCGGTCGTGGCGTCACGCAGCACAAGCATGAGCAGAGTCTTCAGTTTCTCGCTGCCGAATTCAGTGTCGGCCCCAAACTTTCTCTGCAGCATTTTCGCAAGCGGCGTGCTGTCATATTTGTACCAGAACCTGCGGAACAAACGCGCTTTGGAGAACATCAGCGGTCCGCTCTCAATGTAGAAGCCGAGAACGTCGCTGACGCGCAGGCCGAGTGATAAACAGGCGGCGATGATGGCGCCAGTGCTCGTGCCGGCGATGTAGTCGAAATAATCAGCAAGCACGAAGTCGTTGCCGCGTCCGAGTTTCTTTTCAAGTTGACGCTCGATTTCAGCGAGAACTTCGAGCGTGATTACACCCCGAATGCCGCCACCGTCGAGTGCAAGCAGTTTCCGCGGGCCGATCTTATTCAATTTGTCGCGGTAACTCATTGTCATCGATAATGGGCTTTCTCTTTGGTCAGGCAAGGTCAATTGGTCGATTTATCTTGAATCGAAGCTCTGTCATCCCCCATTGTTAGATTGAGAAGAAGGCAATACGCGAAACAGCGGAGGCGAATGGCTCACGATGTTTTCTTAAGTCACTCGGTAAAAGACAAAGCTGTCGCCGATGCGATCGTGGCGCGGCTCGAAGCAGAGTCAGTGATCTGCTGGGTGGCGCCACGCGACGTTGTGCCCGGGGCCGATTGGGGCGAATCGATTATTAATGCGATCGAATCCAGTCGAATCATGATCCTGCTCTTTTCTCAGAGCGCGAACGCCTCGTCCCAAATCAAACGCGAAGTAGAGCGCGCTGTTAACAAGGGCGTTTACATCATTCCATTTCGCCTTGCCGACATCCCGCCCACAAGGGCGCTGGAATATTTCATTTCGACTTCGCAGTGGATGGACGCGTTTTCGCCGCCGCTGGAACGCCATTTGGACAATCTGGCGAAAACGGTCAAGGCAGTGCTGAAGAGTCCTCCTCTTCCCGGTGCAAACGCGCCAGCTCAATCGGAGAGTGGGAGCCCGATGGTAATCCCGCAAATCTCCCCCGCGTCTTCATCGGCTGTCCCACCACCGTCTCAACGAGTGCTTCCGGGTAAATCCATCGCTGTCGCAGTTGCGGCCTTAATGATTGTCGGCGGAGCGGGATGGTATCTCGGCCACAAGAGAGAGGCCCCTTATGTAACACCGGCCGGCCGCAATACGACTGAGACTGACTTACCTATTACAAAACAAGCTGAAGCAGACACCAACCAGATCGCGCCGATTACAAAGCAATCGCAACAAGAGAATGAGCCAAGCAAACGAATCGCCCCGCCAGAGTCGCCACCGGTTGCTGAGCCATCGATTGCGCCCGCGCGCGGACCATGGCTCTTCCCAGACTCAAGCTCTCGCTACCTGAGTGCGACTGAGCTTTCGAGTCTTAGCCATGCTGATTTGTGGCGCGCCCGAAACGAAATATTTGCCCGGAACGGTTATAAATTCTCGAGTCCACAGGGCATGGCATTGGCCCAAACACTCGGGAATTATTATCGCGGTGTGGATGACGATCAGGATCGCGTTTACAACCACATGAATCAATACGAGAAAGCCAATATCACTCTGATCAAATCGTTCGAGGGAGGCCAATAGCAGCCCGTGCATTACCTCGCCCGCTCTTTGCGCGGAGGCTTTCTAATAAACCTCTTTGCGCTTCTTGTAGCGAATCTCTTTTCCGCGGAGCCGGTTCTTTCCAAAAATCAGCGGTTTGAATACCACGACGACATTCAAGCTCTGGCGCGGAGCTTGCCCGATTCATTTCATCACGATGAAAAGCTGGTTTCAATCCTGACCGCGCTCACAGCAGGTTATCCCGAAGCACTGCAGGGCTTGGAAATTAGCTCTGACCAGCGACTCGTCGTCTGTCTTACCGGCCAGAAATTCATTTACGACGACGGCCTAACAAAAACATTCGAAGAGCGACTCGATCATCCCGACATCAAGGACATGTTCTATCAGACCTATCCGCTGGCGAATCCGACCGATCGGTTGCCGAAGGACTTTGATCCGGGGCGTTACCGCATTGAAGCGCTTTTTATGGCGTTGTATGGTGAGTCTGAATCGGCCGTCGCTAAGAATTGCGTCGCCGTGGAGTTCTGTGGCCACTCGGTAAAATTTAACGCGCGCTGCGGAGCGGCCGACGCATTGCGCGCCGTGTCCGGAGACCTGACCACGTTGCTGGCGCACAAGCCCGAGCTACGAGCCTATGTCAACAAGCTGGCCGGCACGTTTAACTGGCGGAAAATCGCCGGTACCGAAAGGCTCAGCGAGCACTCGTTCGGTACGGCGATTGATCTCAACGTGGAGAAGGCCGCCTATTGGCGCTGGCAGTCGCCAACACAGATGGAAACCTTTTCGCGCAAGAACTGGCCAACTGAAATCATCGAAAACTTCGAGCGTCACGGTTTCATCTGGGGCGGCAAATGGTGGCATTTTGATACGATGCATTTCGAGTATCGCCCGGAAATTATCGCTTACGCCAAGTCCGCTCCGGCACGGATTCCGGAAACCCAAACTGCGCACCCTTAACCAAGCATTCGGCGCAGCTCGTCTCTTAATTTTTCAGCTGGGTCAGCGACATAAAATAACGCGACGCGGCCGGAGCGTGCGATCTCACTTACTTCGACGGATTTCGCAGACTGACCATCGCGTACGGCTGCGCTTAGTTCGTCCGCAAATCTTCCGCTGCCTTCAACCACGAGGAGTTGCCATCCATTGCGCACGCTTTGCAAAACTTCATCGGCCGCAATCGCGCCACCGTTGACGAGGATTGCAACGATCGGCGCGTCGAACGCGCGCGCCAGTTCCAACATCTTTCCGGTCTCGCCGCCCCATTCCGCGCTTTCCACCAAAACGAAATGCGAGTGATTTGGTTCGAGCGGAGTGCCGTCCGAGACCGCGGACGCGCCTGGAATTTCCGGATGCGTGATTTTCCCTTTCGGTGCGATTCCGAGCAACTGAGATGTCCCGGGAGATCGCGCGACCGCTTCGCCCATCATCGCCATGACGCCGGATTGCGTGCCTCCATCGATAATCAGCGCACCCAATTCGGCCGCCACCGGAGTTACTCCATCGGCAAACAAAGTGGTAAGATGAGCTTTGCGCGAATCGTCGAGTCCGGCTGCGCCACCAAAAAGCAGAATCACGGCACGGGGCGATGTGATTTCGAGAGCGTCTAAGATCGCCTGCGCGCTTGCATCGCGCGGTGCGGTGATAACGACGGCGCGGTTTCCGTTCTCGAAAGTAATGGTATTTTTCCTCACGATTTTTTCATGTCGAATTGGGTTTTTTCCTCACCTCGCAACTCAATGTCGCGCGCTGAAAGTTCACTCCTTGGTTCAAAGCGGGCCAAAACATTCTTGACAGCCAGCCTCTTATCGCGCCACGATCAGCGCTAATTCTCAAAAGGCAACTCCCCCGTGCCGACAAAATCCATAGTAGTACTGGTTTGGGCGGGCTCTCGTCGTAGCAGCCCCGGGCTGCGCTTGCGAAAAACCGCGACATCGCGGCAAAATCGAGAGATTCAATTTCCTCCTTTGGGGGACCGGAAGAAGTACGCCGCCCGCTACAACGCTGAACTTTCCCGAGAAGACCTGGATGCGCTCGGCCTCAAGGAGATCGAGCCGGCACATACCCAGCGCATGGATTCCATCAAGTACATCGACGAGATGCGGGAGGTGGGTCGCGCGATGGTCGCACAAAAAGTACCGACTTCCCATTTCGCAGGACTTCCCGTGCAGGCGGAATCGTTAACGGGATAACTCAGGAGAAGAAGTATATGCCAACACAATTAGATCCAGCCCCAGAAGAAGGCTCGTGTTTTGTCGTGATGGGTTTCGGTAAAAAGACAGACTTCGAGACTGGTCGCGTTCTCGACCTGAACCAATCCTACCAGAACCTCATCAAACCGGCGGTCGAAGCCGCGGGTCTGAAATGCATCCGCGCGGACGAGATCGTGCATTCGGGACTCATCGACGTGCCAATGTACGAACTGCTGCTCAAGGCGGATGTGGTCGTTGCCGACCTCTCCACCTCAAATCGGAACGCCATTTACGAACTCGGTGTGCGGCACGCTCTCCGGCCTTACACGACCGTCATCATCGCCGAAGAGCAGATGATGAAATCGCCTTTTTTCGATTTGAACCACATTGTCATCCGGCAATATCGGCATTTGGGCGAAGACATTGGCGTAAGCGAAGCGAGACGCTTCACCAGCGACTTGACTAGGGCGATCAAGGAGATCATGGCAGTCGAGCCAAAGCTGCGCTGGGATAGCCCGGTCTATAAATTCATCGATCGCCTTACACCGCCGTCACTCGCGGAGGAGGTGAAACAAGCAGTGGCAGCCGCCGTATCCGAGGCGAGTCCCTCATCGACGGCATCTTCCCGCTCTGCAGGCGTCGGACCCCCGGTTCATAGCGAAATGATGCAGCGCGTCGATGAAGCCCAAAAGAAAGGCGACTGGGTGAAGGCGAAAATACTGCTCGAGGAAATTCGTGAGATGCGAAGGGCCGGCGCTTCGGAAACATCCGCGGACCAGCAAGTCGAGAACTCCGAAGATCCCTACATCCTCCAACGCCTAGCACTGGCGACTTACAAGAGCGAATATCCCAATCCCGAGGAAGCGCTCAGAGGAGCGCGTGATCTTCTGAAGCTGCTCGATCCGCAGGTTTCGAACGACACTGAGACGCTTGGCCTTTGGGGCTCGGTGCACAAGCGGCTCTGGGAGCTGACTAAAGACAGCAGCTATCTCGATCAAGCCATTCGCGGCTATGAGCGTGGCTTCTATCTGCGCAACGACTACTACAACGGCATCAACTACGCTTACCTACTGAACGAGCGGGCGGCTCATGCTGCTGATTTCGCAGAAACCGTTGCGGACTTCGTGCAAGCGCGGCGTGTGCGTCGGGAGGTTATCTCGATCTGCGAGCAATGGGTGGCATTGAATCCGCCGGCCGCGCGCGTACCTGCTGGAAGTAAGCTTGCTGTAATCCGGTATTGGGTTCTGGCCACCCTCGCAGAAGCGCACATCGGATTAGGGGAGGAAGCGCCGGGTCAGCAGGGGCTCGAGGAAGCGTTCGGCGCCGCTCCCGAACAATGGATGACAAAGACCACGCGAGATCAGCTGGATAAACTCAAGGCACTCCTGGCGGCATCTCCGCTGAAGAAACTCCCACTCGCTGTAACCCGGAGTTAATCCTGCCGCGGCCTCTTCGCCGCTCACCGCATCCCACAGCCGCGCCGTGCTGTCTTTACCCGCTTGTTTTGCTCATCTAGCTTTTGCGGACAGACTAGGAAACAGTGGGATCCCCAGAGCGCTGAGCCAAACCCGCATGCTTCATAGAGCGCGTGCACTTCGGCTCCCTGGCTCTTGAGTCTGGCCGCCCAGTGCAAAAACTCTTCTTTGCCAAAGCGCTGCGGCGGTTTGGGATTGCTCCCGCCCTCCTGCATCACCGCCACGTAAAATCCTGATGCACATCAATCCCAAGCTTGATCGGATGCCTTCCCAATCCACCCATGTTGTCCCAGACGGAGTGTCCGCACCGGTTGCGCCTGTTACAACATGAGCGAAGAATGGAAGGGTTGATTGACGGAGTGAAGGCTATTACCCGCGCCGCGCGGTCTAGTGACGTTGTCGATCGATCATGAGCGCGTTATCCTCGCGTGCAGTTGCGTCACTTTCCGAAGTCGAGAATCAGACACTCGTACTCATGGGAATCGATTTCATCGGTCTGATTGAGATTCACGAAGACGACAAGGTAAACTGTCGGCCAGTCGGTCAGCTTTTTGCCATCTTCCACGTTCATCAGGCTAGAAAAAAAGATTGAGTCCTGCTGGCTCGAGATCGCGCGACGCCGCTCTGGGACAAAATGATGGTGGCTGAGATTACTTAAGCCTAAGCTAGCCGAGCCAAACTCCGTATCGGCCCTTCCCGTGCCAGGTGAGAAATAGGGAATGTCCTCGATTCTTTTTGCGGCGACGATCGCGTCGAAGATGGAAGCATCTGACCAGGCACAGATCTGAGCGGCGCCTTCGAAGTGAGGACATCGTATTTCGAAAGGTGCGCGCTTCAGGAAGACTCTGGTGATGGGTTTCTCCGCTTGAGTGGCAAACATTAGACTCTTCTGATCGCGCTGCCAAAACTCGAGTCCTAACTCTGGCGTCCGCATTAATTCCTCACCCGCAGGGCTCGCGTTTTCCGGAATCGCACTCGGACTTGCGCGAGAACCCAGTCTCGCTCCGCCTCCGGCGAATTTGTAGAACGCGAATCCTGCCGCCAGCAGCGTCACGATTGCCAATACAGTCAGCACCGGTTTGATGGGCTTTCGCCGCTTGCCCTCGTTTGGTGGCCGCTGCACGACACCTTTTATGTTTGCAGCGACGGCCTCCAGAATTCCGCCAAGCTCAAGGTGTCCGGCGTCGCCCTTCCAGTCGGAAAGGTCAACCGTCTGAAGCCGTCGGAATTCCAACGGAACATTCGCGGAGTCAATGCGCACCGGAACCAGAATTTTCCGGTGCAACCCTTCTGCCGCTTCGCTTTTGACCCAGTCTGATGATGCCGAGTTTTTCGACCAGAGGACCACCACGCATTTTGCTGCGCCAAGCGCCTCTTCGATCACTTCGTCGAAAGAGCGGCCAGGAGGAATACTCCGGTCCCACCAAACCGACCAGTCCTGCTGCTGAAACAATTCAGCGAGAGTTTTTGCCTCGTCCCGGTCCTCCCGTGCGTAACTGATGAAGATATCACTCATCTTGTCTTGCAGGCGTTCACGCCAAAATCATGCCGGAATAATTCCAGAGGAGATCGCGAGGGTAAAGCGATGACTTCAAGGCTAGGGCCACGGGGGAGTGTTTAGCCAATGCAAAGTTCAGCCCGGTTTGCGCCGGCGATGCCTGTGCGAAAATTTGGAATTCATATTCACACAATCATCCATGCTGCAAGCTCGCCTCTCAGAGCACCGGATCCAGCCGCGCACCTCTGCCGGCATTCTCGCCGATGTCTTGAGCCTCCACGCTGACCATCTTACTCGCATACAAACTGCTTATCGCCTCGAGCCATTTCTTCTCGCGATGCAAAACCACCAGTTTGACGCTATTTCTTCGGTGTTCATGCAATTGTTTGTGCCGCATTTCTTCGTTCTTGATTCGTCCTTCTTACTTTCTTACTTGTCCTGTCTCCACAGCACTCACGCGCGCATTCGCCATTAGATCGAATGCGTCCTATAGGGAATTCGCTTTGACGCGGGTGTAAAGTGCGTTGCTCATTTTCGATTTTATTTCGATAACCTAACGTGCAAGTTAGGCGGCTTTAACACATTCTACGAGTGTCTGCATGAATTTAACGCGGCCATTTCAGGAGCGATCTACTCGGGTAATTCGGATTTTTGTGTCGTCGACCTTTCGCGATATGCAGCGTGAGCGCGATATGCTGATGACTCGCGTCTTTCCCCAAGTGCGGCATCGGTGTGAGCAAAGAGGTGTAATTTGGCGTGAAATCGATCTGCGTTGGGGGATTACGATGGAAGAATCACGGTGTGGCGGCGCCTTGCGATTGTGCCTGGAGGAGGTGGAATTGTGTAGCCCTTTCTTCATCGCACTGCTCGGTGAGCGTTATGGCTACGTGCCGAAGGAGCTATCCGCGGAGATTCTTGAACGTTTTCCATGGGTCGGAAAGCTTCGTGACCGCAGCGTCACGGAAATGGAAATCGTTGCAGGTGCGCTGTCTTTTTCGGCCCCAGTTCCGACCGTGTTGTTTTATTTTCGCGACCCGAAATATGTCGAGCGACCTTCGCGGAGCTCAAAGGCTATCGAATATCAAGCCGAGAGCGACGAGGCGCGTTCTCGACTAGCTGATTTGAAGCGCCGCATAGAAGGCAGCGGGCACAAAGTTACGCGTTATGCCTCGCCTGAGGATCTCGAGGGCATCGTTGCCGCTGACCTGCACGACATGATCCAAGGGTATTTTCCAACCGTCCAGCGCGAACGCCCGATCCAAGCGCAGTGGAGTTTTGCGCGTGCGCGTGGAGCATTTTTTGTTGGTCATGCAGCCTGGTTGAGGACGATTAATCGCCATGTTGCGGGAGTTGGACCGCCTCTCCTAATCTGGGGCGACCGCGGTAGCGGAAAATCTGCACTCTT
>Ga0209689_1003917_pt1 | contig 10879 bp, 13 predicted proteins | sample GraSoiAngelo_149_FD_187119 | JGI IMG/M metagenome (GOLD analysis project Ga0209689, IMG submission 187119) | Grasslands soil microbial communities from the Angelo Coastal Reserve, California, USA - 14_1009_09_30cm (SPAdes) (version 2) | ecosystem: Environmental > Terrestrial > Soil > Grasslands ...
AAAGGCCCTGAGCGCGGCGCTGGGCAAGATGCGCCGCCTGCGCCGGGTTCGCCGGCTTTCGGGACTTACCTACTGGGCGGCCTGGGGATTCGTCGGCCTCGTGTGCCTGCTCCTGCTGGCCGGCGGCATCGCCGGGCTCGCTTCAGGCTAAGAGCTCTTCGACGTTTCGACCAGGCGGTCCAGAACCTGCCGGGCCCGCTTGCTGTCGAGCGATTCTCGCCCCAACGCGACGGCCTGTGGCCAGTCGTCCGCGCGGCCCGCTGCCAGTACCGCCGCAGCCGCATTGAGCAGCACCACATCCCGGCGCGGGCCACTCTCGCCGTCGAGAACCCGACGCAAAAGATCGGCGTTTTCGGGCGGCGTGCCACCCAACAGCTCCTCGGACCGCGACCGGCTGAGGCCGAGGTCGAGCGGGTCGAGCTCGTACTCCCTGACGGCGCCGTCCCGGAGCTCAAAGACCCGGGAGCGGCCGGTGGTGGTCAGCTCGTCGAGACCATCCTCGCCGTAGAACACCAGGGCTCGCTCGTGGCCAAGGTCTTTCAGCACGCGGACCATCAGTGGTGCCAGAGGGGCCGCCCCCACGCCCAGCGCCTGCCGGCGCACCCGGCCGGGATTTGCCAGCGGGCCGAGGACATTGAAGACCGTCCGGACACCGAGCTCGCGGCGAGCCGGACCCGCGTGGCGCATCGCTGGATGGAAGGTGGGCGCGAAGCAGAAGCCCATCCCGGCGACATCGATGCAGCGACGGACGCCGTTCGCGTCGAGCGTGATGTCGACTCCCAGCGCCTCGAGCACATCGGCGCTCCCGCATCGGCTGGAGGCGGCGCGATTTCCGTGCTTGGCCACCGGGATCCCCGCTCCCGCCGCGACGAAGGCGGCCGCCGTGGAGATATTGAATGTCCCGGCGCGGTCGCCACCAGTGCCACAGGTATCGATCGCGCCGGCCGGGAGCTCAAGCGGCGTCGCATGCGCCCGCATCGACTCGACGAAGCCGGTCATTTCCTCGACGGTTTCGCCCTTGGCTCGCAGCGCGATCAACAGGCCGGCGAGCTGCCCCGTGGTCACTTCCCCGGCCATGACCTGGTCCATGACGTCGCGGGCCTGGTCGCGCGCAAGCGCGGTCCCTTGGAGCAGTTGCTCGATCGCCTCCGCCGGCGTCATGGGCGCGGGTACTGGTAGGCGGCGGGCGTGGCCATCACCAGCAGAGCCAGCAACGTCCGGTAACAGGTCTGGAAGTCGGCCGTGCGGTAGCGGACCGTCCGCCCACCGGCGCGCTCGACCTCGGGGAGCTCGATGCAGAGGTCGGCCATGCTCGCGTTCATCCAGTCGATCTCGAGCACAAACGGCCCCTTCGGCTGATACAGCGGTCGCCCGGCCTGTTCTGCGTAGGCCCGATAGGCTCCCGCCTCGATGCGGCGGCAGGCCTCGACCGGGTGGAGCGAGCGGGCCGCCTGCCGGCCGAGCGCCTCCTTGACGACGACCCCTTCGATGCCGGGCAGCTCCGCGGTCGCCTCGTCGATGGTGGCCTGGTCGCCCGTGATCAGGGCGGTGCGGACCCCGAAGCTGCCGGCCAGCGCGGCGTTCAGTGTTGCCTCACTCTGCTCGCGACCGTTGATGCGCAGTGCGTAGACGGTCCGCCCGCCGTACGTGTGATCCATGATGGCGCGCTCGCGCCCTACCGATGCGTGGTAGCCGACGAAGAAGGCGACCTCGAACGTCGGGTCGAGCCCCGCCCCCATGGAGTACGGCTTGTCCGCACCACTGATGATCTCGACCCCTTCATCGAGCTCATCGAGGAGGAAGTTGCGCATGTCGCCGTGCGAGTCGTTGACGACGATGCGGGTGGCACCGGCGCGGCGTGCCCCGGCGACGGCGGCGTTGGTCTCCGCGGTCATCAACCGGCACGAACGCTCGTACTCGGGCATGCCACGCATCACCTGCTGCAGGTGAACGACGCCCGCCATTCCTTCCATGTCAACGGAAATGAATACCCCGTTCCGTTTCAACGCGGCGGTCCGCCGGCTCGTTGCCAAAGCGCTCCCATTCTAGGGACGCTCCGCGCAGACCCCGCCCTGGCTCGCCTAGAAGGTGCCGGAAAGGATCCGCAGGACCCTGTAGGGGCAAACGTTTGGCAATCCGGGCATGTTGAACCGCCGGAAGGTGGAAGTGGGGTCCTGGTTCCGGGGGGCTTGGAACAAGAACCCCACCAGAAAGTATAGGAGAGAGCCGCCCAGTTTTGCATCGGTTTTTCTCACGGCTTTTTCATGCCGCGGGGCTTCAATAGCGCGCCACCTGCCGCAACCCTGCCGCAACCTTGTCCGGGTTGAGCATGAACGCGTGTTCGAGCGCCGCGCTGAACGGCATCGCGGGGACGTCGGGGCTGGCGATCCGGCTAACCGGGGCATCCAGGCTGGCAAAGCAGCGCTCAGCGAGCTCAGCCGCGACCTCCGCGCCGAATCCACCCGTGCGGTTGGCCTCGTAAACGACCGCCACGCGCCCGGTTTTCTGGATCGAGCGCACGCAGGTCTCGATATCCCAGGGGCGGAGCGTGCGCAGGTCGATCACCTCCACCTCGATGCCATCCCGACTCAGCCTGGCGGCCGCCTGCACCGTCACCGCCCGCATGTACCCATACGTCACCGCGGTCAGGTCCTTGCCCTCGCGGACGATCGCCGCGCTACCGAGGGGTAGCAGGGCGGCATCGCCCGGAGGGACGTCCTGGCGCTCGGCGCGGTAGAGCTTCTTGGGCTCGAGGAAGATGACCGGGTCCCGGTCTCGAATCGCGGCCTTGAGCAGGCCCTTGGCGTCGGCGGGCGTCGAGGGCAGGACGACTTTGAGGCCCGGCACGTGGCAGTAAAAGGCCTCGGGGGACTGCGAATGGTACAGGGCACCGCGGACCCCGCCACCGGTTGGAGCGCGAATCACGAGAGGACAGGAAAAATCGCCATTCGAGCGATAGCGCACTTTCGCGATTTCATTGACGATCTGGTTGAACGCGGGATAGCTGTAATCGGCGAACTGCATCTCGGCGACTGGTATGAAGCCCTCGAGCGCCAGGCCCTGGGCAACAGCCGCGATGCTCGACTCAGCGAGCGGCATGTCCATCACGCGGTCGGCGCCGAACCGCTGCTGGAGGCCTTCGGTCGCTTTGAAGACACCGCCCTTGAGGCCGACGTCCTGCCCGAGCACGCAGACGTGCTCGTCACGTTCCATTTCCTCGTAGAGCGCGTCGCGGACCGCCTGGACCAGTGTTCGCTCAGGCATCGGCATACACGTGCCGGCCCAGCGAGTTCGGTTCCGGCTCGGGTGCGGCCTCGGCCGCCTCGGTCGCCTTCTCGACCTCGCGATTGACGTCGTCGCGGATCGCCTGATCGGCTTGCGGCGAGAGCCAGCCGCGGCTGATCAATGCCTCGCGCATCCGCGGAATGGGATCCTTCAATGCCTCCGCAGCGAGCTCAGCCGGGTCGCGATAGGCCCGCTGGTCGTCATCGGTGGAATGCGACTGCAGGCGCAGGACCTCGGCCTCGATCAGCGTCGGCCCGCCGCCGGACCGTGCTCGCTGCGCCGCCTCGGCGACGGCGGCGCGGACCGCAAAAAAATCATCGCCGCGGACCCTGACGCCGGGCATGCCGTATCCGGCCGCTCGCTCCGCGACGCCGGGCCCGGCGACTTGCAGCGCTTGCGGCACGGAGATTGCCCAGTGGTTGTTCTCGCAGAAGAAGATCACCGGACAGCGGTGAATCGCGGCGAAGTTCAGGCCCTCGTGGAAGTCGCCCTGGCTGGTCGCGCCCTCACCAAAGCTCACGTAGCAGAGGGCGCCCTCCCCTTTCCACTTCAGGGCCAGGCCGATCCCGGCCGCCTTGGGGATCTGCGGGCCCACGGTGCTCGAACCGATTACGACCCCGCGGCGGCGGCTGCCGAAGTTGCCCGGAGTCTGGCGCCCGCCACTCGACGGGTCGGCGGCGCGAGCGAACGCCGCGAGCATGAGTTCCTCGGGGGTGAAGCCGCAGGCCAGCGCGGCGGCAAAATTCCGGTAATAGAGACAGAAGCGATCGCGTCCCGGCTGCAGCGCGGCAATGGCGGCGACCTGCGCGACCTCATGCCCGCGCGGAGAAATAATAAAAGCCAGCTTGCCGGCGCGATTCAGCACGAAGCGCCGGTCGTCGAGCGCGCGCGCTTGCAGCACCGTGCGATAGGCCTCGAGCACGCGCTCTTCAGTCAGTCCCTCAGCGTCAGTGGGCAACCGTGAAACTTTAGCGCCCGGCGACTCGGTTAGCCATGCGGCCGGACGACGCCGATGCCAAAGCCGTCGCCGACCGGCAGGACGGTCGCCTCGAGTTGCTCGTGGCGCAAGAATTTTTCGTTGAAGGCGCGCAGCGCGTCGGTATTCTCGTCGTGCTCACCGGCAGCGATCCGGCCGCTCCAGAGTACGTTGTCGACCGTGATCATGCCGCCCGGCGCCATCTTCGGCAACAGCGCGTCAAGATAGGCGGCGTACTCGGGCTTGAGCGCGTCGATGAAGGCGAACTCGATGCCCGGGGCAAGCCGCGGCAGGACGCGCAGTGCCGGCTCGTTGATCACCCGCACCCGATCGGTCACACCTGCGCGCAGCCAGTAACGCCGCGCCCGGTCCGTCCGGGTTCGATCGGGATCGATGGTGTCGATGCGACCGCCAGGTTGAAGCGCGCTCGCCATCCACAGCGTCGAAAAGCCAATCGCCGTGCCGATCTCGAGGACGCGCTTGGGGGCAAGCGCCGTCACCAGCACGCGGAGCAGGCGGCCGGCAGCCGGGTTGACGATCGGCACGCCCTCACTGCGGCCCGCTTTGAGCATCTCCTCGAGCACCGGTCCAAGCGGGGGATGCACGCCCTCCAGGTACTCGAGATCTCGTTCAGTTACGAGCATGCGCCAGCTGCACCGCGGGGAAGTGATTCAAGGGACCGTGGCCGTGCCCCAGCCCGGGAGCAGAAGCCAGCGCGCGCGAGACATAGTCGCGGGCTTGCGCGACGGCCTGCGCCACATCGAGCCCCGTCGCCAGCCCGGCAGCGATCGCTGCCGAAAACGTACAGCCGGTGCCGTGGGTATTGGTGGTCACGATCCTCGCAGCACGATACTCGTGGACACCCTGGCGATCGACCAGCAGGTCGACAACCGGATCGTCCTCGGAGTGGCCGCCCTTGATGACGACGGACGGAGCGCCCAGGTCCATGATGGCGCGCGCCGCGGCCACCCGATCGTTTCGAGTCCGGATCGATCGTCGGGACAGCACCTCGGCTTCGGGAATATTCGGCGTGACAACATGCGCCAGCGGGAGCAACCTCCGGCGCAGCGCCTCGACGGCGTCTTCCCGGAGTAGACGGTCGCCGCTTTTGGCGATCATCACCGGGTCGACAACGAGCGGGCGCAGCCGATGGCGCTTGATGCCGGCGGCCACGGACTCGATGATGGCCGCGCTCGAGAGCATTCCGGTCTTGAGGGCGCCGATGGAAAAATCTTCGGCGACCGCGTCGAGCTGGGCGGTGACCACGCCGGCATCGACCTCCTGGACGGCCCGGACGCCAACGGTGTTCTGCGCGGTGATCGCCGTGATGACCGTCAGGCCGTAGACGCCCAAGGCAGCGAACGTCTTCATGTCGGCCTGGATGCCGGCGCCGGCGCCGGAGTCTGAGCCGGCGATGGAGAGCGCGACCGGCAACGTCATGCCATCACTCTACGAAGACCGAGATATGATCCGGCCGCGACCAGGACGCTGGCGATGCCGGAGATGTCCGCCCCATGCAGCGCGTCGATCACCGGCTGGTTGGGATAGTGGGCGCCGGGAAACGCCGTCGAAAACAGGTTCGGGTAGTTGACGAAGACCAGGCTGACGGCGGTGCCGATTACCCAGGCCAGCACCGCGGGCCGGACTTTCCCCTGGCCGAGGACGAAGAAACTCAGCAAGACGACGGCCGCCCAGGCCGGTGCCCAAAGATACGTCAGGATCAGAAAGTCCTGATAGAAGAGGTGAAAATCCCAGATCACGACGGCGACCGTCGCGATGGCGGCTCCCAGGATCCCGGCGCCGAGCGCCGTCTGCCATCGCCTGAGGCGGATGCCGAGCGTCTGCGCCAGCAGCCCGGCGGTGTACACGTCGAGGTAGTTCGCCCAGATCTCGCCGAGGATGACGAAGGCGAAAAACGGCACCGCGACCGCCGCCGGCGCGTGCCGGGTGATAACCGCGAGGACGCCCGAGTCGCTCGCCAGCTTTGGGTCGATTGTCGGCAGGAGCAAGCCAAACAATCCCAGTAACAGCATCGGCAGCGTGACGCCGACGATCGGCCACCACGTGACCGCCCGCACGGAGCTACTGGCAGGTAGGTAGCGCGAGTAATCACTGGCGAACGGATACCAGGAGGCGACCAGCGCGAAGCAGCTCATCACACCCAGCACGAAGGCGCCGGGATAATCGGCCCCGGCTGCGGTTGCGCCGGCGCTCCAGTGCATCTGGCCGGCCAGCAGTGCAAATAACAGGAGCGAAAAGGCGGCGAATGCCACGGCGCCGAAGGTCTCGAAGACTTTGATCGTCCGGTGGCCGTAGACGGCGACGATGACGCTCACGGCCGCGATCACGAGCACCCAGGGAAACAGGAATTTGCCCGCCACATCGGGGCGGACCCCCGCGACCTGGAGCAGCTGGACGCCCGCGAGCGCGGCGATCACCGTGTCGACGGCGAACCAGCCGACGCCCAAAAACAGCGTTAAGACGGCTCCCGGATACGCGCCGCGGTTGCCAAAAATGCGCCGCGTAAAGACGATCTGCGGCTGGCCGCTCTTCGGTCCGGTATTGCTGAGAAGCCCGAGGATGACGGCACCGGCCAGAGTGCCGACCAGCACTGCGAGCAGGCCGTCCCAAACACCCAGTCCGTAGTACGTTGTGAGCAGGCTGGCGGTTAGCAGGCTGGCGTAGTTGACGAAGGCGCCCGCCCAGAGAAAGCCCAGCTCGGTCGGCCGGCCGTGGCGCTCCGCATCAGGAATAGCGTCGATGCCATGCGTCTCGACTTTGAGAAACGCATCTGACGAGACTTCATCGACCTGTGCGGTCATGGCTTTCCCTCCGCTGGCATTACCCAGATCAGGTTCGAAGGGTTGGTGGAGCGTTCCACCTCTCAGCGTTCCAAACGCACCCCGTTATTCGAGTATAGCTACCAGTAGCGCTCTTCTTTCCAGGGGTCGGCGGCATTGTTGTAGCCGTTGCGTTCCCAGAAGCCGAGCCGGTCGAACTCGACCCACTCGAGGCCCTCGAGCCACTTCGCGCTCTTCCACGCGTAGCGCTTGGGGACGACCAGCCGAAGCGGCCCGCCGTGATCCGGCGTCAGATCCGCGCCGTCGTGGCGGTAGGCGATCAGGACATCGTCATCGGCCAGGATCTCGACGGGAAGGCTCGTCGTGTAGTCGGCGTCGCAGTGCGCGATGACGTAGTGGGCGTTGCCGCGTGGCTTGGCCAGCGCCACCAGGTCTTTGAACGCGACGCCTTCCCAGTTGTTGTCCAGCCGGCTCCAGGTCGTAACGCAGTGCATATCAGCCGTAATCGCAGTCGACGGCAATTTCTGCACCTCGTCCCAGGTCAGGGTCGCCGGGGCATCGATTTCGCCATAGAGACGAAGGCGCCAGCGGTCCATGTCGTAGCGCGGCGGGCTGCCATAAGACAGCACCGGCCACTTGAGCGTGAGCACCTGCCCTGGCGGGAGGCGGTGGGGATCCTTGACGACCCGGGGATCCTGCTCGCGATCGCGGCGAAAGATCATCGCTGCTTGAGCTCTTTGCGGAACTGGTCGAAAGCGTCGACGACGACGTCGCTCACGCCGTAGACGCTGAGCACGCGCTCGAGGGCACCGTTGACGTCGGCCTCGGGGACGAGGTCCGTCTGCACCTGGTACCAGGCCACTTCGGTGCCCTCCGCCGTCATCCAGCGGCCGTCCTTTAGGCTCACCGGCACGAAGCCACGGGTCTCGTCCGTCACTTGCCTAATCTATATCGGCGCGTATGCCCCCGCTGGACACCGTTCCTATTACCAGCTGCCACGAGTGCGTGGCGATGCTGACGCTGCCGCTGGCGCTGTTCCTGCTGCTGGCGGAGACCGCCGTCGGCGGCTTTGCCACGGTGGCGTACCTGCGGCTGACCGGCGGCCTGACCCACGGCTTTTTGAAGTTCATCGCCGTCACCTATGCGATCTTCGGCGCTCTGGCGTTCGTCGTCGTTCTCGCCGGCCCGCCCGGCTCGTACCACCGGCTGCTTTCGATCAATGAGCCCGCCGCCGACGCGTTGCTCTTCCTGCAGGGTGTGCTTGTCCTCGCCCTGATCGCCCACGCCGTTGTCATCTGGCGCCGCGATGGGTCGACACTGAGCTGGCTGCTGACCTTGTCCGCCTCGGTGCTGCTGCTGGCCGGCATCGCCGCCGCGCTGTGGCCCCTCGCCGGTTCGCTTCTGAACGGCGCCGCCATCGCGCTGGTCGTGGCCCTGTCCGCGGCCGTGCTCGGTGCGGCGACCACAGGGATGTTGCTCGGTCACTGGTACCTGGTGACGCCGGCGCTAACCAACCGGCCTTTACTGCGGGCCATCGGGGTCCTGTTGGTGAGCCTCGTTCTGCAGGCGGTGCTCTTCCCCCTGACGCTACGAGGCCTCGCCCACGGGTCAGGGTCTCTTACCCATCCCTTGACGCTGAGCCCGGTGCTCTCGGTCCTCTGGGCGCTGGGCGCGGTGGTTCTGCCGCTGGTGGCGGCGGGGTTGGCGTTGCCGACCTGCCGCCTGCGGTCGTTCATGTCGACGACCGGGTTGCTTTACCTGGCGATGATCGCCATTCTGCCCGGCCAGCTGCTCGGCCAGCTGCTGTTTTTCGTCGCCGCCTCCGCCTGATAGCGGTCCTATCGGTTACTGGATAGCCCCGCCGGAGGGTTTCTCGGGTCTGCGCGGGCTTGGTTCATGGGCCGCCGAGGCCCTAAAATCCGCCAAACTTCGACACAAGGGGGATCTGTATTGTCACGCTCTGTTACAAGAGCCGTCTTGATCGTCGGTGGGCCGCTCGTCGTGCTCGCCACCATTAGCATTCTGGGTAGCCGCCCGGCGCACCCTATCGCGGCCCGGCCGCTCGCCGGGACGCACCTGGTCACCCAGGGGTCATTGCAAACGGGCGTCAACGGCCTTCGGCGGATGGCGCTGCAGGTTACCCCCCCGTCAACGCCGGCCCCCACAGCGGCGCCGGCCGCGCCCGCTGCTGCTCCGGTCGCGGCCCGGCCGGCCCCGACTCGCCCCGCTCCACCCGCACCGGCCCCACCGCCCTCGGGCGTCGGCGGCGCGGCAGGCGTCCAGTTCAGCCTCGTCAATTCGGACCGGGCCGCCAACGGGGTCGCTCCGCTCGCCTACAGCGCCTCGTTGGCACGCGTCGCCCAGTACCGTGCCCAGGACATGCTGAATCGCAACTACTTTTCGCACTACGATCCCTCGACCGGCCAGCTCGCCTTTGTGGGACTTCTGCGACTGTGGGGCATCCCCTACAGCACGGCGGGCGAAAATATCGCCTGGTCCACCAATCCGTCGATGGCGGCGATCAACACCATGTTCATGAACTCGCCGGAGCACCGGGCAAACATCCTCAAAGCCGCCTACCACCGGGTCGGCCTGGGGGTGGCGAGCAACGGGGCGAAAACCATGGTCGTTGAGGTGTTTTCGAACTAAGGCGGGCCTAAAAGCCTCCACCCGGGCCAGCCGGAGCCTCGGGAATTTCCGCAGTCGAATCTGGGTTACTCTTGATGTAGTTCGTCCAAGAAAGGGAGAGTCATGAGTAAAGCAGTTCACGTTACGACCGCCACATTTGAGGACCAGGTCATTCTCTCGGAACAGCCTGTCATCGTGGACTTTTACGCCGATTGGTGCGGGCCGTGCAAGATGCTGTCGCCGGTTCTGGAGCAGCTCGCGGTCGACCACGCGGACGTAAAGATCGCGAAAGTCAACGTCGACGAGGAGCCGGCTCTAGCTGAGCGGTACCGCGTGCGCGGAATTCCCCACGTCGTGATGTTCCGTAACGGCAAGGTCGCCGAGCAGGTCCTCGGTTACAAGCCCAAGGCCGCGCTCGAGGCCAGTCTCGGCCTCAACGGCGGCGCCCCCAGGCCCGTAAGCCCGAACCCCGCCTGATCGTTAGCGCGCGGCTCGCACCGCAGCGCATTCGTCGCAAGGGCAGATGGCGCGCAGGAAACTGAGCCCGTAGATCCCGGTATTGTGGCCGTCCTTCCAGTAGGGACGCACGCCGAAGAGGCCGACGGCTTCGATCTGGTCTAAATCGATCTGCTCGTCGCTAAGCTCCGATGTCGTGGCCAGCTTGCCGGGGATGCCCATCTCGCCCGCGCACTCGGCGCACGGACAGTTCCAGCGCAGCAGCTCGAAGTCATAGGCGGACTGATGGCCGTCCGCCCACTGAATCGTCATCAGCCGCCGCGCGCGGTCGGCCAGGATGTCGAGCGGCCGCTCTCGATCGGCCGGGTCCGCGACCTCCGCGTTAGGCGGCTTCGTCGTCGCCCGGCGCGAGGGTCAAATCAAGGTCCTGCCAGTTCGGCACCCGGCGCAGTTGGGCGAGCTCCAGCATGACGCGGCCCTGCGCCTCGAAGACGGCGTCGTGGACACCGTTAAGGTCATCCGGATCGATCCGCTGGATGCGATCCGCGAGTTCCGCGTCGTGGCGCGCGGCGTAGGTCACCACGAGATCCCGGATATCCTCCGGGAGCGCGCGCTCGCCCGCCAGCCGGAGCTCCTCCAGCCGGTCGAGCAGGGTGTCCATCGCGGCGATCCGCCAGTAGGCGAGCCGGACTGGCGCGTGCATCAGCTCAGCCTCGGCGGCTGCCTGCGTCAT
>Ga0209689_1003919_pt1 | contig 10879 bp, 6 predicted proteins | sample GraSoiAngelo_149_FD_187119 | JGI IMG/M metagenome (GOLD analysis project Ga0209689, IMG submission 187119) | Grasslands soil microbial communities from the Angelo Coastal Reserve, California, USA - 14_1009_09_30cm (SPAdes) (version 2) | ecosystem: Environmental > Terrestrial > Soil > Grasslands ...
ACTGGTCCTCGCGCGCTTTCTCGACGTTGATGAGCTTGCCGCGAATCGGCAGGATCGCCTGATAACGCCGATCGCGCCCCTGCTTGGCGGAGCCGCCTGCCGAATCACCTTCGACAATATAAAGTTCGGTTAATTCCGGATCGCGCTCGGAACAATCCGCCAATTTTCCCGGCAATCCGCCACCCGTCAGAGCGCCTTTGCGAATTGTCTCTCGCGCTTTTCGGGCGGCTTCACGCGCGCGTGCCGCTGTGAGCACTTTATCAAAGATGCGCCGCGCGATGGGCGGATTTTGGTCGAAATACGTCATCAGCCCCTCGTAAACGACTGAGTTCACAATCCCATCGATCTCCGTGTTCACAAGCTTCACTTTGGTCTGCGATTCGAAGCGCGGGTTAGGCAATTTGACACTCAGCACGCAAATCAAACCTTCGCGAACATCGTCGCCGGAAACCGAGGGATCTTTCTCTTTGAGAAGATTACTTGATCTCGCGTATTGATTGACCGCTTTGGTGAGCGCGGTGCGGAAGCCAGTCAAATGGGTCCCGCCGTCCGGATTCGGGATTGAATTTGCGAACGGTAAAATCTGATCGTTGTAGCTGTCATTATATTGGAGCACAACATCGACAAAGACTTCATCGCGCTGCCGCGAGATCACAATCGGCTTTGGATGAAGAACCTGCTTGTTTTCGCCGAGCTGCTTTACGAACTCTTCGATTCCGTGCTTGTAGAGAAACGTCTCCTTTTTCGGCGCATCGCTACGTTCGTCCGTCAGCGTGATCTCGAGTCCCGGATTAAGAAACGCCAGCTCGCGTAACCGCGTCGCAAGTCGCTCAAATTTAAATTCCGTCGTTAGCGTGAAGATGGTCGGATCGGGTAAAAACGTGATCAGCGTTCCGGTCATCTTTTTGTTTTTGACTTCGCCGATGACCGTAAGTTTGTCCGTCGTTTTGCCCTTGGCGAAGGCCATGTGATAGACCTTTCCATCGCGAGACACTTCCGCCTTGAACCATTCCGAAAGCGCGTTTGTGCATTTCGCGCCTACACCGTGCAAGCCGCCGGAATATTTGTAGGCGCCCTGGCCGAATTTGCCCCCCGCATGCAAATTTGTTAGGACCAGTTCGATCGCCGGCATCTTCCATTTTGGATGAATGTCCACCGGAATACCGCGGCCATTGTCCCGCACCGACACTGATCCATCGACATGAACAGCAACTTCAATTTTCGTGCAAAACCCCGCGAGATGTTCGTCGATCGAATTATCGAGCACCTCAAACACCAGGTGGTGCAGACCTCGCTCATCAGGGTCGCCAATGAACATGCCGGGGCGTTTACGGACCGCCTCAAGGCCTTCTAATTTGTCGATCTGAGCGGCGTCGTATTTTTGCGCTGCGGCGATTCCAGTCGAGCTACTGCGAGGTAAATCTTTGACCGGAACTTCGTCTTGAGCTTTTAGCATAGAGTGGGGTCGAACGACCTGCGAGAAAACATAACGAAAACGGCGTGATAAACAACTAAAAATCTCGTGACCGACTCTGGCATGATTCCGCTAGATATGGGGCGTGCCACATCCTCGGAACGCAAAATCTGGTAGTTTATGGATCGTTCGCTTTTCGGCCTCCAAATCCTGCCTTTGCCATCACTTGACCCTGGGTTTTTGAGATCGGAAACTGCCATCAATCATGCGCGCTCAAACCCTCTCGGAATCACGCTGGATTATTGCAATTTTCGCACTCTTCATGGTTGCGAGTTGGTTCCTCTCGGTTTGGCTATCCGTGTTTTTTTTGCTACTGCTTTTTTGCACCGTCGCTTTTTTTCGAGATCCGGATCGCCTGGCGCCCGCAGATCCAAATCTGATCGTGGCTGCGGCTGATGGAACGGTGAGCGAAATCGTGGAGGTGGATGAGAACGAAATTCTCAAAGCGAAAACGCGCCGTGTAGGAATCTTTTTGTCGATTTTCGATGTCCACACTAATCGAGCGCCGATCGATGGCCGCGTCATTTACCGCCAACATCGAGAGGGACTTTGCCTCGATGCGCGCCGTCCCGATTGCTCCGAGAAGAACGAATCAATGACGTGGGCTTTTCAAAACCCGCGCGCTACGATCGTGGTTCGCCAACTCACCGGCGCGATTGCGAGGCGTATCGTGGCATGGGCGAAAATCGGCGACGAACTAAAAAAAGGCGAGCGCTTCGGAATGATTCGCTTCGGTTCGCGAACGGAAGTATACTTGCCGCTCAACGCTGAACCCCTCGTGAAAGCAGGCGATCACGTCCTCGGTGGATCGACAATCATCGCCCGCCTCCCCAGTTAATCTGGCGCAAGTCTCCAACTTGCGATTTAATGGAAGGGCAAATTGGAAACTTGCCGCACAATTCATGACTGAGCATCCCGCCAAAATTTATCTGCTGCCGAATTTAATGACGGCGGGGAATTTGTTTTGCGGGTTCACGGCCACGCTCAAAATTCTTGAGGGGGCACTGCTCCAGGCGTCCAATCCAGATGCGGCTGGTGATCTTTTTCACACCGCCATCTGGTTTGTTCTCGGCGCGTTCGTCTTTGATTTTCTGGATGGACGCCTTGCACGCCTGGGCGGGCATGAGAGTCCGTTTGGTCGCGAGTTCGATTCGCTCGCTGATATTGTCTCGTTCGGGCTTGCTCCCGCGTTGATGGTTTACCGCGTCGTGTTGCAGGAGTTCCCGCGCGCGTGTTGGATTATCGCGTTTATCTACCTCGCGTGCGGCGCGCTGCGTCTGGCGCGCTTCAACGCCGCGTCTGCCAATCACGAGACAGTCGATAGCGATAGCAAAAAGAATTTCACTGGCTTTCCCATTCCCGCCGCGGCCGGTCTGATTGCGTCGATTACGTTGTTTCTGCTTTGGCTCGCCGAAGGCGAACATCACCTCGGTAACTGGAAATTCGTTCTGCCGCCGCTGTTGCTCTTTCTTTCCTTTATGATGTTCAGCCGGTTTCAATATCCGAGTTTCAAGGCGGTGAATTGGAAGACGAAGAAATCGATTCCACGGTTTCTTATCATCAGTCTCATCATCATCTTTACGGTGATGAATTATGAATGGATGCCAGCGGTCCTGTTCCTGGCTTATTTGCTTTATGGATTTCTGCGCCCCTGGCTGTCGCGCGAATGGCAGCGCGAAATCGAAGAAGAGATCGGCGAAGAACCGCCTGCTGAAACTGCCGAGCACGCACCGTAGGATCGATAATCTTATTCGCGTGTCATCCCGAGCCGCGAAGACGGCGAAGGACCTCACAAAATGAAAAGGACATCACACAAAACGTCAAAATGATGACTTTACGTGCGCCCAAATGTGAAACCGCGTCCTTCTGCTTAGCGCGACCCCGGGCTGCGGTGTGAGGTTCCTCGCTCTGCTCGGAATGACCGCTTTGTTTATGCGGGGCGACTCAACTTCGGTAGCACTTCCGGATCGCGCACAACGACCTATTCGCAACCCAAATCGAGTACCGTCGGTTTCAGACGAGTTAGGCGCCGACGCATATGGCTCAGTGGCGCCGGCGTCGACTCAGGGTGACTTAGGGGGCAAATATAACATGTCCGGTATAAGTCCCTTGCCCGGACAAGTCGCATCCCGGCTCTGGGGCACCGACGTCACCCTCAGCCGTTACGTTTGCATATATGCCGGCGAGATCGCCAGTCCCTTGTCTGCCCACAAAACGCAGGGTTTCGTGGCCGGTCACAGCGTTGCCTATGCCTTCATAACTTAAGAGCATCGTGCCCGACCTGCCATTGATTGAACCGGTGAAGAGCAAAGTGCCGTGGAGGTTTATGGAACCGTCGGGATGAACTACATCCAGCTCAGTGCCTACGCTAGATCCGGTGAAGGTGCCGGTAGCCGGTCCACTCACCATGAACGTGATAATCAAGTTATCACCCACTTGGCGAGGAGGACCGGCGTAATTGAAGCAGGGAAAAAACTCTCCGCTTGCGGGCTCTGGTCTGGCTCTGGGTTCTACAGCTTCAGCGCCCGGCAACGTTAGTAACGCGCCGAGAATTACAAGCGCACAAAAACTTGTGCGCAGATGTGATAGGAGACGATTTAGATTTAACCAATAATAATAAGTTTTCATACTTATCACTAAAGGAACTGGCAGCCAAAGTTCCGGAATTTTTTCTTGGAGCTTCCGGAGCTGCGCTTCACTTCTTGTCACGAGCGGCGCGTAGGCGAACCGGCCGCGGCTTGCCTTCTTTCGGGTGTTGGTGTCATTTCGCTTAATTATTGCAACAATTCTGGTCCTACTCTCTGTCGAGGGCCAGTTGCGGCGCAGATTTGCTCGTTTCCAGCTGCGCGCTCACTTTCTGGATTTTCGAATCCTGGTCTTTGAGACGCGCGGCAATTAGGTCCATTCCCTTCTGTTGTTGCGCCACCGTCGAATTTAGTTGCGCGATGGTCGCTTCCTGTTTCGACGCACTGGACTTTAACTCGATTATCGTCGCTCCTTGTTCCTGTACCTTGCGGTGTTCTCTGAGGAACTCGTTAAGTAACATCGCGTTCACCGCGTCGTAGCGCACAGTGTAGACCTTCCCCTTCTCATCACGAGCTACCAGATCGGGGTTGACCTCCTCTACTTGCTCAGCTACCAGCCCGAACTGCGGGATGCCATCTGGATCGACCTCTTTCTTATAATGGAAGGTGACTGGCTTTAACGCAAGGATCGCTTCGCTCGCTTTGTCCATCGGTTTGATATCGTCCTTGAAACGTTGCGAGGAGGCTACCGTGCCGAGCCGTCCGACGCCGCTTACAACAACGCTTGTGCCTGTAATCGGGCTTCCGCTGATGCCAGCAACAAAAGTTCTGGCCTGGGTTCCTTGTACACCGATCCGGATGGTGCTTGCCTCGCCAGCCACACCAGGGGCGCCGATATCGATATTGTTCCTGCCGTTGGTGAGATTTACACCGGCATTAAAGCCTAATGCGATGTTGCTGGTGCCGGTGTTGTGAAGGAGCGCGTTTAAGCCCTCGGCTGTGTTCCAGTTGCCGGTGGTGTTGTAATAGAGCGCGTTACGACCGTTGGCCGTGTTGTCGTGGCCGGTGGTGTTCAGTGCGAGCGCACTAACCCCGTTGGCCGTGTTGTAATTGCCGGTTGTGTTGCTATTGAGCGCTTGAACACCTTCGGCCGTGTTGTTGGTGCCGGTGGTGTTGCTAAAGAGCGCGTTAACACCGTTAGCCGTGTTTTGGAAGCCGGTTGTGTTGTTAACGAGCGCATTAACACCGTTGGCCGTGTTGGCGTCGCCGGTGGTGTTGCTAAAAAGCGCACCATAACCGTTGGCCGTGTTGTAGGCGCCGGTGGTGTTGCTTTCGAGCGCACCATAACCGTTGGCCGTGTTGTTGCTGCCGGTTGTGTTGTTAACGAGCGCATTGCCCCCGGTGGCCGTGTTGTTAAAGCCGGTTGTGTTGTTCAGGAGCGCATCATCCCCAAGGAACGTGTTGTGGTTTGTGAGGTCGCAGCCTTGTTGGCAAACGGCTCGTGCTTGCGGCGAAAGCACAAGCCCTGCGAGGGCAAGCGCGAGCGCGGTGAGAACAAAACCAGGCCTCAAATGCGGCCGGCGGCCTGCGGTTGCGATGCGCAGATGTGATAGAAGACGATTTGGATTAAACCAATAATAAGTTTTCATACACATCACTAAAGGAACTGGGAACCAAAGTTCCGGAATTTTCTTTGGAGCAAACAAAAAGCCGCCACACGGCTAAGCGTGGCGGCTAATTGTGAAATACGGCACTCTTGTGTGGGTTCTGAAGCTTTACTGATTGTTCAGGACCGTTTGCGGCGCAGGTTTGTTCAGTTCAAGCTGGTCACTCACTTTCTGAATCTTCGATGCCTGTTCTTTCAAACTTGCGGTGAGGGCTTTAATTTCCTCCTCCTGTCGCGCAGCAGCAGACTGAAAGTGCTTCTGCTGCTGCGCCACCGTAGCCTTCAGATGGATGATCGTCGCTTGCTGTTCTTCCACTGTGCGGTGTTCTTTGAGAAACTCGTTAAGTAACATCGCGTTCACCGCCTCATAGCGCACAGTGTAGACCTTCCCCTCCTCATCACGAGCGACCAGATCGGGGTTGACTTTCTCTACTTGCTCAGCTACCAGCCCGAACTGCGGGATGCCGTCTGGATCGACCTCTTTCTTATAATGGAAGGCGACTGGCTTTAACGCTAGGATCGCTTCGCTCGCTTTGTCCATCGCTTTGATATCGTCCTTGAAACGTTGCGAGGAGGCTACCGTGCCGAGGCGTCCGGTGCTGTTTACAACAACGCTTGTGCCTGTAATTGGGCTTCCGCTGATGCCAGCAACAAAGGTTCTGGTCTGGGTTCCTTGTACACCGATGCGGATGGTGGCGGACTCAGCAGCAACACCAAGGGCGCCGATATCGATGTTGCTGTTGCCAGTGGTGAGATTTGCGCCGGCATTAAAGCCCAAGGCGATGTTGCTGGCGCCCGTTGTGTTGTTAAAGAGCGCGCGAGCACCGGTGGCCGTGTTGCTGGCGCCCGTTGTGTTGTTAAAGAGCGCATTCAAACCGTTGGCGGTGTTGTTGGCGCCGGTGTTGTCGTTGAGGAGCGCGCCGGAACCGGTGGCGGTGTTTCCATTCGCGGTAGTGGCGCTTTGCAGGGCTCTCGTACCGACGGCGGTGTTGTTAAACCCGCTAGTGTTGGTCGAGAGCGCCCCTAAGCCGCTAGCAGTGTTCCCGCTGCCCGTTGTGGTGCTGAAGAGTGCAAACGCACCGGCGGCCGTGTTGTCTTGGCCGGTCGTGTTGCTAAACAGCGCCTGAAAACCATTGGCCGTGTTGTTATTGGCAAGGTTGCTTTGGAGCGCCATAGCACCGGTGGCCGTGTTCTGGCTGCCCTGGTTGAATCGGAGCGCATTAACACCGTTGGCCATGTTGTTGTTGCCGGTTCTGTTGAATTGGAGCGCAAACGCACCGTTGGCTGTGTTGGAGGAACCGGTTGTGTTTCGTTCGAGCGCACTAGCACCGGCGGCCGTGTTCTCGTCGGCGGTTGTATTGGCAAAGAGCGCACCAGCACCGTTGGCTGTGTTAGAGGAACCGGTTGTGTTTCGTACGAGGGCATTACCACCGTTGGCGGTGTTGTTGCCACCCTCTGTGTTGGCAAAGAGCGCACTAGCACCGATGGCCGTGTTGTAGCTGCCGCTTGTGAGGTTGAAGAGCGCATTATCACCCTCAGCCGTGTTGAAGTTAAGATAGCCTCCGTCCGGAGGGGGTGGGGGCAGAAGCGCTCGCGCCGCGGGCGAAAGCGCAAACCAGGACAGCGCCAGCGGGATGAGAAGGAAACCGCGTATAATCCAGGTTGGCTGGACACGCGGTAAACCGAGCCGCCATGGCGAACGATTTCTTACTTGTGAAGGTGCCGCGATAAACGTGCCTGCGGCTGCGATGAGCAGATGCGATAGAAGACGATTTTGATTAAACCAATAATAAGTTTCCATACACATCACTAAAGGAACTGGAAGCCAAAGTTCCGGGATTTCTTTTGCGGTTTCACACGGACGCTTTGCTTCCTGTCGGAGCGAAGCGTCGGCGAACCGGTTTTTTAAGCTTGTAGAAGAAATAAAAAACGATCACGCTGCTGCCAGGTGAATGCGGAAGCCGAACCGGGGGTGTTCACCACCACCCGCTGGAGTCTGGTCCTTGCTGGAGCGAACTCCGAGGGCGACCAGCAGAAGGCTGCTGAAGCGCTGGCGGAGCTTTGCCGAACTTACTGGCGCCCCATTTTTTCCTACGTCTGCCGGCGCGGCTATTCGAGTGAGGACGCGCAGGATCTTACGCAGGATTTCTTCCTGATGATTCTGGAAACTAATTGGCTGCGGCAGGCGGATCAGGGTCGCGGTCGTTTCCGCTCGCTCCTGCTCAAGTCGCTCCAGAATTTTCTTCACAATGTCGCCGACAAGAAACAAACCCTGAAGCGGGGCGGCAGCGTTCAATTCGTTTCCTGGGATGCCTGGATGGCAGAAGCGCCCTCGCAATTATCAATCTCGGATCGCGCGCTTGACACGCTCGCGCCCGAGCGACTTTTCGATCTTCGCTGGGCTGCGGCAGTGGTGGAGCAGGCGCTCCGCCGTCTGCGTGAGGAGTGTGAAGGGAAAGGACGTCTGCGGCTTTTCGAAGCGTTGCGCGATTATCTTACAGCGGAACACGCTGACATTTCATACGCTAACATCGGCGGTTCGTTGGGGGTTGCAGACACAGTCGTGAAAAAACAACTGCATAATTTGCGCCAGCGTTATCGGTGGCTCTTGCGCGATGAAGTTGCTCACACGGTCGAGAACCCAGCCGATGTGGATGACGAGATCCGGCATTTGTGCGGAGCACTGGCCGCCGCAGCCTGATGAACAAAGCAACCGGGCCTTCTGCTTCCGTCACCGACGTAAGCGAGCATCCGACGGAATGCCCGCAGTGCGGCGCGATAACCGGGGTCGATCACGGGACCTGCATTAACTGTCTCCTGCGCGAAGGACTTGAAGCTAAAGGCGAGGCGTCCCGTGAAACGTTCGAAAGTATCCTCACGGAAGCAGACGTTACCGACAAGCAGTGGCGCCTGGGTCATTACGAAATTCTGGAGGAAATCGGGCGCGGCGGCATGGGAGTGATTTATCGCGCGCGCCAGCAGCACTCCCGTCGGATCGTCGCGGTGAAACGCATCCTCGCTCATGAGGTGAATTCACACGAGACGCTGGTGCGTTTTCGGCGCGAAGCCGAAGCCGTGGCGAGTCTCGATCACCCAAACATTCTTCCGATTCACGAGATCAGCGAAAGCGAGGAGGGCCTGCCGTTTTTCAGCATGAAATATGCGACGGGCGGAAGCCTTCGTACCGCCGCGCCGACACTTCGCGCCAAACCTCGCGAGTGTGTGCGACTGATGGCGAAAGTTGCGCGCGCGATTGCTTATGCTCATGGCAAGGGAATTCTCCATCGTGATCTTCAGCCGGGAAACATCCTTCTTGATGAAAACGGCGAACCGATGGTGAGCGACTTTGGTCTGGCAAAATGGCTCGATAAAAATAGCGACCTAACGAGAACGCTGGAAACACTTGGAACACCGGGTTACATCGCGCCCGAGCAGACCGAATGCCCGACCGCTGATCTTACGGGTGCTGCCGACATTTACAGTCTGGGCGCGATTTTGTTTTATCTCCTCACTGGCCGGCCTCCTTTCGTGGGTCCGAACGTCCTTTTTGTCATTCATCAAGCCGCTGCGAGTCCGGCGCCGCGTCTGCGTTCACTCGCTCCGTCGCTCGACCGCGATCTGGAGACAGTCGTCGCTCGCTGTCTGGAGAGCGATCCCAACGTGCGCTATCAATCTGCTGAAGCGCTGGCCGATGATCTTGAACATTGGCTGCATCACGAGCCGATTCGGGCCCGGCGCAGTGGAGTTTTCACTCGCGGAGGAAAGTGGGTGCGACGGAATCCAACTAGTACGGCACTGGTGGCGTCATTAATCGCCCTCGGAGCGGTAGTGGGTGAGGTGCTTTGGGAGAGTCAATCACTCCACCCGATGCCGGCGGGGATTGCGGTGCTTCCATTTGAAAATCTGAGTACCGATCCCGAAAACGTGTTTTTCACTTATGGGGTACAAGATGAGATCCTTAATGGTTTAGCAAAAATCGCGGACTTGAAGGTCATCAGCCGGACATCGGTGATGCAATACGAGAGCGGCGTGAAGCGAAACTTGCGCCAGATTGCGAATGAACTTGGCGTTGCGCATGTGGTGGAGGGAAGTGTGCAACGTGCCGGCAATCGCGTGCGGGTCACCGCGCAGTTAATCGACGCAAAAACGGACACGCACTTGTGGGTGGAGAGTTACGATCGACCACTGGATGACGTATTTGCGATCCAAACCGATATTGCCAAAGCAATTGCGGTCCAGCTTAAGGCGAAGCTCTCACCGGCGGAGAAAACCGCCATTGAACAGCCACCGACAATGAACCTCATCGCGTACGATCGTTACTTGCGCGCCGAGAAGCTATGGGCGCAACAAACCACTCAGCCTTCAAAGGATATTCGCGAAATAGTTCGGTTGCTCGATCAGGCTGTAGCGAACGATCCTACGTTCTTGCTCGCCTATTGTGAACTGGCGCGAACGCATGCCTATCTTTATTTTCTGGGGATTGATCACTCTTCCAGCCGTGTGGCGCTTGCGAAGGCGGCGCGGGACGCAGCTTTGCGCCTCGCCCCCGACCGTGGTGAGCCGCATCTGGCTGCAGCGTATGTCGCCTATTGGTGTTATCGCGACTACGAGACAGCCCTCACCGAGCTTGCCATTGCTCGGCGCGGATTGCCTAACAACCCGCAAGTTTTCGAGATAACCGCTGCGATCGATCGCCGGCAGGGTCATTGGGAGCAATGCACAAGGAATTTCGACCGAGCCATCCAACTCGACCCACGTAACCTGTCGTTACTTGGGGGCGCCGGGCTGACTCTTGAGTACGAGCGACGCTTCTCCGAGGCGACGGCGTATTGGGATCGCGCTTTAGCAGTCGCACCAGACGATCCGACTATGCCTGTGTTGCGCGCGCGAGTTGATCTGGAATCGCGCGCCGACACACAACCTAGACACGAAGCCATTCAGAGCGTTGTAACCAAGGATCCAAGCACGGTGGACAGAATTGCTGACCAATGGTTCGATGTCGCTCTTTACCGGCGCGATGCCGCCGAGATGGCCAGCGCGTTGGCTTCATTGCCTCCAGAAGGAATGATTTCCGGCGTAGGAATAGAAGCATTAGAAGCGCCTCGCACCTTTTTTGAAGGCTTGGCAGCGCGCGCCGGGAATGATGCGACTAGGGCCGAAACAGCATTTACTGCGGCACGTGTCGAGTTGGAAAAGATTGTGCGCGAGCAGCCC
>Ga0209689_1003924_pt1 | contig 10865 bp, 8 predicted proteins | sample GraSoiAngelo_149_FD_187119 | JGI IMG/M metagenome (GOLD analysis project Ga0209689, IMG submission 187119) | Grasslands soil microbial communities from the Angelo Coastal Reserve, California, USA - 14_1009_09_30cm (SPAdes) (version 2) | ecosystem: Environmental > Terrestrial > Soil > Grasslands ...
TCTTCCTTCTGCTCGATGTGGACGACCTTCTTGCACCGCACCGAGCACGCGTAGCAGGCGCCCATCTTGACGCGTACCTCGTCGCGCACCGCGATCGCGTCGACCTTCGCAATGGTGTCGGCGGCGCCGAGACGATAGTTGAGGACGGGCATCCCGCCCTCGAGGCTCTTACCCTGCATCGCCGCTCCGGTCCCGAACTCGTGAAACGCCCGGTGCTTCTCGTCCATCGTGCCGGAGACCCACTTGGCCATCGCCAGGAGGCCCGGCTGATCGGCGATCTTCACCGGAACCTTGCCGCGGACCGCGATGGCCTTGAGCCGCTTCGAGCCCATCACGGCGCCCATGCCCGTTCGGCCCGCGACCTCGTTCAGCTCGTTGGCGATGCAGGCGAAGCGCACGAGGTTTTCACCCGCCGGCCCGATCTGAGCGACGCGGATGCGCGGGTCACCCAGCTCGGCGAGGATCGCGTCCTCGACCTCGCCGGTGATCTTGCCCCAGAGGTGCGTGGCGTCGCGGAACTCGACGGCTCCGTCGCTGATCCAGAGATAGACCGGGGTGGGGGAGACCCCGTGAAAGACGATCGCGTCCCAGCCGGCGCGCTTGAGCTCGGCGCCCCAGTAGCCTCCGGACTCCGACTCGCCGAAGCCCCCGGTGAGCGGCGACTTGGCGCCGACGCTGTGACGCCCTGCGCCGGGGACCGGCGCGCCTGTGAGGATCCCGGGTGCGATGACGAGGATGTTGTCGGGCCCCAGCGGGTCCGCGCCCTTCGGCACGTGCTTCAAGAGGTAATGAGCGATGAGCCCGCGCCCGCCGGCGTAACGCCGGAAGAAGGGGTCGCCCGGCTCCTCGATCCGCGTCGTGCGGTCGGAGAGGTTGACGTGCAGGATCTTGTTCCAGTAGCCGTAGCGTTCCATCAGGCTCCCCCTTCTCTTGTCGTGGTCGCCTCGCCGTCGGCCGCGGCTCCCCCATCTCTTATCGTGGTCGCCTCGCCTACGGCTGCGGCTCCCCCACCTCTTATCGTGGTCGCCTCGCCTACGGCTGCGCCGTCGGCTGCGGCTCCCCCTTCCATCGGGCTCAAGAGCATGACCTCGGCGCCCTCGCGCAGGGGGGCTTCCCGGTCGGTCTGCTCGCCGTCCAGCGCGATGGTCAACTCGGCGTCCGGCGCGACACCGATCACTGCCAGCAGATCGTCGACCGTGGCGTCCTTCGGCACCGTATAGCGCTGCGGCCCGTCGGCGCCGCGAGGCAGAAAGCGCCGGAGATCGGCGAAGAAGGTGACCATCACGGTGATGGTGGAAGGCTCCGTCCGCGTCGAGTCCCGAGGCCCGGTCATGACAATCTTGCTGGAGTATACTGCGCGGCGTCAACTATGACGGATCGAAGTGCGAGAGGAGATCTGAGATGGGACTCGGTTTTGCCGTGTTCGCCGGCACCTCGCCCGAGGTCATTCGCGCGTGCGCGCGAGAGGCCGAGCGCCTCGGTTACAGCTCCTTCTGGGTGAATCATCCCGGCTCGACCGACGGGCTTGCCGCGCTCGCTCACGCGGCGCGCGAAACCCAGCGCATCGAGCTCGGGATCGGCGTCATCCCGCTGCACACGCGGGGACCGGAGAGCATCACCCAGGGCGTGAAGACCACGGGGCTCCCGCTCGATCGTCTGCTCCTCGGCGTCGGCAGCCCGAACCCGGAGGCGCTCAAGCGCGTGCGCACCGGCGTCGGTGAGCTGCGGCGCCAGCTCACGACGCGGCTCATCGTGGCGGCGCTCGGTCCGCAGATGTGTCGCCTCGCCGGCGAGGTCGCCGACGGCGTGCTCTTCAACTGGCTGACGCCGGAGTACGCGCGTGAGTCGGCCGGGCGCGTGCGCGAGGGCGCGGCCGCCGCGAAGCGGCCGGTGCCGAGACTCTGCGCCTACGTGCGCGTGGCGCTCGGGCCCGGGGCGAGTGATCGGCTCCAGGAAGAGGGGAACCGTTACGCCGGAGTCCCGGCCTACGGCGCCAATTTCGCTCGCATGGGGCTGAAGCCCGTGGAGACCGCGATCGCCGCCAACAGCCCGGAGGCGATCACGCGAGGGCTCGCCAGGTGGCAGGGCGCGGTCGACGAGGTCGTCCTGCGCGCGATCACGGCGAAGGACACGGTCGAAGATCACCTGGCGCTCGTTCGCGCCGCTGCGCCCGCGTAGCCCGGGCAGCGCCTTCTCCTAGCCCGCGCGGTAGCGGCGAACCAGGCCCTCGTCGAGGATCAGCCCGAACCCTGGGCCCTGCGCGACGTCCATCATCCCGTCCTTGATCGCCGGCCGATTCGTCCACATCGTCTGCCACACGGGATCGCGCTCGGGGTCGGCGAAGCACTCCGCGTAGGTGCCGTGCGGCACCGCGGCCAGAAGGTGCTGCGAGATCTGCGACTCCTCGTGATGCGCCATCTGTAAGCCGGCCACGCCGCAGAGCGCCGCGGCGCGACGCCACTCGGTGACGCCGCCGCACTCGGAGGCGTCGACGTTGACGAGATCGACCGCGCGCGCGTCGACCAGGCGGCGCACGCCGTGGCTCGTGATCTCTGACTGGCCGGCGGTGACGGGAATCCGCGTCGCCTGCCGCACGCGGGCCATCAAGGCCGCGTCGTCGTACCAGTGGCATGGCTCCTCGAACCACCGGACGTCGAGCGGCTCGATGAGCCGCGCGAAGCGTATCGCGTCGTCGGCCGACCAGCCGCGATTGGCGTCGACGGCCAGGATGAAGCCGGCGCCCGCGGCCTTGCGGGCGGCTTCGACTCGCCCGGCGTCCTCCTCGGGGGTGAGCCCGCCGACCTTGAACTTGCAGCCGGCCATGCCGGCGCGGCGGTACGCTTCCATCTCACGGCCGATGTCGGCGAGCGTCTTGCCTTCCATGTAGTAACCGCCGATCGAGATGATGGGCAGCCGCGACCGGTAGCCACCCAGCAGCGCGCACACGCTTTTGCCCAGCGCCTTGCCGACGAGATCCCAGAGCGCACAGTCGACGCAGGCGATCGCCTCGAGCAGGACCTTCCGGTCGCGACTCGTGTGACTGACCGCGAATAGCCTCTCCCAGACGCGCTCGCCCTCGAAGATGCTCATGCCGCGGGCGAGGGGAGCGAGAGTCTCGTGGATCAGCCGCACGATCTCGCGGCCGTGCTCGCGGTTGTCGCCGTTGTAGACCTCGCTGACGAGGCCGTCCTCGGTCCGCATGCGGGTGATGACGGTGCAGCGCGTGAGCACGGAGTACGTGCTCCCACCGAAGTTCTTCTTGAGCGGGATCTCGATCGGGACGGCTTCGATGCTGTGGATGCGCATGGGTGCGGGCTCCCTCCGCTGTCAGGATCGCCGCTACTGTCCCACCGGCCTACGGCGAAGGCAATCTCACTCGGGCACGACCGTGCTAGGCTCTCGGCTCGTCGCCTGGAGGAGCACCGAATGGAGCCGCTGGACGCGCTGCTGGTCGAGCTCGAAGAGTTCGGACGAGCCAACGACGGCTCCATATCCGAGCGGCCGCGCCGGATGCTGAACATCACGCGCGACACGGGCGAGTTCCTGGCCGTTCTGGTTCGAGCGACCCTGGCGCGGCGGGTGCTCGAGATCGGAACGTCGAATGGCTACTCGACCCTGTGGCTCGCCGGCGCCGCCCGCGCGATCGGCGGCACGGTGACCACGGTGGAGCTCTCGGACTACAAGATCGCGCTCGCCACGGCCAATTTCGCGCGATCGGGTGTCGCGCGCTACATTTCGCCCGTGCACGAACACGCGGGCCGCGTGCTCGCGCGCTCGGCGGACGGCGCGTTCGACCTCGTCTTTCTCGACTCCGAGCGCCCGGAGTATCCGGGCTGGTGGCCGGACCTCAAGCGCGTGCTGCGGCCGGGCGGGCTGTTGGTCGTCGACAACGCGACCTCGCATCGCACCGAGATGGCGCCGTTCGTGGCGCTGGTCTCGGCCGACGCCTCGTTCGCCACGAGCCTTGTTCCCGTGGGTAATGGTGAGCTCCTCGCCGTGAAAGCCGATCCAGGATGGAGCGATCCGAGATGAACATCACGATCCTCGACGACTACCAGGACACGATCCGCACCTTGACGTGCTATCCGAAGATCGCGGGCCACACGGTCACGATCTGGAACGATCACACCAAGGACGTCGACACGCTCGCCGGACGGCTCAAGGATACCGAGGCGCTCGCGCTGATCCGCGAGCGCACGCCGATCCGCGCACCGCTGCTCGAGCGCCTGGACAAGCTCCGGCTGATCAGCCAGGCCGGCGTTTTCCCGCATATCGACGTCGAGGCCTGTACGCGGCGCGGTGTCCTCGTGTGCTCGCACACCGGTCCGGGTCGCCCGTCGTACGCGACCGCCGAGCTGACGTGGGGGCTCGTCATCGCGGCCTTCCGCCGCATCCCCCAGGAGATGAACGCGCTCAAGGCCGGCAAGTGGCAGGCCTACCCGATCGGGATCGGCCTACGCGGCAAGACACTCGGGATCTACGGCTACGGCAAGATCGGAGCGGTCGTGGCCGGCTACGGCAAGGCCTTCGGCATGAACGTGCTCGCGTGGGGTCGCGAGAGCTCGGTCACCCAGGCGCGCGCCGACGGCTTCACCGTGGCGGCCGGCAAGGAGGCGCTCTTCGCCGAGTCTGACGTGGTGTCGCTGCACCTGCGGCTGATCGACGCCACCCGCGGCATCGTCTCGGCCGCCGATCTCGCACGCATGAAGCCCACGGCGCTCATCGTCAACACCAGCCGCGCCGGGCTCGTCGCCCCCGGCGCGCTCGAGGCCGCGCTTCGTGCCGGGCGGCCGGGCATGGCCGCCGTCGACGTGTACGAGGACGAGCCGATCCTCGGCGGCCGGCATCCGCTCCTGTCGATGGACAACGTCATCTGCGCGCCGCACCTCGGCTACGTCGAGCGCGACGGCCTCGAGCACATGTTCGCCGGGATCTTCGAACAGATCCTGGCGTTCGCGAACGGCAAGCCGATCAATGTCCAGAACCCCGCGGCGCTAACCCGCTGACGGAAAGCTCGTCACGCCGAAGCGGGTCGCCACGCCGCGGAGCTCGTCGACGATCGCGCGCGGCAACGGGATACCGTCGCGTGTGCGGTCCTCGAACGCTCGACTTCCGCGCTCGCCGGGCATGAGGACTTCGAGAACGCCGGGAGCGTGAGGCAGGGCCTTCAGCGCCGCGATCACGCGGTCGACCTCGGAGCGAAACGCTTCGGGGTCACCGAAGCGTCGCAGGTCGATCGCGAGCACCAGGCCGTTCTGCCGGTGCCGCGTGCCGTCCCCGGCGACCTCGAGCGCGCCGGCGATGATCGGGTTCGAGACGACGAGGCTCGTGATGAGCTCGATCATGAGCGAGAGTCCCGATCCCTTCGGTCCGCCGAGCGGCAGGGGAATCAGCGCGGCCTGCGGATCGGTCGTTGGATTCCCGTCGCGGTCCAGCGCCCACCCCGCGGGAATCGGCCGGCCGGTCTTTCGGGCCTGGACCAGCTTGCCGCGGGCGACGACGCCGGTCGCCATGTCGAGCACGACGGGCCCGCGCGCGCCCCCGGGTACCGCGATCGAGATCGGGTTCGTCGAGACCCCGGCCGCGCGCGTACCGTGGTAGGCCATGAACGGCGTCGACGCGGCCAGGGCGATCGCGCCATCCCTTCCTGCGCCGCCATCAAGGTGTAGTAGCCGAGCGCCGCCGTGTGGGTCGTCGCCCGCACCAGCCCGAGGCCGACGCCCGCGTCGCGGGCCTTGCGCACGGCGGCATTCATCGCGGTCGTCATCGCGATCGGGCCCGCCGCGCGATCGGCGTCGACGAGCACCGAAGCCGAGGTCTCCGTGCGGATCTTGATCGATGGCGTCAGGTTCATGTCGCCGTCGTCGATGAGCCGCAGGTACATCGTGATCCGCGACACACCGTGCGAGTCCACGCCGCGCAGGTCGGCCCAGACCAGCACGTCGGCCACGATCGCCGCGTCCGCCGGCGGCATCCCGGCTCGCACGAACACGTCCTGCGTAAATCGATGGAGCGCGTCGGCCGTGACGGTCGCGGCCGGCGCGGCGCGGGACGGCTCGCTCATCGCGAGCGGGGCGAGACCGGGAAGTACTTGTCGAGCCAGTTGCGCAGGAGCGTGACGACCAGGGTGTTGCCTTCGGAGAGCACGAAATGGTCGACGCCAGCGACCAGATGCAGATCGGTCGGCTGACCGGCGTGCCGGAAGAGATCGATCGACTGCTCCGTGGGCGTCACCGAGTCGTTCGCCGGGTGCAGGAGCAGGAGAGGCCGCGGTGAGATCTTGCCGACCACGTCGTTGGCCCGGAAGGCGTACATGCTCTCGATGACCTCGAACGGAAACTCCATGATCGAGCCGGGCGCGACGTTGCCCCGCAGCGCGGGCGGGATCGGCACGATGTCGTATCGGGGCACCATGATCGACTCACCCGTCTCCTGACGGCGCCGCCGGCCCTCGGCGAGCATGGCGGTGAAGCGTCCCCACGCCTCCGGCGACTCGTGCTGCTTGCGGAATTTCTTCTCGCCGTCGCCCCAGCCGCCCGCGGAGACGCACGCGCCGATTCTCTGATCGACACCCGCGGCGTAGACGGCGACCGCCGCGCCGAAGCTCGCGCCCATCACCCCGATGCGGTCGGGATCGATCTCGGGCCGGGTGGCGAGGAACGCGAGGGCGCTCCGCGTGTCCTCGACCTGCTCGAGGCAGATCACGCGCCCGCGCACGCCCTCGCTCTGACCGCACCCGCGCATGTCGAAGCGGAGCGCCGCGTAGCCGAGCTCCGCGAAGAGCTTCGCGCTCGCGATGCTGCCGCCGCTGTCCTTGCTGCTGCCGAACCCGTGCAGGACCAGGAAGGCCGGCAGCCGCTCGCGCGCGCCGCGCGAGTCGGGCCCGTGCAGGACCCCCGCGAGCTTGAGTCCCCCGGAGACGAACGTCACGCGCTCTTCCATGGGGCCTCCTCCTCTCAGCTCTTCTTCAGGCGCACGTCTTCGAGCGGCGCCGACCACGGATAGGGATTGATCATCATGAGCGCCGGGTTCTCCACGCGCGGTCCGATCCCGCTGGGCCAGATGTACTCGAAGATCGGCGCGATCCGCGTGCGCTCGTTCATGAGCTGCTGGATCTGGTGCAGCATCGCCTCGCGCTTCTTGCGGTCGGTCTCGCGCGCCTGCTGCTTGTAGAGCGCGTCGACGTCGGGATAGCCGCCGTAGGCGTAGGCGCCTTCGCTCGGAAAGATCTCGGACATCCGCGAGGCGGCGTTGCCGTAGAGCGCGCTCGAGCAGACGCAGAGCCCCTTCGCCTTCCTGGACTGCAGCGCCGCGAAGTACGCAGCGCGCTCCATCGGCCGCATCTTCAGCTTGATGCCCACCGCCTGGAGGTTGCCGATGATCGCCTCGCCGAGCGAGAAGTACGGCGGAAGCTGGTAGAGCTCGCCGGCGTCGAAGCCGTTGGGATAGCCGGCTTCGGCCAGGAGCTGCTTGGCTCGCCCCGGATTGTGGGGCAGCGGCTCGATCGGCAGCGCGAAGTCGAACGCGCGCGGGATGAAGTTGCCCGCGGGCCTGGAGGCGCCGAGCGTCTCCGCGTCGGAGAGCGCCTGACGATCGAGCGCGTAGCTGGCCGCCAGGCGAACGCGCTTGTCGGCCCACGGCGACTTCGGATCCCACTGGTCGAGGAAGTCGAGGAAGAACACCGCGATCCCGCCGGAGAACGCCAGCTTGACGTTGGGATCGCGTTTCAGCTCCTGCGCCTGCGGCACCTCGAGGAGATACGCGATGTCCACCTCGCCGCGCTTGAGCATCGCCACGCGGGTCGTGGACTCCGGCACCACCTTGTAGACCAGCCGCTTCACGGACGGCACCTTGCGCCAGTAGCTCTCGTTGGCCTCCATGACCAGCTCGATGCCCGGCGTGTGGCTCACGAACTTGTACGGCCCGAGCCCGACCGGATTCTTCTTGAACCCATCGTCGCCGACCTTCTCGACGTAGCTCTTGGGCACGATCCAGCCGGCGCCGGTCGCCATCGTCCCGTAGAAGGCCATGAAGTCGGGGAAGGGCTCGTGGAGCTGGAAGCGCACGCGGGACGGGCTCACGACGACGACGTCCTTCACCCGGTCGTGGAGGACCTTCGAGCCCTTGGCGCGAAGGAAGCTGAACTTCACGTCCTCGGCCGTGAACGGATCGCCGTTGTGGAACTTCAGGCCTTCGCGCAGCTTGAACTCGTACACGCGCTGATCCGGGCTGACGGTCCAGGATTCTGCCAGGCTCGGCGTCATCTGGTTGCCCGGCATCGGTTTCACGAGGGCATCGTGCAGCGCGTACAGCACCCAGAACGGCGTGATCTGGCCGACGACCTCGCCGGGATCGAACCACACCGGGGAGAGCGTCACGTAGAGCGCCCAACGCATTTCGCCTTCGGGCTTGGTCTGAGCAGCGGGCCGGTCGAAGAGACCGCCCGCGAGGCATACGAACACGAGAGCGAGGCAGCCGATCGCGAGACGTCGTGTGTCGTGCATGGGCTTTTTGTATCACATCACCTCGCGTATACTCCCGCAGCATCATGGCCAATCCGGTGACCGTCGAAAAATTCGGTGTCGGGCAGTCGGTGCGCCGCATCGAGGACCCTCGCCTGCTCCAGGGGTTCGGGCGCTACGCCGACGATGTGAGCCTGCCCCATCAGGCGTACGCCGTCGTGGTGCGTTCTCCGCACGCGCACGCCGCCATCCGCTCGATCGATCCGTCGGCGGCCCGCGCCGCCGCCGGAGTCCTCGCCGTCTTCACGGGAGCCGATCTGGCGGCCGACGGAATCGGCGATCTCCCGACGGACAGGAGCCGCAAGCGTCGCGACGGATCGCCGGCGTACGCCACGCCGCGGCCGGCGCTGGTCCGCGATCGCGCCCGCCACGTGGGCGATCCGGTGGCGCTCGTCGTCGCCCGGACGATGGAGCAGGCGGTCGACGCGGCGGAGCTGGTCGCGGTCGACTATCAGCCCCTGCCGGCGGTCGCCGCGACGGCTGACGCCATGCGCGCGGGCGCGCCGGCAGTGTGGGCGGAGGCGCCGGACAACATCGCGTTCGTCTGGGAGGCGGGCAAGAAGGACGAGACGGTGCGGGCCATCGCGGGCGCCGCGCACGTCACCAAGCTCGACTACGTGGTGACGCGGGTGGCGGCCGCGCCGATGGAGCCGCGCGGCGCGGTCGGCGAGTGGGACCGGCGCACCGGGCGCTACACGCTCCACACCGGCATCCAGGCGCCTCACGGCCTGCGCACCTTGCTCGCGGATCAGGTGTTCAAGATTCCGCAGAGCCACCTGCGCGTGGTCACCGGCGAGGTGGGTGGCAGCTTCGGGATGAAGAGCGGCGTCTACCCGGAGGTCGTGCTGGTGCTGTGGGCCGCGAAGCGACTGGGTCGTCCGGTCAAGTGGACGTCCGATCGGAGGGAAGGGTTCGTCACCGACGAGCACGGGCGCGACAACGTCTCGACGGCCGAGCTGGCGCTGGACGCCAACGGAAAGTTCTTGGCGCTGCGCGTGGCCATCAGCCTGAACGTCGGCGCCTATCTCACGCCGCGGAGCGCCGGCCCGGGCACCAACAATGTCGGCGGGATCGCCGGAATCTACACGACGCCCGCGATCCACGTGCAGACGACCGGCGTGTTCTCGAACACGACGCCAACCGGGCCGTACCGCGGCGCCGGCCGCCCGGAGGCGACGTACGCCATCGAGCGCGTCATCGACGTCGCGGCCATGGAGCTCAAGATCGACCCGATCGAGCTGCGCCGCCGCAATCTGATCCCGGCCTCCGCGATGCCGTTCAAGACCGGGCTCGTCTTCACCTACGACTGCGGCGAGTTCGCGCGCGGGATGGACATGGCGCTGAGTCTGGCGGATCGCGCCGGATTCGAGAAGCGACGCAGCGAGGCGCGCAAACAGGGCAAGCTGCGCGGCCTGGGCATCGCCAACCCGATCGAGGTGGCCGGCGGTCCGTACACCGCGATGAACCCGGACACCGCCGAGCTCAGGGTCAACGCCGACGGCTCCGTGTCCTTGTTTGCGGGGTCGACGTCGATGGGCCAGGGCAACGAGACGGCCTTCGCCCAGATCATCTGCGAGAAGCTCGGTGTGCCGCCCGAGCGCATCCAGGTGTTCTGGGGCGACAGCGACTTGCTCGGCGCCGGGCGCGGCAACGGCGGCTCGGGGGCCCTCACGGTGGGCGGCTCGGCGGTGACGCGCGCGACCGAGAAGGTCATCGAGCGCGGGCGGAAAATCGCCGCGCGTCTGCTGGAGGCCGCTCCGGAGGACGTGGTCCACCAGGACGGAAAGTTCACGGTGAAGGGGACGGACAAGGGCGTGACGTTCGCCAACGTCGCGCGCGCCGCCTACGTGCCGCGCCAGCTTCCGAAGGGAATGGAGCCGGGCTTCAGCGAAGAGGCGTCGTTCACGCCGTCGGCCGTCACGTTCCCCAACGGATCGCAGATCTGCGAGATCGAGATCGACGAGGAGACCGGGGCCGTGCGCGTCGTGCGCCACACCGTCGTCGACGACGTCGGGCGCATGGTGAACCCGATGCTCGTGAAAGGACAGATCCACGGCGGCGTGGTCCAGGGGCTCGGTCAGGGGCTTTACGAGGAGCTCACGTACGAGCCGACGACGGGCCAGCTGCTCGCGGGCTCGTTCATGGACTACGCGATGCCGCGCGCCGACGACATGCCCGCCTTCGACGTCGATTCCCACGAGGTGCCGACCGAGGTCAATCCGCTCGGCGCCAAGGGGGTGGGCGAGGCCGGGACCGTGGGCGCATTGCCCGCGCTCCTGAACGCGGTCAACGATGCCCTGGCGCCGCTCGGCGTACGGCACCTCGACATGCCGGTGACGGCCG
>Ga0209689_1003925_pt1 | contig 10861 bp, 10 predicted proteins | sample GraSoiAngelo_149_FD_187119 | JGI IMG/M metagenome (GOLD analysis project Ga0209689, IMG submission 187119) | Grasslands soil microbial communities from the Angelo Coastal Reserve, California, USA - 14_1009_09_30cm (SPAdes) (version 2) | ecosystem: Environmental > Terrestrial > Soil > Grasslands ...
CCGATCATGACCACGATCACGATGAGGACCCCCTGGATCATCTGGCCGTAGTTGGGGTCGATGCCCAGGTAGATGAGCACCGCTGGGATCAGCGACAGGATGTACGCCGCAGCGACCGGGCCCAGCATCCCGCCGCGCCCCCCGGCCAGGCTCACCCCGCCAAGCACGATGGCGGAGACTCCGCTCAAGGTGTAATAGGTCCCCGCGAGGGGTGAGCCGACGCCCGTGGTCATCGACAAAGCCAGGCCTCCGCACGCGGCGAAGAATCCGCCGACCGCGTAAGCGAGCACCCGACTCAAGCCGAGGTTCACCCCCGAACGAAACGCGGCGTTGCGGTCGCTCCCCACGGCGTAAATCGCCAGGCCAGCGCGGCTGCGGCGCAGCGGGATCCAGACCAGCGGTATCACCAGGAGCAACAGCAGCGCGTTGGGAATCCACGCCGACAGCGTCGATCCCTGCGCGAGGTTTTGAAAGTCGAACGGGACGCCCGGCGTAGGTTTGGCCAGCACCAGCAAGGCCAACCCGGCCCAGATAAAAGACGTGGCCAGCGTGATCACGATGTCCGGCACGCGCGTCAGGACGATGATCGCGCCGTTGAGTGCCCCCGCAAGCGTGACTTCGAGCAGGACGATCAGCGCGACGATCAGCGAGTAGCCGAGGTCGTGGCCGAGCATGGCGCGCAGCGCAAGCACATTGGCAAGCGCCATCAACGGGCCGACTGACAGGTCGATGCCTCCGCTGAGGACGACTATCGTTTGTGCGGTCGCCGCGAATGCAAGCGGAAGCGCCGCCAGCGTGAGGGTGTTCCACTCGAATGCCCCGTAGTCAGGTTTGATGATGAGAGTGACAACCATCAGGACCGCGAAAAGCGAGTACACCGCGATCGTCCAGCCGTAGCGCCTGGCCGCCCGGCCGAAACGAATGCCAGACGTTCGCGGCGCAGCCGCCGCAGCAGTCGCCACTACTCTCCTTCCTCCGAAGGCAAGCCGTGCGCAGCGCGCAGCAACGCCCGTTCGTCCGCGTCGGAGGCGGGCATCTCGTCGACGAGCTCACCGCCGAAGAGCACGATGACGCGGTTGCACGCAAGCTGGATCTCCGGCAGCTCCGACGTGAACAGCAGCACCGCCGAGCCGTTGGCCGCCAGCTCCTTGACGAGTCCGTAGATCTGGCGCTTCGTCCCGATGTCGATGCCGCGTGTTGGGTCGAAACACAACAGTGTCTTGAACCCGCCGGCCAGCCACCGAGCGATGCCGACCTTCTGCTGGTTGCCTCCTGAGAGGCGGCGCACCTCGGATGTCACGCGCGTGTCGATCTGCAGACGTTTGACAGCCGTCGCGACGCGTCGCTTCTCGCGCCTCGGATTGATCGGACCCCACCTCGCGATCCGGTTGACGAAGGGCAGGGCGATGTTCTCGCGGACGGATCTCTGACGGAGCAGCGCTTGCAGCCGGTCGGCCGGGATGAGCACCAACCCGGCACGGATCGCGTCCGCCGGATGCCCAAAACTGCGCGCCTTGCCGCCAACCAGGATCTGGCCGGACTCCGGCCTGCGAACACCGGCCATGCAATCGAACAGCTCTTTTTCCCCCTGGCCCTCGAGCGCCGCAACGCCCAGCACCTCGCCAAAGCGAAGCGTGAAGCTGACCCCGTTCAGGGTGCCCGCCTTCAGGTCACGCACCTCGACCGCGACTGCTCCAGTCGCCGGAGTGCTCGGCGAGGCTGCCTCGGCCGCGACCTCCTCCGCCACCGGGCCAAGCATCAGCTTGACAATGCGCTCCTCGCCGCCCTGCGCCGGTTCGACGACACCGACCGTCTTCCCGTCCCGCAGCACCGTGGCGCGGTCGCACAACGCCGAAACCTCCGCCAGACGGTGTGAGATGAAGATCACCGAGCGTCCCTCCGCGCGCAGCTGCCGCGCGACGCTGAACACGCGAGAGGTCAGGTCTGCGGGCAGCGACGCCGTGATCTCGTCGAGCAGCAGCAGCTGCGGTTCGATTGCCAGCGCGCGTGCCAGGTCGAGCAGGCTTAGGGTTGGCCGGGCGAGCTCGCGTGGCATGGTAGAAAGGTCGAACCCGCCCAGCCCCAGATCGGCGAGATACCGCCTGAAGCTCGAGATAGGCGTGGCCGTGAGTATCAGGTTCTGCAGCACCGTGAGGTCGGGCAGCAGCGACGGGTCCTGGTAGACGCAGATGAGCCCCGCCTTGCGCGCTTCCGACGTCGAACGAAACGTCCTGGCGCGGCCGCCGAGGCGGATGGTTCCGCCGTCCGCCGTCAAGGCTCCGGTGAGGATCTTGACCAGCGTGCTCTTGCCTGCTCCGTTGGCCCCCATCAGCGCGTGAATCTCACCGCCACGCACGCGTAGGTTGGCCGAACGGAGGGCGACGACAGGTCCGAAATGCTTGGCCAGCCCGCTCGCTTCGAGCAGAGAGGCGGAGTCGGTTAGTGAATCGTCGTTAGGAGCCGCTGCCATTTGAAGGTGGGGCGGGGAGACACCCCCGCCCCATAGCGATGCAGATTAGCTCGGACCTGCGCAGGCGATGAGGTCCTGCTTCGTGTAGGTCGTGTATGGCTTGACGTCAAATGCGACGCTGTAGTACGGGTCGAGGCTCGAGTCGTAGGTGGTCTGAAGCTTGGAAACACCGGCAGCCGTGGTGTTGTCCCACACCTGCGGCGTGAGGTGGATCACGTGGTCGTAACTGTGGGTCTTCTGCAAGATAGCAAGGCCCACGGCCAGGCCCGCGCCTCCGATCGGCGGCGGGTTGGTCACCGCCGCGCCGATCAGTCCCTTGTCTTTAAGCGTGGCGAGCTCCTGGACGAACTTGTTGTTGTCCGCGCCCACGATGGGAACGTAGGGCTTGCCGGCGGACTGGAACTGGTCCACGACTGTCGAGTCGATGCCCGAGGTCCAGATGCCGTTGTACTGGATGCCCGAGCTGAAGATGTCCTTCATCTGCTGGGCGGCCGGGTCGAGCGACCAGTTCGTGAAGGTTTGCTTGATCACCTTGATGTTCGGATAGGCGGCCAACGCGGTGGTGAGGCCCTGGTGACGGTCGGTGTCCGCAGGGACACCGTTGATACCGCGCATCTCGATGATGTTGCCCTTCCCTCCGAGCTGCTTCGCCAGCCAGTCGGCGCCAAGCTGGCCGTACGCGACCTGGTCGTTGCTGACCACGTACGCGGTCGGCTCGGATACCGCCTGGTCGACGGCCACGACGACGATGCCTTTGTCGGTCGCCTGCTTGATCACCGCGTTGAGCGCGTCGCGGTCGGACGGGTTGATGACGATCACGTTTGCGCCCGACGAGATCAGGTTGCGGATGTCGGCGATCTGCCCTGCCGCGTCGGTGTTGCGGTTGGCGATGACCACCTTGGAAACCACGCCTGATGCCTTGGCCTGGGCCTTGATCGAGCAGATCATCTCCTCGCGCCAACCGTTGCCTTGCAGCGTGTTGGAGACGCCTACCACGTATTTGGTGGTGCCGCCACCACTCGGCTGGTTGCCACACGCGACCATTGCGAAGGCGCCGACCATCAATGCGGCCACCCATCGCGCGGTCGTCAAATGGCGTTCACGACTCGTCACAGACGATCACCTCCTATTGCATGCGGCCCGGATCGGGCCTTTGCCGGCTTCTTCTTGCTCCCCAGATGCTTCAGTCTCCACCTCCTGTCAAGTAGCGAGGCTGCGCGCCGCCCGTCGGGCGTGCTCCCGGTAAGCTGCCTCGAAGAGCTCATCCGAGCGTTGCCTTCCCACCTCGGCGACGCTCGTGATCACCGGTGGCAGCTTGGACTTGGCCAGTAGAAGCTCCGCGGTCCGGACCTTGATCGCGTCGGCCACCGCGACAGCCGCCAGCGTCGATCCTGGTCCGACCGGGGTCTCGGGCAGCCCCTCGAGCCGGCAGAGCGCATCGCCGGCCGGCGTGCAGAGGTCGATCACGACGTCAGCCTCGTCCATCAAGCGGGCGCCGCCCTCCATCTCGCCCGCCCTTGACTGCGCGATCGACGTGACCGCGATCACCGGTAGTCCCCTCCGCCTGGCGCCGCGCGCGAACTCAACGACCACAGCGCCAAGCCCGCTGGCCGAGAACACCATCACGGCGTCCTTCGGCTGAAACTGGAAGTTGGACAGGATCACCTCGGCCAGACCAGGCGTGCGTTCGATGAACATCGCCTGGCGCTGGCCGTTCGCCCCGACAACCTGCGTATGAAAGGTCATCGACAGCTCGACGATGGGATGGAACCCTGGGTACGAGCCATACCGCGGAAACATCTCCTCGACCGGGATGCGCGAGTGACCGGTTCCAAAGAGATGGACGAAACCTCCGGCGCCGATCGCCTCCGCGCAGATCTCGCTCGCCCGCTCGATGGCGCCCGATTGAGTGTCGCGGACCTTTTGCAGGAGCGCGATCCCGGCCTCTATCCAGTCGGAACCCTCGCGCATCTTTCAGCCGGCCACCTTCGCGTCGATCTGAACGGCTTCCCAGTGGCCGCTCTTCATCGATCTGTACGCGGCGTCGAGCACCGAGTTGACGATGTAGCCGTCGACGAAATCCTCACGCGGCTGCTCGCCTTTCACAAAGCACTCGACGAAGTGGCGCATCTCTTCGTGGTAGCCGTAAACACGTGCTTCGTCTGGGATCGGAAATACCCAGCCGACGTCGGCGTCTGCCTTCTCCATCAGGTAGCCGGCGGGCTGCTGGATGAAGGCCCGTATGCGAGTCGAGCTGGTGTCGGTCACGATCCGCCCCATCGTGCCGTAGACCTCGTTGCGCAGCTCCATGCCGCCTTTCGCCGTCCAGGAAGCCTCGGTCAGCGAGGTCCGGCCGTCCGCCAACCGCAGCAGAAGCACCGCGTTGTCCTCGCCGGTGGTGCGGTCCCCGTGCACCATCGTGGCACCCCACGCGAACACGTCCTTGATCTGGTGTTCCTTGCCGAAGAAATAGCGCGCCGCTTCGACCGTGTGGCACCCCATGTCGAGCAGAGCGCCGCCGCCCGCGGTTTCGGCGTCCCAGAAATGCTGCGCATGCGGACCCGAGTGTGCCTCCCGTGCGCGAACCGTCAGCACCTTCCCGATCGCGCCGCTCTCGATCATCTGCCGTGCACGCATCACGTCGGGCGAGAAGACCTCGGTCTCGGCGTAGCCGTGCATCACGCCCGCCTCGCGTGCCAGGTTGACCATCTCGGCCGCTTCGTGTCCGTTGCGCGCCAGAGGCTTGGTGCACACCATCGCCTTGCGAGCTGCCGTGGCCACCCGGGCGGCGGGGAGGTGGAGGTGGTTCGGCAGCGCGATCACCACGAGCTCGACGTCGCGGTCGTCGCAGAGCTCCTCCATGGTCGTGAACTGACGAGGGACGCCATAGCGCCGGCCGAATTCCTTGGCTCGCTCCTCCGAGCGCGAGTAGTTGGCCACCACCTCGGTGCCGGGTACGTCGCGCAACCCATCCATGTAGAAATCGGCGACGAAGCCGGAGCCCAGCATGCCGATCCGAACCACCCGATTCATGAGCGAGCTGCGGCTGCGGCCGCTGCGGCCTTTCGGGCTTTGAACTCGTCGAGCATCGCCGCGGTCTGGGTGGCTCCGACGCGGGTCACGCCGATCTCGAGCACTTCGAGCAAGGCGTCAAGCGTCCGGATGCCGTGCGCCGCCTTGATTCCGATGCGCTGCGAGACCGACCGGCGCATGAGCTTGAGGTCGTCGATCGTCGCGCCGCTGGGCGCGTACCCCGTTGACGTCTTCACGAAGTCGGCGCCCGCGGCCTCGACCAGCTGACAGCCGCGCACCTTCTGCTCGTCCGTCAGGTAGGCGTTCTCGAGGATCACTTTGACCAGCGCGCCTTCCTTGTGCGCGACCTCGACCACCTGAGCGATTTGCTCCCGGACGTAACGGTCGTCGCCCGAGATGAGGCCGCCGATGTCGATCACCATGTCCAGCTCACGCGCGCCGTTCTGCAGAGCAAGACGGGACTCGAAGACCTTCGTCTCAGTCCGCGAGGTCCCGTGCGGAAATCCGATGACAGTCCCGACCGCAACGGTGCTGCCTGCCAACAGATCGCGAGCGCGTTCGACGTCGCGCGGCCGCGCGCAAACGGAAGCGACGTCGTACTTCACTGCAAGCATGCATCCGGCCTCGACAGATGCGTCATCGAGCTCAGGCTTCAGGAGCGAGTGATCGATCGTCTTGGCGATGTCGCCGTAGCTGAGCTGTTCGAAAAACGAGCTCATCCATCCCTCCTCACGACTTTCGTCCCCTGGCGTTCGACGACAAAATCGACGTCCAGGGCGTAGCGGTCAGCCGGGTAGCGCGACTCGGTGAACTCGAGGGGCCGTCCCTGCTGGTCGAGGATGATCCGCCGTTCCACGAGCATGGGGTCTCCCTTGCGCATCTGCAACCAGCGCGCGTCATCCGCCGCGGCGGGTTCTGCGCTGATCGTGGCCCGACCCCTTGTCGGAAGACAGCCGGCGCGGACGAGCACCGCGTGGAGCGATTCTCTCTGCAGGTCGGCCGCGAGGACCGCGACCGCTGTTCGCCGATGGAGGCGCGTCGACTCCACTGCGATCGGATGGCCGTCCGCCAGGCGAATCCTCCTGAGCCACAACACCTTTTCGCTGTCCTTGAGTTGAAGCCGCACGGCCTCTTCACGGGTTGGCGGGCGCAGCGCCCGCCCAAGCAGTCGCGAGCTCGGCACCCTGCCCTGGCGGCGCATCTCGTTCGAGAAGCTGAGGAGGCTGTTGGCGCGGCGGTGGGTGGGCGGCTCGCCCACGAACGTGCCGCGGCCCCGAACGCGGAAGACCAGTCCTTCCTGCGCGAGGCGGTTCATGGCGTGGCGGGCGGTCATCCGGCTGACGCCGAACTCCTCGCATAGCTGCGCGTCAGATGGAAGGTCAGCGCCGGGCTTCAGCCGGGCGAGACGCTGCCGGATCGCCTGCTCGATCTCGCGATACCGCGGCCTGTACGTTTCCTCGACAGATGTCTCCGCCAGGACCATCGGCTAAATGTATAGCTATCTAGACAAAATGCAAGCAAAGCCCCCTCTCCCCTTCAGGGGAGCGATCAATTGGCGCGGGTACCGCGTCCTTAACGGGCTTGTCCCGTAGGGTCGGGGAGAGGGGCGTGGCTCGGTACTGGAGAGGAGCCGTGCAACGCTGCCCCAATCGCCCCGGCCCAGATCCCCAGCTCGCCGCATACGACCTTGATGCGCGAGACGTCGGTGACATGCACGCGGCGCTCGAGCTCCTGTTGAATCGGATCGAGCAGCATGTCGCCGGCGGCAGCGACCCCGCCCCCGATCACAACTCGATCCACCGACAACAGCACGATGACATTGCTCGCCCCGATGCCCAGGTACCGCCCGGCCTCGCGCAGCCCTTGCTGTGCGCGGTGGTCGCCGGACCGGGCGGCGGCCACCGCCTCCTCCACACCAGGTTGCCCGCAGGCGGCGGCGATGGCGTCGGCTCGAGCCAGCGCCTCGAGGCACCCGTGGTTGCCGCAGTTGCATCGCGGCCCGTCGGGAAGGATGGTCTGATGCCCGAACTCGCCGGCGGTCCCTTCATGGCCGAAGTAGAGGTGCCCGTCGAGGATCAGCCCTCCACCCACCCCTGTGCCGAGCGTGATGCCCAGCATCGAAGTTGCACCGCGACCCGCACCCAGGCCGTGCTCCGCCAGCGTGAACGCGCGCGCGTCATTGATCAGGCGGACCGGATGCCCGATCGCATCGGTCATCGCGCGGGTGACGTGCACGCCGTCCCAATCACCCGGAATATTGGGAATGAAACGGGTCACACCCGCGTCGGGATCGAGGACGCCTGGCATGCCTACCCCCACCGACTCGATGCCTTCGATGTCGCTGAAGACGGTTCGCGCAACGACAAGCAGCTGCCGCACCACGCTCTGCTCGCCGCCGGCCGTGTCGGTCGGAAGCCGGCCCGTCTTCAGAAGGCGCGGTTCCCGGTCGCGCTCAACGACCGCCCACTTCAGATTCGTCCCGCCCACGTCAAGACCGAGGTGACGAGACATGGCGCTTATAGTGCCGCTGATGAGCCGATCGACGCATGACTGAGGTGGTCACGGTTCTCGGCTCGATCAGGCCGGACGAGCTCGGCGTCACCGACGCTCATGACCACCTGTTCCTCCGCAGCCCCGCGCTTCCCGGACAGGAGTTCGAGGACCTGGACCGCGCGGTGGAAGAGGTTTCCGGCGCGGCTCGCGGTGGGCTGCAGGCGGTGGTCGAGGCGACGCCGATCGGCCTCGGCCGGAATCCCGCGAAGCTGAGGGCAGTTGCCGAAGCGACCGGCGTGCAGATCGTGGCGGCGACCGGCTACCACCGCGACGCTCACTACGGAGACGGTCACTGGGTGCGCAAGGCGCCAGTCGAGCAGCTGGCGACGCGGATCCTGTCTGACCTTCGGCGGGGGATGCACCCCGACGACTGGCTGACCGAAGCGCCCCCCGATCCGGCGCGCGCGGGCGTGATCAAAGCCGGGGCGTCTTACCAACGCATCAGCGTGCTTGAGAGACGGAGGCTGGTTGCCGCCGCGATTGGCAGCCGCGAGACCGGCGCGCCGATCCTCGTGCACACAGAGATCGGCACATGCGCCCACGAGATCATCGATCTGCTCACGCGCGAGGGAGTGAAGGAGGATCGCATCATCCTGGCGCACCTCGACCGCAACCCTGACCTCGAGCTGCACGCCGGGATCGCAGCCCGTGGCGTGACGCTTGAATACGACACTCCGGGTCGTATCAAATACCGGCCCGACAGCCAGCTGCTAGACCTGGTCGAGGCTATGGTGCACGCAGGACACGCGGGCTCGATGATGCTCGGTCTCGACCTCGGTCAGCGCGATTACTTCCGCTCCTATGGCGGCGGCCCCGGCCTTACGTATCTGATGGACACCTTCGCTCCGCGCCTGCGCAGCCGCGTGGGAGAGGATGTGCTGCACAGGATCCTGGTCGAGACCCCCGCCCGCGTTTTTGCGATCCCGACGCAATGAGCAAGCGGTACGACGTCGTGGTGGTGGGCGCCGGCTCGGCTGGAAGCTCCGCCGCCATCAGCGCGGCGCGACTCGGCGCGCGCACGCTGCTGCTCGACCGCCTCCCTTTTCTGGGCGGTACCTCCACGGCGGTGCTCGATACGTTCTACGCGTTCTACACGCCTGGCGAAAAGGCACGTCGCGTCGTGGGCGGGATCGGCTGGGAGGTCGCCGAAAAGCTCAAGGCCGAAGGCATGGCGTTCGAACGCCCGAACACCTACGGCGCGGGGACCGGGGTTACGTACGACCCCGAAGTCCTGAAGGTCGTGTGGGAGCACCTTGCCGACGACGCCAGGGTCGACGTGCTCCTGCACACGTGGGCCACCGGGGTTCAGATGAGCGATGGGCGCATGCACGCCATCCGGATCTGGAACAAGGGTGGCGAGTCGGTCATCGAGGCCGGAGCATTCATCGACTCGTCAGGCGATGCAGACGTGTCTGCGATGGCCGGCGTCCCGTACGAAGATGCCCGGTCGACGCCCAACCTGCAGTCGCTGTCCACGATCTTCCGCCTCGCAAACGTCGACGTCGAGAAGGCGTCGGCACTTCCCAAGACCGAGCTGTGGGCGATGATGCGCGGCGCTGCCGAGTCGGGCGACTTCATGCTTCCGCGACTCGAAGGCTCGTGGCACCGCACGCCGCACGTCGGTGTCGTCACCGTGCACATGACGCGGATCCCGAACGTTGACGCCACTGATCCGGAGCAGCTCACTCACGCGGAGATCGAGGGTCGTCGCCAGGTGCGGGAATACCACCGGTTCCTTCGGGACAGAGTGCCTGGCTTCGAACGCTCGGTCCTTGTAGCGACGAGCCCTGCCATAGGCGTGCGCGAGAGCCGTCGCGTCATCGGCGATTACCGTCTCACTCGTGATGACGTGCTGGATGCGCGCCGATTTGACGATGAGATCGCGCTGTGCGGGGCGCCCATCGAGGACCACGCCGTTGGCCCCGACACGAGGTGGACGTACGTGCCGGAAAGCGGAGTGTATGGAATCCCTTATCGGTGCCTGCTGCCGAACAGCGTCGAAGGAATGCTTGTGGCGGGCCGGTGCTTCTCGGCCACCCACGACGCCCACGCATCGGCGCGCTCGATGGCCACGTGCATGGCGATGGGCCAGGCGGCGGGCATTGCGGCTGCGCTGTCGATCACGTCGCAGACCACGCCGCGAGCGGTAGACCTGGCGGCGCTCAGGCGTTGCCTGCTAGAGAATCATGCTCTCCTCGATCCGATCGACGTCGTAACTACGTCCAGCTGATCGCCGCCGCCAGACAAGCGATTCAGGTGGTGTCGATCGTTAACTTGATCTCGCAGCAGATGAAACCTAGATCTGGCGTCCATCGCAGAGTGAAAGGTGGTGTCGTATCGGCTACGTGGAAGCAGATGGCGGTCGGCCCGAACGTCGCGCCGTTGTTGAACTCATGTCGCTGCCAGGTATTGCAGTTGGGGGCATCCGTGGCAAGCGCCGATTGGTGATTGCCACCATCGATGAGGTGCAGGTCTTCGGGTGATGCATGCGTCGCGTCGCTCGAGTTCTTGAACTTCACCTCCATTCGCACCAGGTTGCCGTCAACCTTCACACTCGAAACCCAGAGGATGTAACCCTGAACATTCGCACAGGGCATCGGTGAGCAGGGCTCCGCGGACGGTGGTGCGACGCCAAGCGACGTTTCCAATGGCGCACGCAACGCCTGAAAGGCGACAATCGCGACTACCGCGGCTGCAAGCAGGCAAGCGCCGATAGCCAGGCGAAAAGACCAGGATCTAGCCATGCTCGATTGTGAAACGAGTCTCGCCCGGCTCGGTTACCTACCCAGTTCGATCGCAGCGACC
>Ga0209689_1003926_pt1 | contig 10859 bp, 8 predicted proteins | sample GraSoiAngelo_149_FD_187119 | JGI IMG/M metagenome (GOLD analysis project Ga0209689, IMG submission 187119) | Grasslands soil microbial communities from the Angelo Coastal Reserve, California, USA - 14_1009_09_30cm (SPAdes) (version 2) | ecosystem: Environmental > Terrestrial > Soil > Grasslands ...
CGGCGGACTGGTGATCCTCGAGTATCCAGAGCGCGGAGACGTGCCGTTCATCACGCCTGTGCACGTCACTCACAGGACGGCGCGGTGTCGTGAGGTCATCGCCCCGCGGCTGACGGGCGTCTGCTCGGTGCTGGGTTGGCTGGCCCGACATGCCGCGGTGTCCCCGCTGCAAATTCTGGCGCAGCGCGGCTTGAAGCTGCTGCAAGACGACCGCTGGCTGCCCAATCCCTACGCCGGCACCGTGCTGCAGGCTCGGCTGCGTGACGGGCAGGGCATGTTGTTCTTAGCGCAAGAGCGAGTCGCATTTCATCTTGCGGCGCCCGACGCACCGGCCGTGCGCTACGTCCGTTGGTTGGATCGCAAGCTGGGGCGCGAAAACTTCCGGGTGCTCGTCGTGCTGGTGCCGCGGAAGTACACGGTCTACGCACCGCTGCTCGATCCCCCCGACCCCGGCCCCGACCAGTCCGCACCGTACCTCGACCGAGTGGAGCAGGGGCTGCGCGCGGCGGGGATCCCCGTGGTCAACCTCACCGCGCGGTTCCGTGCCGCTGCGACAGCGGCGCTGGGCCGGGGAGGGGCGGGTGCGGGCTCCATCTACTTTCCTGACGACACGCACTGGAATGCCGCGGGGGCGGCGCTCGCCGCTCGAGACATCGCGCGAACCTGGGGCGGACTCGAACCATGAGCCGCGTCGCACGCCCGGCTTGCCACCCACCGACGGCCGCATTCTCTTTCAAACCGGGTCGTTCTGAGTTCGTCCAACGGACATTCGGAGGCCGCATGCGACACGTTTCCCACTTCACCGTCTCCGCGCTGCTGCTCGGCTGGGTGCTGCTGCCGCCCCGGGTTCCGGCTCAGGAGACGGCGTCCGACAGCCTGCTCACCGTAGATCATTATCTCGATTGGGAGCAGGCGGGCGACCCGCAGATCTCCCCGGACGGCTCGCAGATCATCTACACCCGCCGCTGGGTCAACAAGCTCGAGGACAAGTGGGAATCGGCGCTGTGGATCATGAACGCCGACGGCTCACATCAACGCTTCCTGGTGAAGGGGTCCAACGCGCGCTGGTCTCCCGACGGCACGCGGATCCTCTATCTCGCCGACGGCGAACCCAAGGGGACGCAAGTCTTCGGGCGCTGGATGGACGCCGAGGGCGCGGTCACGCAACTCACCCGTGTGGAGGAGACGCCCGCCGACCCCCGCTGGTCGCCGGACGGCAAGAGCATCGCGTTCGCGATGCTGGTGCCGGACTCGACCGCGTGGAAGATCTCCATGCCGCAGGCGCCGCAGGGCGCGAAGTGGACGCCGTCGCCCCGTGTGGTGGACGAACTGCACTATCGGCAGGATCGCGTCGGGTTCATGAAACAAGGGTTCACCCATCTGTTCCTCGTGCCGGCCGAGGGCGGCACGCCCCGGCGGCTCACGTCGGGGCACTGGAACGTCGGGGCGCGGTTCGACGGCCTCTCCGCCCGCGTGGGCTATGATTGGACTCCGGACGGTAAGACGCTCGTCTTCGACGGGCTGCGGGACACGACCTGGGACGGGCAGTACCGGGTGTCGCGCATCTATGCGCTCGACGTCGCGACGGGTGCGATCCGCGGGCTCGTGTCCCGGCCGGGGTTCTGGGCCGATCCCGCCGTCTCTCCCGACGGCCGGACGATCGCGTTCACGGGGTACGATTCCAGCGAGCACACCCATCGGACGTCCGACCTGTATGCGATGGGGATCGATGGCTCCGGGATGCGCGATCTCTCGAAGAGCCTCGACCGCGACCCCGGGGACCTCACGTGGGCTTCCGACGGCAAGGCGATCTACTTCACCGCGCCCGACCGGGGCGCCATCAACGTCCACGTGGCGGACCTGACGGGCGGCGTGCGCGACGTGACGCAGGGCGCACATGTGGTGTCGCTCTCATCCGTGGCGCGCAACCTCACGGCTGTCGGGGTCGAGAGCGACCCTACCCGCCCACCCGACGTGGTGCGCTTTGACCTGCGGAAACCGCAGGGCCTGGTGCGGCTCACCAACGTGAACGACGACGTGCTGGCGAACAAGCGGCTGGCGCGTGCCGAGGAGCTGTGGTACAACTCGAGCGGCGGCACGCGGGTGCAGGGATGGGTCGTGAAGCCGCCCTCGTTCGATGCGACGAAGCGGTACCCGCTCATCCTCGAGATTCACGGGGGTCCGTTCGCGATGTACAACGTGGGCTTCAGCTACATGTTCCAGAATTTCGCGGCGAACGGGTATGTGGTGCTGTACACCAACCCGCGGGGAAGCACGGGCTACGGGGACACGTTCTCCAACGGCATCGATCACAACTATCCCGGCCCGGACTACGATGACCTCATGGCCGGCGTGGACGCCGTGATCGGGCGCGGCTTCATCGACACGACGCGGATGTATGTGTCGGGCTGCTCGGGGGGCGGCGTGCTGTCGAGTTGGGTGATCGGCCACACGACGCGCTTCGCCGCCGCCGCGGTGCGCTGCCCCGTGATCAACTGGATCGCGATGGCGGGGGAGACCGACGTCCCGCTCTTCACCTACAGCTTCTTCCACCAGCCCTTCTGGGAGAAACCGGACGAGTGGCTGGCGCATTCGTCGCTCATGTACGTGGGCCGGGTGACGACGCCGACCCTACTGATGACCGGAGAGCTCGACCGCCGCACGCCGATCCCGCAGACCGAGGAATACTACGCGGCCCTCAAGATGCGGCACGTGCCGGCGGTGATGTTGCGGTTCTCGGACGAGTTCCACGGGACAGGATCCAAGCCGTCCAACTTCATGCGGACGCAGCTGTACATGATGAGCTGGTTCGCGAAGTACAAGACCGGCGGGGGATCCGCCGCCAGCAGTCAGGCCAACCGGTGACTCGGGCGGCTCAGCGGGCAGTGAACGTGAGGCCGAGCCGGTGCTGGCTGCCCAACAGCTGCGAGCCTTCGTAGGCGTAGTCGAGCGACACCTGGCGTAACCGGAGACCCACGCCCAGCGTCACGGGCCGCGTCGCGAAGGCGCCGCCGGCGCTCGACGCCACGCCGAGTCGGGCCACCGCCAGCAGCCCGCTACCGGGGTCTCGCAGCCCCACCTCGAGGCCGCCGCCCACCCGTCCGGGCGCGCCCCGCACGGCCGCGTAGTCGGCCGCGAGCAGCAGATGGAGCCGCTCGTGGGTCGGGCCGAGTGGCTGGAACTCCGCCCCGGCGCGTACGGTTCGGGGGAGCGGTGCGCCAAACCCCGCGACGTTCACGTCGCCCCCCACGTACTGGACGCTCGCTCCCACCGCGAGCTTCTCCGAGACCCGGCCGCGCACGCCCGCCGAGAGACTGGCGGCGCCGCCCGACGCATCGGCGAGCGTGGTCGAATAGTAGTTGAGGGCGGCGCCGACACTGGCGCGCCCCAGCTCCACCGCACCCACCAGCGCGAACGCCTCCTCGTTGGCCGAGAGACTCTGACCCGTCGCGGTGCCGCGTCCGCCGCAGCCGTTGCACACCACCTCGTCCACGCTGCCGAGGTCGAGATAGCGGATCCCGAGGGCGAGACCCACCGAGTGGACCCGCCACCCGACCGCCATCGATCCGGCCTTCGACCCTTCAAACAGCGCCTGGCCGGCGAGCTGCGCCTCGAAGTGCTGGACCGTGGCGGCGCCCGCCGGGTTCGCGAAGATGCTCGTCACGCCGCTGGCGGCCGTGAGCGCGCCGCCCAGAGCCGCCGCCCGCGGCGCGGTGGAGAGCTGTAGGATGGGCGCTCCGGCCGCCCCGTTGGAGCGATCGATCGCCTGAGCCCGTATGGCGGCCGGCAGGGCGAGTGCGAGAGCGACGACGGCGTGACGCGATCTCATGTCGGCCCCCCCCCTCAACGTGACGGACTCAGGATCATGAGACGTTGACGCAGCATCTGTGAACCGGTCTGTACCACGAGGATGTACATCCCGTTGGGTAGCCCCGGGGACTCACCCCGCACGTCCCACGTGAACCCGTTGGCCGGCAGGCCGGTGAAATCGCGCACGCGCAGCCCAGCGAAGTTGTAGAGCGCCATGGAGCGCGGCGTCGAGTCGTAGCTGAAGATCACCCGACCGCTCCGCACCGGGTTCTCTGAGACCAGAAACAGTTCGCCGCCCTGCAGCAGGTCCGCGCGGCCGAGCCGGCTCGCCACGGGCACCGGGATATAGGCGACCGCGGGGCGAGCCGAGGGCGTTCCGGTGCCGAGCACCGCATTCACCCGGAGCCCCAGGGTATCGGCCTGGCGCAGGTGGTCGTTCAGCCGCACGGCGAGCAGGTAGGTGATCTGGCCGCCCGGCGCCAGGTTCGTCCCGAGACCGACGAAGCGCGCAGTGGTGCCGTTCGCGAACGGTGTGGGGAGGGAGACGAGGGGTGCCCCGGACGGAATCGTGCCCGCTCCGGTCGGGTCGGCGTAGAGGTCGAGTTGCGTCACGATGTCCCCGAGTGCGTGATTGCTCGTGCCCGCGACCGTGATCGAGTCCAGCCGGTCGCCCTCGGCCGTCGAGGCCGCCACCGCGAATTGCAGCGCCGCGTTGGCACCGATCCGGAGCCGGAGGCCCGTAGGCGAGTTCGCTCCCGGCGCCGCCGTCAGCGCGGGTGGCGCCTGCGCGAGCGCCGCCTGCACGTCCAGCTTCCCGTACCCCCACGAGGGGTTGGGCCTACCGCCGGGAAACCCGGTCGCATATGAGGTGCCCGTGAAGGGGTCCTGGCGGGCAGTCGTCGTGAGGATCGTTCGCGCCTGCTCCGGCGTGAGGTCCGGCCGTCGCTCCAGCAGGAGCGCAACCGCCCCCGTCACCATCGGCGTCGACATCGAGGTCCCGCTGAACAGGACGTGCACGCCGTCGGTGGCGATGAGCGCGCTTGGTGCCGCCGGGCTGCTCGCGCTCGAGTACACCGAGAAGACGCCCTTGCCGGGCGCCGAGAGCTCGGGCTTCTGTCGGGACGGGAGCACGTTGCGCACCGGGCGCGTCGGCCCGGACGACGAAAATGTGGCGAGGTCGCCCACCTGCTCTCGCACCGTGAACTGGAAGTTCCCCGCCTGCGAGGCCCAGTTGACCCGGTTGACGTGGGCGGCGACGGTGATGGCGCGCGCCGCGTTTCCCGGAGAGTTCACGACGTACGCGTTATCGCCGCCGCCGCTGATCTGGGCACCACCCAGAGTGCTGCTCGTTGCCCATTCCCAGATGTCGAACCGGCCTGTGCCACCGAGGTGGTCGAGCCGGAGCGTGATGACCCAAGTGCCGCTCGCCGGCGCCTGGGCGGCGTTGCCGTCGTACATCTCGATCTCGCCCTGCCGGTCGCCGTTCTGTGCGGCGGGGCCGCCCGCCGCGTTGTCGATAAAGATGCGCCCCTGGGACGCGTCGCTTGAGTCGACCAGGTCGCCGGTGCGCCGAGCGAAGGTCGTGAGGTCCGGGCGTCGCACCGTGACGGTCACGGAATCGCGTCCGTCGTACCACAGGTTGAACAGCATGTAGTCGTTGAACGCGCCGGCGTCGGGAGAATAGGCGGGCACGGAGACGGCGAGCTGGGCGGTGTCGCCGACGACCGCCAGGGTGCGCGTCGCGTGCACGAGGAAGGGCGGTGAGTTGCCCGTCGTCGCCGTCGGATTGCTGCCGTCGTTGCCGGCCGCGATCACGACGATGTGACCCGGGCCCGAGAGCGAATCGATCGCTTGCTCGTCGGCGTCGGTTCCATCGTGCGGGCTGAGCAAGCGGCCGAGGCTCAAGTTCACCACGGCCGGGCGTCCCAGGAGCTCGGCGCGCTTGAAGATGTACTCGACGCCCGTCACGGCATCGAGCGAGGAGAAGCCGGCGTTCCCGCCCTTCACCGCGATGATGTCGGCGTTGGGAGCGACCCCCGCATATTGGTTCGAGCTCCCGCCCGCGGAGCCGTCGCCCGCGGCGATGCCGGCCACGTGCGAGCCGTGCGCTCCGATGTCGCGCTCGCTGCAGCTGCCGGCGTTGATTACCGCGGCGCTGCACTCGTTGCCGGTCGTGAACGCCTGGCCGCCGACGCTTCCCGGAGGGGTCCCGGCCGTGGTGAGATCCCAGATGTACAGGAGCCGTGTGGTCCCGTCGGGGTGCTTGAAGTCGGAATGCGACCAATCGATCCCGGTGTCGAACGTGCCGATGATCACGCCGTTGCCGGTCGCGCCGGTGAACTCCCCGTTGCTCACCGTCCGCACCAGGCTGGCGCGGATGTCTTGCATCGCCAGGTCGTTGTTCGGTTTGAGCCGGCGGGCGGCCTGGATATACTGCACGCGGGAGTCGCCCAGCAGCGCGCGCACCGCCGACAGCGGAACCCGGGCACCGAACAGCGACCCGGCATGGACCAGCACGCGGCCGCCCAAAGCCTCGATCGCGGCTGGCGACCGCTGGTCGAGCGACACGAACACGTCGACGAAGGTCTCGGCGCCGCCGGGGTCGCGCCGCAGCACGACGGCCTCGGGCAGTGGCCGCTGCAGCACCGCGCCCAGCGCTTCGATGCGCGACGTTCTGTCGATGCGCGCCACCACGGCGGCGTCGAGCAGCGGTCGCAGCAATGGATCGAGCTTCTGGGCCGGGGCCTGAGCGCGGACAGGGGGAGCGGCCGCCGCCGCGAGCGCGGCGACGACGAGCGCAGGAGAGACCGGGCGGAATCGTCGCACAGGCTCGGGCCGAGACAGGAGCCCCTAAGATGCCGGGCCGCCGCCGCTGTTGGCAAGTACGCGTCGCGGTGACCGCGACACCACGCGTTGCCGACCGCCTTATTGCGTGCTCGCCAGCGCTTTCTTCAGCCGTTCTCGCAGCGTCCGGAGCGCCTCGGCGAGCCACCCCTCCTCTCGTAGGCCCTCCGCCCTGGTCGAGGCGACCCACGCGGCCATGATGCCAGATCGCTCGACATACCCGACCACGCGGGTGGGCTCGTCGCGCTGCACGACCGGGAGGGCGTCAACCTCATACTCCAGCATCTTCGTCATGGCGTGCTCGAGCAGCTCGTCGGCGTAGGCCGTGACCGTCGGTGGCCCGGTGAGTTCCCGCATCGGTGGCTCCATCACTTCGGCGACACGCAGCACGTGCAGCGGGTTCACGATGTACTCGCGCATCACGTGCTGCCCTCGGCGCGCGAGCTTTTCGGTGAGAATGGAGCGCTTCATGAAGAGCACCGTCACACCCGCCGCGGCCGCGCAGCCGATGAGCAGGCCGGGCACCGCCGCCAGGTCCCCGGTGAGCTCGAGCATGAGCACGATCGCCGTCAGCGGCATCTGCATGGTGCCGCCCACCAGCGCCGCCATTCCGATCATGGCCCAGAGCCCGGGGTCGGGGCTGTGGAGCCAATGGGCGCCGAGCGCGCCGAGCGCGCCGCCCATGATGAGCAGCGGGGCGAGGACGCCCCCCGCCGTGCCCGAGCCGAGCGCGATCCCCCAGATCAGCGCCTTCACCAGCAGCAGCCGGAGCAGCAACGCGCCGACCAGCCGGGCATCGAGCAGGTCGTGGATGACGTCGTAGCCCACGCCCAGGGCGCGCGGCGCGACCAGACCGCCCAGGCCCACGAAGACGCCGCCGATGGCGGGCCACCACATCCAGTGCAGGGGGAGCCGTGCGAACGCATCCTCGACGCCGTACACCAGGGCAGTCACGAGGACCGCGGCGGCCCCGCCCGCGAGGCCGACCACGACGCAGCCCAGCAGGCTCGAGACCGAGAGCGTCGAGTGCGGCGTCACCGGAAACAGCGGCCCGGCGCCGAACAACGGGATGCGGAGCAGCGCCGCGACGCCCGCCGCGCACGCCACCGGGATGAAGCTGCTGGGCTTCCACTCGAACAGCAGCAGCTCGACCGCGAGCAGGACCGCCGCGATGGGCGTCGCGAAGATCGCCGCCATGCCGCCCGCCGCACCGGCGACCAGCAGCGTCTTCCGCTCGGCGGTCGACAGATGAAAGGCCTGAGCGAAGAGTGACCCGAAGGCTCCCCCGGTGGCGATGATGGGGCCTTCCGCGCCGAATGGCCCGCCCGTACCGATCGCGATCGCGGTCGACAACGGCTTCAGCACCGCGACCTTCGGCTCGATGCGGCTGCGACCGATGAGGATCGCTTCCATCGCCTCCGGGATGCCGTGGCCGCGGATCTTCTCCGAGCCGTACCGCGCCAGCAGTCCCACGACCAGCCCGCCCAGCACGGGGACGCCGACCGCCCACGGCCCGAGCGCGTTCGCCCCAGGCGACGCGAAGCTGGTGTCGATCCGGTGAAAGTAGGCGAGGTTCGTGAACAGCCCGATCAGGCGGACCAGCGCGAGCGCGACGAATGCGCTTATCGCGCCGACCACCGCGGCCATGATGGCTAGCGCGATGATGCGTCGGTCCGCGGTGAAGTCGCCGAGCGTGCCGTCCGGTGCGTGGCTGCGCGTCATCAGGGGAACGCGAGCAATGTAATCGGCCGGGCGGTTGTTGAGCAGCGACGGACTCGCCGTCTCATTCTGGCCCACCCCGCGCCATTTCGGTGCACCGTCCCAGGTCGAAACTACCGATTCCGTCGGGACCAGCGGCGGTCGTGGCACAGGCTCCGCCGCGTTACCGCATCAGTCGGTTCGGGCTCTTCACAACTAAAGACACAATCACGCCCATCGAGGAGGCGCCCATGGCCCAGATCGTACGAACCCCCTCCCGCGTGGCGCACGGCGCATCAGCGGCCCTGCTGCTCACGCTCCTGCTGGCCGGATGCGACCAGCGCTCCACCGACCCCGGACTTGGCACTCCCGCGCAGTTCTCCCGCGCCATCAGCCTCCCCGACCTCCACACGCAGCTCACCTCCGGTCCGGCCCGCGTGGACGTGCGGGTCATGCCCGGCGGGCTCATCGCTCGGCGGATAGAGATCAAGGGAGCCGATGAGATGAAGCGGCCCGAAGAGATCCGCAGTCGCGTGACGGCGATCAGCGCGTCGGGCGACCACGGCACAGTGACGCTCGCGCTCGGCGGCCTGCAGGTCGGCTTCACCGCGTCCACCACGTTCCGCCCCGACGACGGCAAGGGCGAGGACGGCGGGAGCATGGCGCTCGCCGATTTCGTGGCGCGCGTCCAAGCGGAGCTCGCGGCGGGGAGCCACCCGGCCGTGAAAGCACAGCGCAGCCCACCGACCCAGCCGCAGGCCCCGGGCGACGCCGCCTTCACGGCGACCCAGCTAAAGTTGGATCACGAGGCCGATCACCCGGTCAGGCCGCCGCGCGGCGAGTGAAATGGCGACCGCGCCACCCAGCGAATGCCCGACGACGATGACCGGACCGGTTCCCAGAACCTCGAGAACCTTGGCGACGGCCTCCGCGTACTGCTCGACGCCCGGCTCGACGATGAAGCTCATTCCACCCGCCCCAGGAGAACGCACCCGTTGTGGCCGCCGAGGCCCATCGCGTTCGACAGTGCAACGTCGATCCTGGCCTCGCGCGCCTCGTTCGGCACGTAGTCGAGGTCGCACTCCGGATCGGGATGGTCGTAGTTGATCGTCGGCGGGATCACGCCCTCGTGGATCGCGAGCACGCACATCATCGCCTCGATCGCGCCTGCCGCGCCGAAGGTGTGGCCCATCATCGACTTGGTGGACGAGACCGCGAGCTCATACGCGTGCCCGCCGAAGACGTCCTTGATCGCCTTTGTCTCCGCGAGGTCGCCCAGCGGCGTCGAGGTGCCGTGTGCGTTGACGTAGCCGACCCGCTCGGGGTCGACCTTCGCGCGCCGGAGGGCGGCGCGCATCATCTCCGCGACGCCAATCGCCTCCGGCTCGGGCTGCGCCATGTGGTGCGCATCGTTCGAGGCGCCGTACCCGAGCACTTCGGCGTAGATCCTCGCGCCCCGAGCGCGCGCGGCTTCCAGCTCTTCGAGGAGGAGGACGCACGCTCCTTCGCCCATCACGAAGCCGGCGCGTGTCGCGTCGAATGGACGGGACGCCCGCGGTGGATGCTCGTCTTCGACCGCGAGGCCCCTCATCGCAGAGAAACCGGCCAGGATCAGCGGGTGGATGACGGCCTCGGTGCCGCCGGCGAGCATCACGTCCGCGTCGCCACGCTTGATGATCTCCGCGCCTTCGCCGATCGCATGGGAGCCCGTCGCGCACGCCGAGACCGGCGCGTAGTTCGGGCCCTTCATCCCGAGCGTGCTGGTCGACGCGGACGGTGAAGCTGCTCGCATCGAAGGCGCGGATCCAGTCGATCCCGCTCTCCCCGGCCACGGCCGCGCGCCAGGTCGAGCGCGCGTCGTTGCCGAGCGGCGTGACCGCACCGAGACCCGTGACGGCGACTCTCCTCACCCCGCGAGCTTAGACGCGACCTTCCGGGCTCCAGGTTACGAACCGGCAGATTCCGGGGAAGAACATGCCGAACTCCCCCAAGGGCCAAGTCCTCGCCCTTCAGATTCATGGAGGTGCGAAAAATGAGCCTAGCTCTCGCCGACGAGAAGCCGCGTCTCGTCTTCTTCCACTCGGCCGCGTCGGGACATTGCCGGCGCGTCGAGGGATTCCTCGCGCAGGTGTTGCAACGGCGTCGCAACCACGGCACCTTCAAGGTGCTGCGCGTCGCCGAGGAGGAGCGGCCCGACCTGCTGGAGCGGTTCGCGATCGGGAGCCTGCCGACGCTGGTCGTCGTTGAAGGCAAGACGGTCCGAGGACGCCTCGAACGCCCGCGCGGCTGCCGGGACATCGAGGGCTTCCTCGCCCCCTGGCTGAACTAGACATGTCAGGGGGACAGGCCCCTGAGGGACAGTCCCTGGAGAGGGACTGTCCCTCGACATGTTCCTTTCAGACGGTGACGCCTTCCTCGCGGAGCGACAGCTCCGCAAATTTGTCCCACTGACTCGCAATCAGATCGGCCATCGCCTTTTCCTCGGCGATGATCTCGTCCGCGATGCC
>Ga0209689_1003927_pt1 | contig 10856 bp, 5 predicted proteins | sample GraSoiAngelo_149_FD_187119 | JGI IMG/M metagenome (GOLD analysis project Ga0209689, IMG submission 187119) | Grasslands soil microbial communities from the Angelo Coastal Reserve, California, USA - 14_1009_09_30cm (SPAdes) (version 2) | ecosystem: Environmental > Terrestrial > Soil > Grasslands ...
CCATTGGGGAAAAGCAAAGTGGAATTAGAGCACGCAGCAGACTCCCAATGCAGCGGAAGACTCCTAATCGGGCTGCGGTGCTAGAAGCAGGAAAAGCGGTGGAGGACGAAAGGCGCAAGATGGAAAAAGTTGCGGCGGCGCAAAAAACCTAATCGCTGGTGGAGAAGACGAAGGGGCGTGGTGTGCGAGGGAAGCTTCTTGCCCACCATCCCCATATATATTTTCCAATAAACAAAGGAGTGGACGCTACTGCCCCTGAGGTGGGACGCGACGCTCCCCATACCGCGGTGATCTGACGGCATGTGGATTGCTGAGGTACATCGGACGGCGCACCCCGAGTCCCAGTCCGGTAGCTACGCAAACGTGGCATCGGGCGTCGTTTCGATGTTAAGTCCGGCTCGAAGATCGAGGATAGGCCCCATGTGGGTCACCAGAACAACTGGCAGGTTGTCTAATCGGACATCATTATCGCTCGATGACCTTCAGCCCGGCAACAGGCGTGCTCTGCGAGAGTCAAGTTGGCTCCCGAACTTGTTTGGGGCCAAACGCCGAAACCACTCAAGTACGGTTCCTAAGACCGGCTTGCGACTGGTTTGCTCCATGAGAGCGAAAACTGGCCTATACGGCCATATCCAAAGACCGGCTCGGACAAACGAAGATATACCCCACGAGGGTTACCGGCAAAACCGGTTGGACGTCTATCAGACGCCAGTATCATTCGGCCAGCTTCAGCCCGGCATAGTGTAATTTCTTTTTTCAGGTAACCATCCGACAATCGACTCGTTCAAAGATTGGATAAAAATCTCCCATACTACGGTGTGCTCCGAACGATCCGACCGTTCGCTCGGGGGCTCGACGCTCGGGTCACCCTCCCGGCGTGCTCTATGAGAGCCATAAGCAAGCCGAGCGAACGCTCGGGGGCTCGACGTTCGGGTTTCCCTTCCGGCGTGTTCCATGAGGGCCGTGAGCGGGCCGACCGTTCGCTCGGGGGTTCGACACCGGGGAACAACAGCGGGCTATCAGCCGATCTACGGAAATATCTCCTCCAACCCGGTGAACTTCAAAGCTAGGAGCGAATCTACGACCTTACGCCAGGAAAAACGGGTTACAGATTCCTTAACTCTACATTCAATTGATAAATCAATTAAGCATAGAGTCGGGGGCTACACCTAATAGGTGCACCTGTCCGGTGCACACTATTTTCTTTTTTGCAGGATCACGCTTCTTGACTCTATATTCAATTGGTAATCCAATTAAGCATAGAGTCGGGGGCTACACCTATTAGGTGCGCTTGTTCAGCGCACACTAATCTTTAATTATTTTTTCTCCATTATGCCTTTCTTCTCTCTGATAGGACGAAATCAAGCGGCACAAATCCCCGATGGTAAACCTCTGCTCTCGGTGACGTCCGACGCTACACCTACGCGCATACGCAGACAGCGCCATCGGCCAAATTGCTAACGCTATGGGGCTAGGACTAGCCCGACAGAGCGCCTAAACCAGGAGGGACCAACCACTTGAAAATAGTCGGAAACGAGAGAGAAGGCTCTGACCCCTAACTTGTCTTTCTAAGTATTTACCCAGGTAACTTGCCGAGAAGAATAAGAGGACAGAACCCTTGCCAGGCGTTCGGCTCTTGATCAGAGAGGATGAAACCCCCACCACGCACAAAGACTTTCCCTGACGAAGGAAGCAAACATGCGTGCCGATCGTTACATCTACGGTCAAAACGCTCGGCGGCCCCGGCCGATCGACCGGCCACCGAAGCCCTTGCCCGATCAAGGCGAAGAAGAAGAAACAAACGTCCCTAATCAGAGAGGTTGCCTACCAGCACCTCTACCTGGTAACAGGGCGTGCCGACCATCGGTCCCGAACCTGTACATGGCGGCCAAGACCAAGTTAAAGCTATTCGAAAGAGCAAGCCTACGGCTCTTCACCAAGCAAACAACCGGAACACCTCCCAGTTTCCCTGCAAAAGTCAAGACGCTCGGCTACTACCCGACCAAGACCTTCAAAGAAGATATGCTGCAGTTCAACTGAGAGGCGTTCGGGGGCTACTGTGGGGGATGTTACCCCAGGATACCCATGAGGAGGCCCAAAGTGCACTCGCCCGGACAGGGTGGGTCGGGCCGACGGAATACCGGCGGACTCCATCAGGACTGTTCGTCGCGCAAGACTACAGGAAGCTTCCAGCGGTGTAGGGATAGGACCCGATCTTCCTTGTACAGCTAGAGATATAGTTGTAACCGATTAGGACTCCTACCCGTAACCGATTAGGAAACCTCTCTTGTAACCCTGCTCCCCGCGTATATAAGGGTAGCAGGGGCACCCCCAGAGGACAACGCATACAACAACTCACGACCCGATCGTACCTTCATCGCCTCTAGCCATCCTAGAGCGCCCCGAGCACAGGAATAACACAGCCACAAACAGGACGTAGGGTATTACCTCCTCCCGAGGGCCCGAACCTGTCTAAACCCTGCGTCTCGTTTCAAGCGTCTTGTGCTACCATCAGACTTACACCCCGACGACCTACCATATAAATCTTATTGCCGGTAACAAACACCGACAGTTGGCGCGCCAGGTAGGGGTTGTTGTCGAGATCATCTCCACAGGTCTGATGGCCCCGATCAACTTCCGCGCAATCACTTTCGTCCCCGGCACGGAATTCACCTTCGGGAGTCTCAGCTTCATCGCCGGCGCTGACGGAAGACTCCACGCCTCCAACCCGGAGGCAACTTCGGTCGGCCAGATCGATTTCGATCGGGCCGAACGTATCTTCACCCGATCTGTTTCCGAGCCGAATTCCGATCGACTCAGGAACAGGTTCACACCGCCCAGGTACCCGTTCGGCTTTCGTAATTCGGCTAACACGTTTCGGCACATGCTCGGCCAGGTTATGGAGGATGAAACCGAACACGAAGAGGACATGGGCAAAAACGGTCGGACGGTCGGCGTCAGCCGCCCGATCTATGACGAGTGCCGAGCAATCAACGTCATCCTCGAGCCACTCGAACTACCCGATCGTGACAACGAGTCTCTCCATCGTGTCCTCAATTCGCCGACCGACTCCGAGAGCAGCTGCGGCAGTTGGAGCCCCGTCCGGAGACTCTACGCGATCACGGGGGCGCTCCCCGATGCGGGGCACGAGGCGCCGCAAGGCGGAGCGGGTCAGCTCCCGGCAGCGGAGGACGGCCCGCCTCGCGAAAACGAAGAAGATTGCCGGGCCCTAGTCACGAAGGGTCGGCAGGTTCATGAAGAAATATTACAGACCAAGATGGGCGATCAAAACGTCTTCATCACTCCGCAGCAAAACATCATCGCCGCCAAGGTGCTTTTCGATAGCCTTGAGCCCATGATGGCCGATGATCACGCCGCCACGCCTATCCTCACCAAGATCAAGGCAATGGTCACAGCAGCAGCAATCCAACACCACGAAGAAGGCAACCAGGCCCCTTCGGACGGTCGGCCCGCCTCAAGCAGGCAGCCGAACGGCCGGGAGAGGGCACGGGGAAGCCAGCATAACGTGGCCGATGCTCGCAGCTCCATAAATAATCACCGCGACGCCCGCAACGTCATTGACGGGCGGCGCCGCGAGAGGGAAGAGGAGGAGAACCGCCGGCGCGACGACGATCGGGAGCGTTTCGGCATCTACAACGATCGGCCGCCCCGTGACAACAGACGCGGCAGATGGTCTCCACCCCGACTCTCACCCCCACGCCAGGGCGAGGGCGATCGGATCGGCATCGACGGCATCCGGGCCTTCACGCCCCAGCTTCGCCGAGCCGAATGGCCGGCCGGGTTCAGCCCGAAAGGCATCAAAACCTACGACGGGGACAGGAACCCCGAGGCATGGCTCCGGATCTATACGACGGCGATTAAAGCGGCAGGGGGTAACCAAAACACCATGGCGAATTACTTCCCCGTCGTTCTATCCCCGACCGTGCAGGATTGGCTCACGGGACTTCCAGCGAATTCAATCAATTCCTGGGGAGATCTCTGTTCCAAATTCATCGACAACTACCAGGGGACGTTTACGAAACCAGGGGTTGAATGGGATCTTTACCAGATCGCACAAAAGAAGAACGAAACCCTCCGGGACTACATCCGGCGGTTCATGAAGAAGAAGAACACCATCCCGGGTGCCAGCGACCCCGTCGTCATGGCCTCTTTCAGGACGGGGATTAGGGACCCCGACCTACTCAAGAAGCTGGCGCGGCGAGCCCAGGCCCCGGAATCAGTAAAAGAACTCTTCGACATGGCCGACCGATATGCCAGCCAGGAGGAGGCGATGGCCGCCGAAAACAACGATCGGCCACGCCAAAATCAAAGGAAGGACAATGCAGAGTCCTCCAAATCGAAGGGACAGAAGCGCAAGGGCGACGACATGGTGGCGGCAGCAGAACGTACCCGACCATCTCGGCCTCCTCGCACGGATGATTTCGCCAAGCTAATGGAATCCGGTTGCCCTTTTCACCCTAAAGGGAAACACTCGGCAAAGGATTGCTACACCTTGAGAGATTACGTGGAGAAGCATTCAAAACGCCCAGCGCGCAACCAAGACGAGCCCGACAGGAGCCCCGGCCACCAGCCGGATGGTCCGGTGTTCCCTGTACCCGAACATCAGCTCAACATGATATACGGAGGGACGGAGGCGTACGAGTCCAAGCGGAAGCAGAAGCTAGTCGCTCGGGAGATCAACGCTATTACCCCGGCCGTTCCGAAATATCTCAAATGGTCGGAAGTCCCAATAACTTTCGATCGGGCCGACCACCCGGACCGAGTCCCACATCCGGGGCGCTACCCCCTTGTGTTGGACCCGATCGTCCGAACGGTCAAACTCAACAGGGCTCTCATAGATGGCGGCAGCGGACTCAACATCCTCTTCGCCAAGACCCTCGATGAAATGAAGATTCCACGCTCCGAGCTGAAACAAAGCCGCGCGCCGTTCCACGGAGTCATCCCCGGGACCTCAGCGACACCGCTCGGGACGATTAAGTTACCCGTCACGTTCGGTTCACGGGAGAACTTCCGGACCGAAGACATCACTTTCGAGGTCGCTGATTTCGAGGCGGCGTACCACGCCATCCTCGGGAGACCAGCCCTCGCCAAGTTCATGGCAGTCCCTCATTACACTTACATGCTGATGAAACTGCCCGGACCTAACGGTGTCATCTCTCTCCGGGGAGACGTTCGCCGATCATACGATTGTGACCAGGAAAGCTGCAGCATAGCGGAGAACATTCGGGCAAAGGCTGACCAGGACTCCATCCGGCTCACCGCAGCCACCCTTCAAGACGAAGGAGAAGTTCCCGCAAAAAAGGCAGCCAAGACTGGAATCAGCGCCGAACAAGAGGTCAAGAAAATCACGCTCGACACGTCCGACCCTGCCAAGACGGCATTGATCGGGACAGGCCTCGGCGACAAATAGGAAAGCGCGCTCATCACCTTCCTCCGGGCAAACCAGGACATCTTCGCTTGGAAACCTTCGGACATGCCTGGAGTCCCGCGGGAGGTGATCGAGCACTGCCTAAACGTCAAAGAGGGAGCAAAGCCGGTCAAGCAACGCCTTCGGCGATTCGCTCAAGACCGCAAAGAAGCCATCCGAGACGAGCTCACGAAGCTCACTGCCGCAAACTTCATCAGGGAGGTTTACCACCCCGACTGGCTGGCCAACCCTGTCCTGGTGAAAAAGAAGAACGGGAAGTGGCGCATGTGCGTTGACTACACAGATCTCAACAAAGCGTGTCCCAAAGATCCGTTCGGATTACCCCGCATAGATCAAGTTGTAGATTCTACAGCTGGATCCGAGCTATTATGCTTCCTTGATGCCTATTCAGGATACCACCAGGTCAGCCTGGCCGAGTCTGATTGCATCAAGACCTCGTTCATCACGCCGTTCGGAGCATACTGTTACATCACAATGCCGTTCGGGCTGAAGAACGCAGGCGCAACTTATCAGCGGGCCATGCAAAGGTGCCTACATGATCAGCTCGGGCGCAACGTGGAAGCATACGTTGACGACGTCGTCATCAAGTCTCGGGTCAGGGAGGATCTCATACCCGATCTATCCGAGACATTCACCAACTTAAGACGCTTCAGGTGGAAACTGAACCCTGAAAAGTGTGTCTTTGGAGTGCCATCGGGAAAATTGCTCGGCTTCATCGTGTCGCATCGCGGCATTGAAGTCAACCCGGAAAAGCTCAAGGACATCCTCAGGATGAACTCACCATCTAAACTGAGGGACGTACAGAAGTTAACGGGCTGCATGGCAGCACTCAGCCGTTTCGTTTCCCGCCTTGGGGAACGGGCAATGCCCTTCTACAAGCTCCTAAAAAAGCAGGACAAGTTCCAGTGGACACCGGAAGCGCAACAAGCCTTTGACAAACTCAAGGAATTTCTGACCAGCCCGCCTGTGTTGGTTCCACCCATGCCCGAAGAGCCGTTGTTGCTATACATCGCAGCAACCTCACACGTGGTCAGTACGGCTATAGTCGTTGAGCGCCAGGAGACCGGCCACATCCAGAGCCTTCAACACCCAGTATACTTCATCAGCGAAGTCCTCAGCGAGTCAAAAATAAGGTACCCTCAAGTCCAAAAAATTCTATACGCTGTGCTAATCACATCCCGGAAGCTGGTGCACTACTTCCAGGCGCATCCCATAACGGTGGTCACAAGCTCCCCGCTCGGTGAAATCCTTCACAATCGCGACGCCACCGGACGGATCGCAAAGTGGGCAGTGGAGCTCGGATCCTTCGAGCTTAATTTCCAACCGCGGACGGCCATCAAGTCTCAAGCGCTCGCCGACTTCATCGCCGAGTGGACAGAAATCCAGACGCCAGCCATCACGGAGAAACTCGAGTACTGGACCATGTACTTCGACGGTTCTCTCATGATTGAAGGCGCGGGGGCAGGCATCGTGCTCATCTCCCCCACCGGCGAGCGACTCAAATATGTTCTCCAGATTCACTTCCCGGCATCCAACAATGCGGCTGAATATGAGGCTCTCCTCCACGGGCTCCGTATCGCCATATCGCTCGGTATCCGACGTCTGGCGGTTCGCGGGGACTCCGAGCTGGTCGTAAATCAAGTCCAGAAAGAATACTCGTGCACAAGCGCAAAAATATCGGCTTACTGCCAGGAGGTTCGAAAGCTGGAGGGTGCGTTTGACGGACTGGAGTTGACACATGTACTCCGGAACGACAACAATGAAGCTGACGAGCTGGCGAAGATGGGTTCCAGGCGAGCCCCGGTCCCGACCGGTCTCTTCGTTCAACAGCTCTATAAGCCGACCATCAGCGAGGAAACCACCGAGCCCGCCGACAAACTCCCAACCGAAACGGAGGTCCTCACCATCGACCCCGATTGGACAACTCCGTACCTCAGCTACCTGCTCCACGACGAACTCCCAGAAGATCGGGCCGAGGCCGAACGAATCGCTCGGCGCAGTCGTAGATATGCGGTAATCGGAGGAAAAGAACTCTATCGCAAAGGAACGTCCGGCATTCTCATGAGATGCATCTCCAAGGAGGACGGACGGAGATTGCTCAAAGAGATTCATTCGGGGATTTGCGGAAACCACGCTGCATCAAGAACATTAGTCGGCAAGGCTTACAGACAGGGATTCTTTTGGCCAACCGCTGTCACAGACGCTGACGAACTCGTCCGCAAATGTGAAGGATGCCAGTACTTCGCTCGGCAGATACACATGCCAGCGCAAGAACTGCAAACCATCCCAATCACCTGGCCCTTTGCGGTCTGGGGTCTCGACATGGTCGGCCCCCTGCAGAAAGCGCCCGGTGGTTACACACACCTCTTCGTCGCCATCGACAAATTCACCAAGTGGATCGAAGCCAAACCCGTCGCCACGATCACAGCCGCCAAGGCCAAGGAATTTTTCCAAGATATTGTGGTGAGATTCGGCGTCCCAAACAGGATCATCACGGACAACGGCACACAGTTCACAGGATCCGAATTCCAAGATTGGTGCGAAGAGATAGGCATTAAGATCTGCTACGCTTCTGTGGCACACCCACAGAGTAACGGACAGGTCGAGCGTGCCAATGGCATGGTGCTTCAGGGCGTCAAGTCAAGGGTCTTCGATCGGCTCAAACCTTACGCAGGCAAGTGGGCGAGAGAACTGCCATCCGTGCTCTGGGCGTTAAGGACCAGTCCTAGCCGAGCCACTGGCGAATCCCCTTTCTTCCTGACCTACGGCTCTGAAGCGGTCCTCCCGACCGAGTTGGAGTTTGGATCCCCGAGGGTTCGCAATTTCAACGAAACCTCATCTGAAGACAGTCGACTGGCGGACTTGGACCAGCTCGAAGAAGCCCGGGACGTCGCCGCAATACGGTCGGCAAGATACCTCCAGGGCCTACGTCGCTATCACGACCACAATGTTCGCGGCCGCGCTTTCTCCATCGGAGATTTGGTCCTTCGCAAGGTCCAAAAGCGTACACACAAACTCTCTGCGATATGGGAGGGCCCTTACATCGTCGCTGAAATGACACGCCCGGGGGCTTACAAGCTCCAAAACAGCGACGGGACACCGATCTACCCCGACAACTCGTGGAATATAGATCAGCTACGTCGTTTCTACACTTGAGTACATCCTTTTGTATATCATATCCATCAATAAAGATCCTTCTTTCCTTCATAATCATTAGTTTTCTGACTCTTTGCCAACTTGGTAATCCCAATTAACCAAAGAGTCGGGGGCTGCAATGTTTACGCACATAGCTATTCGCTCTCTCTAAGACCGGCAAAAGTAGCCAAGCGGTACACGCCCCGAGCCGAGAAGCCCGGCCTATGGACGCCTAGCCACACCCACGCGCACACGCAGCATACGCCATCGGCTAAACTGCTAACGCTCGGGGGCTTGGGCCAACTACGGCACGGTGCATATCGGCGGAGGGCCAAACGCTCGGCGAAACAAAAAGTCGATAGAGGAGCGGACCTCTTACTGCTTTTCTCTCCAACGTCTCACAAAGTACTAAGGTAACACACGCTTAAGGAGGTCAGCCCCCGAGCTAATTACCTTAGGAAACAGAAGGCATAGAAGAGAACACGGTCTTCATAAATAGGCATACAAAAGCATGAAGTTTATACAATTGCTGTTTTCACTTGTCTGCCAAAGCTATTACAGATCATCTATATTCATAAAGCCTGCAAGGACGTCGGCCGTTGGCTCCGCCTCCGAGAGAAGCTCCTCAAACTTGGCCTCAGAAGTCCCGGCAGCACACCCAGTCTCGAAGCGCTTCAGATCCACAAAAGGATAATGCGACTTCATCATCGCAAGAGCCTGCAGGGTAGCTGACGCAGCGACGCCCTTCAACCTCAACGATACTTCGCCAGGTACCAGCTTTAGGCGCTCCTGCCAATCGCTTGGCGCTCCGGCCTCCACACCCTTCGGAAAAACCCTCTGCAGGATGAGGTTGGCTGTGGCACGAACCTTGTCACCCTCGGCCTGCAGGAGCCGGGCCTGCTCCAGGGCATGATCCTTCTGCCTCTGGGCCTCTGCGCGGATTACTACACAAACAAGCAATCAACATACAAGAAAGATCCATCACAGGAGTTTCAAGGCAAGAGAAGTACCGTCCAGCCTGACTTCAAGAAGTTCTGTCCGCCGGGCTGCCTCGGCTTCACGCTCCAGCGCTTCATCCAAGGCCTTCTGAAGCGCCTCCGATCCTTCCCGGGCTTGAGACAGCGCTGCCCGTTCGGACTCCAGCTCGCAGTGTTTTGACCTGACCTGCTCCTCCAGCGCGATGGTCGATTCATATATGACCTTTCGATCGGCCCGAACCTCCTCCAACCTCGCCTCGGCGTTAGCTAAAGCTAGTTGGGATTCGGCCGCCGACCGTCTGGCCTCCTCCAGCGACAACTGACACTTGGCAAACTTCACTTTCTGCGCATCGAGCATGTCCATAGTCTTGTCCAGGTCCTCCCGGGAGGTTGTCAGTTTTTCTTCAGTGCTCCTGAGGGCGATCTTGAGGTCATACGAGGCTCTTCGCTCCTCCCGAAGTTTCTGGTGGGCCTCGATCACTGAGTCCTTCATCCCCACCAGCTCGGTTTGAAGCTTCTCCAGTTCGACCGAAGGTTGGGACATGGATAGCTCACGAGCTGGTTAAACAGAAGATCAATAAAATTCCACACCAAGGAATAATACGACAGAAAAAGATAGACTGAGGGCTAACCTCGACCCGTCTCCCTCAACTCCATGTTCTGCTCCCGGAGCAGCCGGTTCTCTTCACGAAGCGACCGGAGTTCGGCCTGCGTTTCAGCCCGGGCTTCGACCAACTTCTGCTCCGCCAAAGGGAAAGGTCAGAGTATGCACGCCCAGAGGTTCAAGGTAAAGAGATAATCAGGACTTACGGAGACAAGCTCCTTAAACGCCGCCATCTCGTCATCATCCTCGGGCTCGTCGTCGAACTCGCCCTCGTCGGCTGAGGGCCCAACCAAGGCGTTCGCCCCGGACGCCTCGCAGGGGGGAGTCCGGGCCACAACCAGAACTCCGGCCGGCCTCGGAGACGACAGCCCAGATGCCCCCCCAATCATCCCTTCGGGCGCTCCCTCGGCCGACGATGGTTTGCCAGACGTTCCCTCTGGGGGCGGTCCGGGGACCAGCGGCGGATTGGAACCGATTCGACGGATTTTGAAAAGACCAACTCAGGTTGACGTTTCGCGAGCGCCTCACCGCGCCGGCAGCTCGACGCAAGCCATCTCCCGTTCGTTGTCGCGCATGAACAGCTGCGTGCCCGCCAACGCCGGCGTGTTCCAGGTCTTGTCGCCCTCAAGCGCCTGCATCGTGGCCAGCGGGCGGTGGCCGCCGGGGGTCGCTTCGACCAGGACCAGCTTGC
>Ga0209689_1003928_pt1 | contig 10856 bp, 13 predicted proteins | sample GraSoiAngelo_149_FD_187119 | JGI IMG/M metagenome (GOLD analysis project Ga0209689, IMG submission 187119) | Grasslands soil microbial communities from the Angelo Coastal Reserve, California, USA - 14_1009_09_30cm (SPAdes) (version 2) | ecosystem: Environmental > Terrestrial > Soil > Grasslands ...
GACCATTGCGTACGTCGTCCTCGCGCGTCCACATGACCTTGACGGGCCGGCGGACTTCCCTCGAGAGCAGCACCGAGTCGACGACGAATTCTTCGTCGCGGTGTCCGCGACGGCCGAAGCTGCCGCCGAGCAGCGTGTCATGCAGCCGCACCTTGTCCGCCGGAATTTCGAGCGTCTTGGCCGCCGCGGCGACCGCGATCGTCTGACTCTGACTACCGACCCAGATCTCGCAGGCCTCACCGTTCGGCGAGACGGCGGCCGTGGAATTCAGCGGCTCCATCTGCGCGTGGTACGCGTAATCGCATCGGTACTCGGCCTCGAGGACGGTCTTCGCTTGGTCGAAGGCCGCTCGCACGTCGCCGGCGGCGGCCCACGGCTTGCCCGGCGTTCCGAGATCACGCGCAGCCGTCGCGTATCGCGCGATCGCCTCGTCACTGTCGAATCCCCAGCCCGTCGCCTTACGGTCCCACGTCACTCGCAGGGCGTCCTTCGCGGCGAACGCGGCCCACGGGGTGTCGGCGATGACGCCCACGCCGAACGGCAGCCTCATCACGCGCGTCACGCCGGGAATCGCCCGGGCCGCGGCGTCGTCGACGTCGACGGGCGCGCTGTCCTCGACGGGCGCGCGCAGGATCGCGCCGTACAGCATCCCCGGCACCTCGACGTCGATGCTGTACCGCGCCGTACCGTCGATCTTGCCGGGCAGGTCCACGCGGAGCACGTCCTTGCCGATGAGCCGGAACGCCTCCGGCTTCTTCAGGTCTTCCGGCTTGATCTCCGGCGCCTTGGCCGGGATCTCGGCGAACGCGGCGATCTCGCCGTACGTCAGACGCCGTCCGGACTTCGCGTGAACGACGACGCCGGGCTCCGTCGTGAGCTCGGAAGTCGGCACGCTCCAGCGCCGGGCGGCGTTGTCGAGCAGGACACGACGTACCTGGGCGCCGAAGACCCGCAGGGGCTGGAAGTAGCTGCGGACCGCGTTGGAGCCCGCGGTGAGCATGGTGCCGCCGAAGCCCGGATTGCCATAGAGCTTGTCGTCCGGCGGGGCCGGCACGACGCGCACCTTCGACCAGTCGGCATCCAGCTCCTCGGCGATGATCAGCGGCAGGGAGGTGAGCGAGCCTTGGCCCATCTCCACCGCCGGCGACTGGATGTAGACGGTGCCGCCCGGCGCGATGCTCACCCACGGGCTGAAGGCGGGCGCATCGCCGGGGCCGGTCGCGAGGGTCGCGGTCGCGCCGCGCGTCGCCACCGGTACGCAGCCGGGAACAAGCAAGCCGAACGTCAGACCCGCCGCCCCGACCATGAACTCGCGTCGAGTCGTATCCATCTCAACCCTCCCGGGAGGCGCGCTCGATCGCGCGGACGATGCGCTGGTAGGTCCCGCACCGGCAGATGTTCGCCGACATGTGCTCGACGATTTCGTCGCGGGTGGGCCGCGGGTTCCGCGCGAGCAGCGCGGCCGCATTCATGATCTGTCCCGACTGGCAGTAGCCGCACTGGGGCACGCGCTCGGCCAGCCAGGCGCGCTGCAGGGGATGGCGGCCGTCAGCGGACAAGCCCTCGATCGTGGTGACGGCCTTGCCCCGGAGTGCCTCGATCGGCACCTGACACGAGAACGCGGCCGCGCCGTCCACGTGGACCATGCATGCGCCGCACTGCGCCACGCCGCATCCGTACTTCGTTCCGGTCAGATGCAGACGCTCCCGCAGCACCCACAGGAGGCCAGTCCCCTCGGGCACGTTCACGCGCACGGGCTTGTCGTTCACCGTGAACTCCACCGTCATGACGCGCCTCCTTCGATAACGCTAGTTGCCCTGGAGGACGCGGATTTCCCAGGGGACGATAACATTTCTGAATATCACTGGGTCGGTCCAACCTGTCCGTTCGCGGCCAAGATGCCCACCCCTGGGATTGATCCATGCGTCCTTCGGGACATCCCCGCTGTGAAGCAACATGTCGATATCAGATATCGGGACCTGCGTGTCGTTGACGCCAGCAATCACGAGCATCGATGTCGTGGGTCTGCCGAGAAGTCCCTGGGCCACGAGCGATAGTTTGGGAAACTCACGAACGAGGTCGTCGGCTGTCTGGACGTCTTCCACAACGCTCAGAAACGCAGGAATGATATCGAACAGGTATTCCCGGTTCCCCAATAGCGAGCTCCTCACGAAATCCGGTTGAAAGAAGCCATGAACGGGCGGTGATTGGACCACGACCCCGCGCAGCCGATCCTTTTCCACAATCGCCAGCTTGGCCCCCCAATAGCCTCCAAAGCTCACTCCGTGCATGACGATGCGTTTCGGATCAATATCGCGGCGTTCGGCGAGATAGTCGATGACACGGGAGAGAACCCGGTCCGCCGTCGGACTGACCTTGACAGGGGACTGCCCCGTGCCGGGCCCATCGATGGCGAAAAACCCGATATCGTGTTCGAGCAGCGCAGCGTAGCTCTCTGCCAAGTTTTCTTTTCGGCTATCGAGCCCGCTCACCGCGAGGACAACGGGTGCGGGTCTCGCCGTCGCAGGCGGCAGGCGGAGATACCCGACGATCTCCTTGCCTTCAAACGGAATGCGAACCACCTGAAGTGGCGGGTCGAGCGCCTGCGCGCTTTTCACAAACGAGTCGAGCGCCTTTATGTAGGCTGCTTTTTTACCTGCGGACGCGGCGACCGGCCATTGGGCAAAGTAATGGAGGCGCCAGGCTCGCAAGTAGTTGGTCCGTCTGTCCTCCATCGAGGTCGCCGCCGCTGCCGCGCGATCATAGCGATCAGCCACCGCACCCCAAGCCGCCGCCCACTCGTCGCGATCGCGTGTTGTGATATTCGCGAGGGCTTCACGTACATCGGTCGGATCGAGGCCGGTCAGCGGGTAGGCGCCGCGCTCGGCTCGCGCCTGTGTCTCGACCTTGATCTCGTCAATCGTGCGCTCGGGCGTGGACTGCGCAGACACATGATGTCCGACCATCGCCGCCACGAGCAGTCCCCAAAAATAGCGCACCGTCACTGCGGTCTCCTTCTATCGAATCCGCCGCACCATGCCTCTAATGCGACAAGGGGCGCTGCCATGGGCATGAGCTCAGAAGGGTCCGTTAGCGTTCTTCCATTGATTGCGCGGCGGAATGGGCGAAAGCACGTCCCAGTGCTCCGCAATCTTTCCACTCTGCACTCGGAACAGATCGTAGTTCGCGGTGGGCGGCTCGGTACGCGCTTCGACCACTGCAAGCACGAAATTCCCTTCTGCCACATAGCGGCGCGGCACGAGGACCGGCGCGGCGCCGGGCTTCGCCACCCGGGAGACGCGTGATTTCATGCGCGCGACTCCATCACCGACCTTAGAGGCATGTTGTGTGTAGTTGTCACCGTCGATGAATTCACCGAGGCGATCGAAACGCAGTTCGACCGTCACGACTTGCTTGAAGGCGCGAACAAGGGCGCGATTTGCTTCTGTCCGGTCGCGATCAACGACAGCGGTCGGACCATCGACCTGGGTGTGGCCGGACGGATTGGGGCCAACCTCGGGTTCTTGCCCGCCCCAATGTTCGACGATCTTTCCGCCCTCGAAGCGAAACAAGTCGAAGGCGATCACCGGCCCCGCGAAGCCGCGCAGGCGGTCGTACTTCGAATGAAGCATGACGATGTCGCCATCCACGAGGGTGCGATAGATCGTCACGTCGGCCACCGGAGAACCGGCGACGTCGGCCGCGAACGCCTTCAGGCCAGATAGTCCGTCGGCAATATTTGGATCGTGTTGCACGAACGCCTCCGAAAAGAAGCGATCAATCGCGATGAGATCCCGATTTCGAAAAATCTCGATCGTTGCTTGGCGCGCGATTGCACCCAGGTCGGCGATGCCGGAATGATTGGCGGCCTTCGATGGTTTCGGTGCTAAATCCGACAAGAGAAGCATCCCCCCTATCAAAATCGCGAGTACGAGCCACAACCGCGATGGGCTGCGGGCTGGGAGCGGGATGAGTTCAATCCTCCTGGGCGCCATCGCCGGCACTGCATCTGTCCCTGGCTCGCGTTTAACTTTACGATCGTACAGTATAATGTGTCAAGGCCAATTTTCCATACAGGGCGGGTCGTCCCGCTGATGACGTCCCTGCGGGACCTCAACGGCCAGTTCCTTTTTGCTGCGGTTGTTAAGAACGAGGGTTTTTCCGCGGCCGCCCGCGCGCTGCGACCGCCGAAATCTCAGATCAGTGGTACAACGCTCACGGAGGAGGAGCCATGCCACTCTATGCGTGCTTCATCCAGGAGGGGGCCCTGACGCGCGCGCAGAAAGCCGAGATCGCGGGCGAGATCACCCGCATCCACTGCGACCTCACCGGCGCGCCCCCGAGCTTCGTCCACGTCCGATTCCACACGACGGCGCCGGGCGACGGCTATACCGGTGGTAAGCCGGCGAAGAGCGCGGTCCTGGATGGAACTGTTCGGGCGGGGCGATCCCCGGAGATCAAGGAGAAGCTCATCCGGGAGCTCTACACCATGTACCAGCGGATCAGCGGCATCCCGCAATGGGATCTCGTGGTCGCGATTCGGGAGATCCCGGCGAGCGGCGTGATGGAAGCCGGCCACATCCTGCCGGAGCCGAACGAGGAGGCCGCGTGGCTCGAGAAGCACGGGGGATCGTGGGAGGCGACGTAGAGCCGGGTTCCGTCAGCCGCCGGCCCACTCCTACCCGCAGCCCGGCGTGTTGCGGCCCCTGATAGGCTCGGAGCTATGGCGACGATCCGGATCAACGGTACGGAGCGGATGGTCGGCGTCGACGACGACGTCCCCCTGCTCTGGGTTCTCCGTGACGAGCTCCGCCTGACCGGCACCAAGTACGGATGCGGCGTCGCCCAGTGCGGCGCCTGCACCGTCCATGTCGACGGGCGCGCCACGCGATCGTGCGTGACGCCCGCGGCCGCGCTCGGCGTCGCTCGAGTACGAGCCCCGGCCAGCGTGGGACGAGGCCCTCGCGGTCGACGAAGTGATCGAGCTGCCCGTCCAGCTGAACGGCAAGGTGCGCGGACGCGTCCAGCTCGCCCGCGACGCCACCGAGGCGGACGCGCGCGCGGCGGCGCTGGCCGCGGAGGGGATCGCGGCGCGCCTGGCCGGGCAGGCGGTGCGGAAGTTCGTCTACGTGCCGGGGCAGGTCGTGAATCTCGTGGTCGGCTGAAGACACTCGGATGGGGGCTCACGGAGATCGCGTGACTCGAGCGCGAGGGAGAAACCAAGTTCGGTTCGTGGCTGAGGGCGGGGACTCATAGGATGATTGCGGGGTGAACCTCATCCGTGTTGTTGTCATCGGAACCAGCTGCTCCGGGAAACCATGCTGGGCGCGCCGGTTGGCACGCATTCTCGCCACCGATTCCTGGGTGAAGTCTGGGTAAACGAAAGGGGTTAGCGGCTGTTGCGTCCGCTAACCCCTCGTCGTACATGGTTGCGGGGGCTGGATATGCTGAATGCTACACAGTTGCCGAGACGTACTGGATCGACCTCCGCTGAGCTTGGGTCGCGGGTGAGCACTTAGCGACAGGAGTTCGATTCCCCAACGGGCCGCGATCGAACTTGCAGAATTCAAGTGCGCGATTTTGTTGTGCGCTGACTCTGTACGCCTTATCGGGCATTGAGCGGGCCGGATAGGCGCGGGACCGTTGGGTTATGAGAGCGAGGAGACGTCAGGAAAGTGACGAGCTTGTAGCGCACAATTTCTATCGAAACGCGCACATGCGTGGGCCTGCGTTGGCCACGACAGAGCCTCCATTTGCTGCTCCGAGCCGCTTGCTCGTCACGTTCCTGTCACGTTTATCAGTGGTCTTCCGGGGGGAACTCGGGAACGAGGATGGCCTGATCGACCTACTCACGCAGCGCTCTCGCCAGCCGCTGGTCACGTGAGCATGTAGTCTCTGGCGCAGTTGTCCCAGAGGATCGCGCGCTTCGCGGCATCGGGCAGCGGGAGCTCGAGGAACCGGGCTTTGCCGCTGATTGCGGCGCCATTGTGGAGCCGGCACGAGAGCCGAAATGGGCGCAGGTCTAATCCGGGGCTCCCGTCACCGACACCACACCATCCGAGCGGCTTCGGTCGCTGGAGGGCAGAGCCTCGATGATGATTCTTAGGGACCATCCAGGGGCACGATGGCCCAGCCAATCGCGCGCAGTAGCGCGTCGACCTTTGAGGGCAAGCGGCGGTCAGCCTGGCGCCGTTCGGCCTCATAGGGTTCGGAACGTGCCCGTCGTGCGATGACACGGCGATTCAGCAGCACTCGAACGGTCCCGTTCCCGGCGAACCCTCGCTTGAGATGCTCGTAGAGATGCGCGCGGTCGACCGCGACGATAATGAGCTGCCGAACCATCTCGGGTGGGTCGTCGTGCCCTTTCGCCACCGCGTCACGGTGCCCGGGATGACGCGCCGACGAGGCCTGCGTCAGGAACCGCGCGAGCGAGGTCCACGTCGCGCTCCCGCAGCTCGGGCACGTCTCAGAGCCAATTCCGAAGCATTCGTCGCAATCGAGACACAAGGCCAGCTGTCGCAGAGGGAGATGCGTACGTGGCGCAGGCTGTCGCACCCGGCTGATCATCGATTTGTGATTCCTTCAACTGGTCCAGGGCCGCGCGGACTCTCGACAGCAACAGTCACGCCTGCAGGGCGCCCAACCCTCAGTCGTCTCACGAGCTCGTAGAGCGCGCTCTTGCCATCGCGATAACCAGCGAGCCGCACGCGCCGTAGGATTTCGGCCCCCGAGAGGTCAGGATCCTCGCGCAGCCACCGCATGACTTGAGAGGCGTATAGCGGCAGCGTGGACGGGCGGCCACGAGGCTGTGAAGTCCGTCCCCGGCCCTCCTCCTGCGTCACCTGTTGGAGCCCTCCACCGCAGGACTCCACCGCAAATCCGATACCCAAATCTCATTCCAGAAAGATCAGTAACTTCTGCGGTGCTGGCCAGGAGCTAGCCTGGCGTGCTCTGACCGAACCGATCATTCTTGAGCCAGTGCCGCTCCTGTCAGCTTCCGGAAAAAACCGGGAAACATTTCCCGCGCAAACATTTCGCGTTGACAGGGCCCCGGGCACTCCGTAGGCTGCTGCGACCACACGCTGTAGTAGCGCGCGAAACGGGGAGGCGCGGGCATGGTCGAGCTTGTTCTGACCGAGCCCCAACTGGTCCGTCTGAAGGCGGGCGTAACGATCGGCTCGGCGGAGTCGGCGGCGCTCGAGGCAGGCAAGCGCTTTGGGAGCGAGGTCTTCAGCCCAGAGCCCATCGCCGTCAAATGCACCCATGCGATCGCGGCCCGCTTGCTGGCCGTGGCGAATCGCTTCTGCCCCGAGGTCGTTCCCAAGATTCGCGCCGCGATCGAACAGGAGAAGCAGTAGGGCACTCTCGGGCTATCTGCCTCCACGCCCTCCACGCTCCAGCGCTCGTGCAGCATAGCCCACCGGACGCGGTTGATGCGGAGCCCAGGGGTGCCAGAGGCGGGCGTCGGTCACCCGCCCGTCCGCAGCGCCAGCCAGAGCAGAATGCCGGTCATCGCGGCGATGACGACGGTGAACACCAGCAACCAGAATTTCGGCCACCAGATCTTGTTGCCGACCTTCTCCGCAGCGCGACTCTGCCTTACAGTGGCGTTCATCAATCGCCGCGTCATTTCGATCGCGAACACACCCTGATGCGTGCCCTGCGACCACGCCTCCACAACCAGTCCGTCGTCGGAGTACCCGGCGAGGGGATTCTCTTCTGCCATCACTTCCCTTCGGCCCACGCGGGTCCACGGTGTCGGGGAAGCAGGTGAGACCGGTGAAATTATCGTTATCCTTAATGGCAGTGATGCTCTCCACGGTGTCAACAAGTTCGTAACCGCTGTTGTGAAGATTCTCTGCGGCTTCCTGCAAAGCAGTTCTGCACTCGTTCAATGACGGATACGCTCCTACCGTGAACCAATTGATGGCCGTCTTGTTGCGAACGCCTTGCGACCACAGAATCCATGGCCGCTCGGCGCTGGCCGTCACGGCCCAGGCGAGCGAGGACAGCACGGCGATCACCGAAGCCCGTCGCAGTCGCATCATCGCTTGCCCTCCTCGGCAGTCGCCCGCTTCACGCTGACGCGCTCGTGCGCTCGCCAGACCCGGATCTCGGTGTCGCCGGGCTTCCTGTCCACCCTGTGAACGCGGACGCGGGCGTCCTTCCCACCGGCCGTCGTGTACGGGCGGCTGATGACCTCCCACCCGCCGGTCTCGTCGATAAGTCGATCACCGATTTGAAGCTGCATCGGAAGGATGCGGCGCTCGGTCGGCGCTGACTGCTGGCTCTTCTTCTCGGGCCGAGATCGCGTAAAAGGCTCCGGCGCCAACCGCTTTAGGGATTGCAGATTTTACACTACGCGAGCCTGATCGGGACGGGCGTCCGCCCTTGATGGTCAATTTTGATCAGACATCAAAACCTGACCGTGGCTACCTGGAATACAGATGCAGGGGGCGCACATGGAAGCCGAAGCGCTTCGAAGAAAGCGGGACGACGTCGTCAGGCTGGATATTGAGGCCGCGCTCGCGCGGCGGCACGACAAGTTCGCACTCAGCCATCTATCTTGGACCGCCGACGGCTACATCGCGAAGTTTCGGCTGGGCGTCGTCGACGTCGTGAGGACCGCAGTTGGGGCGCGCGTCGTCGAGGAGTCCTCGCGCATGGACAGAATGCTCGATGAAGTTCGCCTCACCTTCCAGAGTCTGACGCCCCTAGTCTGACGCATTGTTTCGCGCCCGTTTGTTCAGCGCATCCCAGCCGCCCGCTGCGTCGCGTGCCTAGGGCGTGCGCTGCCACGCGGTAGCGGTCGTGCTCGTAAGCGCCCTTCTTCCTCCGCATCCAATCCGGTCTGTCGCGCCCGGAGGCGATGTATCTTTGCATCGCCTTCCATCGGCCTCAAGTGTCGGGCCTGATGGCAGCTGGCGTGCGGCTCCCGCTACACGACGACGAAACCAGATGCCGGACGAGATTCGCCTCCGAGAACAAGCCTATGAGGCAATCCGCAGCGGTAAGCTGCCATCACATCCAGCTGATCACATGATTGAGCGACGTGGTTGGAGCGGACTGTCTTGCCGAGTTTGTGGCGAGCCGGTGAAGCGCGACGAGGTGGACGTGGAGATCCAATTCAGACGACCAGATCCGTCGCTCGGATTTGGACTGCTATCAGCTTCACCCGCGATGCTTCGCGGCGTGAGAGTTCGAGCGTACCAAGATCTCGGGATAGGTCTGTGTCCTACGCAGCGCCGCCCGCTGCGTCGCGTACCACGGCGTGCGTTCCCATCCCGTGCCCGTCGCGCTCGTCGGCGAGTGCTCCATCCCGGTCGTGTAGAAGGTCGCGCGCCAGCCTCGCTCGTCATACTGCGTCAACTGCAGATCGTAGCCCTGGCGGTGCATCCCGACGGCGACGTGGCCGATGCCGGACCATGAGTCGAGCCAGGTGCGGAGAGTGTGGAGCGCGCGATCGTACGAGGGCATCGAGCACCCGGCGAAGCCGAGCGCCGCCCGGAGGAGTTGGCCGCGTTGGTCGAGCACGAGTTATTCGATCACCTGATTCGCCCGCAGCAATACCGTCTGCGGGATCGTCAGTCCAAGCGCCCTGGCGGTCTTGAGGTTGATGACCAGTTCGAACTTGGTGGGCTGCTCAATGGGCAAGTCCCCGGCCTTCGCGCCCTTCAAGATCCTGTCGACGTAGTGAGCCGCGCGCCGGAAGACCGCCGGCAGGTTCGCCGAGTAGGAGATGAGCCCGCCGGCTTCGACGTCGGCCTTGAGCGCGAACATGGTCGGCAGCCGTTGCTTGACCGCAGCCTCTACGATGATCGGGCGGTACGCGGTCGTGAGGGGACTGAGAAAGACGAGCAGCGCATCCGGACGGCTGCGCGTCATCGCCGCCAGGGCTCGTGGGAAATCGTTGGGATCTCGCACCTCGTGCGATTGGAGCGTCACACCGAGGAGTCGAGCCGCTGTTTGCGTTCCCTTCCATTGCAGCGGTGCGCCCTGTTTGGACGGATTCCAGAGCACGGCCACTTTGGACAGTCGCGGAATCGCTTCCTTGAGCAGCTCGATCTGTTTGGCACTCAGCTCCGATGCAGTTCCCCCGGGGCCGGTGATGTTGCCACCCGGACGCGAGAGGCTCGCGACCAGCCTGTCCTCGACTGCATCGGTGATCGACGGCACGACGATGGGAATGGTCTTCGTCGCGTCTCTGGCGGCTTCAACCGTGTCCGGGATCGCGACAATGACATCGACCTTCAGCTCGACCAGCTCGGCCACGAGATCCGGTAGCAGTTCACGATTCCACGCCGCCGATCGGTATTCGATGTCGACGGTTCGTCCGGCCACGTAGCCGAGGTCGCGCAGACCGTCTAGGAACGCCTGCCGCTCAGCGGAGGGCGGATCGACGAGAGGGGACAAGACCAGATAGCCGATCCGAGGGACTTTCACCGTCTGCCCCTCGGCAGCGAGCGGCGCTAGCAGGCTGAGTGAGAGAACGACCGCGAGCCCGATCAGCCGCATGAGCACCTCGGTGGAGGATGGCTGGCGGGGAGTCTAGCCGAACGCCACGACGCGCACCAGCACCGCGCCGATCGAGCACGCGCTACTCGATGACCTGGTCCGCCCTCGCGAGTACCGACCGCGGAATCGTCAGGCCGGGCGCCTTGGCAGTCTTGAGGATGCCGGCCTGAACCTCGTCGGAGGTCGCCCTCATTTTTGAGGATGGTCGAGGAGCCGCTCGACGGCCGCGACAAAGTCACTCACCTTGAGTGGCTTGCTCTGAAAGGCGTCGAATCCGGCGTCTGTAATCTTCTGCCGGTCTGCGGTCATCACCGACGCGGTCATGGCCATGATGGGAATTC
>Ga0209689_1003929_pt1 | contig 10853 bp, 10 predicted proteins | sample GraSoiAngelo_149_FD_187119 | JGI IMG/M metagenome (GOLD analysis project Ga0209689, IMG submission 187119) | Grasslands soil microbial communities from the Angelo Coastal Reserve, California, USA - 14_1009_09_30cm (SPAdes) (version 2) | ecosystem: Environmental > Terrestrial > Soil > Grasslands ...
CCGAGTCCACATGTTTGCCATCGGAATTACCGTTACGATCCGCATGGCCTCGAATAAATCGCCCGAACATCCAACCTGCAAACATCGATATACCCAAGCGCTTCCACCGTCGCGCTTTTTCCTGGTTGACGCGATTCAGAGCCGTCCCTTTTAATTTAGTTGAGTCAATTTTATCGGTAAGGAATTTTTCAGACAGGCTCGCTTGTCTGTGTCGGGTTTCACCATGCAGCCTTTCAGAAGTGCCCCACTTCTGTTTACGAGCTTGTAACATAATTGCCTCTTCACGTCCGCTGGACCGGCGGCGGTTACGTGCTTAGACGATATTAGGCACAACACATGCCAAGCTGTTCGGCAAGTGCTCCAGTCAGTTGCTTGTCCCATCAGCGAACCATTCATCTCCGCTGTAACCAAAAATGGGACGCTAACCCCGCCCATCCGCTTGCTTGAGGCTTAGTAGGCACGCATGCATGCAGCGCGAAGGTAGCCATTAATTTGAATCCTGCACCGCTGGCACAGGCATTGCGCCCCTTCTGGTTTCGATCGAGCGCAACAGATTGAGGGTTCCGGCAAATTTAAACAGGAGGAAAGTAGATGAGAATAAAAAAATCGATTGTGACAGCGGTTGCGTTTTCAGGAACACTCGCTTTCTGGCTGCAGCCGGGATGGTCGCAAGTAAGCAGCGGTGATGAGGGAGGGACACAACGTAGGAGTTTAGAGCAGAACAGAAAGAACCGCCCTGGAACCGGTTCCGATATTGGAGGAAGTCCCGGCCCTGGCGATACTGTCAGTCCGTCGGGAAAACAAACTGAACCCAAAAGCACGTTGGGCACGAGCCCCAGTGGTTCCAGTCGAAATGATGGAAATACATCCGATCAGACGGGGACCGGCAGCTTCGGAACACAAAGCGGGACCAAATCTGGAAATACCGACAGCTCCGGCACACAACCCCCGGCAAGTTCTACTAGTCCGGGAACGGGCAGCGGAGGCATGGGAGGAACTACCGGCGGAGGAACAACAGGCGGAAGCAGCGGAGGAATGAGCGGTGGTGGGACGGGAAGCGGCGGGGGAAAGTAGTTACGCAATTGATCTTGAACTGTTGCGCTCGATTCTGATAAGCGGTCATTCGTCGTCCGCTATTTCCGCTTCCTAGCCACCTTCTTGTAATTTGAAATTCAGATCAGCAGGTCAGAGGTGTTTTTAGTCGACCTGCATCTCTTATAAGTACTTCCTGCCCTCCAATGGATTCGGAACAGTGAGGCCCATTTTTTCTATTAAGGGGTCTACCTCGCGGATAAATTCCTCCCGCGCCTGGCTATTGCTGCGGCGCTTCAAGCCCCAAAAACAATATTGTTTGGAGCGTTGCGAGTCCGACCGGCCGAACATATCCAACGCTTTTATGTACCAGTAATCGAGGCTCCGCTGAACTCGTTCTTTCGTTTCCCCGCCTTTAGCCGCCAACTCGCCGGTCTGATTGGTGCCGAATCCGATATGGCCGATCTCTTCCTTGATGATTTCAGGCAAACCGCGTTGAAGCGGCAGATAGCTGCAATCGAGGAATTCTTCCAGTTGATAACGGCCGACCCGATCGATGAGAAAACCGAAGACAGCGAAGTCTTCCCACGTTTTGATGATTCCACGAAAAGCCTCTAACTGACGTTCTTGATTGGGAGTGCTTAATAAAAAAGAGACATCTATCCCGATTTCGCCGGCGAGTCGCGCGATTTTTCGGTAGTGGTCCATCTCTTCGGCTGCGGTCCGGGCAACGATCAATTGATTGGCCTTGCCCGGAGCGCTAGGCAAAATGTCTTTCACGTAGAGGTGCGGTCCACCGATCTCGCAGTCTGCCTGTATGGTAAGAACCCGTCCAAGAAGATCTTTGTATTCAAGTGGCGTCTTATCGAAGTCTTTGAGTTCGATCTTTTCTTCAAACATCTCTTCTCTCCTCTCCTTTCAACCAGAAAGGAATGGTTACTCTGCAGGGCCAAGCCGAACAAGCGGCAAAGTGCCGCTGGGACACTTCTATGAAACTATGATGCAACCGGCGCGCCAAAGGTCCCTTGCCTTCAAATGTCGATACTAACGGTTTTAAAAATGGCCTTTTACAAAACCGCTGTCTCAAAAATCCGACAAGCCTTGGCGCAACGGCTTTGCGCTCAGCGCTTCCGATGAATTAACCTGGCGAACGGTTTTGCGTCGGCAGGGTAACGCGAAAAGTGGTCTGCGAACCGGGTTCGCTTGAGTATTCGATAGAGCCATTGTGGGCCATAATGATTTGCCTGACGATAACGAGGCCGAGTCCTGTACCTTCCGCCTTGCTGGAGCTAAAAAGCTCGAAGACGTTGATGTCCGGTGGAATTCCTTCGCCGGTATCAATAATCTCGACGCACACCTCTTCATCGGTAGCGTACGCCTTTGTGGTCAACGTTCCCCCGCGGGGCATCGCCTCGCAAGCGTTCTTTATCAAGTTGAGAAATGCTTGCTTGAGCCTATCGGCATCGCCGTTAATAACCGGCAGATCGCTGGCGCACTGCTCCACAATCTTGATTTTTTGCTTCAGACATTCCGGCATCACCAGTGAAGTAAGTTCATGCATCAATCGGGGCAGGTCGACAGGTTGAAAGGTGAGCCGCTGCGGATGCGAAATGGCCTGGAAGTCTCCGAGAAGAGATTGCAGCCGGGCAATCTCGCCCTTGAGATCCCGCATCGTCGCGATCATGGTCTCTTTGGTGGGTTGAGCATCGTTGCTCAGTGAGCGTTCCAAGAGTTGTACGGTCGTCGACATGCCATTAAGAGGATTTTTAATCTCATGGGCCAGCATCGCGGTAGCGGTTCCTATGGCCGCCATGTGCTCCTTGTCTTTGAGTCTTTCCCGTATCTTTTTTTGCTCGGTATCGTCGTGCAACAAGATCAGATATCCGTTCAAAGTCCCCGCCTCATCGCGCAATACGAACACTTCGACTCGCGCGTAGAACCGCGATCCGTCCCTGCGAAGCAACCAATCGTTATCTCTGAACCCGTTCTGGACTTTTGCCCTGTCCAACAATCCTTGCCATTTTCCCCGCTCGTTCGGTTCGACGCGATAGAAGTTAGACAAATGCATTTGCTCCACTTCGTCGGATGTATAACCCAAAACGCGTTCCGTTCCCGTATTCCAGTGGAGAACATAGCCTTCGGGACTGAGAACCAAGATGGCATAATTGGTCAGGTTTCGCAGCAAAATTTCCAGCAGCTGTTCGGTTTGGCCTCCCTCGCGCGCCGTTTTTTCAAGCTCCCCGGCCGTGAACATCAACTCTGAACTACGTTGTGGAGCGCGCTGAGCTAGCTGTTGATTCAATCGATGAACAAGGTTTTCGATTTCCTTACGATCGGTAATGTCACGAACCACTACCGTTACATACGAGCCGTCATCTGTTTTAAGCAGCGTTCCGGTTGCCTCCCCTATAAACCGCGAACCATCGCGTCGACGCCATTCCACTTCTCCCCGCCAAAGGCCATTTTGTGCGATTTCAGGAAAAGCCACACCATCGAGTCGATCAAAGGATAATCGGTCGGTAAAAATCCGCTCCGCAGTCTGTTGAAGCATTTCGTCGGCCGGATATTTGAACAGCGCTTCCGCGCCTTCATTCCAATAAACGACACAGCGTGAATTGAACTCGATTACGAAAACAGCTTCAGTTAAGCCTTTGTAGAGAGAGGCGAGAAACTTCTCGTCGAGCGATGGAGGACAAATTATATTAGGCGCTAGATTCTGGGCGTTTTCCTGGCTCACGGCAATATGCCTCCCCGCTAGCATGATCTGACCTACATCAGTAGAGCCGGCGAGTGATTAACCCTTTTGAGCGCCGCTCAAAAACGGAGCTTGGTCTCGAAGCAGCGACACTAATTATAAAGATAAACAAGAAATTATCACTTTTGAATCACCCTATGCATTTTTGTCTCTATTTTTAATCGGACACGAGATTATTTCTCCAAAAATGAAGCCCGAGAAAATGTCGACGTTTCCGCTATTTGTGTCCGACCATGTACCAAAATCGAGATAAGCTCGCGAATGACATCTTAGCGATACGTGTTAAAAAGGCCTGGCATGGCCGTTGCTGGTCTTGCTTAGATAGTATCATGACTTGATAAACGCCATGTATCAGAGAGCTTTGCAGGACCCATTAAGCGACACTTTACGGGCTATAGTCTTGGCAGACGAACCCGAGCCGGTCGCGAATGATCTACCGGAGCCAAGACTTCCGCAGCCGTACATAAAAGTCATTGGCGCTCGTTCCATGTTGGAGCGCACATGGGAGAGAATCGAGAGACTCATTCCTGCGGAAAATATCTATACACTGGTCAGTGAAAGGCACTTAAGCAATCCCGAAATCCGGCGCCAGTTGTCGGTGCGCCCGCCCGGGACGGTTATTGTGCAACCCGAAAACAAAGACACCTGTCCCGGCATCTTGCTTTCGTTGATGTACGTCCGCAGCCGTTTTCCCGAAACGGGGGTGGCGATATTCCCAGCCGACCATTTCATTCGCGAGGAATCCTGGTACATACGTTATGTGAGCCTGGCCGCCCAGGCGCTAGCGGACGACCCGCGGCGCATCCTAATTTTAGGAGTCGTACCGCGTTATCCAGAAACGCAATATAGCTACATTCTGCCGGAAGCATTGACCGACCGTTCGCCCTCAATTGCGTATCATCGCGTGTTGGGGTTTGTTGAAAAACCTCATCTCAGCACGGCCATAACAGTCGTGCGCTCGGGAGGATTGTGGAACACAATGACGATGATCTTTAAGGCTAATACAATTCTTGATCTCCTACACAAGGAGACACCGGAGCTTTACGCGATCTTTCAGTATTTTGGTAACGCGATCGGCACGGATGCGGAACGCGGCTTACTGAGGGAACTTTATGCTGACCTTAAGCCGATAAATTTTTCCAGAGACTTGCTGCAACGCTTCTTGGAAAAACATTCCAATTCTCTGGGTGTTGTTCCCGTCCGGGACGTATTTTGGAGGGTTTGGGGATTGCCCGACCCGACCGTCGATCTCTCATCAAAAACGACCTCTAAAAATCGCAAACATTGGCGAATTAAATCAGGCAAGCATTTCCAAAAAACCGCCAACCTCGTGGCTGTCTCCGACAAGAAAGAATGATTCCTTCCGGAAGCCACACGTATAAAGAACGTCGCTGATTTCCCCGACGCTTTTTTTGTAAAAAGCTTGACTGGTGTCATAAATATCCCACATCATAGGCGTCCCAATATTGAAACAAAAAGCTAAATCCCGCCTTTTGGGTAACTTAGCACAACTGGCATATAAATTGTTCTATTAGATTTATTTAGTGCCCTGAACGCCATCTAAAACTCTTCCTGGTTCATTCAATGAAACAAAACCTTTCTCCACTCGTGGATGCCATGTCGCGGAAGGAATTCTATCCCCACCGGCCTGCCGAGGTGGAAGTTCGGCAGAGTCACATTTCGTACGTTTTTCTTGCCGGGCCATATGTCTATAAAATAAAAAAGCCCGTACGGTTTCCTTTTCTGGATTATTCAACGCTACAGAAGCGTCAACACTTTTGCAGAGAAGAGGTTCGCCTGAACCGCCGGCTTGCGCCGGAAACCTATTTGGACGTACTTGGTGTTTGTAGATCGAATACGGGCTTTGCCCTGGCAGAAAATCTCCCGGCCGGCGACCGCGTCATCGAATATGCGGTCAAGATGAAGCGGTTGCCGGAAGATCGCATGTTAAGCTTCCTGGTTGGCCAAGAGGTTGTGCTACCAAGCCTCATGCTTGCCATCGCAAAAAAGCTTGCGTCTTTTCATGAAATGGCTTCGGTCGAAAACTCGCGCCTCTACGGGTCGCTGGACGCGATTGCTGCCAATATCCGAGGGAACTTCGAAGAAACACGGAGATTCATTGACCGCACGATCAGTTTGAAATTGTTCGAGCGGATTCGGGAGTATAACGAAACTTTTTTTCGCGAGAACGCCGATTTCTTTGCGCGCCGCATCAGCGAGGGTCGCGTTCGCGAGGGACACGGCGATTTGCGCGCAGAGCACATCTGCCTTGTGGACGACATCGTCATCTTCGACTGTGTCGAATTCGACGAAGGGCTAAGATATGGCGACGTCGCTTCCGAGATAGGCTTTCTTTCGATGGATCTGGACTTCCTGGGAGCCGTCGATCCAGCCGCCGAACTTGAGGTCGCCTATGCATCGGCGGCTCGTGATCCGGCCCTGGCGGCATTGCTGCCATTTTACAAATGTTACCGCGCCTACGTGCGCGGAAAAGTCGAAAGCCTCAAAAGCGAGGAGCGAGAGATTGCCAATGAGGGACGACGAAAGGCCTCCTTGCAAGCCCTGCGCTATTTTTGCCTTTCTTCCCGCTACACAAAACGTGAGAACAGCCCATTGCTTCTCGTCGTATGCGGCATGATAGCAACAGGGAAATCTACATTAGCATGGCTGCTTGCGGCTCTAACCGGTTTTCCGGTGATCGATTCCGATCGAGTTCGAAAGAAACTCGCGAGCATTCCGGCGACGGCGCGCGCCGGAGAAGAATATCAGCGTGGAATTTATAGCGCCGAATTCACGCAGCTTACCTACGAGACCCTTTTGATCTCAGCGGAAAAACAGCTGGCTAGCGGCAAAGGCGTCATTGTCGATGCGACTTTTGGCGACCGGAAACACCACCGCCTATTCCTAAATCGCGCCGGCAGTTTGAAAATCCCGGTGATTTTCCTCGAATGTCGAGCCGATGAAAATATCGTCAGACGCCGGCTCGAGGAGAGAGCCAAGAGCGTTAGAGAAGCCTCGGATGCAACCTGGGAGATGTACCAGCGCATGCGGAGAGATTTTCATCCGTTGTCCGAAATCCCCCAGGAGCATCACCTCCCGATCGATACGGAGCACGCGCTCCTGCACGATCTGGATCGAATCGAAGAATTGCTTTGAGGAAGACATTGGCAACCAGCCATTGAAAGAAATAAATCGTGTTTGTCGCGGGATCCTATAATATCCATGAGTGCGTCGGCGTGGACGGTCGACGTGACCCCGAGCGTATCTCTCGGGTCATTATGAGTCTCGAAGTCGACTTGATTGGCTTGCAGGAGGTCGATTCTCGTTCAGCGGGTCCACCGCCGTCCGATCAGCTCGCCTATCTATCGAAAGCCACCGGCCTTCACGCTGTGGCCGGACCCACGGTGTGGAGATCCGACGGCCGCTACGGCAATGCTCTCCTTGCTAAGCGGAGGATTCTGAGTATTCGCCACCACGACTTGAGTTACCCGGGGCATCAACCGCGCGCCGCGATCGATGCTCAGGTCGACATCGATGGGCAGAGCACGGCGCGCGTTCTTGTCACGCACTTCGGATTGGGCCTTGCGGAACGGCGATACCAACTTCGAAAGCTCTTGGAGCTCCTTGATCACGACCACTCTCGATATACTCTCTTGCTCGCCGACATCAACGAGTGGTTGCCCGGTAGTGTCGTGATTCGCCGGCTTAATGCAACCCTGGGACGGTCCTCTTCACGCCGGACTTTCCCTTCACGATGGCCGCTGTTTCCACTCGACCGGATCTGGATGCGTCCAAAAGACATCTTGCTCGAAACCAGCGTCAGCGATACTTTTCTCGGTCGCACAGCCTCTGATCATCTACCCCTAAGGGCAAAGATCGCTCTGCCGTAGGTTTCCGTGAACTTAGTCAAGCCGACCATGAGCAGGGTAGTGGTTCAATTTGGTCAAGATCTCTCACTTCGTTCGAGATGACAGATCATTTAACGTGTCATTTCGAGCGCGGCGCGAGAAATCTTTCTTCGACCCAAAGTACGGTGTGTTCTACTGAACCACTACCATCAGTAGATAGCGGCTTGAAAAAACAGCACGCTGCGCTATATAGAAATTAAGATTGTCTTAATTCTCCAGAAGCTTCTTTCTGCCTTTTAGTAACGCTGGCTCAAGCGTAAATTCGGAATACCAACTATTGCGGGCCGATTGATGTGGAAAAAATCTTTTTCTGGGAGGCGTCTATGCGATTGAAAGAACACCCCAAGATCCCATGGCCACCTACTTGGTCGGAAATAGCGGAAAACTCTCCTGGAGCAGAAGAAGGAATGTTGAAAGATGTAGATCTCATCGAACCGGACAAACTTCTTATAAGCAACGAAGTAGATGGCAAAATCTATTTTGCCGAAATCTGGTGCTCTAATATGGCTTTCGCCTCCAGATTGGAGCAAAAAATCAAATCTATCGTCGGACGGCCGATGCGAGAGGTCGGGGAATTGGATCTCGACTCCTGACCAACTTCAATTTAAAGGCGATTAAATCCGCGTTTGTCGATCGCTGGAGGTCAACTCCCTCGCGACATCCTTTAAGTACACTCGTTGCGCAAGGAGGGAGGATTATTATGTCGCCATCGTTGAAACATTTGAGCATGGGAGCGTCTACATCGTCGTTCGCCCAAAGGTAGAAGAGCAGAGCCGCCGATGCGCTCGCAGATGTACAGCGGATGTTTGTTGTTTTAAGTCCCTCGCTCCGAAGAATTATTATTGTCGAAAACACCTTGAGAGCGATCGGTCTAGGCCCTTCTCCTCCCAAGATAGAGTGATAAAAAATAGTACAAATGAAGGGCAGTGTCTTCGTTGGCACAAGTGGATGGAATTATAAACATTGGGCCAACGGGCGTTTCTATCCTCAGGGCCTCGCTCAGAAACATTGGCTTTCCTTCTATGCCGAGAGATTCGGCACCGTAGAAATCAACAACACCTTCTATCGCTTGCCATCGCCGGAAACTTTTGCCGGCTGGGCCAAAACTGTGCCGAAGGGATTCATTTTCGCCGTTAAAGCGAGTCACTTCATCACTCACATCAAGAGGCTCAAAGATCCACACAAGAGCGTGCAACTCTTTTTGTCCCGGCTGCCGCGACTCGGCAACAAACGAGGACCCATACTGTTTCAGCTTCCGCCGCAAATGCAAGCGGATCGCGACCGCCTCGATGGCCTGCGCCGCTCGCTGGCGAGGAGGAAAGGTCTCAGGGTGGTAATAGAGTTGCGTCATGAGAGCTGGTTCACCGACGAGATCTACGATCTCGTCGGGCAGGCGGGCTGGACGATTTGTTTGGCCGATGCACCGGAATTTAGTCGCAAAATTCCCGCGCTCGGATCCTTCTGCTACATCCGGCGTCACGGCGCGACGGCGCGCTACGCTTCCTGCTATTCGGATGAGCAACTCTCGCAAGATGCCAGATTGATAACCGGCTTGGTGAAGAAAGGAAGAGACGTATACATCTATTTCAATAACGACGCCGAGGGTCATGCGGTAAAGAACGCCCTTACTCTCATGGAGATGATCCCGAATAAATATCTCCCCAATATCCCGGCAAGAACCAGCAGTACGTCGATATGATTTTGTAACCTTTCTCTGCCGAAAAAGTATGAAATGACCTACAGACGCTGACGATCTTCATCATTTATCTTCCCGAGGGAATTTCACACTAAAAATGGCGGCAAGAAAGGATCTCCATCAAAAAATCTCTAAGGAATTGCGAGTGGCACAGCACTTGCTCACTAATAAACATAGGTACGCATTCCTGTGATCCCAGGCGGACTGGCGGGCCGACCGCCTGAATGTCTCGGAGCATGGGCTGATAGGAGCACGATTCCATAAGTTCAAAAATTAAAGGAGGTAAAATAATATGCAAAAGCAAATCTACAAACCCAAGAGTTTCAACCTGTCCGGATTAAATGGAATCTCTGACCAAACACTCGAAATGCACTTCGGATTGTATGAGGGATACGTGAAGAGCACTAATCTCCTCACGGAACAACTGGCGGAGATGACCAAAAATAAGAAGGCTTCGGCAGCGAATCCTGCTTACTCGGAATTGAAACGCCATGTCGGCTTCGAATACGGCGGGATGGTCCTGCACGAGTATTATTTCGGAAACTTAGCTCCCAAAGGCAAAGGAGATCTCTCCTCGCAGTTGAAGCAAGCTCTCGGAGAGAGTTTTGGAAGCTTTGATGCGTGGAAGGCTGATTTCGTAGCGGTCGGCGGCATGCGCGGCGTGGGCTGGGCGGTTCTCTATCAAGATCCTTTGACTGGCCAGCTTTCGAACCATTGGATCGAACTTCACCAAGAAGGAGTTCCTTCTGGATTTAAGCCGATCCTAGTCATGGATGTGTGGGAGCACGCTTTCCTGCTTGACTACAAACCGTCCGAGCGAAGTAAGTATATCGAGGCATTTTTCAGCAATATTGATTGGGATGTCGTAAACAAGTACTTTAGCAACGCCGCCGCCATACGGGCTGCGTAGTTACATTCGAACTGGCCAACCACGACAAAAAGCTTAGTTCGATAGACCATGGCTTGGGGAACGAAAATCTCGGTTCTAATACCGCCGTTCCCCAAGCCATCTTCGAAGGTCGAAGCCACCCTGCCAAGATAATGCCTTGACTTGTTCGTCTCCCCGAGGGCAATCAACTAAACTGTCAACATTCAGCGTCCCCGCCTGATGAGAATTTTTTGCGCGACCTGTCCCAATCTTGCGGATCAAATGATTTAGAGATGTTCTGAAGGCGGCACAATCATTGTTGAAAGAACCGGAAAGTCCTGTAATCGTCGTATAGGCTCAAAATTTGATGATCCTCAGCACGTTTCAATTTTCGATCGTTCTTTATTGGCACGCACGTTGCGGCGAAAAGAAAGTTGACGAACAGATTTTTTACGTAAACATCCTTCCATTTCCACAGGCAGGGCTGAACAGTGGTTTCAGGGTATGGAAGGTAACTTTCAAGACCCAACTGCCAATGCCCTCCAAGATTCTTTTCGGACATATCTCGGTTAAAAGTTTCAACACTATCACTGC
>Ga0209689_1003934_pt1 | contig 10839 bp, 20 predicted proteins | sample GraSoiAngelo_149_FD_187119 | JGI IMG/M metagenome (GOLD analysis project Ga0209689, IMG submission 187119) | Grasslands soil microbial communities from the Angelo Coastal Reserve, California, USA - 14_1009_09_30cm (SPAdes) (version 2) | ecosystem: Environmental > Terrestrial > Soil > Grasslands ...
GGTTGCCGGCCCGCGCCTGGCCGACCCCGGCCGCGAGCGCCGCCTGCGTCACCTGGAGCAGCCGCTGCGCCTCGGGCGACACCCGGCCCACCGGGAACGTCGCCGCGGAGTCGGCGTGCAACCCGTCGAGCCAGGCGCCGACGTCCACGCTCAGGAGGTCGCCCTCCTGGAGGAGACGCTTGGGTGACGGGATGCCGTGCACGACTTCCTGGTTGAGCGACGTGCACAGCGTCGCGGGAAAGTCGTAGAGTCCCTTGAAGGACGGCCGCGCGCCGGGGTGGCTGCGGATGAAGTCTTCGGCGAGCCGGTCCAAGTCCGCGGTCGAGACGCCGGGCCGGACGTGCCGGCGCACGAGCGCCAGCGTCCCCGCGACGATGCGGCCGGCGGCCGCCATGGTTTCGATCTCCCGCGCCGACTTGATGGTGACGCTCATCGTCCGATGATCCGCCTGATATCTTCGGCGATCTGGTCGATGGTGCCCGTGCCCGGCACGTGGTGCATGACGCCGCGCTGGGCGTAATGGGCGACGAGGGGAGCGGTGTCGCGCTGATAGACCGCCAGGCGCGTCTGGATCGCCTCCGGGGTGTCGTCGGAGCGGCGTTCGACCGGCGCGCGGTCGATCAGGCGGCGGACCAGCTCTTCCTCCGGAACATCGAGGAGCAGGATATGGTTGAGGCGGTTGCCCTCGGCGCCCAGCAACTTGTCGACGAGCTCGGCCTGCGCCGCGGTGCGGGGAAAGCCGTCGAAGACCGCTCCGTTCTTGGCCTCGGGCTTGCTCACCTCTGCCTTGATGAGCTCGAGAATCAGGGTGTCGGGGACGAGCTGCCCCTGATCCATGTACTTCTTCGCTTCCTGACCGAGCGGGGTGCCGTCCTTGACCGCGGCGCGGAGAATGTCGCCGGTCGTGATCTTGGGGAGCTGCAGGCGCTCGGCGAGGATCTTCCCCTGCGTGCCCTTCCCCGAACCGGGGGCGCCGAGGATCAGGACGAACACGCCGCTATTGCGTACGGCCGCGGAACTTGACTCGGCCTTCCTTCATGAAGCCGTCGTAGTGCCGGAGGAGGAGATACTGCTGCACCTGCTGAACGGTATCCAGCGCCACACCCACCACGATCAGCAGCGCCGTGCCCCCGAAGCCGAACGGCATGTTGAGCACGTTCCCGATGATGATCGGCAGCACGGCGACGAACGTGAGAAAGATGGCGCCGGGCAGGGTGATCCGGGACAGGACCTCGTCGATATAGTCGGCGGTCGCCGCCCCGGGCTTCACGCCCGGGATAAAGCCGCCCTGCTTCTTGAGGTTCTCCGCCAAGTCCACGGGGTTGAAGATGATGGACGTGTAGAAGTAGGCGAAGAACACGATCAGCACTGCCAGCGTGATGAGATACGCGATCGAGGTGTAGTTGAAATAGGTCGAGAAGTCCTTGAGCCACTGGATGTTGCTGAACTGCGCCAGCGTGCCGGGCACGATGATCAGGGACTGCGCGAAAATGATCGGCATCACGCCCGACGAGTTGATGCGCAGCGGGATGAAAGTCTTCTGACCCTCCCGGATGCGGCCCCGGCCCATCACCTTGCGGGGGATCTGGATGGGGATGCGCCGCGCCGCCACCGTCACCGCCACTGTCGCCCCGACGACGAGCACCATCATCCCCAGGACGACGAGCAGCTTCGGGATGGTGAGGTCGCTGCCCGGGGTCGTGAGCGTCTCGAAGGTCTTCAACGTCTCCGGCCAGATCCGCTCGACGATCGAGAAGAAGATGAGCAGGCTCATCCCGTTCCCGATGCCGCGCTCGGTGATCTGCTCGCCCAGCCACATGATGAACACCCCGCCGGCGGTGAGCGTCAGCACCGTGAGGAGCTTGAAGCCGAACGGGTTCATCGTCACCGCGCCCGGGATCTGGGACTGGATGAAGAGCGAGTACCCGTACGACTGGAACAGGCAGAGCAGCACCGTGAGGTAGCGGGTCCACTGCGTGAGCTTTTTCCGCCCCTCCTCGTCCCGCTGCATCTTCTCGATGATGGGGAAGACCGGGCCCGCGAGCTGGAAGACGATGCTCGCCGAGATGTAGGGCATGATCCCCAGCGCGAACACCGCCGCCCGCGAGAGGCCGCCGCCCGCGAACAGGTCGTACAGCGAGAACAGCGTCCCCTGCGAACGTTGGGCGTAGGCCGCGAGGGCCTGCACGTTCACGCCCGGCGTCGCGATGTGGGCCCCGATCCGGTAGACGAGCAGGGCCAGGAGCGTGAAGAGGATCTTGTCCTTGAGCTCCGGAACCTTGAACAGGTTGGGGATCTTCGGTGCGGTCACGCGCTCAACCCTCGATGGTGCCGCCCGCCTGCTCGATCTTCGCGCGGGCGGAGGCGGACGCCGTGACCCCGCGCACGACGAACTTGCGGCTCACCTCGCCCATGCCGAGCAGCTTGATCGGCCCGGCGGGCCGGCGGACGAGCCCCGCGCCGAACAGCGTCTCGGGCGTGACCTCGACGCCTTCGGCGAGCAGCGCGAGATGCCGGACGTTCACGACTTGCGCCGGCTCCCGGAAGGGATTGGTGAAGCCGCGCTTGGGGATGCGCCGGATCAGGGGCATCTGCCCGCCCTCGAACCCCAGGCGGGTCGAGCCGCCGGTGCGGGCCTTGTGCCCCTTCTGGCCCCGGCCGCTGGTCTTCCCGATCCCCGAGCCCGGTCCCCGCCCGACGCGGACGCGCGCGCGGTGCGAGCCGCGCGGCGGCTCGAGGGAGTGCAGGGAGATGTGGGGCGGCGCGCTCGCGGCCTTCGCCTTCGGCCGGCGCTTCGCGGACTTCGCCTTGGTCGTCGCCATCGGTCACTTCCCGTCCTTCACGGGCGTCACCTCGACGAGGTGGCGCACCAGGTAGATCATCCCGCGCAGCGCCGGGTGATCCTTCTTCACCACGACGTCCTGATGGTGCTTGAAGCCCAGCGCTTCCAGGGTGCGCCGCAGCGGCGGCGGCTGGCCGATCGCCGAGCGGATCTGGCGCAGGCGGATCTCGCCCTTGCCGGCCGGCTGTTTGCCGGGGTCCCGCCAGCGGACCTTGATGCGGCGCTTCCGGGTCGGCGGATTCCTAGCCACGGGCCACGGCCTCCTGGCGCGCCTTGTAGGGGATCGTGTCCACCTCGATCCCGCGCTCCTTGGCCACGCGCTTGGCCGTGGTCAGGTGCTTCAGTCCATCAAGCGTTGCCCGCACCATGTTGTGCGGATTGGTGGACCCCAGGCTCTTGGTCAGGATGTCGCGCACCCCGGCGCACTCGAGCACGGCGCGCACGGGTCCGCCCGCGATCACGCCCGTCCCCGAGGCCGCCGGCTTCAAGAGCACCCGTCCCGCTCCGTGGTGGCCCACGACTTCGTGGGGGATGGTGCCGCCGGTGAGCGGGATCTCGGTGAGCCGCCGGCGCGCCGCCTCCACGGCCTTGCGGACGGCCTCGCTCACCTCGTTCGCCTTGCCGGTGGCGATGCCGACGTGCCCCTGCCCGTCGCCCACGGCGACCAGCGCGTTGAAGCTGAACCGCCGGCCGCCCTTGACGACCTTGGCGACGCGGTTGATGGCGATCACGTTCTCGAGGATGCCGTCGCCTTCGCGAGGCGAGCGATCGTCGCGACGCTCCCCGCCGCGGCCGCCGCGACCACCCCGCCCGCGGCCCCGGCCGCCACCACCGCCGCGGCGCTGGCCCCCGCCACCGCCGCCACCGCCACCGCCACCGCCACCGGCGGGCTCCACGTGCCGCTCTTGGACCGCCGGCGCGGCAGGCTCGGTGGCGGGCGCCTCGCGCTCCGTATCGTTCACCATCAGAACTCCAATCCGCCCTTGCGGGCACCGTCGGCCACCGCCTTCACGCGGCCGTGGTACTGGTAGCCGCCGCGGTCGAAGACGACCTTGGCGATACCGCGGGCCTTCGCCTTCTGAGCGATCAACTGGCCCAAGGCGAACCCCTTGGCCACTTTCCCCTTGCCGTCCACCTGAATGCCTTCGGAGGTGTCCCCGGCGCCGACGAGCGTGGTGCCCGTACTGTCGTCGACGACCTGCGCGTAGATGTGCTTGGACGAGCGGAACACCACGAGCCGCGGGTGCTGCGCCGTGCCGGTCACACGCTTGCGGACCCGGAGGTGGCGCCGGGCGCGGCGGTGCGCGCGGGTCTTGATCTTGCGAACGGGTCGCATGGCTTACTTGGTCGCCGCCTGGGCGGTCTTGCCGGCCTTGCGCCGGACCTGCTCGCCCACGTAGCGGATCCCCTTCCCTTTATAAGGCTCGGGCGGCCGGATGCTGCGGATCTCCGCCGCGACCTGGCCGACGATCTCCTTGTCCACGCCCTCGATCTTCACGATGGTGTTGTTGTCCACCGACAGCTTCACGCCCTTGGGGGCCTCGTACTTCACTGGATGCGAGAAACCCACGACGAGCTGCAGACCGAACGGCCGCACCTCCGCCTTGTAGCCGACGCCCTGGATCTCCAGCTGCTTGCGGAAGCCCTCCGTCACCCCGGCAACCATATTAGCGACCAGGGTGCGCGAGAGGCCGTGCAGCGCCTTGTGGAAGCTCTCGTCGGAGGGGCGCCGCACCACGACGGTGTTTTCCTCCACCGCGAGGGTCATCTCAGGATGGAACGTGCGCGTGATCTCGCCCCTGGGGCCCGTGATGACGAGCGTCCGCCCGGTCACCTGCGCGGTGACCCCTTTGGGGAGCGGAACGGGCTTCTTGCCGATACGCGACATCGTCGCCTCCTACCAGACCACGGCGAGCAGCTCGCCGCCGAGGCGCGCGGACCGGGCCTCACGGTCGGTCATGAGTCCGCGCGGCGTGCTGAGGATCGCCATCCCCAGGCCGTTCTTGACCCGCGGGATCTCGCGCACCTTCACATAGCGGCGCAGGCCCGGGGCCGACACCCGCTGCAGCTCACGGATGACCGACTGGTCGTTGTGGTACTTGAGGTAGAGTCGCAGCAGTCCGTGACGCCCGTCGTCCAAGACCTTGAAGTCCTGGATGTAGTGGTTGTCGTGGAGCAGCCGGGCGATCTCGACCTTCAGCTTCGACACCGGCATGTCCACGCGGCGGTGCCCCGCCTGGCAGGCGTTGCGCACGCGCGTGAGCATATCGGCGACGGGATCTGTCAGGTTCATTCTCGGTGTCCGTCCTTTACCAGCTGGCCTTGCGCACGCCGGGGATCTCGCCGCGGAGGGCCAGCTCCCGGAAGCAGATGCGACACAACTTGAACTTGCGCAGCGTGCCGCGACTGCGCCCGCAGCGCTGGCAGCGGTAGTAGCCGCGCACCTTGAACTTCGGCGTCCGCTTGACCTTCTCGACCCAGCACTTCTTCGCCATGCGATCTCCTCAGGCCGCCGTGGCCGGGGGGGGGACGTCGACCCGGAACGGCATACCCATTTCCTTGAGTAGCGCCATCGCGGTGTCGTCGCGGCGGGCGCTGGTCACGAAGGTGATGTCCATCCCGTGGATGCGCTCGACTTTGTCGTAGTCGATCTCCGGGAAGATCATCTGCTCCTTGAGGCCGATGGTGTAGTTGCCCCGGCCGTCGAAGCTCTTGGTCGGCAGCCCGCGGAAGTCGCGCATCCGCGGCACAGCCACGCTGATGAAGCGGTCCAGAAACTCGTACATGCGCGCGCCGCGCAGCGTCACGCTGCACCCGATCGTGGCGCCCTGCCGCAGGTTGAAGTTCGCGATCGACTTCTTGGCCCGCGTCACCACGGGCTGCTGGCCGGTGATGGCGGCGAGCTCGGTCACCGCGGCCTCCAGCCCCTTGGGGTTCTTGATTGCGTCCCCCATCCCCACGTTGAGCACGATCTTCACCAGCTTGGGGATCTGGTGCGTGTTGCCGAAGCCGAACTGCTGCTGCAGTCGCGGCCGCACGCGCTGCTCGTAATGGTCGAGCAGCCGGGCCCGCGGCGCGGGCTCGGCCGGCGCCGCCGGGGCCGCGGCCGGCTCGGGCGCGCCCTTGGGCGGCTTCGCCGCCTTCTTGTCCTTCTTCTCGGGCTTTTCCTTGGTCTCCGCCATCGTCACTTCACCCGCGGAATCGGCTGGCCGGACTTGACCGCGATCCGCTCGATAGTGCCGTCCTGGTCGCGCCGCCGCCGCACTCGGGTGGGCTCGCCCGACTTGGGGTCGAGGAGCATCACTTTGGCGGCGGCGATCGGCGCGGTGATCTCCACGATTCCGCTCTCGTCCCCTGCCTGCGCGGCGCGCTTGTGCTTCTTCACGACGTTTACGCCTTCGACCACCACGCGGAACTTCTTGGGGAAGACGCGCAGAATCTTCCCTTCCTTGCCGCGGTCGTCGCCGCTGATGACGCGCACACGGTCGCCCTTGGCGAGGTGCAGCTTGTGCCGCGCGGGCTCGGTGCCGCGCACGCGCCGGCTCTTCTTGTAGACGAGCGGCTTCATGTCAGATGACCTCCGGCGCCAACGACACGATCTTCATGAACCGTTTCTCCCGCAGCTCGCGGCCCACCGGCCCGAAGATGCGCGTCGCCCGCGGCTCCCCCTGGTCGGTGATGAGCACGGCGGCGTTCTCGTCGAAGCGGATGTAGGAGCCATCCTTGCGCTTGGTCTCCTTGGCCGTCCGCACGATGACCGCCCGCGCCACCTCGCCCTTCTTGATCTGGCCGGTGGGGATGGCAGACTTGATCGTGACCACGACGATGTCCCCGAGGCCGCCGTAGCGGCGCTTGGACCCGCCGAGCACGCGGATCACGAGGGCGGTGCGCGCCCCCGAGTTGTCCGCGATCCTGACGATCGATTCCTGCTGGATCACGCTCGCCTCCCCTACCGCGCCCGCTCGACGATCTCAACCACCCGCCACCGCTTGGTCTTCGACAAGGGGCGCGTCTCGGCGATGCGCACCGTGTCGCCAGCCTTGGCGCCCAGCTCGTCGTGCGCCGCCACCTGCTTGGTGCGGAGCACCCGCTTCCCGTACAGGGGGTGCGCGAAGCGCCGGACCATCGCGACCGTCACGGTCTTCTGCATCTTGTCCTTCACCACCACGCCGGTGCGGACCTTGCGCCTGCCCCTCATGCGGTCTTCCTCTCGCGCAGAATGGTGCGGATCCGCGCGAGGTCGCGGCGGATCGTGCGGAAACGCAGCGGGTTCTCCACCGCCTCGGTCGCCGAGCGGAACCGCAGCCGGAACCGCTCGTCGGTGAGCTCCGCCAGCTTGCGCTCCAAGTCCTCGATGGAGAGCTGGCGCAGGTCGTCGGGCCGCTGCCTCGCCATGCTAGCGCTCCTCCCGCCGGACGAATTTCGACTTGACCGGGAGCTTGGCCGCCGCCAGGGCCAGCGCTTTGCGGGCCAAGGGCTCCTCGATCCCCTCCAGCTCGAACATCACGCGGCCGGGCTTCACCACCGCCACCCAGCCCTCGGGGTTCCCTTTCCCCTTGCCCATCCGTGTCTCCGCCGGCTTCTTCGTGATCGGCTTGTCCGGGAACAGCCGGATCCACACCTTGCCGCCGCGCTTCATCTCGCGCGTCAGCGCGACGCGCGCGGCCTCGATCTGCCGGTTCGTGATCCACCCCGGCTCGAGCGTCATCAGCCCGTAGTGCCCGAACGCCACGGTGTTGCCGCGCGTGGCCATCCCCGAGGTGCGGCCCTTGAACCGCTTGCGGAACTTGACGCGCTTGGGGGCCAGCATCGCGTCAGGCTCCCGTCGAGTAGGTGCGCCCCGCCAGCTCCTCGGTCATCTCGCGCGTGAAGATCCATACCTTCACGCCGATGGTGCCGTAGGTCGTCTTGGCGGTGGACGTCGCGTAATCGATGTCGGCCCGCAGCGTGTGCAGCGGCACACGGCCCTCGTGGTACCCTTCCGTGCGCGCGATCTCGGCGCCGCCCAGGCGCCCGGCGCACTTGATCTTGATCCCCTGCGCCCCCATGCGCATCGCGCTCTGCACCGCCCGCTTCATGGCGCGGCGGAACGAAATGCGCTGGTTGAGCTGGTGCACTACGCTGTCGCCGACCAGCTGCGCGTTGAGCTCGGGGCGCTTGATCTCCTCGACGTTGATCCCGACCTCCTTGCCCGTCAGCTGCGCCAGCTCGTCGCGCAGCTTGTCAACCTCCGCCCCGCGCTTGCCGATCACGACACCCGGCCGCCCCGTGTGCACCGTCACCGTCACCTTCCCGGGCTTGCGCTCGATGTGCACCTCGGCGATCGCCGCGTGCGAGAGCCGCGCCTTCAGATACTTGCGGATCAGGTCGTCTTCCTTCAGGAGCTCGGGGAAGTCGCGCCGGGCGAAGTACCGCGAACGCCACGGTTTGATGATCCCCAGCCGGAACCCGTACGGATGCGTTTTCTGGCCCACGTTACCTGCCCTCGCTCTTCTTGCGCGTGGTGCGCCGCTTGGCCTTGCCGGCCGCGGCCTTGGTCTTCTTCGGCGTCTTGGCCTTCGCCTTGGGCGCTGCCGCTTCGGCCTTGGCCGCCGGGGCGCGGGCGGCTGGCGCCTCCGCCACGGCAGCGGTCCCCGCCACGCGGATCTCCACGTGGCTGGTGCGCTTCTTGATCGGCGTCCCCCGCCCCATCGCGGCCATCGTGAACCGCTTCAGGGTCGGGCCCTCGTTGACGACCGCGTAGTCGACTCGCAGCCGGTCCTCATCGAGGCGCTCGTTCTGCCGGTCGGCCGCCTGCTTGGCGTTCGCCACGGCCGACGTGAGCACTTTCCGGATCTGCACGGCGGCGTGCTTCTTGGAGAAGCGCAGGATGGCGTAGGCCTCCGGGACCGACCGGCCCCGAATGAGGTCCACGACGAGGCGCATCTTCCGCGCCGATTGCCGCACGTGCCGCTGCACCGCGCGTGCTTCCATGGCTTACTCCGTGACCTCCGGCGTTCCGGTTTCGCCTTCCTTCTCCGCCGAGCCGCGCGCGTGGTGGCCGCGGAACAGGCGCGTATGCGCGAACTCGCCGAGCTTGTGCCCCACCATGTTCTCCGTCACGTAGACCGGAATGAACTTGTTGCCGTTGTGCACGGCGAGCGTGTGCCCGATGAAGTCGGGCGTAATGGTGCTGCGCCGCGACCAGGTCTTGAAGACCTTCTTCTCATTCTTGTCGTTCAGGGCCGTGAGCTTCTTGAGCAGCGACGGCTCCACATACGGGCCCTTCTTTACCGAACGTGCCATTACTGGGTCGCCTTCCCGCGCTTGCGGCCGCGGACGATGAGCTTCGTGGACGCCTTCTTCTTATGACGGGTCTTGCGGCCCTCGGGCTTGCCCCACGGGTTGGTGGGGGGCCGGCCGCCCGAGCTCTTACCCTCGCCGCCGCCCAGCGGATGGTCCACCGGGTTCATGGCCACGCCCCGCACCCGCGGCATGCGACCGAGCCAGCGGCTCTTCCCCGCCTTGCCGACCGACAGCAGCTCGTGCTCGGCGTTGCCGACCTCGCCGATGGTCGCGAGGCACTCGCCGCGGACCATGCGCATTTCCGTCGAGCGCAGCCGCAGGGTGACGAAGTTGCCCTCCTTCGCGACGACTTGGGCGCTCGTCCCCGCGGCGCGGCACAGCTGCCCGCCGCGCGCGATCTTGAGCTCCACGTTGTGCACCGCGGTGCCCAGCGGAATCTCATGCAGCGGCACCGCGTTCCCGGTGCGGATGTCGGCGCCGGGGCCCGACACCACCGTGTCGCCGACGTTGAGGCCCTTGGGATGCAGGATGTAGCGCTTCTCGCCGTCGGCGTAGGTGACGAGCGCGATGCGACACGTGCGGTTCGGATCGTATTCGATCGCCGTCACCTTGGCCGGCACGCCGAACTTTTCGCGGCGGAAGTCGATGCGGCGATACTGGCGCTTGTGGCCGCCGCCCCGCCAGCGCGTGGTGATGTGCCCTTTGTTGTTGCGGCCGCCCGTTTTCGTCAGCGGCTCGACGAGCGAGCGCTCGGGCTCGGTCTTCGTCACCTCGGCGAAGTCCGAGACCGACCGGAAGCGCGTCGCGCTCGTCACCGGCTTGAACTGTCGGATGCCCATGTCAGCCCTCGAAGACCTGGATCGCGTCGCCTTCCTTCAGCGAGACGATCGCCTTCTTCCACGGGCCGCGGGTTCCCGCGTAGCGCCCGTAGGTGCGCCGCTTGGCGCGCATCACCAGCGTGCGCACGTCGGTCACCGTCACCTTGAACAGCGTTTCAATCGCCGCCTTGATCTGCGGCTTCGTCGCCTCCGGATGGCACTTGAAGGTGTACGTCTTGTTGGCCTGGAAGGCCGCCGAGGACTTCTCGGTGACCAGCGGCCGCACGATCACCTGATGTAGCTCAGGCATCGGACGCCTCCTCCTCGGGCGTGGCCGCCGCGGACGCCCCCGGGCCCTCGAGCGCCGGCTGCTCGACCACCACAACGTCCGCCCACAGCACGTCGTAGGCGGTCGCGTCCGCGAACCGCTCCACGCGCACGCGCGGAAGGTTGCGGCCCGAGAGGTACACGTTGTGCGCGTGCGCCCCGCCCGCCGTCAGCACCAGGACCTTGCGTCCGGCCGCGCCCAGCTTCTCGAGCAGCTCGGCGAGCGGCTTGGTCTTGGGGCTCGCGTACGCAAGCTCATCGACGACCAGGAGGGCGCCTTCCCCCGCCCGGGCGTTGAAGGCCGATTTGCGGGCCAGCTGGCGCACCTTCTTGGGGATCGCCAGCCGGTAGTCCCGGGGGTGGGGCCCGAAGACCACGCCGCCGTGCCGCCACTGCGGCGAGCGGATCGAGCCCTGCCGCGCCCGGCCCGTGCCCTTCTGCCGCCACGGCTTCTGGTTGCCGCCCGACACCTCGCTGCGCGTCTTGGTGTTGTGCGTCCCCTGTCGCTGGTTCGCCAGGTACGTCACCACGGCGCGATGCAGGGCGTTCTGGTTGACCGTGCCGTCA
>Ga0209689_1003937_pt1 | contig 10835 bp, 11 predicted proteins | sample GraSoiAngelo_149_FD_187119 | JGI IMG/M metagenome (GOLD analysis project Ga0209689, IMG submission 187119) | Grasslands soil microbial communities from the Angelo Coastal Reserve, California, USA - 14_1009_09_30cm (SPAdes) (version 2) | ecosystem: Environmental > Terrestrial > Soil > Grasslands ...
CTCGATGCCGATGCCGTCATGCAGATAACTCCCGGTGATGTAATAATTCATCTTCCCCGCCACACCGCCGTACTCAAGACTCGGCATGATGGTGTCGAAGCTTCCGCCATAGACCGATGCGTCGCCCTGTTGGAAAACGGCGCCGTTCTTCATGTGGATATCGATTACTCCGGTATTGCGAAATCCGAACTGTGCGGGCAGCGCGCCGGTAATGAGCGAAATGTTGTCCGCGAAGCGGGTCTCAAGTACCTGGCCAAAACCCGGAATACTTTCCGGGAGAAGCACGTCGTCGATGCGGTATTGTAAATTTGCATGTTCGCCCCGGACGTGAAGCTGCCCGAACGAATCCTGCGCGACACCGGGGAAACGCAGCAGCGTTTGGTTAAACGGCGCGTCTTCGCCTTGCGCTTGCGAGTCGAGACGGTCAGGTCCGACCGTGTAACGCGTTGCGCCGAGACTAGGCACAATTGCCTCCCGCGTGATGTCCATCTCCTGACTTTGGACGATCACGCGCTCGGTTTCTGCCATGCCCGCGGGTGAAGGGCTTGGACTTGCCGATGCCGGAGCAGCGTCTTGACCCAAAGCCATGTTGCGCATAACCGACACTGCGATTGATGCGATCAGAAATTTTTTCATTGAGATGTTCTTCAAATAAGTTTTTCAAAGTTGTGATTGGTTGCGGCGTTCACGATTTGAGTGAAGCCAGGTGAAAAGCGACGGCTCTTGCACAAAGCCGTGCCGAGACTCACGCGAAGTAATTGACTTCTAACGCTCCGCGAGAACGCGGCTCAGCTGCGTGCCTAACCGCGCGCGGGCGGCGCGTGCTCGAAGATGTGCGCGCCAAGAAACGGCGATTGAACCCAGCACGGGGTCAACGCCGGAATTTTGGAAATTTGATGTGGCGGGACCGGCGCGCCGACCAATGGCGGATGAGCAGCATGATCGTAACTGCCCGATGCGATCATCGTCGCCGCGCAATTGTGCTCGACACGATTCGCATCCTTGTGCACGCGCTGGTGCAATTGCGGTGAAGCACCTAGCGCGAGCGCCCAGAGAAATCCTACAGAAACGAACACCGCCACAAACGCGCGCCCGTAATTATTTGAACGCGCGAATGTGCTCATTGCACCGCGAGCTTGTCTCCGGCTCACGTGTTCGGCAAGAAATTTCTCTTGTCGCTATCTGTCCTCCGCACTGACAAACGGGCGGCGCCGCTAGTCGCCACCTTTGTCGCGGCCAGCCACTCTCGCTTGAAACGCAACATGGCGATTGGCTCGCAAGGTGTTCGACGCTGACCGGGCACGGACGAGCTCCGCAAACTTAGTGTTTTCGAAGTATCGATCTTCATCGGAGAGGACTAGGTTCCAACGAAGATGTCCAAAATGACGCCAACAATCGAGGATCATCCCGCGATCAAACGGCTGGCCTTTCGCGGTGACCACCAGACAATTGTTCTCACGCCATGTGCCCGCGTACGATTCACCCCAGTGAAGTTCAAAAGTCTTGAGTTTGAGTGCATCGAGCGCCACAAGCAGGTCCTCCGTCCATTGATAACAGTAGCCGCGTTTCCGAAGGCCGTGATAGACGAGAAAATTATTAAAGATCGGCGTGCCAAACATGCGGTACTGTTGTCTGAGCCGATTAACCGTGGCGTAGGCACAGGTCGCCAGGAGCGTCGCCTCCTGTCGATCCACTCTGGGTGAAAGTGCCGCGAGTTGATTGGCCAGCGCTTCTGCGTTGGCAGAATCGTTCTTCGCCACTTGGAATGACAACGATTCTTTCGGTCGCAGTTGTTGAGCCATAGCTGGCGCGGTAGCAGTCGCCAGTATCGCAACAACAACAGCAAATCGCGTCATCGCCCGAATTTCCGACGCAGCATGGCATGCAGACAAGATCATTGAGCCTGCAATGTCGCCGTACAATCTCGTGTCACAAGCCACGTAGTCGTTTCGTCCAAACATGCCCCTCCGTGTGTATTGAGAACACAATCGGAGACGATTCGGGCCTCAGATGTCTTGAACACGACACGAGAACCAGGAGATTTGCCTGCGTTCAAATTCAGCGTAATTCTGAACGCTTTCAGTATGCCCGATCGCGCTTACCTCCACCCGATTGATCTGGAATTGGTCCCCGGCGCGCGCAACGCGATCGATGTTTGTCTCCGATTGAAACCGGAGGAGCGGATCACGATCGTCACGGACACTGTCACGCGCGAGATCGCTGCCGCGTTGCAAAGAGAAGTCGAGCGCGTTGGTTCGGATTACAGTTTGTTTGTGCTCGAGCATCATGCGCGTCGGCCACTAAAGTTCATGTCCGAAATAATTCTCGAAGATCTTGCATGCTCGCAGGTCTCCATTCTCGCTGTGCAAAGCCAGCCGGGCGAACTCGGCGCGCGCACGGAGATGACGGCGGTGGTCAACCATCATCGGATCCGGCATGCCCACATGGTAAACATCAATCGCCAGATCATGCTCGAAGGCATGCGCGCCGATTTTCTAGAAGTCGATGAGCTGAGTCAGCGTCTAGTGGAACGCGCTCGCCAAGCGGAACGGATTACCTGCAAAACGCCGCACGGCACCGAATTCGAAGCCGAGCTTTCGCCAAAACTCAGATGGCTCAAGACCAGCGGTATTATCACTCGTGACAAATGGGGCAACTTGCCGGGCGGCGAAATTTTTACCGCGCCAATGAATACCAACGGCACATTCGTAGTGGACGGCGTGGTCGGCGATTACTTATGCGAACGCTTTGGCGATCTCGAATCCAATCCGCTCACAATCGAAGTGGAAAACAATCGGATCCGCTCGCTGCATTCCGAGAACAAGGATTTGCGCAACGAGTTTCGCGCTTACACCAGCACCGACGAAAACAGTAACCGCGTCGGCGAATTCGCAATCGGCACCAACACCGCCTGCACTCGCGTCATCGGTCATATTTTACAGGATGAAAAAATTCCAGGCGTCCACATCGCTTTCGGTCACCCTTACGCCGAGCACACTGGCGCAAACTGGGTTTCAAAAACTCATATCGACTGCGTCGGCCGCGACTTCGACATCTGGTTCGACGGCGAGCAGGTGATGCGCCACGGCCAGTTTCTGGTATAATTCGTCGTATGGTTGCTGATGTCCACGAACGCCTCGATCGCGTCCCGTTCGTTCCATTTTTGATTCGGACGTCAGACGGGCATGAGTATTCTGTACCGACTGTGGATCACGTGTTTATCACGCCGCGCGGCAACCGCGTAATTGTCGTCGCTGATAATGGTGCCACGGCTGTCCTCGGCCCGCTTCACATCAATAGCGTGGTCGACCAGCCGAACGGCGAATAGCGCGGTGCGGATCTGACACGGTGGATCCGAAACTTCGCGCTCCGTTTAACGCCGATTTTACGCCCGAAAAATATGCGGCGCTGATCCGCTGCGTGAATGAGACCGAGAAGTGGCCGGCGGATTTTCGGATTTCAGAGACTCCGGTTTTTCTGACGCGCGAGTTTACAGAGGAAGTCACGCGAGCGGCGAATGAGATTGTCGCCGCTACGCGCACGCCGGAATTCGCCAAGCACGCAGCATCGGCGGTCCCGGAAGGATTAGCGGTGCCAAATGAATCGGCGCACCCGAATTTTCACGTGATCGATTTTGCGATTTGCGCCGAGAATGAGCGCCTCGTCCCGCGTTTGATTGAGCTGCAAGCATTTCCAAGCTTGTTTGGTTTTCAGTTGCTGCTCTTGCACTGCATCCGCAAGGCGTACCCGGTCATCCCACGAAATTGGACATCAGCATTCGGCGGAATCAAAGACGAAGCGTATCTCAATCTATTGCGGCGCACGATTATCGCCGATTCGCCTCCAGAAAGCGTTGTCCTGCTGGAGATCGAGCCGGAAAAGCAAAAAACGCGTGTCGATTTCGCGGCTACGGAAACACTGCTTGGTATTCGCCCGGTTTGCGTGACCAAAATCAAGAAACGTGGCCGCCAATTGTTCTATGACCGCGACGGATGCGAAGTGCGGATCGAGCGGATTTATAATCGAGTAATCTTCGATGAGCTGAATTACCGGCCCGATCTGGATTTGCCATTTCGGTTTCAAGACGATCTCGACGTCGCGTGGGTCGGTCACCCGAACTGGTATTTCCGCATTAGCAAGCATTCCCTACCGTTTCTGAAGACCGAGCACACGTCGCCGGCTTTCCTAGCCGATGAATTTCCAGCCGACGACAACATCGACAATTATGTCTTGAAGCCGCTGTACTCGTTTGCCGGGCACGGCGTGGACATGGAACCGTCGCGCGAGAAAATCGCCGCTTTGGAAAATCCGCACGAATGGATTTTGCAAAAGAAAATCGAGTATGCGCCGTTTGTGCCGACGGTCGATGGTCAGAAATCAAAGGCTGAGATCCGCATGATGTTTGTGTGGCCGGACAAAGATCCCGATCCCACTCTGGTGAACAATGTTGTCCGAATGAGCCAGGGCAAAATGATGGGCGTCGATTTCAACATCGACAAAACCTGGGTGGGCGCCAATATCGCTCTACACGAAGGGTAGCGCGCCCGCTTACGCTGGCTCGGTGGAAACCGTCGCTTCGCCAGCGCGCTGCTCCAAGGCTTGCTCCACCGCGCGCCAAGGGAGCATGGCGCACTTGACCCGCTGGGGAAATCTTCGCACACCACTCATCACACGAAGATCGCCCAAGTTTTTCGGCGCTTCACTCGTTTCGTCTGTTACGAGGTCGTGAAATGCGCGGAGCATCTCTACTACTTCGGCGCGAATTTTCCCTTTCAATTTCATCGTCATCAGTGAAGCCGATGCCTGGCTGATCGCGCAACCGCGTCCGGTGAACTTGATGTCCTCCAAGCCTCCGTCGGCATCGAATTTCACGGCGAGATGAATCTCATCGCCACAGGCCGGATTATCGCCGTGTACCCGTACCGCCGCGTCAGGCAGCTCGCCAAAATTCCGCGGCCGGCGAGAATGGTCGAGGATCACTTCCTGATAAAGCTCTTCAATTTCCGGGATCATGAGAAGAAACGCACCGCAGCGTGAAGAATTTCAATCATTCGGTCGATCTCCTCGGTCGTGTTGTAGAAGTAAAAGCTCGCGCGAGTTGTTCCTGACACACCGAACCGGCGCATCAGCGGTTGGTTGCAATGATGTCCGCCGCGCATTGCGAGGCCATACTGATCCGCGAACGTGGTCAGATCGTGCGGATGCGCCGCGTCCATGACAAACCCAGCAAGGGCGCCGCGCTCTTCCTTTGGACCAAAGACGCGCGTTCCCGGCAATTCCGTGAGGCGCTGGGCTGCATAACGCGCCAGCTGCGAATCGTGTTCGAAAATCGCCGGCCGCCCGATCTGCTCGATGTAATCAATCGCGGCTGCGAGCCCGATGGCGCCTGCGATGTTCGGCGTACCAGCTTCGAACCGGTGAGGCGCTTTCTTGAACGCGCTCTTTTCCAGCGCAACGCTCACAATCATTTCGCCGCCGCCATGCCATGGCGGTATTGAATCGAGAATCTCCGCTCGCCCATAGAGCACGCCGATCCCGGTCGGCCCACACATTTTGTGTCCGGAAAACGCCAGGAAGTCGCAGCCCAATTCGCGCACATCGATCGGCAAATGTCCGGCGCTTTGCGCAGCGTCTATGAGCGTGAGCGCACCCACCGCGTGCGCTTTCTCGCAAAGTTCAGCCACCGGATTAATTGTGCCCAGCGAATTGGAGATATGGGTGAACGCAAAAAGCTTCACCTCTGGTGTGAGCAGGGAAGAAAGCTGCTCGAGATCGAGCGTCCCATCATCCAGCACAGGGACGAAACGGAGCCGCGCCCCGGTTCGTTCGGCTAACAACTGCCACGGAACAAGATTACTGTGGTGCTCCATGACGGTCAGGAGAATCACGTCGCCTTCGCGAATAAATTTTCCACCCCACGCTTGGGCCACCAGGTTAATGCTCTCAGTCGTTCCGCGCGTGAACACGATTTCTTCTGCACTCGCCGCGCCGATGTAGTCTGCAACCCGTTGCCGTGCTTTTTCGTAAGCTTCCGTGGCGCGCGAGCTCAGCATATGTAGTCCGCGATGGACGTTTGCGTTCTCATGCTCGTAAAAATTCCGGAGCGCGTCGATTACCGCGCGCGGTTTCTGCGATGTTGCAGCACTATCGAAGTAAATCAGCGGATGGCCGTGCGCCTGTTCGCGCAGAATCGGGAAATCCTCGCGAAGGGCGCTCCAATCCACACTGGTGCTGGCAATTTTGTGCACCCCATAATCTGCTCCAAGCGGCGATACGCGCCACTTTATTCGCCAACGGCAATCTGTAGGTTTTTGTTCATCAGCTCGTTAACTTCCGCCGAAGTGCGCACCGGGACGACCTCGAAATCCACCAAATCGCGCCAATTGTCGATCCATTTATCGAACAGCGCGAAGTCTTCTGTTTGCATTAGTTGCCAGCAAATTTTGAAATCCAAATCGATCCAACTGGAAATGTATTCCAATCCTTCGGGCATCATCCGTCCCTTCTCGCGAAAGCGCCGGTAGATTTCCGGCGCGGCATTTTCTTTGAAACGCTCGATGACCATGTAAAACATGGCTCCTCCTGTAGTGGCGGGCGTGTCGCCTGCAATCTTTAATTGTGCAGCCGGCACGGCTGCCTCTACAGCGAAAAAATTCATCGACGGCTCGGCGATTCGTCCCTACTAGCTATTTCAGTTCTTCGTTTACTTCAGCGAAGGCATTCACTGCGAATTCCAAGTCTTCACGGGAATGCGCGGCCGAGACTTGCGTGCGAATGCGCGCGGTGCCGTGCGGTACGACCGGATAGAAAAAGCCAATCACGTAAACGCCTTTCTCCAGCATGCGCGCGGCGAACTTTTGCGACTTCGCTGCGTCGCCAATCATGATTGGGACGATCGGATGCACTCCAGGCTTGATGGTCAGGCCACGGTCGGTCAGCGCGGCGCGAAAATATTTTGTGTTTTCCTCCAGCTTGTCGCGCAGTTCCGTCGATGCGCTGAGAAGTTCGAGCGCTTTCAACGACGCGGCGACCACCGGTGGCGCAATCGTGTTGGAAAACAAATATGGTCGCGATCGTTGCCGCAACAGATCGACAATCTCCTTGCGACCGCTGGTGAATCCGCCGCTGGCGCCGCCGAGCGCTTTGCCGAGGGTCCCGGTGATGATGTCGATCCTACCCATCACGCCGCGATATTCGTGCGTGCCGCGCCCCGTTTTGCCGAGGAAACCGGTCGCGTGCGCATCATCGATCATTGTGAGCGCGTTGTATTTTTCCGCCAGATCGCAAATCGCCCTCAAATTTGCGATTGTGCCGTCCATCGAAAAACAGCCGTCAGTGGCGATCAAACGAAAACGGGCATCTTTCGCGATGCGCAATTGAGCTTCGAGATCGGCCATGTCGCTGTGCTTGTAGCGAAACCGTTGCGCTTTGCAGAGCCGAATGCCGTCGATGATGCTGGCGTGATTCAATTCGTCGCTGATTACCGCGTCCTTGTCGGTCAGGAGCGTTTCGAACAGACCGCCGTTGGCATCGAAACAGGATGGATAAAGAATTGTGTCTTCGGTTCCGAGGAATTTGGTGAGCGCGGCCTCCAACTCCTTGTGAATGTCCTGCGTCCCGCAAATGAAACGCACGCTTGCCATTCCAAAGCCATGCGTGTCGAGCGCTTCTTTGGCAGCGGCGATGAGCGCGGGATGATCGGCGAGACCGAGATAATTGTTTGCGCACATGTTGAGGACCCGTTTGCCGCCAGTGATCGCGATGTGCGCATCCTGCGGACTCGTGATGACTCGCTCCGTTTTGAAAAGACCTTGCGATTTAATTTCCTCGAGTGTTTGAGAAACCTGATTTTCGAATTCCGCGACCATATGTAAACCGCAGATTACCCAGAAAAGGTCAATCAGGAAACCATGAACCCAGGAATTTAAATTGGAAAAGGAAGAAGCCAGCGAACTACGAACTCGTCTTGTGTAAAAAGCGCTTGCGTGACTTGTGAATAACTGTTAATAACTTCGCTGGCGATCTACCTTGACCTACGCCCAGCGTCGTAATCTTGCGTTAGCCGTTCTCGCGGCGTTCATCGCCATTATTTTTCTCAGCGCCTGTGGAACCACCGAGCGCGCACTGCCGCCGTACGAGCGTCCGCTGGGGAAAACGGATTTTCAAAATGTACGCACCACAGCATACACGCATACCGAAGCGGACCATCGTGAGTACAGCAATCACAATGCGCTTGGCGGAGAACTGCACGCGGCCGGTCCGCCCATCCACCGCGCCGAAGCAGTGGCGCGTGCGACCTTGGCGTATGAAGTTCCTCGCGCTGTTCCAGTAGATGAAAACGCTTCGTATTCGCCACAATTGCAACCATTCTCAATGGAAGAAAGGCGAACGGTCACGCGCACGACAAAACGCACGACGAAAACAACCCGCAGCGTGAAGCGCGCCGTAGCGGTTTCCAGACCGCCGCAGATCGGCAGCGCCGCAGCTGATTGGTCGCGCTGGCCAGCCGGCACAGTGTTTCGCCTGCTTTCTACTGGACAAAATTACCGCGTGGAAGATTACGGGTGGGCGCTTTCCGGACGAAACACGATCGACCTTTACATGGCGAACCAGCGCGAGATGAATTCGTGGGGCGCGCGTCAGGAGACCATCCAAGTCCTGAAATGGGGCGATCCGCAGGAAAGCTTGCAGTTCCTTCGATCACACCAGAACTACAGGCACATCAAGCGAATGGTGCTCGAGCTCGAAGGCAGCGAGAAAGAAGCTGCCGCGCTGCGGTAATCACACGCGCGGGCGAGCAGCAGCCTCGGGGGATCAAGTCGAGAGATTCCTCGACTCCGCTCGGAATGACACCAAAGGAATCCGTGACATCCGCTTAATCAGTGGTTGCTGTTTTACGGCTCGCCCCAATCGAGCACGATTTTGCCGGAATTGCCGGATTTCATTAGCTCGATTGCTTCCTTGAATTGCGTGTAAGGGAAATGGTGCGTGATGACCGGCGATATATCCAGGCCGCTCTGGATCATCGCAGTCATCTTGTACCAGGTTTCATACATCTCACGGCCGTAAATTCCTTTTATGGTAAGCGCGCTGAACACAACGGTGTTCCAATCGATCGCGGCACTGCCGGGCATGATGCCAAGCAGCGCGATCTTGCCGCCGTGAAACATGTTCGGCAAAATGTCGGCAAACGCTTTCGGGTTGCCGGACATTTCGAGCGCGACATCAAAGCCTTCTTTCATCCCGAGCTTTTCCATTGCGTCGGTGACTTTCCCAGCACGCACGTCTAAGGCGAGATCGGCTCCCATTCTGCTCGCGAGATTGAGACGATACGGATTCACATCGGTGATCACGACGTGACGCGCGCCAGCTCGTTTGCAAATCGGAATGGCCATGCAACCGATCGGGCCCGCGCCAGTGATAAGCACATCTTCTCCAACCAGATCGAACGAGAGCGCAGTGTGAACGGCGTTGCCCAAGGGATCGAAACACGAAAGCACATCGAGCGGGATCGACGGATCGGCGTGCCAGCAGTTGTCCTGCGGGATTGCCACTAACTCCGCCCATGCACCGGGACGATTCACGCCCACACCCTGCGTGTTCGGGCAAAGATGACGTCGCCCAGCGAGACAATTGCGACAGTGTCCACAGGTGATGTGTCCCTCGCCCACCACGAGATCGCCGTGCGCAAAGCCTTTCACGTGATCGCCTACGGCATCAATGACGCCGACAAACTCGTGACCGATCGTCATCGGCACTGGGATTGTTTTCTGCGCCCACGCGTCCCAATTGTAGATGTGCACGTCGGTCCCGCAGATGGAGGCTTTCAACACGCGGATAAGCACGTCATCGCCGCTGACTTTTGGAACAGGAACTTCCTCGAGCCAGAGACCAGGCTCGGCTTTGGCCTTCACAACGGCCTTCATCATTTTTTGCACAACGGGAAACTAGGCCAATCAGGAAAACAGGAAAAGTCTTTTGCAAGCGGCAGGGAATCCATAGTCAGAAAAATCGGCTGGTGCGCATTTTTCTTGCCACCGCTTGGCAACAATTTTTCAACCAAGTAAGTAAACGGCCGGAAATGAATTCTAGAACCCATCTCATAAACAGGGAATGAGTGCGCTAAGCTCTGACGAGTGGCTGGCAAGGCGCGACGAAGGAGCATAGCCGAAGCGTTCTGTGACTGAGGAGCAACGCCGCCAGCCGCTCGCCAGAGCTTAGCCCGGAGGGTTGCCGATCTTTGCCGCTGCGGCTGCGTTGCTCGTCGGTCAAAGATCCATGAAGGATATTCTCTCTCCTCGCGCCTTGCCGCCGCGCCAAATCTCTGGCAACGCACTCGTTCCCTGTTTATGAGATGGGTTCTAATGGAGCCGCCTCCCCGGCGGGTGTGGGCCTACCAGCGCACCAGAGAGAGTTCACGGAAAACCAAAAGAACGAAAGAAAATGAAATTATGAGAAATCTTTGCTCGGAACTCGAACCGGCAATCCGGAATTGCGGCGATTTCTCCTTAACGGGCTAGCCTAATTTTTTCACTCGGCTTCGTCAAACGGATTGAATCAGGCGAAGCGTATTTCTCGGTTAGTCCTTCGCTTTTCCCGGACCCGAGATCTCAAAATCAACTCAGCGGGAGAAAGGAAGAAAAGAAAAAACTTGAATTCATTGATCCAATTCCAAGCTGGTTGATTCCGGCCTTTCCCCGCCTCTCCCCTGCTAAATGGGAGAGGAGCCAAGGGCGCCATCCGTGTGATCCGCGTACCCTGCTCTTTCCCCCCTCAAAAAAAGTTTAATTTTTTCTTCTTGACACCCATCTGCATTTTTGGCAAAACGCGCGTAA
>Ga0209689_1003938_pt1 | contig 10833 bp, 8 predicted proteins | sample GraSoiAngelo_149_FD_187119 | JGI IMG/M metagenome (GOLD analysis project Ga0209689, IMG submission 187119) | Grasslands soil microbial communities from the Angelo Coastal Reserve, California, USA - 14_1009_09_30cm (SPAdes) (version 2) | ecosystem: Environmental > Terrestrial > Soil > Grasslands ...
AGGCTTAGCCGCCTTTGCTTGGAGGGCCCTGAAGACGAGCTGACCCGAACCGTCAACGCCCAGCCCGCCATCTTGACCGCTTCCCTGGCGATTCTTGCCGCCGCGCTGGAGTTTGGGGTTATTCAGAGGAGACCCGTGTATCTGGCGGGGCACAGCCTCGGTGAGTATACAGCGCTCGTGGCCGCAGGGTCGCTTCGCTTCGCGGATGCCCTCCGCTTGGTTCGCGAGCGCGGACGGCTGATGGCGGAAGCGGGTACCGAGAACCCCGGAACGATGGCGGCGATTGTTGGACTATCCGAAGAAGCTGTGAGTGAACTCTGCCGGCTCTCGGGAGCGGTGCAATGTAATTCCAACGCCCGCACGCAAACTGTCATCGGAGGAAAACCGGAAGCTGTTGAAGCTGCCTGTCGCTTGGCCAAAGAGCAGGGAGGCAGGGGGCTGCCGATGAAAGTCGCGGGTGCTTTCCATACGTCTCTTATGGCAGGCGCGGCGCGAAATTTCGAACCGGTACTGGCGAGCGTCGTCGCGCACGAGCCTGTCATACCAGTGATCGGGAATGTAACCGCCAGGCCGATCGCGACTGCTCGGGAACTGATCTCCGAACTTGGCCGGCAGATGGAGACCCCCGTCCGCTGGTATCAGTCCACACTTTATATGATCGACGCGGGGGTCCGTCATTTCGTGGAAGCGGGCCCTGGACAGGCACTCATCACGATGCTCAAACGAGACTCGCCGCAACTCACGCTACGATCACTCGATCGACCCTCCGTTCCTGCTGCTACATCTCATGTTTGATCTTAGCGGCCATGTCGCGCTGGTGACCGGCGGCTCGCGCGGCATCGGCAGCTCCATCTGCCGTCATCTGGCGCGTCATGGCGCGGCCGTCGCCGTGAACTACTACAAGAGCGAAGAGCAGGCGCACGCCTTGCGCAAGGAGATTGAAGGCGCGGGCGGGCGTGCGCTGGTTGTCCGTGGAGACGTCCGCGTGCCGGAAGACGCCGAGCGCATGGTCCAGGAGGCAATCGACGGGCTTGGCCGCCTGGACGTGCTCGTAAACAACGCCGGCTTCAACCGGGACACGTTGCTGCTCCGCATGTCTCTGGATGACTGGGATCAGGTCATGGACCTGAACTTGAGAGCCGTTTTCCTCTGCACCAGGGCAGCCTTGCGGCCGATGATGAAGGAGCGCTGGGGGCGCGTTATCAATATCGGCAGCGTCTCCGGCCTTGCGGGGAATGCCGGGCAGGCAAACTATGCCGCCGCCAAGTCCGGCCTGATCGGATTCACGCGTGCGGTTGCCAGGGAGATGGGTTCCCGCAACGTCACCGCTAACCTCATTATGCCGGGACTGGTCATCACCGAGCTTACGAAAGACATACGCAAGGAAATCGTTGAAGGCGTAAAGCAGCGCTTGTTGATAGACCGTTTTGGCACACCTGAAGATATTGCCGCTACCGTAGTCTTCCTGGCGTCGGACGGCGCTTCATACATCACTGGACAAGTGCTCGCTGTGGACGGCGGACTCGGGCTCTAGCGATGACCGGCAAGCGGCGTCGGGCAAGGATAGCCGCTTTGCAGGCGTTGTTCGAGCTGGATAGCGTTGGACACCAACCGGAAGAGACTATCGCACGCCAATTCAAAAGCGGGCCGCTCTCCGAGGAAGTAAAGAGGTTCGCCGAGGAGCTCGTGAACGGCGTCCTCTCCAATAAAGATCAGATCGACAAGACGATTGAAGCCACCGCCCCTGCCTTCCCCATCGACCAGTTGGCCGTCATTGACCGCAACATACTCAGGCTTGCGATATACGAAGTCCTCATCGATAATAGGGTGCCGGTGCGCGCCGCGATAAACGAAGCCGTGGAACTGGCCAAAGATTTTGGCGGCGAGAAATCCCCGAAGTTCATCAACGGAGTACTGGGCTCCGTCACTGTGCTTACCACGCGTTAAAAGGCCAAGGAGGTACTAAGTGGCCACGGTCTTCGAGCGAGTACGAAAAATTATTGCCGAGCAACTGGGTGTCGACGAGGGTGAGATCACACCGCAGACCTCCTTCGTTGACGACCTCAACGCCGATTCGCTCGACCTCGTGGAGCTCATAATGTCCCTCGAAGAAGAATTCAGCAAGGCTGGCAAGACCATCGAGGTCGCCGACGAGGACGCCGAAAAGATCATCACCGTTCAAGACGCCGTCAACTATATTCAGGAGCACGGCATAACCGACGACGACGCCTGACCGTTTTCTTCGCCGGGACTAGTCGTCGTCGCCGCAACTAGTCCCCGGACCGGCAACCTGTCGGCAGTTTGAACCCGTAGCTTATAATGGGCTACGCGATGAATTTTCTGGGTGTCGGCCCGCTCGAAGTTGCCCTCGTTGCCATTGTCGCCGTTATTGTCCTTGGTCCCGAACGGATACCCGGTGTCGCCGTCCAACTTGCCCGCGCCGTACGCTACATGCGCGGTTACGCCAACGACGCAACCGCAGACATCCGTCAAGAGCTGCAGGAACTGACAAAAGAATACGATGAAGTCCGTAAGGAATTGAACGAGTTCAGGTCCAGCATGGGCGGTGGCTTCTCCAATATCGCCGAAGAAGTGGACCGCACCCTCCGCGCCAGTCAAGAGAAGTCGGCGCCCAAGTCCAGCAGCGAGGCGCCGATAATCGAGCCAGGCGGCGAACCGCCGCCCAAATCGAATGGTCGCCCCGCTCGCTCCTAGCGGCTTTTTTCGAGTACTGATTCTCCGATGACGAGCGCAGCGCCACCCGGGCCGTCTCAAGACAGGCCGGAAGGCGAGCGCGGCGAACGCTATCTAACTCTCGTTGAACACCTTCAGGAGCTGCGCCGAAGGCTGATTATCTGTTCAGTCGCTGTTGTGATCGGCCTGGTAGTCTCCGCCGCTTTCACCGATGACCTGCTGCGCTTCTTGAAGCACCCAGCCGAGGAGCGTAGCCAGGATTTCCGTCTTGTCTTCCTCGAACCGTTCGAGAGCTTCGTCACCTATTTCAAAATCGCCCTGATGGGGAGCATTGTCCTCGCGATGCCGGTGATCATGTATCAGATTCTCGCCTTCATAGCACCGGGCCTAAAACCAAACGAAAAGCGCTGGCTATATGGCACCGTCGCCGGGTCGGTGCTTCTCTTCTTGGCCGGCGTCGCCTTCGCCTATTATGTCGCGCTGCCGCCCGCGCTGGGCTTCCTGCTCAACTTTGAGAACGACATCGCCCAGCCGCAGATCCGCCTCGGCAGCTACGTCGACTTCGTGCTCCGGCTGCTGTTTTGGACCGGCGTCGCCTTCCAGACACCGCTCATTGTGATGTTTCTTGCGCGTCTGCGCATCGTTACGGCGCGTCGGCTGATCGGTTGGTGGCGCCTCGCCATTGTCGGCGCCTTTATCATCGCCGCCGTCGTAACGCCGACCCCCGACCCGGTTACCTGCACAATCGTCGCGCTGCCGCTGATCGGCCTCTACTTTCTCGGGGTTCTTCTCGCCATCATCGTGCAGCCACGCGGTCAGTCAACTGCTCAATAAACCGTTTGTTGACCCGCCGCCGCGTGGACATTTATCATCAACCAAAGTGATTGAGCTTGAGCAGCTTTACCGCAGCGTGGCCAATTGCACCGACTGCGGGCTCTGCGGCACTCGCACTCAAGCCGTCCCCGGAGAGGGCCCCCCAAACGCGGACGTTATGTTCGTGGGCGAAGGGCCCGGCTTTCACGAAGACCAGCAGGCGCGCCCGTTTGTCGGCCCCGCTGGCAAACTCCTGGAGGAACTCTTAGGATCGGCCGGCCTTCGACGCAGTGACGTCTACATTACCAACGTGGTCAAGTGCCGGCCGCCCAACAATCGTGATCCTCTGCCCGCTGAGATAGAGGCCTGCCGCAAGTACCTGCGCTTGCAGATAGAGACAATCGATCCGGACCTGATCGTAACGTTGGGGAGATACTCGCTTGCCTGGTTCTTCCCACGCGACTCGATAAGCAAAGTACATGGGCACCTGCGCAGGCAGGACGGCATGCATTACCTTCACATGTACCACCCGGCGGCTGCCCTCCACGCTGGTAATCTTCGCAAGACGATTGAGGACGACTTCCGCAGAATACCTCAAGCATTGGAGAAGATTCGCCAGGCGGAACAGCCGGTCGCTGTTCCCGACCCTGCGCCTGACCAGATGCGCCTATTCTAGATAAGCGATGGCCGACAATCTGAGGGCCGTTCCCCTCGGCGGGCTGGGGGAGATCGGCAAGAACATGATGGCCCTGGAGCTTGCCGATGACCTGGTTCTCATCGACGCCGGGCTGATGTTCCCCGACGAAGAGATGTTGGGCGTCGATCTCGTCATCCCCGATGTCTCTTATGTCACGGAGCGCATCAACAAGCTACGTGGAGTCCTGATCACCCACGGTCATGAGGATCATACCGGGGCGCTACCCTACGTCCTTCCTCGTCTGCGCTTGCCAAACGGCAAGATGCCGCCGATCTACTGCACCCGCCTTACCCGCGGACTCATCGCCGTGAAGCTGGAAGAGCATCGTCTTGACAAACAAGCCGATCTGCGAGTTGTCCGGCCGGGCGAGCGCGTCAAACTCGGCAGTTTTACCGCCGAGTTCATACACATTACTCACAGCATTCCGGACTCGGCAGCGCTTGCCATTCAGACTCCGGCCGGGACGGTCTTCCATACCGGCGACTTCAAATTCGACCACACTCCCGTCATGGGAGAGCCACCCGATCTTACCCGCATTGCGGAGATCGGCCGCCAGGGTGTTGCTCTTCTCTTCTCCGATTCGACATACGCCGACACGACAGGCTACACGCCTTCCGAGAGAAGTGTTTCCGAAACGCTCGATAGGATCATGGCGAACGCTTCCGGCCGCGTTATCGTCGCCACATTTGCGAGCCTGATCTCGCGGATCCAGCAGGTCATCGACGCTTCTAATAAAAACGGCAGGCGGGTGTTCATAACGGGCCGCAGCATGCTCGATAACGTGAAGATGGCCATCGACCAGGGTTACCTCTCCGCCTCCGGCGATGTGCTCGCTTCGCTTGACAAGATGAAGAAGCTCGCGCCCGAAAAGATCGCGATCATCACGACAGGCGCTCAGGGTGAGCCGACCTCCGCACTGGTGCGCATGGCGAACCGCGACCACCGGCACATCGAGATCCAGCCGGGCGACACCGTCGTCCTGTCCTCTTCCCCTATCCCCGGAAACGAACTGCTCATCAATCGCACGATCGACAACCTCTACCGTCAAGGCGCCGAAGTGCTCTTCAGTCGCATTGCCAGCGTCCACGTTCGCGGGCACGCCGCGCAAGAAGAACTGAAACTGATGATCGGTCTGGTCAAGCCCCGATACTTCGTGCCGGTCCACGGCGAATACCGGCATCTCTGGATGCACTCCATGATCGCACGCTCAATGGGACTGCCGGCGGAGAATGTCTTCACGCTAGAAGATGGCGATATCCTCGAGCTCGATGATAAAGGCGCCCGAGTAGCGGGCCGCACTTCGGCCGACTGGGTTTATGTCGACGGTCTGGCCGTGGGCATCGACCGCATTGTGCTTCGCGACCGGGCTCACCTAGCTGGCGACGGAGTGATCGTCGCCATCGTGGCGGTAGATAGGCAGACCGGTAAACCTATCGGACGCCCCGACGTTGTATCAAGAGGATTCATCGAAAGCGAAATGTCGGACGGACTTATGGAAAGGGCCAAGGACGTCGTGGTGCAGGCATTAGGCGGAGGCGCGCACGTGGCTAATAAGGCAGACTTCAACACGCGCGTGCACGACGCCCTATCTCGCTTTCTGTTTGAGGAGACGCGGCGCAGGCCGATGGTGCTTCCAGTAAGCGTTGAGGTCTAGCCCGCAACGTGCCCGTCAAAACAAAATCGCGTACGACTACAAGGACTACAAGCTACCGTCCCAGACAGAGCGGCGTTCGCCGCCGTGCTTCGCGGCGGCAGGCTCACTTCGGCGCCGCAATACAGAATTCACAGCACTACTGGCTTGGAATCGGCGCTGCCGCCGTCTTGGCTGTCGCGGCGTTTCTGCTCGCCGCGTACATAATAGACGGCGTCGAGTACGTCGTCAGTTTGTTCGGGCTCTCGCTTGTGCTGCTGATCGCGGCGATCGGCATCGATGTAGCACTCGTCCTGCGGCACCCCGAGCTGGACGATCGTCTTCTGAGGCGATGGGCCGGCGCGCATGTAATCCTGGCGTTCGCAGTCGGTGCGCTCAGCTTATGGGCGCCGGACTGGAATTTTGGAGATGTTTCTTTCCGAGATGCGACGGCCGGCGGCGACGTAGGTCAGGCGCTGACCGGGAGCGTGTTCGGCATAGTCACTTGGGTCGCTCTCGCGCTGACCGGCGTGGGGCTGCTCTGGCCGCAAGGCGCCCAGCTTGCAGCGCTGGGTGGGCTCAACCTCGGCCGGCAGCTGCTGAGCCTGGAGCTGCACGTCAGCATCTGGCGGGGCGTCCAGTCCTTCTTCGCCAGCCTCCTTCCGCGGGCTGAGGAGGAAGAGAGCGAGAAGCTCCTCGATCAGCCATACATGCCGCAGTTCGATGAGGACTGGCTCGACACTGAGCCTGAAGAAAAGCCCGCTCCGGTTGAAGAGACACCGACAGAGGAAGAAGAAATTGTCGTAACAGGCGACCCCGAAGAGGAAGACCTTGAGGCCTATCAGCGGCCCCTGCCGATGGGCCGCCCGGCCGGGCACGGCTGGGAACTCCCGCCGCTCGATCTGCTCACCGAAGCGGCCGAGGTGGAGCTGCGTCCAATCGACAACGAAGCGCGCGCTCAGCTCATCGTCGAAACGCTAGGATCGTTCGGCGTCGATGCCCGGGTCGCATCGATCAACCAGGGACCTACCGTCACTCAATTCGGCGTAGAGCCCGGATGGGAGACCAAGACACGAACGGTGGCGGTGCGCGACGACAAGGGCCGGCAGGTATACGACCGGGACGGGCGTGCCCAGATGCGCTCCGAGGTCGTTTCGCGGACGCGCGTCCGAGTGAACCGCATAACGAATCTGGCGAACGATCTCGCCCTGGCCCTGGCTGCGCCGACAATCCGCATCGAGGCGCCGGTCCCGGGCAAGCCGGTAGTCGGCATCGAGGTCCCCAACACCACTACCTCGCTGGTCGCCATTCGCAGCGTGATCGAGAGCACGGCCTTCCAGAAAGCCAACATGCGGTCGAAGCTCGCGATCGCCCTGGGGAAGGGCGTTTCCGGCGAGCCTGTCGCTGCTGACCTCGCGAGGATGCCGCACCTCCTCATCGCCGGAGCGACGGGGAGCGGCAAGAGCGTCTGCATCAACTCAGTCATCGCCGGCTTCCTGCTGCATAACACGCCTGAGGAGCTGCGATTGGTCCTCATCGACCCGAAACGGGTGGAGCTGGCGAACTTCGGCAGTATCCCGCACCTCGCGTTCTCCAAAATCATCACTGATACGGAAGAAGTCGTCGGCACGCTGCAAGCAATTATTCACGAGATGGACAGCCGCTACAGGCGGTTTGCCTCGGTGGGTGTGCGCAACATCGAGGCCTACAACAAGAGCCCGCGAGCCACACACACGCTCCCCAACTGGGTAGTCGTGATCGATGAGCTGGCGGACCTCATGATGGCCGCGCCCTATGAGGTCGAGCGCCAGATATGCCGGCTCGCGCAGCTGGCCCGGGCGACGGGCATCCACTTGATCATCGCCACCCAGCGGCCCTCAGTCGATGTCGTCACGGGGCTGATCAAGGCGAACTTCCCCACCCGCATCGCGTTCGCCGTCTCGTCGCAAGTGGACTCGCGGACGATTATCGACGGTGCGGGCGCCGAGAAGTTGCTGGGGCGCGGCGACATGCTCTTCATGCCGACGGACGCCTCGAAGCCGAAGCGCCTGCAGGGATCGTTCGTCTCGGACCAGGAGCTGGATAGGATCGTCGTCTGGTGGACGAGCGACCGCTTTCGCCACCTCGTGCCCGACAAGATGGACCACCTTCTGGATGAGGCGCTCGAGGAGCCGGACGGGGAACGTCCGGCTGCGCGCGACGAGGAGGACCCATTGTACGATGCCGCACGCGAGCTGGCGGGCCAGCATTCGCGGGTCTCGACATCGCTTCTCCAGAGGCGTCTGCACATAGGCTATCCGAGAGCGGCGCGGCTAATCGATATGCTTGAGGAGAACGGCGTGGTCGCCGAAGCGGAAAGCGGCCAATCTCGGGAGGTTTTGAGCGGGTCGTGGGAGGAAGATGGAGACCGCTTCGAATAGATCGCGTTAAGGTCAAGAAATCGGCGTCCTCCGGGGTTGACATCTTCTTCCGCTGTGCTATTTTGTTGGTGAAACCTACAGACTGGAGGAAGTAGCGTATGACAAGACTCCATGCGCTCATCGAAGTACTGGAGGTGGACAACGCAAGGTCCCCTGTGTAGCAGCGCAGGGGAACGGCGAAACCGCGGAGCGGCTAGCAGCAAAGAGGCTCAAGAGCCCATGGGCGCGTAAAGCGCCGAAGGAAAGCAGAGGCCGGACGCGGGAATAAGGCTTAGCAAATTGAGCTCCCCGGGGTAAGACCCGGGGAGTTGCCTTTTGGTGAGCGGTCAGGTTTCGGTGAAACGGGCAGTTGACGCCGGGCAGTGGGCGAAACACGCTTCGGTTGGACTCAAGCGCGCCACCCGGGTGCTGTGCTAACGAGCGTCAGCATCGACGCCTATCTCTCGAAGCTGCCGTAGCAGCTTCAGCGAGTCGGCTTTAGCCCGCAGCGCGTCTCGGGGCGCAACGCGGCGAGCAGCGCCAGATGCGCTCGAAGCCGCCGTCTTCCCGGGCGACCGCGATGTGGCTGGCGATGAAGATAGAGCTGTACGTCCCCGCAATACCCACCGGCAACGTCGCTCCGTCCCGTTCGTGGTGAGGTTCTCGAACCACGGGCGCTGCCGGCCTCACACCCAAAATTCACGCCCGGTGCTCTTTCCCGAGTCGATCCCTCAGGGCGCCCCCCACATCCACACCTGGCGCCTCAAGCCAACCGGGCACTCGGCGGTAAGCACTCGGCAGTCGGCACCCCGGCACTCCTGGCGCCGCTGCCGCAGCTTCAGGACGGCTCCGGGGCCGGCTGGAGGCGGCGCGGCGCGAAGCGGCGCCATATTCGCTCGAAGTCGCCGTCTTCCCAGGCGACCAGGATCTGGCTGGCAATGAAGATCGAGCTGTAGGTGCCGGCGATGATGCCCAGGAGCAGCGTCAGCAGCAGCACGTCGATGCTGCCGCCAGCGAGGAGCAGCAGGGAGAGGATCGTGAGGACCACGGTTGTCGAGGTGTTGATGGAGCGGGCGACGGTTTCTGTCAGGCTCGTGTTCACGACCTCATCGAAGGGCACACCAGGGTTGGCGGCCACGTTCTCGCGAATGCGGTCGAAGACGACGATCGTATCGTGGACGCTGAAGCCGATGACGGTGAGGACGCCTGTGATGAACATGCTGTTGATCTCGGTGCCGAACAGCTTTCCGAAGATAGAGAAGGCGCCGAGGACAAACATGCCGTCGTGCAGAGCAGCGACGACGGCAGCGATGCCGTAACGGTACGGTTTAGAGAGATGACGGAACGACCACGAGATATACAACAAGATGGCGATCGCGGCGACGCCCACGGCGATCGCGGCGTTGCGCGCAATCTCCCGCGAGACGATTTCTGAGACCTGGTTGAAGTTGGTCACGCGGAACGGCCCCAGCCGCTGTTCGAGCCCTTGCTCGAGCGTGTCTCGTTCAGACGGCGGCGCGGCGCCGACCGGCGGCCCTGTCGGGCCCTTCAGCTCGCCGAGGCGAACGATGAAGGCGCCGCCGGAAGTCTTCTGCACACGCGCCTCGCTGTGGCCGAGCGCGGTGAATGCGTCGTGCAGGGCGTTGTCGCTGATATTCGCATTGTCGAACGCAATCGTCATCGTGGCGCCGCTGCTGAACTCGATCCCCGCTTTGAGGGCGGGCGGGACGATCAGCGAGATGACGCCCGGCACTAAGAGCGCGCTCGAGAGAAGAAAATAGAACCCCCGTCGCCGTACGAAATCGAAAATGAATGGCGTCCCCGCAGCCACCCTCCGTACCGCGAGGTCCGGCGCGAAAAGCGCCATGTTCCGCGCGAGAGGAGTCCCGACGAGCAGGCGCAACAGGGTGCGAGTAATGACTATCGCCGAGAACATGCTGATGAGCACTCCGAGACCAAGGGTGAGGGCGAAGCCCTTTACCAGGTTGGCGCCGAATTGGTCCCCGAACCACCAGAGTATGCCGCAGGTAATGAGCGTCGAGACGTTGCTGTCGCGGATGGACGACCACGCGCGGTCGAAGCCGTGCTCGATCGCCTGCGGCAGGGCGCGGCCGGCGCGCAACTCCTCCTTCATGCGTTCGAAGACGAGAATGTTGGCATCCACCGCCATGCCCACTGATAGGACGAAGCCCGCTATGCCGGCGAGGGTTATTGTGACAGGGCCGATGAGGGGACCCAGCTTGAAGATCATCATCAGGGTCGAGATATACGTGACAAGCGCAAGCGAAGCGAGGACGCCCGGCAGACGGTAGTACAGGATCATGAACACCATGACCGCCAGGATGCCGATCATGCCCGCCTGAACGCTGCGTACGAGGGTCGTTTCCCCGAGCGTGGCATCGACCTCACTCGTCTGGATCGTGTGTAGAGGGACCGGCAGCGCGCCGGCGTTCAGCTGCACCTTGAGCGTCTTTGCTTCGTCGAGAGGAACGCCTTCGATAACGCCGTTACCACCGCTAATCGGCCCGTTTACCTTGGGGGCGCTTACTAACTCGTCGTCCAGGAAGATTGCGAGCGGATAGTTCACAAGCCTTGTCGTG
>Ga0209689_1003940_pt1 | contig 10826 bp, 8 predicted proteins | sample GraSoiAngelo_149_FD_187119 | JGI IMG/M metagenome (GOLD analysis project Ga0209689, IMG submission 187119) | Grasslands soil microbial communities from the Angelo Coastal Reserve, California, USA - 14_1009_09_30cm (SPAdes) (version 2) | ecosystem: Environmental > Terrestrial > Soil > Grasslands ...
AAAAGGAATTGACCAACACGATCCGCTCCGGCGCGGCGATTTCGCGATAGACGAATTTCCCCCACATTTCTTTTCTATCCGGTGAGCGGAGGCAATAATGAAACGTTCCGCCCGGACGAAAATCCAGTTTCGCTGTAGTCATTTTGAATCCTTTCGGCCCGAACCATTGCATCAGTTCGTCGCGCTCCGTCCACGCTTTCCACATACGCTCGCGCGGCACATCGAACGCGCGCGAAATGACGAATGGTTTTATGGCAGGAGTCCCTGTCGGATTATTTTTTTCTTGGCTCATAGTTTTTCCCGTCTTTGTTTTTGTTCAGACTTTCATCTCTACAACGAACAAAGCGCGCGTCTCAGGACAATTTTCCAACTTTTTCGGAAGTCGCCCGAATTATCCGCAGCGTCACAAACCATTGCGTATCCATTGAAATGAAAGCGATGCGAGGGCGTATCGCAGTGCACCGTTCGGACCGTCGCGCCGCATCGTCAGGCCAATATTTGGTGGCGACAACGATTCCCGGCTATTTTGTTTGCGGCGAGTATCCTTCGAACTTTGGCAATGCTGAGTCCATGTAGTCCCACGGCTGTGCGTCCGCGGTGAAGATGTTGTAGCGCGGACGAAACCAACTCGGGTCGTCCAGGCTTCCGGCGTTAGTTCCGACAATTGGCGATGTGCCTTCGGCATTTTCTCCTCCCGTTATTCGCGAACCGCACTCCGCGCAAAAGCCACGTTTATGCTGAAATCCAGCTGCGCTTGGTGTGAAATGGTAGCGCAGTGAGCCCCGGGTCAGCTTGAATGACTTCGCCGGGACCACCACGACGCAAGAACACGCGCCGCCCGACGCCCGCTGGCAATCGCGGCAGTGGCATTGGAACATTTCGATCGGTTCCGCAGTGCACTCATAGTGAATCGCGCCACACGCGCATCCACCGGAAAATGGAGTTTTCATAGCGTGACAATATCGTTGTCTGATTGCTGCAAACCCCACAGAACTCAGACTTCCACGATCGTCTTGAATCCGCCGTACAACATGCGCTTCCAATCGAAAGGCATCGCTTTCGGATCGCACATGTTCGCAATGCGCGCGTCTTTCATCACCTTGGCGTTGACGTTATCACGATGCGCGCGCGACTTGAACACGATATACGAGAACACCACCGTTTCGCCGGGCTTGGTCTTGATCCCGCGCGGAAACGGCTTTCCCATCGTCACGTTCAGGTCGTCGCCGACGCACTCGCGGAATTCGAGCGCGCCGTGGTCTCGCCATAGCTTTCCCGCTTTCTTGGCCATGCGGCGATATGCGTTCACGCTCTTTCTCGGAATTGGTAAGACATATCCATCGATATAATGAGCCATAGAGTCACAGTGGTTAGTTCAGAGTTGGATCGGTCATGCGGTGGCAAGCTGCGCCTCGGCGCGAGCTTCGCTGGCCATAGGACACTCGCCCGCTACTGGCCTGACTTCCACGCGTATGCCATACGGCAAACCGGGGCATTCTCTGGCGATGGCGAGGGCTTCGTCCATCGTAGCGACGTCGAGAAGAAAGTAGCCGCCAATCGCCTCCTTGGATTCGGCGAATGGGCCGTCGGAGACGATGCGGTCCTTACCCGACACTATTTTCCCCTCGCGTTCGAGTGGATTTCCGGCAACCGCTTTGCCCTGTTCGGTCAGGCGTCTGAACCAGGCCATCCACTTTTCAGAGACTCTTTGCATCTCCTCGGGCGAAAGACTTTTTCGCAATTCGGTGCCGCGAAATAGCAGCATGTATCCATTCTGATTTTGTGTATTCATAGCGTGTTGTTACTGTGGATTTGAATTTAAGCGTTTGCGAGTTGTTCTTGCAGCGCTGATTCACGGGCCCAGGTATCGAGAGGACATTCGTCAGTTACGGGTCGGATTTCGATTGAAGTGCCATAGGCAAGGGCGGGGTTGGTCCGTGCAATTGCAATCGCTTCCTCGAGTGTTTCCACGTCCAGCAGCAGGTAGCCGCCAATGGCTTCCTTGGATTCGGCGAACGGGCCATCTGACACCAATCGTCCATTCTTGCCCGAAACGATTGCGCCTTTTCGAGCAAGCGCCTGGCCGCCTTTGATCTTTCCCTGTGCGTTCAATCGGTCGAACCAGGCTTTCGCTTGGCTAATCACCTTCTGAATCTCGTCATGTGAAAGTTCTTTGTACCATTCATTGCTGCTGAACAGCAGCATGTGTCCGTTTTGATTTTGTGTGTTCATAATGCCTTGTAGTTAATTGTTGGTTGTTGATTTTGGTTTCGATAATACGACGAATAATCGGGTGAGCCTGGGACAATTATTTTGCGTTTCCGTCGCTCTCCCAGATGGCAAACGTGTTGCCTTCGGTGTCCTGGCAGATGGCGAAATAGCCCATTTGCGGGACGGCGGTTTTCGGCATGCAGATTTTGCCGCCCAGTTTCTCGATCTTCGCTGCGAAGCCGGCTACTGAATTCACGCTGATGTAGTTGGTAATCGGCTCTTGCGGATGTTTGCGTTTCTTAAGAGCGCCATCAGGCGTCTCGTCGGCTCCGCCGGTGTCGATGTGCCAATAATCCTCCGCCCCGGGGAACGGATTGATTTTCCACCCGAACAAATTGCCGTAAAACTCCCGGGCGCGTTGGAGATCGTCGGCTGGGATTTCAAACCAGACAATGCTTGCAGCTTGTTTCTTATCTGACGTACTCATGTTTTGCCTTTCTGTTGATGTGTGATTTTTGGTTCTGTCAAAGATACGACGAATGAGAACGCGGGTTCAGGACAAGTTGCCGATTTTTTTGCGCATTTTTTGATTAAGACCTATTCGCGATTCAGCAGGCAAGATGCCCGCTGGCCCCACAGCCAAGATGGCTGTGCTACTAAAAATTTATGTTCCGTCGTTGCTGCAGGATTGCAGCCGCTTCAAAAGGAAAGCTCGCTCTGATTTTGTTTCCGCCAGCTCAAAGGATCTCCGGAAATGTTCGGCGGCGACTTTCTTGTGGTTTAACTGGGACTCGAACTCTCCGAGGACAGCATAGAGGAGATAATAGGACTTCAATTTTTGTGAACTGCGGATCGCTGCCACGGCTGTGATTCCCGCTTGTGGTCCATGAATCTTGGCAAAAGCAACAGCGCGGTTGAGCGCAACGACCGGCGACTGATCGAACTCGGTCAATCGATCATAAAGCAAAAGGATTTGTCGCCAGTCGGTGGACTCGTAGTCCTTAGCTGTGCAGTGACACGCAGCGATTCCGGCCTGAAGATGATATTCACTGAGCTCATCTCCTGCCGCCGACTGCGCGAAATGAAACATCCCGCGCGCGATCATTGGTTGGTCCCAATGTGTCCGGTCCTGCTCTTTGAGGCGCAGCAGATTACCCTCGCTATCCACTCGCGTCGGTGTGCGAGAGGCATTCAATAGCATCAACGCCAGCAACGCGTGGGTCTTGGGCTGATTGCCGGCCGGATGTTCCGCCAGCAACTCCGCTAGGCGAATTGCTTCGTCACAGAGTTCTTCGCGAACGAGATTGTCGCCGCTCGACGCTTTGTAGCCCTCGTTAAATAACAGGTAGAGCGATTCCAAAACACTTTCCAAGCGTTGCGCCAGTTCCTCACCCGGAGGAATTTCAAAGGGAATTCGCGCCTGGCGGATTTTTTGTTTCGCGCGCGTTATCCGCTTGGCGATCGCCGCATCGGTCGTTAGAAATGCTCGGCTGATTTCCGTTAGGCCAAAACCGCACAGCGTCTTCAAGGCGAGTGCAACCTGCGCATCCGCTGGAATCGCCGGGTGACAGCACACAAACATCAATCGCAAACGGTCGTCACGAATTTCCTCCTCTGAAAAAATCGCCTCGTCCACCCCGGCAGTCTCGCGATCCATCAAACGAATAATTTCCGCTTGTTTGTTCTGGAACACCTTTCGGCGCCGGACCACATCCAACGCCAGGTTGCGCGACGCGCGCATGATCCAGGCGGAAGGATTCTTCGGCACTCCATAAAACGGCCAGGTCTGCAAAGCACGCGCCAGCGTTTCCTGGACGACGTCTTCGGCGAGCGTGAGATGCTCGATTCCGAAGATCTTCGTCAACGTCGCGACCATCTTCCCCGCCTCGTGGCGGAAAAGATGCTCGACCACTCCCGAAACTTCTTCTGGTTGGACAATATTTTTCAAAGTCAGGTCACGTAAGCCCTGAAAATTTCTGGCGCTGTTAACTAAATTGGACTCAAACAGAAACAGTCGGACACAATGGAATAGCGCGACCGCGCCCGGTTGAAAAGCTCGCGCAAGCCAGAAGCCCACGCTACTTCAGAGCCGTTCCTCTTCCAAATCGTACACGTCGAACCAGTGGTGCACCACCCGGTTCCGCGGGACGAATTGCTGAATGTAATCCTCCATGAACTCCTGGAGTTCTAAAGGCAAATCGCTCAGGTGCAGATCGCGCTCTTTATTATTCCATGCGATGATCTCAGCGCGTGGCCGCTTTTTGGCGTGTTCGCCGATCCAAGCGGCAACCTCATCGTCGGTCGCGCCGGTGGCGACGAATGATCGGAATTCATCGTAATCAATCTCACCGAACTTTAGCCAGCGTTGATCGAGCGGGCAGTTCGAATGATATTCGCCTTCCCATCCGGCGAGCACAGCGCGGCATTTATCCACCGCGCGCGCCGCCAATACATAGCCGGCCAGCGTTTGGCGCGGGCTGCGCGGGAACTGTTTCCCATCGCGCAGATCGCGCGCGAGCAATTTCACTTTTTCGAGGTTCTTATCCATAGGTTTTTTGTTGTTAGGTTTCAGTGGCCACCTGCAGGACGATTTCTCCCCCGTGTGTGACCAATTTGATTAGATTCGTGCGCCCGCCGCGCTTCCAATAACGGAACGAGGTTGTCGACGACCGGTCCGCGACATCCGCAAAACGCCTCTGTCATCTCCCGTCTCACCGGCTGGAAGCTGATTGAGCGACGCTGCCTTCGGGTTTGGGTTTTTCGGGGCGTTTCACCTGCACCTCGATGTCTTCACGCAAATCGTCGGTTGGATTCATAACGACTTCTGTATTTTCCTTCAGGCCGTCGAGCACTTCCAGTTGCGTGCCGAAGTCGCGCCCGACACTAATTTTCTGCCAGTGAATGCGATGGTCGTTCGTGACGGTGACAACTTGCGGACCCTGCGCGCGAAAAACAAATGCATCCCCCGGCACAACGATCGGCGCATTGTCGTCCGGCAATAGGAATTTAACCTGCCCATACATTCCGGCGTAAAGCTTGCCTTCGCGATTGGGCACCTGCACTTCCACCTGCATGGTGCGCGATTGTGGGTCGAGTGCGCCCGCCGTGCGTGTGACCTTGCCGTCAAATTCCTGACCGGGATATTCCTGGAGAACAATTTTCGCTGCGAGTCCTTCGTGAATCGACGGCGCATTCTCCTGCGGCGCGAACACGTAAACGCGAAGCACATCACTCTGCACAAGGCTGAAAAGCGGCGTACCGGAATTTCCGGTCCCGGCGGTCACGAGAGTGCCAACATCGATATTTCGAGCAGCGATCTTTCCAGCAAACGGCGCGAGGATTTGCTGGAAACCCTGAATTTTCTCGAGCTGCTGCAGGTTCGCTTTCGCCGCCTCATAGGCCTTTTCGTTTTGATCGTACTCTTGTTTGGATACCACGTTTTTCTTGACCAGATCGCGCCAGCGATCAGCAGTCACCTTGGCTATCTCTTCCTGCGCGCGCGCCTGTGCAAGTTGCTGATCCACCTCCGGTGTCGCAATCTCCGCCAGCAATTGGCCAGCCTGCACGTTGTCGCCGATATCGACCTTCCAGCTTTCGACGTATCCGTTGGACCGCGGGAAAATTGTCGTTTGATTGAAGGCTTGGAAGGTTCCAGGCAAAATTAATTCCTTCGGCTTACTGTCGCGCTGCGCGGTCGCGACATTCACTTCGAGCTGTGTCGTTCGCTGCACGAAATTCTGCTGGTCGTGACGCTCGCTTATGCGCCGCCACGCGCCGAATATGACCAGAAGCGCAAGGAGAGTGACGGCGGCAATCGGTCCCAAGACGGCAACGCTCCGCAGCGGTGGCCGAAGTGGTGGCCGTGGTTCTACGCGTCGATCGTGCGCGTGGTCTTCATCGTGCGCGCCATTGTCTCGATGTTTATCAGTCTCAGTTTGGATCATTGTGCGCCTCCTTCTGCCGTTCCGCCATGCTCCTGGCGCGCAAACTCTTCATCTTCGTCACAGGTGAATTCCTTTTTCCGGAGCAAACTGTAAACGACTGGGACAAAAAACAGCGTCGTAACGGTAGCGACGAGCAACCCGCCAATCACGGCGCGTCCAAGCGGCGCGTTTTGTTCGCCGCCCTCGCCCAATCCGAGCGACATCGGCAACATTCCGATAATCATTGCCAGCGCGGTCATTATCACCGGACGCAAGCGCGTGAAACCGGCAGCGAGCGCGGCGTCAAAAGCGTTCTTATTTTCGTGCGCGCACCGCTCATCGTTGGCAAAAGTTACAACCAAAATGCTGTTGGCCGTGGCCACACCTATGGCCATGATCGCGCCCATGAGCGAGGGGACGTTAAGTGTTGTCCCGCTCAGAAAAAGCATCCAGATGATGCCGCACAACGCGCCGGGCAATGCCATGATGATGATGAACGGGTCTGTCCACGACTGGAAATTCACCGCCATTAGAAAGTAAACGAGCACGATGGCAAAAATGAGACCAGCGCCGAGCCCGGCGAACGAACTGTTCATACTCTGAACTTGACCGCGTATACTGAGAAACGTGCCGCGGGGCAGTTTCGACTTGAAACTGTCCACCACTTTGGCGACTTCGTCGGCGACGCCGCCGAGATCCCGGCCTTGCACATTAGCCAGGACGTCAAAAACCGGTTGTACATTATAATGATTCACGATGACCGGTGACTCGCGCCGCTCGACCGTCGCCAGGTTCCCCAGCAACTCCGGGCGCGGCAAATTGGGCGCTACTACCGGCGTGTTTTTCAAATCCTGCAGGGTGTCAATTTTGTATTGCGGCGTCTGGACCGCGACCTGGTAATTCACGCCGTTCTGAAAATTGAGCCAGTAGTTGGGAGCGGTCTGACCGCTCGAGCTGAGCGAAATCAACATGGTCTGCGCAACATTGTTTTGCGTCAGGCCAATTTGTTCGGCTCGCGTCCGGTCCACATTCACACGCAGGTCGGGCCCATGGACGAGTTGATGCACGTGGGTATCGACTGCTCCGGGAATTTGCGCGACGCGCGTTTTGATTTGGTTCGCGATCTCGTACCCTTTCGGGTCGCGACCGGTTATTTGAATATCGATCGGCGCCGGAATGCCGAAATTTAAAATCTGACCGACGATATCGGGCGCGGAGAAAAAGAATTCCATGTCCGGAAAATCGCGATGCAATTTCTCGCGCAGGATCCGCACGTATTGCGCGGTTGGCTTATGATTTGGATTGAGGGCGACAAGGATTTCACCGTCGGCCGAGCTGATCGTCGAACTGTCGCCAAAGGCGAGATTAATTCCGCTCGTCGGCAGCCCGATATTATCGAGCACGTTCTGGATTTCGTTAGGCGGAATAATTTCGCGAATGGCGTGGCCCACCTGAAAAAAACGTTCCTGGGTTGATTCGAGTCGCGTGCCGGCGGGCGCGCGCACGTGCAATCGAAATTGGCCGGCATCGACCGCTGGAAAGAAATCCCGCCCCAGAAAAGGAACCAGGGCGAACGAAACAAGCACCATGGCGCCCATAGCTCCGAACACGAGGCGGCGATGCTCGAGACACCAGCGCAGCGCATTTACATAACGGGCGCGAAGCTTTTCGAACACATGATTGAACTTCTCGTGAATCCAGCTCAAAAAACCGAAAATTTGGCCTAAGCCGCTTAGACGAGGCGCGGTCGGGTTTTCGCGAGACCGATTGGCGATCTTCTCCTCGCCGCCGTCAGATCCTTCAACACTTTGGGCAAGACTGGTATCAATTTCATCGAGATGTCCACGCAGAAGAAATCTCACCATGGTTGGGACGACTGTGCGCGAGAGCAAATAAGAAGCGAGCATGGCGAAGATAACCGCCATGGCGAGCGGTTGAAAAAGAAATCTGGCCGTGCCGCTCAGGAAAAAAATCGGCACGAAAACGATGCAAATACAGAGAGTTGAAACAAACGCCGGCACCGCAATCTGTGACGCGCCGTCGAGAATGGCGCGCACCATAGGCTTCTTCATGGCGAGATTGCGATGGATGTTCTCGATCTCGACCGTAGCGTCATCCACTAAAATGCCGACGGCGAGGGCAAGTCCACCCAAGGTCATCAGGTTCAGGGTTTGGCCAAGCGCGCTGAGAATGATGACCGAGCATAAGATCGACAACGGGATTGAAGTGGCGACCACCAGGGTTGAGCGCCAGCTTCCGAGAAAAAGCAAGATCATGAGCGCTGTCAGACACGCCGCGATCACACCCTCCTTCAAAACGCCGTTGATGGCGGCACGGACAAAGATCGACTGATCGAACAGTTGCGTGATGTCGAGCGCGGGCGGCAATGTCGCCTTGATCCGCGGGAGCGCCTCTTTCACCCGGCTGATGATATCGAGGGTGGACGCGCTCGCGCTTTTCAAAACCGTAAGCAACGCCGAGCGAGTGCGATTTTGCGCGACGATGTTCGTTTGCACGGCAAATCCGTCGCGAACGTGGGCGACATCGCGAATGTAAACCATCGCGTTGTTTACCTGTCTGATCGGCAGATCGTTCAGCGTTTGCAAAAGCTCCGGGCTCGAGTTCAACCGCACATTGTATTCGCGGTCGCCGATTTTCTGAGTCCCGGCCGGCAGGATGACGTTTTGGGCGTTGAGTGCGCTGCTCACGTCCGCGGGCGACAGTCCTTTGCCGAAAAGTTTCTGCGGATCGATATCGACCATGACCTGGCGCGATTTGCCGCCGTATGGCAGCGGGACTTGTGCGCCTTGCACGGTGGCGAGCTGCGTGCGAATGAAATTCAGACCGAGATCGTAGAGATCCTGTTCCGAGAGCGTTTTACTCGTTAGGCCGAGTTGCAGGATTGGCACATTCGAGGCGCTGTATTGAAGGATGAGAGGCGGCGTCGTACCGGGCGGCAGAATGCGCAGGAGCGTCTGGGTGATCGATGTGACCTGGGCAACGCCTGCCTCAACTTTGGCGCCCTCGTGGAAGAAAACTTTAATGACTGAGACACCGTTGTAACTCTGCGACTCGATATGCTCGATGTCGTTCACGGTCGTGGTCATGGCGCGTTCGGTAACGGTGACAAAACGTTTCTCCATTTCCTCGGGCGCGACGCCGGGGAAACTCCAGATCACACTCACCACCGGGATGTCGATCTTGGGAAAAATGTCCGTGGCCATGCGCGTGATCGTGACGATGCCCATGAGCACGATCAGAATGGCCATCACCGTGAAGGTGTAGGGTCGCCTTAGAGCTAAACGGACAATCCACATGCTATATATGAATACGAATGCTGATGCGTGCGCGGCCTCAGCGGCCCTCTAGCCGCCTCGCTGTGCGAGGTGCCGCGCTGATTCTGAGACCCGCGCGTTGTGCGTCTCATCGGTCTCGAGGCGCGCCAGTCAGAGACGCGGCCACAGGTCCTGTAGGCCGCTCCGACGAAGCTTGGCTGTTTTTGCCACGCGGTTGCTATAAACATATTGCTTCTACGGAGCTGAAAGTCTTTCAACACAGCTACCTTGTGGACGCAACACTCCTCAAATTTCTCATAATGCAGCTTGCCCATTCTCAACCAGCCGTTTGAAATTGCGGAGATACTCTTCCACTCTTCGCGACAGACTCGGCGGATCGAAGACGGATCGTATTTTCAGCGTTATTTCCGTTTCTTGATCGGAGCGCGGCTCGAAGCCAACGACACCCGACATGAAACCGTCCGACATTGAGCGCCACGCAATTCGCCGGCTGGGAACTCGAAGTACAATTTGAAAGACACCCTGTTGTTCGCTGCCGTTGGGATGCCAGATGTAAGAAAAGTGTGTGTCATCAATTCTTTGTACATTCCGCAGCGGCGTGATGAATCTCGGGAGATTTTCAACCCGCGACCATTGTTCATACACCTGGCTGATGGGCGCCTTCACGACGACGGATTGTCGCGCTGCGTTCATCTCGATCGGCGCCGGTCCCATTGTCTGCGTCGAGTTGTCAGGCGGAGAAGCGTCCATATTGCTCGCTGGAAAAAACCCGGCTCCATCCGTCGGTAAAGTTAAAGAGCGACATGTTCAGCACGAGCATCGGGTCGTGTCTGCGTGCACGTCTTTTTCGAAACAACTGAGGTGAGCTGCGTCGCGGAGTGATTTGGCGTAGTTTTGTTTTCATTTTGATATTTAAAGCTAGACATGGCTGTGCAGTGTCACCACGGAGCGGTGGGAGGATTTTTCACTGCTCCACAAGAGAGAGTGGCCTACACCTCTTTCGAGGGAGGAAACAAAAGTGGCGCGCCGGAGGAGGATTGTTAAACTTTTGTTATGCGCAGGCGGGCAACATCGACTCGTCTCAGGTGGGTATTACATCGACGTTCACACTGTTATGAAGCTCGACACCACGACATCGGGAGAGACCCTGTTCGTCACGGCTAATCCGTCCCAAGGCCGACTCAAATCGCGCGGGCAGCCGTGCTCACAAGCCGAGGATGACGACAACGCAGCAAAATACCTGTTCGAGTTGTCCCATGATGCGATCTTATTTCTGGATCGCACCGGAAAGATCCTTTGCATCAACCCGCGCGGCGTCCAACTCACCGGCTATGCGGAAGCGAAATTGCGCGGGGCCGATATCTTTGAACTCCTACTTCTTCCTGAGGACCACTCT
>Ga0209689_1003947_pt1 | contig 10815 bp, 9 predicted proteins | sample GraSoiAngelo_149_FD_187119 | JGI IMG/M metagenome (GOLD analysis project Ga0209689, IMG submission 187119) | Grasslands soil microbial communities from the Angelo Coastal Reserve, California, USA - 14_1009_09_30cm (SPAdes) (version 2) | ecosystem: Environmental > Terrestrial > Soil > Grasslands ...
TGCGGACCGAGATTTCCGCGCCGTCCGGAACTCGGCAGCCGACGCCATCATGCAGGGCTGCTTCGAAGCGTGGTAATCTGGCTGCCCCAGACCGGCCCCACGATAGGCGGGAGCTTGGGTCGTAAGTCTTGCGGCACGGGTGAAAATCATCTGCAGGGAGGCAAGGTATGCCAAAGTTTCTGATCGAGCGGGAACTGTCCGACGCGGGGAAGTTGTCGCCTCAGCAGCTTCAGGCTGTGGCGCAGAAATCCTGCTCGGTTTTGCGCAGTATGGGGCCTCAAATTCAGTGGGTGCAGAGTTACGTTACCGACAACAAAATCTACTGCGTTTACCTCGCCGAGAACGAACAGGCAATTCGGAGCATGCAAAGCAGGGCGGGTTTCCGGTGCATCGAATTTCGGAGATTCGGACGATGATTGATCCCACTACAGCCGAGAATCACAAGGCCTGAGAAACGGCAAGGGCGAAGACGCCAAGCTGACACCGTGGGGATCAAAAGATAATTAAAGCCGCGGTGGAAGTAGCGGGTTTTGGTTATGGATCGGGTAATCTGGAGTTACGCAGCCTGTTTAGGAGCCAAGTCGGCGACGGCAGAAGTTGGCTCTGGCGCTTCGTCAACAATCCTCATTTGGCGCCAGTCGTAGGCAAATTCTTTGCCGCAATCCAGACAAACAACATAGGTTCCCGTGAGGGAAGCAGCTGCGCTGCGGCGCGCTGCAGAGCGGGTCGTAATCGGAAAAGTAAGACTAGTATGCCAACAACCGAAGAAAGCATCGAGCAACCTGGAAACCATACCTAACCTCCCCAGAACGTGGGTCTCGCTGGCCGTCTCACCGCAGCGGAGCAGCCGCTTTGGCCGGGTCCTGTGCCGGCCCTAGGTTGCTGCCACCTGGCCAACAGCGACTTAAAGCCCTGCATTTATTATGAAAAACAGCTTCTACTCTGGCCAGCTACTTAGATTACATTGGTAACCAAGAAGTTTCTATTGCACGACAGTGGGGGAGCGCCTGAGTGGTCAAGAAAGCCCGGTCCAAGCAAAGAGTAACACTCGGAAATGCGTGGGACACTTCGGGTTAACCGGAATATTAAAACGGGAATTAGACGGGTTCGGGACCTGCTTTTTTCTTCTGGCACTTAGCCATGATGGCGGATCGGAGGCGGCCGCGGAGGTCTTCGGGAAGTTCGTAGAGCTGGGAGTCACGGTAAATTTCGATGGTCTTCTTGGTGGTATCACAGACGACGTAGCAGTTGTGGCACCAAGACAGGTGATCTTCGAGTTCAGCGCGGGTGCGGGCGTCCAGGACGCCGTCGAGGTAGTTGGTTAGCTCTTGCAGAAACTCAGAGCATTTCACTGTGTGCCATCTCCGCCAACATCGCGTTTTTGAAAGTAGCGGCTGAGCCGCTCGCGCAGCTGCAAGCGAGCTCGCAGCAACCGCGACTTGACTGCCGGAATGCTGAGGTCCAGAGCCTCGGCTGCTTCCTCGGTCGACAAACCCTCCACATCGCGCAGTACAAAAACCGTCCGGAAGCTCGGAGGAAGCCCCTGGATGGTCTTCGTCAAAATGTCATGCAGCTCGGACTGGCTGTAGAGCTGCTCGGGATTGGGCGACCAATCCGCGACCTCGCGAGGAACCGAGTCATCCTCGGTCTTGACGTCCTCGTCGAGCGATACCATGCGCTCGGGCCGACGACGGCGCAACTTCATGAGCGCCTCGTTGACCGCGATACGCACCAGCCAGGTGTAAAACTTCGACTGACCCTGGAACTGTCCCAGGTTCTGATAAGCCTTCAGGAATGCGTCCTGCACCACATCTTCCGCGTCTTCGCGGTTCTGTGTAATGTGCTGCGCGATGCGAAACACATTCCGGTCGTAGCGTTTGACCAGTTCTTCAAACGCCGCGACGTCGCCGCCCTTGGCTGCCTGAACCAGCGCCAGTTCATCACTGACGGGCTCACTCACTCTTGGTTGGATGGTTCCCATTCTTCCGCCGATTCAACAATTTTGGGCCGCGCGGCCAAAAGGAAAGGGTATTGTAATCGGGAATCCGGCCTTGTGCCCATTTGTCTTTTGACGTAGGAAACTCACAAGCGTTTGCGGTAACGTGCGAAATGACGCGGGGTCCACCAAGGTACACGGTGGTAACCTCGGCGTAATGCGCAAGTGCCGTATAATCAATCACTGAACTCGGGCGCTTGGGAGAAGGCGCGGGACGGGTGAGAATCCTGTCCTCAGACCAGCTGATTGGTTTTCAGGAATGGCGGAAAGAAAAATCGAACAACTCGTAGAACGCGTGATCTCCGAGGTAGTGGAGAGCCATCTCCCGCAGCTGCGGACCGACATCACGCGGCGGGTGCTCGCGGAGCTCAAACCTCAGCTAGGCGGAGCCGAAGAAAGTAAGCCTGGCCCCAATCATCTGCTGAAGGCAGTTTCCGCAATTCATAGCGCGACGACGCAACGGGACGTACTTCGCGGGTTGCTGGACAATGCGGTTCAGTATTGCGGGCGGGCGGCGCTGTTCGTCGTCAAAGGCGGGATGGCAGGTGGCTGGCAAGGGCGCGCGTTTGCCAACAACGACGCCATCAAGGATTTTGCGCTGGATGCAAATTCGGGGCTGGTGGCGCGGGTGTTGGGCGGGCACACGGCACTCTCAGGCAATGCTTCGGAGATGGACCAAAGATTTATTGCCGAATTCGGGCCGCCCGCAGACGGAAAGTGTGTATTGCTGCCGCTTCTGCTCCGGGAAAAAGTGGCAGCGCTGATTTATGCGGACGCGGGACCCGATCGCGAAAGCCGGCTTGACGCCTCTGCGCTGGAGTTGCTGGTGCTGACTACGGGGACGTGGCTGGAAGTCGCTTCCCTGCGCAAGACCGCGCCCAAGGAAGGGGCGTCAGGCGGCGCGGAGAAGAAGGAAGCGCCGGTGGCACACGCGTCGGCAGCGCATGCTGCGCCGTCATTTGCAGATCCGTTCGCGGCGCACGCGCCAGCATTTAGCAAGGCTGCGCCTGCGTCCTCGGCTGCTGTCCAGGTTGAGGCGGAGCCTGCACCCAGTGACGCTGCCGGTGATCAGTTTGCCGGGTTGCCGCCTGAGGAGGCGGATGTTCACCGGAAAGCGCAAAGGTTCGCACGGCTGCTGATTGACGAGATTAAGCTTTATAACCAAGCCAAAATGGCGGAAGGCCGCAAGAGCAAAGATCTTTACGACCGGTTGAAGGAAGACATCGACAAGAGCCGCTCGACCTATTCGAAGCGCTACGGGAATACGGTGGCAGCTTCCGGGAACTATTTCAACCAGGAATTGGTCCGCAGCCTTGCGGAAGACGATGTGACTCTTCTGGGCAGCAACTTTAAGCGATAAACTAGTGTCAGTGTGAGTTGGCGCAGGTTGGTCCTGGTCCAGGTACTCTCAATTGTAGGCAGTGTTCTGCTGTTGTTTTCTTTCCCCGCGCTTGCCCAGCAATCGGCGGCGACGACCCAGTCTGGGAAAACCATTTCCTCCTCGAAGGCTGCTGGCAAGCGGGCTACAAGACCGACTCCCAGAAAAAAGAAAAAGAAGAAGCAAGTGAGTTCGCGGCGAGCGCGGCGAATTCACCAGGCATTTGTAAAGTCCGCCGATCTGCGGCCCATGGCTCGACAACTGCTGCCGAACCGCACTCCGGCGGCCTACGCCGGGGTGGAAGGTTACGCGCGGCGGCATAACAACGAAGACGCGGGAGCGCTGGCCTGGCTGGTGCTTGGGTATGCGTATACGCTGGATCACAACTATCTGAAGGCGGTCGCCCCTCTGCAGCGGGCGAAGGTGCACGCGGGCGATCTGGGCGAATACGTCGCATATTACCTGGGCACGGCTTACATGCAGACGGGCAGGAGCTTGGAGGCGCTGGCAACACTGCGCGATTTCGAGGTGAAATATCCTGACTCTCTGCTGATTAAAGACACTCACGTGGTGTATGCAAGCGCCTTGCTGCAGCAGAATCGGGCTGCAGAGGCAGTGGCGCTTCTGGAAAAAGACCGGCAGCCGCCACGGGCAGACGTGGAATGGAACCTCGGACGTGCGTACGAGGCTGCGAGCGAGACGAGCAAAGCAGTCACCGTTTTCCAAAATTTGTATCTGGCGATGCCACTGTCCGGTGAAGCCGATGCCGCGGCGGCTGAATTAAAGAAATTCTCGGGGGCAGCGCCGCCTATGACATGGGAGCAGAAAAAAATCAGAGCGGACCTGCTGGCCAAGGGCCGACGCTATGCCGACGCCGCCACTGAATATCGCGAATTCATGAACGAGGTGAGCCCCGAGGCGCGCGCTGTTGTGCAACTGGCTTTGGCCAGCGCGCTGCTGAAGAGCGGACGAGGGAAAGACGCCAAGCAGGTTCTGGAGTTGCTGAAAGACACGACCGGAGAGGTGAACGCGCAACGAATCTACCTGCTGGGCGAAGTTGCGCGCGCGTCCGATGATGAAGATGGCTTTCTCAAGAACCTGACGCAGCTTCGGCAAGACGCGCCGACTAGTCCGTGGCTGGAACAGGCACTGCTTTCAGCCGGCAACATTTTCCTATTGAAGCGCAATTACGATCGCGCGATTGACGCCTATCGAGAGATGCAGGAGCGCTTTCCCAACGGAGGGCGCGCAGCTTATGCACATTGGAAGGCGGCGTGGCTGACGTTGCGTCAGGGCAGGAAGGAAGACGCTAAGAAAGCGTTCGAAGACCAGATTGCGCTGTATCCATCGTCTAATGAGGTGCCGGCGGCGCTTTACTGGCGCGCGCGCCTGGCGCGTGAGGACGGGGATCTAGCGATGGCGCGCGCGTTCTATCAGAAAATCTCCGACCGGTTCCGCAACTACTATTACGCCGACCTGTCACGTAAGGAATTAGCGGCGCTCAATGCTACGGGCGAGCCGCAGCAGTACGCCCTGCTCGATAAAATTTCTCCGATCGATGCCAAGCCCGCGGAACTGGAAGATGACGACGCTCCGGCCGATAATTTGCGGGTTCAGAAAGCCCAGCTGCTGGGAAATGGAGGTTTGGTAGAACTGGCGGCGCGCGAATTACAAGCTGCCTCCCAGGAAGAGAAAGGGGCCTGGGTTGCGCCGGAGACGGCGCGTCTTTATCTGCAGAATCAGCAGTTCAATCTGGGAATAGAAGTGATGAAGAAAGCAGTGCCGAACTACTTTGCCATGGATATTCCGGCGCTGCCACGGTCGTATTGGGAAGCCCTGTTTCCACGCCCCTACTGGGCGGATCTGAAGCGGTATTCGACGCAAAACCGGTTGGATCCCTTCCTGGTGGCGTCACTGATCCGGCAGGAGTCGGAATTCAATCCGGGCGCCGTCTCGCATGCCAACGCGCTGGGGTTGATGCAGTTGCTGCCTAATACGGGGAAGAAGGTGGCCAAGGAAGCAAAGCTGCGCCATTTCAATGCCACCCAGCTATTCGTACCGGGAGTGAATTTGCAGCTCGGCACGCGGTATTTCCGGAGCATGGTGGATAAGTTCGGCTCCTTCGAGTACGCGCTGGCCGCTTACAATGCCGGTTCGGACCGGGTGGAGGACTGGTTGTCGGCAGGGAATTATCGGGACCCGCAGGAATTTGTCGAGTCTATTCCGTTTACCGAGACGCGCGAGTACGTGCAGGCTATCCTCAGGAATACCAGCGTGTATAAGCAACTGTACGGGAATCCTTAGGGCAGTGATGACTGGACGCGAGGTCCTTCGCAGGCTTTGCACCTGCTCGTGACGGCAAGGTGTGTGTGGTGATAAGCGCGGCTCCGGAGCTTCGCTCTGGATGGACGGGGAGGCCCGTCCCCGCACGAGCTTACTCATCCTTGTCAGTCATTGTCATTCCGTCAAGCGGAGCGAGGAATCTGCTTTTCTTGTATTCGCCACGAACAGCAGATTCCTCACCGGCGAAAAAGCCGTTTGAATGACAAGCGTTAGGGTGGCCCACGGCGAAAGACAGAAATCCTTCGCTTCGCTCAGTGACGATATGTAACAGATCGGCGTTGTTATGTCTGGCAGGATTTGCTGCATTTTTACCTTTTCCACCGGCGTCCGCCAGATAGAATCTTCCGAGCCTTTCTGAATTTCCAACTTCCAACAAACACGCAAGCCAAAGAAGCAAAAAAGAAGGAGGAATGCAATGACACGTGCTAGCAAGCCGATTCCCGAGGGATTTCATTCCGTCACTCCAAGCCTCATAGTGAGGAATGCCGCCCAGGCGATTGATTTTTACAAGCGGGCGCTCGGGGCGCAAGAGCTCATGCGAATGACTGGTCAGGACGGCAAAGGCATCATGCATGCCGAACTCAAGATTGGTGATTCCATCATCTTTCTATCCGACGAATCTCCCCAATCCCATGCCAAGTCGCCGCAGACCCTGGGAGGGTCAACGACCGTGCTGAATGTTTACGTGCCTGACGTGGATACCAGCTTCCGCCAAGCTGTGAGTGCCGGTGGGAAGGAAACCATGGCAGTCGCAGATATGTTCTGGGGTGATCGATACGGAACGTTCGTCGATCCTTTTGGCTACACCTGGGGTTTAGCCACACACAAGGAGGACCTATCTCCCCAGGAGATGACGGAAAGGACGAAAGCGTTTTTCGCTAGCGTGCAGCAACAGAGGAAATCGGCTTAGGCGTTTCGGCTAAGGTGAGCTGCACTCCGTGCAGCTCACCCTCAGTCCTGAGGATTGTCAAAGCAACGGTTGCGCACTCCAGATTCTTCGCTTCGCTCGGCATGACAGGGTTCTTTGGGAGGTGAGCAGCGGTAGCACACTGTTGGAGCGCAGCTGCTGCTCTGCTTTCTCCTACGGCCAGATGCCGCGCACGCGCGTGGCAGTCGCGACGCGGTCGATGGCCAGGATGTAGGCTCCGGTGCGCATGTCGGCGTCGTATTTCTTGGCCGTCGCGTGGACATCGGTGAAAGCCTTCACCATGACCCGCTCCAAGCGACGATTGACGTCGTCTTCATCCCAGAACAACTCTTGAAGGTCCTGAACCCATTCGAAGTACGAGACTGTGACACCACCGGCGTTGGCGAGGATGTCGGGGATCACCATGATTCCGCGCTCGTGGAGTACCGCGTCGGCGTCGGGCGTGGTGGGACCGTTGGCCGCTTCGGCAACGATGCGTGCCCGGATGCGGTCCGCGTTATCCAAGGTGATTTGATTTTCCAGCGCGGCGGGAATGAGGATGTCGCACTGAAGTTCGAGGATGGCTTGGCCGTCGATGGGCTCACTGTCTGGGAAATTGACCACTGAGCCGGTTTTCACCTTCTGCTGCAGCAACTCGGGAACGCGCAGGCCTGCGCGATTGAGGATGCCACCGCGGGAGTCGCTCACTGCGATGATTTTTGCGCCTTGCCGAGAGAGCAATTCCGCGGCGATGCTGCCGGCATTGCCGAAGCCCTGGATGGCTACGGTGGCACGGTCCAGGCTGATCCCCATAACTTCACAGGCAGAGCGAATCACGAACCAGCAGCCACGGGCCGTAGCCTCATTACGGCCAAAGGAACCTCCCAGGAAAGTCGGTTTTCCAGTCACCACGCCAGGAGCGCTGCTGCCGTGGGTCATGCTGTAGGTGTCCATGATCCAAGCCATGACTTGCGAGTCGGTGTAGACGTCAGGGGCAGGGATGTCCTTGTCCGGGCCGATGATGGGGGAAATCTCGTAGGCGTAGCGGCGAGTCAGGTGCTCCAGTTCGTTTTTGGAGAGCTTGTGGGGATCGCAGACAATTCCGCCCTTGGCGCCACCGAAGGGAATGTTGACGATGGCGCATTTCCAGGTCATCCAGGAGGCGAGCGCTTTGACTTCGTCGAAAGTGACGTTGGGATGATAGCGAATTCCACCTTTGCAGGGGCCGCGCACGCTGCTGTGCTGAACTCGGAAACCTTCGAAGACTCGGAGCGAACCGTCATCCATCTTTACAGGCAGCGAGAGGGATAATGCGCGGCGAGGGCGGCGCAAGACCTCGCGCAGGCCGGGGTCAAGGTTGCTCCTTTCCGCGGCGGTGTCGAACTGGCGCATGGCAATGCGAAAAGAATTAAGATCCTCGGTCGCTTCGACGGGTGCAGACATAGCCGTAACTCTCTGAGTCGCCATTGTTTAGGTCTCCTTTGGGGGATGGCTGATTGTTGAGTTTTTGATTGTTGATTGAGGGGAGGGTAGGTTTGCTTTGCCGCTGTGGAAAACCTGACAAGCCGAGTTCGCGCTGGTTCATACCCCACCTCACGAGTGGAAGCAGTTGCAGTTACGCGCGCCGTGTCGTTGTGGGATGGGAAGGGCTGGGTCGGCTTACGTCCTCTCAGGGAAGATGGAGACGGAAACGGACCGACAGAAGTGGCCTTATCTTGAGCCCCGGTGCGGACGTCCCACAACGTCCGCCGGAGGGAGTTATACACCCGGAAGGAGGAGGGAAGTCAACCGAAGGGAGGGAACTCGGCTGACAGCTCAGCGACGGACGGGTTCATAGACCCGTCCCCACTCAAACCGGGTGTCCCGCCCACGCCGGGGAACGAAGGATGCCCTCCGGACAGCCGGCAAGATGCCGGCGCTACCTCAGGCTTACTGGCCGCTGACTTTTTCGTGGGCAGGGGCTTTGGTGAAGAGAATTTCGAAAACCAGCAGGCCTGCACCTACGACAATCGCGCTATCGGCGACGTTAAAGGCAGGCCACTGGTACTGGCCGACGTAGAAGAGCAAGAAATCCACTACATGGCCGCTGACCAGGCGATCCCAAAGATTGCCCAGGGCGCCCCCGAGAATAAGTGCGAGTCCAACTCCGGTGGTGGTCATGGCGTGACTGTTTTTCCAGAGCAAAGCGGAGACGATCACCAGGGCGACCAGCGAGAACAGGACCAGGACGGCAATCTTCCATTCCGAAGGGGAGTCGGCGAAGAGACCGAAGGCGGCGCCACGGTTTTCCACGTGGGTAAGGCGGAAAAAGCCCGGGATGACGCTGATGCTGTCGTGCAGCAGGATGCTTTTTTCGATGGTGAGCTTGGCCAGACGATCCAAGAGCAGCACAAAAAAGGCGATCAGAAAGTGGTACTTGCGCATGGCGTGTTGAGTCATCTGGGCTGGGGTGTTTACTCCTCGAGAAAATCAAAATGCAGCATAACAGTTCTTTCGCCCCGCCGGGGCCGGGCCAAGGCGTTACTCTCCCTACCCACGGCTTGCGCCGTGGGCTTTAATCTGCCGCTTCGCGGCTGGAGGCCAGACGCGCCTTGCTGGCAGAAACGCAGTTTCCCGCGTCTAGAGTGAGACGGGACAAACCCCGTCTCTACCATAAGATTACTAGACTACTCGTCGGTGTTCCCGGTTTCGATCTCTCTTAAGACGGCGCTGCAGCGTTCGCAAACCGATGGGTAAGCTTTATCCTCGCCTACATGCTCGGAATAATTCCAGCAGCGTTCGCACTTCTTGCCCTCTGCTTTGCTCACTTGCACCGTGACGCCGCCCGTTCCATTACCCGAGGCGCCCTGCTCTAAGTTGACGGCCGATACGATAAAGAGGTAGCGCAATTGATCCCGATAACGCGCAAGCACAGAGTAGACCGGGCCGGCGGCCGAAAGCCTTACCTGAGCTTCCAGGCCGGAGCCGATCAGGTCCTTGTTGCGGGCTTCCTCCAGCGATTTCAAGACCTCACCGCGGACGGCCAGTAGCGTAGACCAGTCTTCCTTCTGCTCCTTGTCTTCACGCGGGGCGGCACCAAGGATGTCTGCCGGCATGGGGAAGCGGGTGAGGTGCACGCTTTCGGTGCGTTCCGCCATCTTCGGCAAGTGTTGCCAGACTTCTTCGCAGGTAAAACTCAAGATCGGCGCTAATAGCCCCGCCAGGGTTTCGCCGATCAGCCAGATTGCGGTCTGGGCCGAGCGACGCGCCCGTGACCAGGGTGTGAACGTGTAGAGGCGATCCTTGAGCACGTCGAAATAAAAGGCACTGAGGTCGGCCACAAATTGATTTACGCCCTGGTAGATCTTGTGGAAAGCAAACTCCTCGTACCAGCGCTGGATCTGATCGTTCAAGTCGGCGGTTTGCCGCAGCATGAACTGATCGATTGCCTGCATTTGATCAAACGGAACGCGGTGCTTTTGCGGATCGAAGTCGTAAAGATTCCCGAGCACATACTTGAATAGGGAATTGCGAATCTTGCGGTAGATCTCCGCGTTGCTCTGCATCAGGCGCTCGGAGCCGATCACGTCTTCGCGGAAATCCACGGAGGCCACCCATAAGCGCACGATTTCGCCGCCCAGGCGGTTGGCGATGTCGACCGGATCCACATCGTTCCCTTTGGACTTCGACAGGGCGCGGCGTTCTTCGTCGAGGGTCCAGCCGGGACTGGTCACCATGCGATACGGGGCGCTGCCCCTGTACCCCATGGAGCAGAGCAGGGAAGAATGAAACCAGCCGCGGTATTGGTCTCCTCCCTCCAGATACAAATCGGCAGGCCAGGGCAGGTCAGGTTCGTGACCGAGGACGGCGGCGTGGCTGGAGCCGGATTCGAGCCAGACATCAAGGATGTCAGTTTCCTTCTCGAATTTTGTTCCGCCACAACTGGGACACTCGGTCCCGGGCGGAACGAGAGCATCAGCTGCAGAGGTGTACCAAGCATCGGCTCCGGCGCGCGCGAAGAACTGCACGACGGCATTATTGATTTTCGGATCGTTCAGCGGTTTGCCGCAGCGTTTACAGAGAAAGACGGCGATGGGCACACCCCAGACGCGCTGTCGCGAGATGCACCAGTCAGGACGGGTGGCAATCATGTTGGCGATGCGTTCTTCGCCCCATGCCGGGTCCCACTTCACCTTCTTGATCTCTTCCAGA
>Ga0209689_1003950_pt1 | contig 10812 bp, 9 predicted proteins | sample GraSoiAngelo_149_FD_187119 | JGI IMG/M metagenome (GOLD analysis project Ga0209689, IMG submission 187119) | Grasslands soil microbial communities from the Angelo Coastal Reserve, California, USA - 14_1009_09_30cm (SPAdes) (version 2) | ecosystem: Environmental > Terrestrial > Soil > Grasslands ...
GACGGTTCCGTCCACGTGCACGACGTCCGGATCGCTGAAGCAGCGCAGCACGTGCGCGACCGCGTCCACCTCGCGGATGTTGGCGAGGAACTGGTTGCCCAGGCCCTCGCCCTTGGAGGCGCCGCGCACGAGCCCGGCGATGTCGACGAACTGCAGCGCCGCGTGCGTGCTCTTCTTCGGTTTGTAGAGCGCCGCTAGCTTCTCCAACCGGTCGTCGGGCACGGGGACTACGCCGACGTTCGGATCCTTGGTCGCGAAGGGATAGTTGGCCGCGAGCACGGATGCGCCGGACAGGGCGTTGAACAACGTGCTCTTGCCCACGTTGGGCAGTCCGACGATGCCGATGGAAAGACCCATGAGGCGTGCGATCTACACCAACCAGGCACGGCTTCGCCCGACCATTTCAGCCGCTGCGGGCGTAAAGTGCGCTGCCGAGTGCTGGAGGAGCCCATGCCTCATACCCTCGGTGCGAGCGAACTGAACCTGCTGGATGCCTGGTGGCGCGCGGCGAACTACCTGGCCGTCGGCCAGATCTATCTCCAGTCCAATCCGCTGCTGCGCGAACCCCTCCGCCCCGAGCACATCAAGCCGCGTCTGCTCGGGCACTGGGGCACCTCGCCGGGACTGTCGCTGCTCTACGCGCACATGAACCGGTTGATCCGCAAGCGCAACCTCGACGCGATCTTCCTCGCAGGACCGGGGCACGGGGGCCCGGCCCTGATCGCGAACGTCTGGCTCGAGGGCACCTGGAGCGAGATCTACCCGGATGTCTCCCGCGACGGCCAAGGGATGGACCGGCTGTTCCGGCAGTTCTCCACCCCTTACGGCGTCCCGAGCCACGTGAGTCCGCCGGTGCCGGGCTCCATCCATGAAGGCGGCGAGCTCGGGTACGTGCTCACGCACGCTTTCGGCGCCGCGTTCGACAACCCTGATCTGGTGGTGATGGCGGTGGTCGGCGACGGCGAGGCGGAGACCGGGCCACTCGAAGGGTCGTGGAAGGGCATCAGCTTCCTCAATCCCGCGCGCGACGGCGCGGTGCTGCCCGTGCTTCATCTGAACGGCTACAAAATCGCGAATCCGACTGTGCTCGCTCGCAAGGGCGACGAGGAGGTGGGGTGGCTCCTCCGCGGGCATGGGTACGAGCCGTTCTTCGTCGTCGGCGACGACCCTGCCCGCGTCCACGCCGCGCTGGCAGAAACGCTGGACGCGTGCCACGACCGCATCCGCGAGATCCAGCAGAGCGCGAGAGCGGGCGCGCCGGGACGGCCACGGTGGCCGCTGATCGTGCTGCGCACGCCGAAAGGTTGGACCGGCCCACAGACGGTCGATGGGGTGCAGGTGGAAGGCACCTTCCGCGCGCACCAGGTGCCGATCGCGCAGGTCCGCGAGAATCCCGATCATCTCCGGCGGCTGGAAGCCTGGATGAAGTCGTATCGCCCCGAGGAGCTGTTCGACGAATCCGGCGCGCCGCGGGACTTCCTCGACGCCCTGGCGCCTCGCGGTCAGAAGCGCATGAGCGCAAGCCCGCACGCGAACGGAGGCCGGGTCCTGGTGCCGCTCGAGCTTCCCGACTACACGGACTACGCCGTCGAGGTGAAAGCGCCGGCCACGGTGCGGCACGAATCCGTCCGGCAACTGGGCGCCATGCTGCGGGACGTCTTCGCCAAGAACCGGCGGCAACAGAACTTCCGGCTGTTCTGCCCCGACGAGCTGACCTCGAATCGCCTCGGATCCGTGCTGGAGACGACGGAGCGCTGCTGGGTCGAGCAACGCGTCGCCGGCGACGATCACCTCGCGCCCGACGGGCGGGTGATGGAAGTGCTCTCCGAGCACAACTGCGAAGGGTGGCTGGAGGGATACGTGCTGACCGGTCGCCACGGCTTGTTCTGCACCTACGAGGCGTTCGCGATGGTGGTGGCCTCGATGACCACCCAGCACGCCAAGTGGCTCGAAATGTGCCGCGAGCTGCCCTGGCGCGCGCCTGTCGCCTCCCTCAACGTCCTGCTAACCTCCACCTGCTGGCGCAACGACCACAACGGGTTCTCGCACCAGGGTCCCGGTTTCATCGATACCCTGATCTCCAAGCAGGGAGAGGTGGCTCGCGTCTACCTGCCGCCGGACGCGAACTGCCTGCTCTCGGTCGCCGACCACTGCCTGCGCAGCCGCAACTACGTCAATCTGATCGTCATCGACAAGCAACCGCAGCTGCAATGGCTGTCGATGGACCAGGCGCGCGCCCACTGCGCCCGCGGAGCGGGGATCTGGGATTGGGCGTCGAGCGGCAGCGACGATCCGGACGTGGTGCTCGGCTGCGCGGGCGACATTCCCACCCTGGAGACGATCGCCGCCGCGCATTGGCTGCGCCAGCGCGCGCCCGGGCTGCAGGTGCGCGTCGTCAACGTGGTCGACCTGTTCGCGATCGCCGATCCGCACGAGCACCCGCACGGTGTGCCAGCGGACCAGTTCGTGCAGCTCTTCACCCGGGACGTCGACGTCGTCTTCGCCTTCCATGGCTATCCGAACGTGCTGCATGCGCTGTTGCATGGCCGGCAGAACGCGCGCCGCTTCCACGTGCGCGGGTACAACGAGGAAGGAACCACCACGACGCCGTTCGACATGGTGGTGCTCAACCGGATCAGCCGCTTCCACCTGGCGATCGAGGCGCTGCGCAGGGCGCGGCGCCCGCCCGAGAACGCCGATCGCCTGATCGAGGAATGCGAGCTCATGCTGCGCCGCCACACGGCATACGTGAAGCAGCAGCTCGAGGACATGCCGGAGATCCGGGACTGGACCTGGACGCCGTGATCCTGGCGCTGAACTGCGGGTCGTCGTCGCTGAAGTACGCGGTGTTCGAAGGGGAGAGGCGGACCGGCGGCGGCGCCGTCACCGGGATCGGCGTGCCGGGCGGACACGCAACGCACGCGGACGCGGTGCACGCCGCGCTGGCGGGATTGCCGACGCCCTCGGCGGTCGGACATCGTCTAGTGCACGGAGGCCCGGAGCTGCTCGAACCGGTGCGCATCGATGCGGGCGTTCTGGCGAAGCTGCGCGACGCGGTGCCGTTCGCGCCGCTGCACCTGCCGCCCGCCCTGGGCGCCATCGATGCGGTGGCGGCCCGGCATCCGCGGGTCCCCCAGATCGCGTGCTTCGACACCTCCTTCCATCGCACGCTGCCTGACGTGGCACGGCGGTTCGCGCTCCCCGCCAGCATCGAGGCGCTCGGCGTGCGCAGGTACGGCTTCCACGGGCTCTCATACGAGTGGGCGGCGTCGGAGTTGCGGCTGCGGGGCAAAGCGGTGATCGCGCACCTGGGAAACGGCTCGTCCATGTGCGCCGTCAGGGACGGCGTTTCCGTCGACACCACGATGGGATTGACGCCCGCTGGCGGGTTCATGATGGGGACGCGAACCGGCGATCTGGATCCGGGCGTGATCGTCTTTCTCCTGGAGCGGATGTCGCGCGAGGAGATCGCGCGCGTCGTCGACCGGGAGTCGGGTCTTCTCGGCGTCTCCGGACTGACGTCCGACATGAAGACGCTGCTCGCCTCGCGCGATCCGCGCGCGCGGCTCGCCGTAGAGATGTTCTGCTACCAGGCATTCAAGGCCGCCGCGGCGCTCGCGGCGGTGCTCGGGGGTCTCGACACGCTCGTGTTCACCGGAGGCATCGGCGAGCATGCGGCCGAAGTGCGAGAGCGGATCTGCGCGGGACTGTCGCATCTCGGAAGATTCGCCGTCCAGGTGACCGCGGCGGACGAGGAGCGTGTCATCGCCCGGCACGTCGGCGCGCTCCTTTCGCTGTCCTGACGTCCCCTTCGGGGACCGGCCGTCCTATCACTGCGCGCGGAGTAGACTGCGCGGATGGTCCACATCATCGCGGTTGCGCTGTCGCTCGACGCCGGCGCCGCATCGCACTTTGCCCGGCTCGCGCTCAAGTGCGCGCGCCAGGAATATCCGAACAAGCTCGATCACGTAATGAACGGCGCGCAAGAGGTGCTGTCGCCGCGCGCGCTCCATCCGGCGTTCTACGGCTGCTACGACTGGCACTCGACCGTGCACGGCCACTGGATGCTCGCACGCCTCTTGCGGCAGTTCCCGCAGCTCCCCGAGGCGGCGGAGATCCGCGCGCTGCTCGACGAGCACCTCGCGCCGGAGCCCATCGCCGTGGAGGTGGCGTACTTCGGCCAGCCGAACCGCAAGACTTTCGAGCGGACTTACGGCTGGGCATGGCTCCTGAAGCTCGAAGCCGAGCTGCGCGCCTGGGATTCGCCCGAGGCGCGACGCTGGGCGGAGGCGCTGCAACCGCTCGCCGACACCGTCACCCGCGCCTTCCTCGACTTCCTGCCGCGGCAGACCTATCCCATCCGCACCGGCGTGCATCCGAATACGGCGTACGGGCTCTCGCTGGCGCTGGACTACGCGCAGGCCGTCCACGACGGCAAGCTCGGCGCGCTCGTCGCCGAGCGCGCGCGGACCTACTTCGGGAAGGACACGGAGGCGCCGCTCAAGTGGGAGCCCGGTGGCGAGGACTTCCTCTCGCCCTCGCTGGAGGAGGCGGCGCTGATGGCGCGCGTCCTCTCCCCGCGCGAGTTTCGCGCCTGGGTGAAGGCGTTCCTGCCGGTGCCGAGACTGACGCCGGCGATCGTGTCCGACCGCACGGACCCGAAGATCGTTCACCTCGATGGCCTCAATCTGTCGCGCGCCCGGTGCTTGTACGCCCTCGCAGCCGCCCTGCAGCGTCCGGCGCTGGCGCAACTCGGGGACACGCATGCGCAGGCGTCGCTACCGTTCATCGCCAGCGGAAGCTACGAAGGCGAGCACTGGCTCGGGACGTTCGCCGTGCAGATGCTCGATGCGCGCGGGCAGGGCGCACAGCTCAGCCGCTGACGACCTCGGGACTGTTCACTGAGATGCCATCCGCGCGGACTTCGCGCGCGCGCGCGCGATTTCCACGACCCGGTGGTACTCGCGCTTGAGGAACGCGATCTCCGCGCCTCGTGCATCCCGGTCCGGGGGACCGAAGTACTCTTCGTGCGGGTGCCCACATTTCTGACACGCGACCCAGATCACGGCCGGCCTATAGGCGAGGCAGAATTTCGGCCTGGCTTTGAATACATACGGGCGCATGACGCCCTCTGCTGCTCTCGCGTCCACGGCGCAGCCGCGCCATGCGACCGCGACGGACGCGGCGACTCCAGACTGGGCACTTTGCGCAAGACCCGTCAATCCGTGGTCCACGGCATGTGCATAAAACAGTTGGGGCGGATGGATTCGAACCATCATAGCGGGATTCAAAGTCCCGCGTCCTGCCTTTAGACGACGCCCCAGTCGCGCCTCGTTGTAGCGCGGCCGCGGCGATGGCGACAACCGATCTCGCCGGCCGCCGCTTGACGGATGGGATCGCCGGCAACGAGCGGGCAGCATGGATCCCCATGCGCCAAGGTGAAGACGGGCAGGCGGTGGTCGAGGCCGCCATCGTGCTTCCGGCGATGGTGTTCCTCCTGTTGCTCGCGCTGCAGCTGACGCAGCTGCAGCAGGCGAGGGTCCTTGCGGAATATGCCGCCTTCGCGGCCGCGCGCGCCGGCATCGTGCTGAACAGCGACCCCGTCAGGATGACGCAGGCCGCCACGCTCGCGGTGCTGCCGGCCAGCGGCCCATCCGACGGGTTGTCCGCGCTCGCCAGGACCCTTCTTCGTTTCCAGGCGGAAGGTGCCGTCCTCCGGCCCTTTGGTCTCGAGCAAATGCGCGTGTACGTGCACAACCCGGTGGCGCCCGACTTCGCTCGCTGGGGAAGGCACCTGGACCGTCAGGAGATCGATTTCGACGACGTCCGTCCCGGCGCGACGGAGGCGACGCTGCTCTCCCTGCAGATCCGTTGGCTCTACGAGCTGAAGGTGCCGTTCGCGAACAGGATGATCCAGGCGATCTGGGTCGCCGCAAAAGGCGGGCTGCTCCGCGACGGCACCCCGGAGGGCATTCCGATGGCGGCGCTCGCCGCCGCAGCGCGCGCCGGCCGCTACTACCTGCCCGTCCAGGCCTTCTACACCATGCGGATGCAGTCGAACCCCTACCGGAAGTGGGCACATCCGTGATCGGCGCGCTCCACCGGCTCCGCCGCTGCGAGGAAGGGCAGGCGCTGGTGCTCGCAGCGATCTTCGGCCTCGTGCTGATGCTCTGCGTGCTCGGGACGGTGAACCTGGGCCGCACCGTGTACCAGAAGGTGCAGCTCCAGGCGGCGGCGGACGCGGCGGCCTACTCGCAGGCGGCGGTGGAGGCGCGAGTGATGAACTTCACCGCGTATACCAACCGCGCCATGGTCGTGCACTACGCCTCGATCATGGCCGCGACCAGCTATCTCACCTGGCTGCATTTCATCTGGGCCGGGCTCAAGCCCCTGCTCGAGGTGCTCGGCCACCTGCCGTACATCGGTCCGATCGCATCAGCGCTCGAGAACGGTCTCGGTGCGCTGGTGCGCATCCTCGACGCAGGCATCGCGGCGCTCTGCCCGCTGCTCTCCGCCGCGAACATGCTGCTGTACGGGCTGCAGGAGGGTGCATGGCATTCGGTATGGCTCAGGCTAGGAAGACCGCTGCCGCCGGAGGCCCACTCCGGCGACTCGGCTGCGCATCCGTACCAGCCGATCTGGCCGGCGGTCCTGGCACTGGCGAACCAGGCAGTCTTCGCCCGGACGCGCGGCCATCTCACGATGCCGCAGAACGCGGAGGAGTCGCTGCGGATCCTCACCAACGCCAAAGACCCTGCCGTGCAGTTGGCGCGGCTGCACATGCTGGAGATCGCCAACTCCGCGCGCCAGCCCTGGGTCGCGTACGGCGATCGCTACGACGATGCGACGCTCTCCCCCATGGCGCGGCACTTCCGCTGGGGTTTCTCCATCGGCATTGCCTCGCTGCACCTGGGCAGCATCGGACGGACCGAGATGGGAGCATATGCGCCCCGGACAGGTCTCGAGCGGACACAAACCGCGCCGCCGCAGGTCTGGAGCGGGCAGCGGCTCCGCCTGGTCGCGAAGGCATTCGGGTTCACCAAGCGGCTGAACGTGCTCTCGCTGGTGGAGATGGATCAGCTCTACGCCCCCTTCCCGAAGTCCGAGCACCAGTACTACCTCCTCTTTTCGGCTCCTCGCTGGTTGAGGCGGATCCTCCCGGGTATCGGGCATGTCCGCGACGCAATGAGCGAAGCCCTCCAGCGCTACGCGCCTTCGCCCGGGCAGCGCATGTTCTGGATGTCGCCATACGTGTATTTCGCACCGCAGGCGAGAGCGCGGCCGGGTCCCGGACCCGGGGCGGAGCTGGGCAATTTCGCGCAACCGGACGTGGTCGTCGGCCTCGCCTTCGATGCCGCCGACTCCGACTCGGAGGGCAGCGAGACCGATCGACGCCGCTTCTCCTGGAACGGCCGTGGAGCAGGGGCCGCATCGGTCGACTTCCGCTCCACGAGCGCCGACGCGGCGCGAATTCCAGGCCTCCCTCGTTCGTCAGGGCCGCTGCACCGTGGGTTGAACGCGTTCGCCGCGGCGCAGGCCTACTACCATCGGCCCGGCGACTGGAAGGAGATGCCCAACTTCTTCAATCCGCTCTGGGGTGCCCGGCTCATGCCCGTGCTCGAGTCCAACGTGGCCGCGAAAATCGGGCTCACCGCCGTGCCCGGACTGCAGCAGATCCTGCTCCACTGACATGCTTCGGCTGCACACCGAGGATCAGGGCAGCGCGCTGACGGAAGCGGCGATCGTGTTTCCCTGCCTGGTCCTCGCCATCTGCTGGTCGGCCGCGCTCACCGATGTGCTGGTCCTGAAGTGCAAGGCCGCCGAGGCGCTGCGATACGCACTCTGGGAGAACACGGTGTTCAAGCCGCCAGCGCGGATCGATGCGGAAGTCCGCAGCCGGTTCGCGGACCTGCGCTCGCCGAGCCGGATCCGGATGCAGAACACCGGTCTGCTCATGTACCCGTTTGCGCGCAACCTGGCGTGGCGTGCGGAGGTGGACTCGACCACCGCCGAGGTTTCGCTCGGCGGATCCTCGCGATTGGAGAAGACCGGCGCTCCGTGGGATCGGTTCGTCGACGTCGTCGCCGGCACGCTTTCCCGCTCCGTCGATCACGCGACCGCAGCCATGCGGTTCAACACGCGCGGCCTCGCCACCGCCCGGGTAGCGCTGGCGCATGCACGCCATGACGCGCGGTCACCGATTCTGCAGGGAGGCGACCTGCCCGGACTGCGGGGCGGAGGCGACCTCGGTCACGGACGCGCGCTGGGGGACTTCCATCTGCAAGCGCCGCTGCCTTCCCAGTGGCCGATGCAGCTCGTGTTCGACACCTGGAAGGCCTGGCCCAAGCCGGCTGTGTACTCGCTGACCGGCGCCGGCGCTGACGTGAGCGCTCCTCCGTCGCGTACGTATCCGGAAGTGGAGAAGCAGGTCAGCGCGCAGGTTGGCCGCATCGCATTCCTGGGGCTCGACGGCATCGCCGGCTTCCGCGATCTGCGCGACTTCGTAGCCCGCGTGATGCGCTCCGGCGTGAGCAGGACACTCGCAGGCGGCACCTTGCCGGACATCCTCTCGACCGACCGCATGGACGACGTGGCGACCAATCGGGGCCCGATCACGATCCTGCCGCCTGAACGGGCAGCGGAGAGCTGGGTGCCACACGAGTGCGAGATCGCCGGCGCCATGATGCCGTGTCCGACGCAGCGGGCAGGCGACGTGACCACGGCGGGCGCGGCGCCGCGTTACCTCGATGGAGAGCACAGCATCGGCGATCGCGTCGACCGCGCGCGCTACACGGTGCCGTACCGGATTCAAACCAACTACTGGATGCGCTACGGCGGGATGGATCGGGAACTCGACTCGACGGAGCTCGCGCCGGTGGACCCGAGGCTCGCGGCAGGAAACGGGTACGTGAAGACCTACCGCTGCCGCGGGCACTTTTTCGCCGGGTCGACGAAAGCGCAGGTGGCGAACGGGTACCGAGGCTGCCGATGAAGGCGCTGCGGCTTTCCATCGGCTTCGCCGCCGCGGGAGCGGTTCTGTTGGGCGGCACCTGGGCCGGCGGCGCGTTCGCGGAACTTGCGCGGGGCGGGCAAGCGCGCGCTGGCGGCGCGCCGCCCGATCCGAGCGCCGGCGAGGTGCGCCTTGGCGACTCGCTGGAAGTCAACGGACAACCGATGGAGCTCTCGCTGTTCTATACGGCCGATCCGCCGGCGCGCGTGATCCGATTCTATGCCGACGGCTTTCGTGCACGGGGCCTGACGCCGATCATCTCGCGGGAGCCGGCGCTCGCACATGCGGCCGCGTTCGATCCGAAGAGCGGACTGCAGAGGTTCGTCAACGCCGTCGCCCAACCGGACGGACAGACGCTGGTGATGGTGGGGGCGACGAACCCGCGCAAGCCGCCAGGCCTGCAGACGGCGGCAGACGGCGCGCCCTTTCCAGTTCCGCCCGGACACCGCGCGTATCTCGGATTCAGGGGCGTCGATCCAGGCGCCAGGAGCGAGAGCGCGCAGTTCGTCAGCGCCCTGACTCCGCGCGAGGTGGCAAGCTTCTACCGCGCGGCGCTCGCCGCGCAAGGCTTCTCCGAACGCGCTGGCGCCTCCAGCGACGGCCTGCTGACGTTCACGAAGCCGGGCGTCACGCTTTGCATCGCGCTGCAGAGACTCGACGAGCGAGCCGGCGCCGCGGTTTTCGTCACGCGCACCGAAGGGGCCGTGCAGTGACCGCCCGCCGCCGCCGTCTCCCGCACGCCGGCGAGGAGGGACAGGCACTGGCCGAGTCCGCCCTCCTGCTCGCGACACTGCTCGGGGCCCTGGCCGTGGGAGGCACCTGGCTGCTGAAGACGCATCCGCAGATGCTGCGCGCCATCGACGCGCAGGTGCGGGGTCATTGCCTCGCGCTGTCGCTGCCCTTTCCCTGATCCCAGCCGGGCGGAAAGACGGAATGGCCCCCCGACGTCCCGAAGGAGACCAACTCCATCGATTGACGCGACGACCGCGCCTTCACCAGGCCCCAGAGGGGGACGGTTGCCGTGCGCCACACGCGCGTCCCCGCGATGCGCATCGCCTCCGCCGCGAACGTTCCAGCCGGCACCCGGACGCGCCGCGTCCCGAGACGGGCGACGGGCGGACGCGCGTGGATTCGAGCCTCCGGAAGCTCGATGCGATCCATCGGGACCTCGATGGGCTGCTGCCCGGCGAGCATCAGGTACATGCGCTCGACGCTCCGGGGGAAGAGCTCGTCTGCGCGCAGGAGCAGCCTGGATGCGGAAACGATCCCGTCCGCAGACGCCGTGATCAGCTCGATCCAGTGCCGCCCTCCGGTGGCAGCGGGCAGGACCGTCGCGCGCACCCGGAGGTCATCGCGCCCTGGCGCGCGTACCAGGTACTCCACCCAGGCTCCGGGCCGCGGATCGATGCGCCCCATCGCCTCGGCGAGGTCCGGATCCGCGAGGAGCGGCGAGGGCGCCGCGGCAAGCAAAAGCGCGAGCAGCACAGGGAAGCCTAGAGCGCATTTCGGTGGCCGCCGCAAGGCTATGATGCCGCGGTGATCAGGATCGCGTATCTCTGCGGCTACGGGGCCCTCGCCGCCCTCGGTGAGGCACTGGTCGCTCGCCCCGCCCTGACGTGGGTCCGGGCGCAGGGAATCTTCCACACGACCCTCGCTTGGGAGGTTCCGTACGGCGCCCTTCTCGCTGTCGCCGCCGCCGCGCTCGCCTTGTTCACGCTCTGGCTGGCCTCGCGCGCCGCCGTGGGCCGGACCGCGCCGCTCCCACTTCACGCCGCCTTTCTCCTTCTCGTCGGCCTCTGCCT
>Ga0209689_1003951_pt1 | contig 10809 bp, 10 predicted proteins | sample GraSoiAngelo_149_FD_187119 | JGI IMG/M metagenome (GOLD analysis project Ga0209689, IMG submission 187119) | Grasslands soil microbial communities from the Angelo Coastal Reserve, California, USA - 14_1009_09_30cm (SPAdes) (version 2) | ecosystem: Environmental > Terrestrial > Soil > Grasslands ...
GGGGCAACTCCAAGCGCGCCCGGAAGGGTGGCCGCAGAAGCGGGAAGGCGAGGGCAGAGAAGTTGCCGCGTTCAGGCCAGGAAACGGCCGGGACCGCGGTAAACGCGGCGCCGCGAGGCTCCGTCGGAAGGGAAACATGAATAGGAGAAAAATATGCATAGGCGAACGGTGGTGGGGGTTCTCGGCGGTCTCGCGTTCGGCACTGTCGCCGCGGCGCGGTGGCAGCGCGCGCTCGCGCAACCAGTGTGCACGCTGACGCCGGAGCAGATCGAAGGCCCGTTCTACCTGGACCAGGCCCCCATGCGCGAAGCCATCTCCGAGGGCAAGCCCGGCGTGCCGCTCCGGCTCATTTTCCGCGTGCTCGACTCCGCGTCCTGCGCGCCGATCCCAAAAGCCGCCGTGGACGTCTGGCAATGCGATGCGCTCGGCATCTACTCTGGCTACGAGGGCGTCGCCATCGCGCCTCGGCACGTCGAGCCGGTGGACGACAAGACGTTTCTGCGGGGCACGCAGCTCACGGACGCCGCCGGCGGCGTCCGGTTCCGAACGATCTATCCGGGCTGGTACTCGGGCCGCACCCCGCACGTGCACCTGAAGCTGCGCGTCGGTGCGAAGGCGGCCACCACTCAGCTCTATTTCCCCGACGAGGTCACGAACGCTGTCTACGCTCGCGCCCCCTATGATCGGCACCCGAACCGCGACACGACGAACGCCACGGATCGCTTCCTGGGGCGGATCGCCGACAAGTCCCTCGTGATGTGGACGATGGCGCGCGACGGGGACGGCTACGTCGCCACCGCTACCGTCGCGCTCCAGAACTCGTAGCTCCAAACTGATGCACTACCGGGACCAAGGAAGGGTGACCGCCTCCGGGAGTCGTTGATGTTGGCTATCATCAACATCACGCTCGACTGAAGCTGGAACATTGGAGAGACTCCCATGATCGAATTGGTCGTCAACCAGACCCGCCGCCGCTTCGACGGCGATCCGGCCACCCCGCTGGCCGATCTCAAGGGCAAGTCGATCACCACGATCGAAGGGCTGGGCGCCAAAGGCCTGCATCCCTTGCAAGCCGCCTGGATCGAACACGCGGTGCCGCAGTGCGGCTACTGCCAGTCGGGCCAGATCATGCAGGCCGCGTCACTGCTGCAGTCCAAGCCACATCCGTCGGACAGCGAGATCGACAGCGCCATGGCCAGCAATCTCTGCCGCTGCGGCACTTATCCGCGCATCCGCGCCGCCATCAGGCTGGTGGCCTCCGGCAGGAAGGCCGCGCCCGCCAACGCCGCCAAGCAGGACCGCTCATGAGCACCGCGCGGCTGCCACCGACGATCTCGCGCCGCGGCTTCGCGTTCGGCATCAGCGCTTTGGCCGGCGGGCTGGTGCTGAGAACGCCCGCCGCATTCGCGCAAGCCCAAGCCCAGGCGCTCGCGACGGCCAAGCCCGTCCAACCGGAACTGACGGCCTGGGTGGTCATCCAGCCCGACGACAGCGTGCTGATCCGCATCGCGCGGTCGGACATGGGGCAAGGCATCTTCACCTCGCTACCGATGCTGGTGGCGGAGGAACTCGAATGCGATTGGGCCCGCGTGAAGCCCGAGTACGCACCGGTGGCGGAGCACCTGGCCCGCAAGCGGGTCTGGGGCAACATGGTTACCACCGACAGCGTGTCGGTGCGCCGCTCGCATGACTACCTGCGCAAAGCCGGTGCGCAGGCCCGCATGATGCTGGTTGCAGAAGCCGCCTCGCGCTGGAATTGCCCGGCCGAGGAATGCACGGCCAGGAACAGCGTCGTGACCCATGGGCCTAGCGGACGGACGCTGCGCTACGGCGCGTTGGCGCAGGCCGCCTCGGCCCGCCCCGTGCCGGAGAACGTTGCGCTCAAACGGCCGCAGGACTGGCGGCTGATCGGCACCTCGACCCGCCCATTCGACATGCGTGCCAAGGTCACCGGCCAGCCGATCTACGCCATCGACGTGCGCGTTCCAGGCATGCTCCACGCCGCGGTCAGCGCCTGCCCGGCCTACGGCGGCAAGCTCAAGAGCTTCGACGCGGCCAAGGTGATGACCCTGCCGGGCGTGCGCCAGGTGGTGCAGGTGGGCGACACCGCGGTGGCCGTCGTCGCGTCCAGTTGGTGGCAGGCCAAGAAAGCGCTTGAGGCGCTGCCCGTTGTTTGGGACGAGGCCGCGAGCGCCGATGTGTCCAGCGATGCCATCCTGAAAACGCTGCAGCAGGGACTCGATGCCGCCGACGTCGTGGTCGGCCATCGCATCGGCGATGTGGACGCGGCGCTGGCCTCCGCCGCCACGCGCGTCACGGCCGACTACCAGGTGCCCTACCTCGCCCATGCGACGATGGAGCCACAGACCTGCACCGCCCATGTGGCCGACGGGCGGGCCGAAGTCTGGGCGCCGACGCAAAACGGCGAAGGCACGGCCCAGGTCGTGGCGCAAACGCTGGGCCTGGACCCGTCCAAGGTGGTCGTCCACAAATGCCACCTGGGCGGTGGCTTCGGCCGGCGCGGGCTGTCGCAGGACTGGGCGCGCCAGGCCGTGCTGATCGCCAAGGCCGTCGGCCAGCCGGTCAAGCTGATCTGGACGCGCGAAGAGGACATGCGGCACGACTTCTACCGGCCCATGGTCGTTGCCCGGCAGACGGCCGGCTTCGACAGCAGCGGCCGCTTGGTCGGCTGGAAGATACGCCTGTGCGGCTCGTCAATCTTCGCCAGCCTGGCGCCGCACTTCATGCGCAACGGCCAGGACCTCTCGATGATGAACAGCCTGCACAAGGCCGACATGGGCTATGCCCTTCCCGCCTTCGAGGCCGGCTATGTGATGCGCAACACCGCCATCCCGGTCGGCTTCTGGCGCGCCGTGAACTATTCGCAGAACGGCTTCTTCCGCGAGGCCTTTCTCGACGAGCTGGCGCGCGCCAGCAAGCAGGACCCTTACCAGTTCCGCCGTCCGCTGCTGGCGCAGGCGCCGCGCACGCTGGCCGTGCTGGACGAGGCGGCCCGCCGCGCCAACTGGGGCAAGGCCCCGGCCGGAGTGCATCAAGGCATCGCCGTCGTCGAGTTCGACGATGCGCTGTGCGCGCAGGTGGTGGAGCTTTCAGTCGACAAGGACGGCGGCGTCAAGGTGCACCGCGTGGTCTGTGTCATTGACCCGGTGTTCGCGGTGCATCCGGACACGATCATGGCGCAGATGGAGGGCTGCATCATTCAGGCACTGGGCGCGGTCTTGACGGGCGAGATCACCTTCAAGGCCGGGCGCGCCGAGCAAAGCAACTTCCACGATTACCCGCTGCTGCGCATCCACGAGACGCCGCGCATCGAGATCCACATCGTGGCGAGCGGCACCGATGCCGGCCAGCCCTGGGGCGCGGTGGGCGAAACGGGCGTTCCGCCACTGGCGCCGGCACTGGTGAATGCCATATTTGCCGCGACCGGCCAGCGCGTGCGCTCGCTGCCTTTGAAGCACCACACGCTGCGGCCCAAGGCCTGACCTCGAGCCCGACCCAAGGTCGGGCTCCCCCGGTCATCTATACGCCGAAGTCGGCGGGTCCAGTTCACGGCGCCCCGATGGGAGGAGGTATGACCCTGGACCCGCGATGCAGCCAGTCGACCCTGTGCCTTCCACTCATTCGTCCGATCGGCCTCATACCGCCCGCCGCCGGTATTCGTGATGAAGTCCACCGACGCGCGGCACCTTCACCACCCTGCCCTGGCTCGGCAGCTGCACAGTCCGAGGCTTGGGTGCGTCTTTCGACAGCGATAAGTGTGTCCGCGTCCCGTTGTAGTAGTCGACGTACTTCGTCAGGATCTCTCGAAGATGCCGTTCGCCGATCACGACGACGTGGTCCAGGCATTCCCGGCGAATCGAGCCGATCACCCGCTCGGCATACGCGTTCTGCCACGGCGAGCGGGGCGCAATGACGGCCTCCTGGATATCCAACATCCGGGCCTGATGCGAAAATCGTTCTCCATAGACTTGGTCTCGGTTCCGAATCAGATACCGGGGCCCATCCTCCAGCGCGCACGCCTCGAGCAGTTGGCGCGCCGTCCATTCCGCAGTCGGATGCGCTGTGACATTAAAATGCACCAGCCGACGCCGGCTGTGGGTCAGCACAACGAGCACGAACAGAACTCGAAAGGTCGCGGTAGGTACCGTGAAGAAATCCAGCGCGATCAGATCTGGGGCGTGGTTCTTCAAGAATGTTCGCCACGCCTGCGACGGCGGCCTCCGAGGCCGGACCATGTACTTCGACACCGTCGCCTGCGAGACCGTCAGGCCGAGCTTCAACAGCTCGCCGTGGATCCTCGGCGCACCCCAGAGCGGATTCGCGCGGCTCATCTGCCGAATCAGCTCCCGCAGATCCCTCGCAATCCCGGGCCGATCCCATCGGCGCCGACTCTTCCATGCCCAGTAGAACCTGAAGCTCCGGCGGTGCCACCGCACCACGGTCTCCGGCCGCACCACCTGCAAGGAACTCCGCCAATTCTTCCAAAGTCTCGACAGCACGATCCAGAAGATCCGGTCCATCTCCGTCAGCCGCGGCCGTGGCTGACGCGCTTTCCACACGGCCAGTTGCTGCCGCAGGGCGAGATTCTCGAGCGCCAACTCGCGGCGCGTGCGAACCGCGGAACGGAATGTCCGAAGAAGGGTCCCAAGCCATCTGACCATGACTCGTCAATAGCGGATCAGCGCGCCGAATCGCAAGACAATCGCGACGGACGACTTTTCAGGAAGGACAGTCAAAGCAGACTCCGAGCCATCGGACCATAACTGCGAAAATAGCGGATCAGTGCGCCGACTGCAGTTAATGGCGCCGGGCGACTTTCTAGAACGGATAGGGTCGAGCCGGTGGTCGAGGTGCAGTACGACGAGATTATGGCAGTGCAAATCTGCCGAACCGCACAGCTTTCAAAACTGCTTTGCCAGCTCTGCTGCCTGCTTCTTCCCCGCGTCGATCATGTCTATGGCTCGCCCATCCCACGTGTGCTCAACGGTCATTGTCGTGATGCTGCGCACGCCGATAAAGTGGAGCCAGAACTCTATGTAGTTGGCTACATATTCAAAGCCAGGCGGAGGGACTGTCTGAAAGCCGATTTCCTCGCTTTGCCCCCGTACATACGCGACGAAAGCTTTGTCGATACTCAACGCTGGTCCATAGTCTTTCCCGTCAAACGTGAAAAGCATATTCCGTTGACAGGCAAGATCGATCAGTTGCTTCAGTTTATAAGGAAAGGAAAAATTCCACATCGGAACACCAAGAACGATGCGATCCGCCTTTTGAAAGCGTGACGCCAGTTCTCTAATCTTTCCCCATGTAGCTGTTTCCGATGGCGTCATCGCCTCTCCGGAGACACCTTTGTATTTAGCGCCTATCGCTTCTGCACCGAATTCTGGAAGCGACTCGGTCCACACGTCCAATGTATCGACCACAAGTGCTTTGATCTTCTCTTGGTACGCGAAAAGGAATGAGTCGATGATAGCAATGGATGCGGATCGCTCTTTTCTTGGTGAGGTGACGATGTTCAAGATACGCATTCCCTCTTCCTTTCTGCTATAAGCCGGACAAGCCTTCTCCGCGCCTATTGGCGGATGGCGCGCCATTGAGTTCGTCTGCTGACAGGTCGAAAGCCGATGAAACGTGGCCACCGGGGCGGAGCCTCGGCGCCACCCCTGCAGCATCGTCGTCGATACTCGGGAGGTACTCCGCCGCCGCGGACAACTGGCTCGGAAGTTCCGCTTGCAAGCAATACGGGCACGCCTTTCTCACCCTTCGGCTGCCCACCTGCTAGATGGGCTGGCCGGCTGCTTCCAGGATCAGCCTCGTGATTTCGTCGGGATGAGAGATCAGCGAGAGATGGCTTGCCTTCACTTCGATGGTCTTGGCACCCATGCGCTTGGCCATGAAGCGTTCGAGATCGGGATTGATCGTCCGATCCTCCGTGGAAACGGCATAGAAGCTCGGCTTCGAGCGCCAGGCCGCCTGCGTGGTCTTGCCCGTGAGCAGAGCCCTTTGGAACGGCTCCTGCACTGCATAAAGAACCTTCGCCTTCGCCTCGGGCAGGTCGCCCGCGAAATCGCGTAGGAATGCGGCTTCGCTCAGACGCCCTTCGTCGCCGTCGAAGATGATCCCCGCGGACGCGGGTGGCGTCGGAAATGTCTTGGCCAAGGCTGTGTAATCCTCGCCCGCATCCGGCGCCCGCGCCGCCACATAGACGAGAGCCGACACGTGCGGATGCATACCGGCCTCTGTCACGATCATCCCGGAAAAGGAATGTCCGACCAGAACCGTCGGGCCATCCTGCCGCGCCAGCACGCGCAGGGCCGCGGCTACCGCGTCAGGCAGCGTTGTCAGGGGGTTCTGCACGGATGTGGCATTGAGCCCTACCGCCTGCAATCGTGAAATCACCTCGGACCAGCATGACCCGTCGGCGAACAGCCCGTGTACGAGGACGACATTGCGCGCCTTCATCGGGGCGGAGTTTGCGGCCATGCCGCGGGTGGAGGTCAGCGAAGCAACAGCGCCGGCAGCCATGGCAGCCGAGAAAGAACGCCGGTTCATCATCATGATCTGTCTTCCTTTCTATGCAGCTGCTTCTTGTTCTGACGACTCGAGTCGACCGGGTGACAGATGCGGACGTGCGATTTGAGCAAGATTCCGCGAGGTGGCCGCTCGTAGCGGCGATCGGGGTTTCTGCCAGCCGTCGCAACGTTCTCGCCGTCCCGGCCCCTCTCAATGTACGAGGGCCGAGTGAAGGGAAACCCCTGATGGTTAGCCGGCGCGGGTATCGCGCGATGAATGGTCGCTCCGATCGGCTAACCAGCGTTGCCGTCCGCCAATGTCGGACACAGGAACAACGATGACGACGAGTTGGCAACACCGCCGGGAAGCGCGCAATGCTCGCATTGAAGCCGGCGCGAAGCTGGCGAGAGGCAAGATCGTTGAGGCGCGCGACGCCACCAGCTTGATGGAAGCTGTCATACGGCCGGGCGATCGCGTGTGCCTGGAGGGCGACAACCAGAAGCAGGCGGATCTGCTCTCTTCAGCGCTTCTTGCTGTCAATCTTTCTAAGGTGCGCGATCTGCACATGGTGCAGTCCGGGGTCGTGCTGCCGGAACACCTCGACCTGTACGACCACGGCGTGGCGAAGAGGCTCGACTTTGCGTATTCCGGCCCGCAGTCGGCGCGCATCGCGACGATGTTGTTTGGCGGCAAGATCGAACTCGGGGCGGTTCATACCTATCTCGAGCTGTTTGCTCGTTACTTCATCGACCTCACGCCGAATGTCGCGCTGATTGCTGCGGTCAGCGCGGACCGTGATGGAAATCTCTATACGGGGCCGAACACCGAGGACACGCCGACCGTCGTAGAGGCCACTGCCTTCAAGGACGGCATCGTCATCGCTCAAGTGAACGAAATCGTCGACAAGGTGCCACGTGTCGACATACCGGGAGACCGCGTGCAGTTCGTCGTCAAGGCTGACAAACCGTTCTTCGTCGAACCGCTGTTCACGCGCGATCCGGCCGCCATTACCGAGATGCAGATCCTGACGGCCATGCTGGCGATCAAGGGCGTCTACGCGCCCTATGGCGTCCGGCGCCTGAACCACGGGATCGGCTTCAACACCGCCGCGATCGAGCTTCTACTGCCGACATACGGCGAGAACCTGGGATTGAAGGGCAAGGTGGCAACCCATTTCGCCTTGAATCCCCACCCTGCGCTGATCCCGGCGATCGAATCCGGCTGGGTCGAGCAGATCCATTCCTTCGGCTCAGAGGTCGGGATGGAGGACTACATCCGTGCTAGGTCCGACATCTTTTTCACGGGACCGGACGGCTCGCTGCGCTCGAACCGCGCCTTCTCCCAGGTGGCCGGTCTCTATGCCTGCGACATGTTCATAGGCTCCACGCTGCAGATCGACCTTCAAGGAAACTCCTCGACCGTCACGACCTCCCGCATCGCCGGATTTGGCGGGGCGCCAAACATGGGCGCCGATGCCCGAGGGCGGCGTCATCCGAGTGAGCCCTGGCTGCAAGCCGGTCGGGAAGCCGATCCCGAAGCCTCTCCGCTCGTGCGCCGCGGCCGTAAGCTCGTCGTGCAGATCGGCGAGACCTTCGGCGACAAAAACGCGCCGCTGTTCGTCGAGGAACTCGACGCCCTTGCCCTGGCCGACAAACTGAACCTCGAGCTGGCGCCGGTGATGATCTATGGCGACGACGTCACGCACATCCTTACCGAGGAAGGCATCGCCAATCTGCTGCTCTGTCGAGATGCGGACGAGCGCGAGCAGGCGATTCGCGGCGTGGCGGGCTACACCGAGGTCGGGCGCGGCCGGGATAAGAGAATGGTCCAGCGCCTGCGCGAACGAGGCGTGATCCGCCGACCGGAAGACCTCGGCATCGATCCCCTCGATGCCGACAGAAGGATGCTGGCGGCGCGCTCCATCAAGGATCTCGTTCGATGGTCGGGCGGGCTTTACGCGCCGCCCCCACAATTCCGGAACTGGTAAGACGGGTAGCCCAATGGAAGACCTGAGCTTCAGCCATAAGGCCCACGAGCGCGCCGTTGGGACCAAGAACATCGCCATCATCGGCGTTGTGGCTTCCGGCAATCTGGAAGTGCTGGCGGAACGCATCCTGCCCGATACGGAATGCCTGGTGGAGATCAAGACCGCGGCCGAAGGTTTTGGCGACGTGTGGGATGCCGTGGTCGCCGACTTTGTCGAACGCACTTCGCCCGGCGGGCTCAAGTTTTCCATCAATGACGGTGGAGCACGCCCGGACACCGTATCACTGCGTCTGGCTCAGGCCGTCCGCTTGATGGAGGACAACGACCAATGAGTGCTGCGCCCACGCAGACGGCGAAGTTGCCGGCGGGACGGGATCGGACGGCGAGCTGGTATGAGGCGTCGGCGCGAACACGGGTCCGGCTGCTGCTCGACGCCGGCAGCTTCCTGGAGTTCATCGGGCCGGAGATGCGCGAAGTCAGCCCGCATCTGCAGGTGTTCGACCTTCCCGAGCAGTTCGACGACGGAATCGTCGTGGGGCGCGGCAGTCTCGATGGTTCGCCGGTATTCATTGCGGCGCAGGAAGGCCACTTCATGGGCGGTGCTTTCGGAGAGGTTCACGGCGCCAAGCTGACCGGCCTCCTGCGCGCCGCCCGGGACATCAAGTCGATCCCAGTGCTGATCCTGTTCGATACCGGCGGTGTACGCCTGCAGGAGGCGAACGCCGGCGAACTTGCCATTGCCGAGATCATGCGCGCGGTCATCGAAGCGCGGAGCGCGGGCGTGAAGGTCATCGGACTGATCGGCGGCCGCTCCGGATGCTATGGCGGTGGCGGGTTGATCGCCGGTTGCGCTTCGGCGCTGGCGGTGTCCGAGCAGGGTCGTATCGCCGTGTCCGGTCCGGAGGTCATCGAGACCAATCGTGGCGTCGAGGAGTTCGACTCCCGCGACCGGGCCCTGGTGTGGCGCACCATGGGTGGCAAGCACCGGCGACTTCTCGGCGGTGCCGATGCTTTCGTCGACGACACCGTGCAGGATTTTCGTGACGCCGCATTGCAGCTGCTTCGTTCGGCCGGCGACTTCGGCATCGACACGTTGAAGGCCGAGCAGTCTCGCCTCGAAGAACGTTTGCAGCTTTTTGGCACTTGTCCGGATGCGGTCGACATCTGGAAGGCCGAGGGCGTCCCCGACGCGGATGCGATCCCGGCATTGCCCGCCGATCAGTTCATCTCTCTCGCCGACGAGGTCCGGAGGATCAACCGTGACGCTCGATGAGATGCTTGCCTCGCTCTTCCCGGACGGCCACGACGTGAGGAACGACCACAGCGTGATCCTGGGATCGGGCCCGTTGCGAACCGGTGGCCGCGCGGTGGTCATCGGTGTCGCGGATCGGGCCGCGGTCGGCGCAGACGAAGCCATTCGCCTTTCCAGCTACGTGCTGAGCTCCATCGAGAACGGCAGCGGCCCGATCCTTGTGATCGTGGACAGCGACAGTCAGCGGATGAGCAAGCGCGACGAGCTGCTAGGGCTGAACGAGTATCTCGCGCATCTCGCCAAGTGCCTGATCTATGCGGACATGCACGGCCGGCCGACCATCGGTCTTCTTTACGGCCATTCCGCTGCCGGAGCTTTCCTTGCTACAGCGCTGGCAACCCGTGTGCTGGTCGGATTGCCGGGAGCCGAGCCGGTGGTCATGGACCTGCCGTCCATGGCCAAGGTGACGAAGCTGTCGATAGAAGTCCTGGAGGAAAAGGCGAAGTCCACGGCGGTGTTTGCTCCCGGTCTTCGAAATCTTGCTCAAACGGGAGCGGTTCACACCACTTGGGACGAAGCCGTCCCGCTGGTCGACCAGCTGGAGGCGCTCCTCGGCGATCTGCCAGACACGCGCGACCGCCGGGATGCGCTCGGCAAGGAGCGGAGCGGCCGATTGAAGGCGGCCGATATCGCGGAGCGCGTCCGTGGCCTCGCACTCCAAGCTCGATGATCGGCCGATGCGGCGCCATGATCTGATCTTCGTTCGTCCGACGCGGTGGCGCTCGCTGCTCGAGACGCGTGGCGATCTGGCTGCGGATCCGCTCGTCGCGCTTTGGGTCGACAAGGGGTGGCCGCTGATTGGGCGGCGCGCCATGCCTGGCGAAGGGCATGGAGTGGCGTTGGGCCTGCCGCTACCGCCATCTGCCGGCAAACGGCGCCTCTCATTCCTCATGCAACCCGAGGACATCGTCTCGACCACGCCGCCGCCCACACTGCGCGCGGCCGGCGGATTGGCACCGCGCGCATGGTGGCCCACG
>Ga0209689_1003952_pt1 | contig 10808 bp, 10 predicted proteins | sample GraSoiAngelo_149_FD_187119 | JGI IMG/M metagenome (GOLD analysis project Ga0209689, IMG submission 187119) | Grasslands soil microbial communities from the Angelo Coastal Reserve, California, USA - 14_1009_09_30cm (SPAdes) (version 2) | ecosystem: Environmental > Terrestrial > Soil > Grasslands ...
CAGATGGATCACCTCCTAAAGAGCCATCAAATCAAGGAGGCCTTGGCAAGGTAGAGGGCCTCTGCTTCCCGATCGCGAACGTCTAATCCACTCCTTTTTCTATTCCTGTGTCGACAGACCCAAGAAGCTAGTGCTCCATCTTGGGTCGTGGCCGGCATCCCGCAGAAAAAAACCTGGCGGTTCCGTTGCGAGATTTGTGGCCAGCCCGTGGGATTCTGGGATGAGTCAGACCATCGTCGAACGGCGCACCCCGAGCTGATGGCGGTCTATCGACAGATCGGTCAGCGTTATCTCGTTCGCTACTTCCCACTCGCGATGCTCGCGCTGGTGTTCGCAGTCGTCTCGGTGATCATCCACGACTGGTGGTGGCGGCTGGGATTACTGCTGGGCCTGTATTCGATGTTCGCCATCCTCATAGTGTTTGGTGTCTTCGCATGGAAGAAGGAGAAACCGGTGCAACTCGACATTGAAGTTGCTTGTCCGGTGTGTGATCGGAAAGTCACGAAGAAAGAGCTTCGGCCGCACTTATCTGAGGTCCACGCCGAAATCTATCGCCTGATGAAGCGCACCTTTTGGTTGCTAGGCCCGACCTTATACGGTTTCTTGATCTACCTTCTCGTGCTCATCGGCCTCATAATCCTCGACGTGTTTGGAAAATCGTTCTTGGCCTACGCGCTCTTGCTCTTGTTCGGACCGCTCTTTGCCTGGGTCACTATTCTAGCGGTCGTCGGTGTGTACATGGAGCGGCGATACTTGCGCCCCGCCCGCAAGGCGTGGCAGGTGCTCCGCCCCCCGTCGCCGTGATGGACCCCATCCCGTTCCGTCGTCCCGCGTCTCACGCTTCGACGGGGTCCGACGGTTTCGTCAGATCGGTCTGAATTTCGTGCGCCCGGTCGGCGGAAACGGTGCCCCATGGGAGGCGAACCTGTCCCATGAGCTCCCGCCATTCCGCAGGCATCGGTCGGCCTTCCTCATCCCGGCGAAACCAGTCGACGACCGTTTCGACTTCCGCGTTCGCCCCTTTGAACGCGACCAGGATCGCGTTCCGGACGTTCGCGGCGGCCTCCGCCGCGACGCGGTTCTCGAAGACCGCGGCGTACGGATTCTTCGACATCCACCAGACAACGAGGAAACGCGTCTTGCTCGGAGCTGCGCGCCGGCTCTTCGTGGCCACGTCGGTCCCCATCCCTTCCGCTAGCGAATCGGAGGGCGTTGTCTGGACAGCCATCGGTCCCAGGGAATATCCTTTGTCAAGTTCGGTTTGCCGCGTTGACAAACCGGGCGATCGGTGCACGCGCGAGCAGATTCGCGATGAAAGAGGCCGCCTACTTCGTCGCGGTGACGATGACGGCCTCGCACGGGATCTCGATCCCCTTCCGCGTCTTCCACTCCCGGAGATTCTCCCGCGTCTTCGCGAGGATCCTCTTCTGGACCGGCGGGTCTTCCTCCTTCAGGGAATGTCCAAGCGGCGTCCCGCCGAGGATCGAATCGAGGTAGTCGTCCTGGTCCTTCCAGACGAACCGGTGGGTCCTACGCTCCTCTTTGCCTTCGTGAAAGCCCGCGTCTTCCAGTAATTTCACCATCTCGCCGGGGCCGCCCAACTCGTACGGCGTCGGCAGGTATCCCGTCTCGTCGGGCTCCGCAAACTCGAGCATGGGGCCCACGATCGCATGGAGGGCGGGCGCCTTCTCCGCGGTGCTCCACACGGTCGCGCCGATTCGGCCTCTCGGCTTGAGCACGCGATGGGCTTCCTTCGCGACGGATTCCGGCTTTGTGAAAATCTGGAAGCCGAACCGGCTCGTGGCCAGGTCGAATGTGTCGTCCGGAAAGGTCATGGCCTCCGCATCCATCACCTGGAACGTCGCGTTCGGGATTCGACGTTCTTTTGCGGCTCGCATCGCGCGCTCGATCATCTTCTCCGAAAGATCGATGCCCGCGACCTCTCCTTCCGGGCCGACCATCCGCGCGACCGTCAGCGCCGGTTCACCCGGCCCCGTCGCGATGTCGAGCGCCTTCTCCCGGATCTTCGGATCGACGCGGGCGAGGAGATCGAACCCGTACGGCTCAAGCCACCGCAGGATTTTCGGGTACGTCTCCGCGCTCTCGTTCCACGTCGTGCGGGTGTATTCCTTGTAGGACTCGTCCGTATACTTCCACGGCATGCAGACCGTCGTCCGGGATGGGCGGCCCCCTATTTCCGTGTCGCGAGGCTCGGCTCAGAGCCACTTCCGCCGGCGGAAGAACATGAGCATGATCGCCCCGACGATCCCCATGAGGACGAGCGCGCCGGCGAGTCCCGTCCAACCTTCCTTCCCCGGAAACGCGACGTTCATCCCATACGCGCTGGCGACCAGACCTAGCGGCAGGAAGATCGTTGCGATGATCGTGAGCGTCTTCATGACCTCGTTCAGGCTGTTGTTCACGACGCTCAGGTAGACTTCCATCAGGCCCGAGCTGACCTCGCGGAGCGTGTCGATTCGGTCGAGCGCCTGGATCATGTGATCGTAGATGTCCCTCAGGTAGTCCCGCGTCTCCTTCCGGAACACGGCGAGATCCGTCCGCGAGAGTTGCGCGAACGCGTCCCGCTGGGGCCGGAGCTGGTTCCGGAGGACGAGCAGGTCCCGCCGGAACCGATGGATCGTGTTCGCGGTCTCGCGGCTCGGGTCTTCGAGCGCCTTCTCCTCGAGTTCATCCAAGATGTTCTGCAGGCGGTCGAGGTGCGGCAGGTACGAGTCGACGAGGTCGTCCAGGATCGTGTACGCGAGGAAGTCCGCCCCGGACTTCAGGAGGCGGGGGTCTCCCTTTCTCAGGCGGATCCGCGTCTCTTCGAGTTGGGGGAACACCTTGTCGTGGATCGTGATGAGAAACTTCTTCGCGACGAAGACGGAGAGTTGATCCGTGTCGAGCTCTTCCGCCCAAACGATCGTCCGCGCGACGATGAAGACCGTCGTGTCGTACAGCTCGACCTTCGGCGCGAGGTCCTCATTCTGGGCGTCCTCGAGGGCGAGCGGGTGAAGCCCGAAGACCTTCTGAAGCGCCTCAACGGTCGGCCCATCCGGGTCGACGACGTTCACCCACGTTACCGTATGGGTATCCAGGAGTTCTCGGCACCGGTCGATCGTGATGTCGTGTTCCTCGAGAAACTCGGTCGGCGTGTAGGCGATGACCTCAACGCGGACCATCGGGCCGCGAACCCTTCCGGGGCCATTTAACCCTTGTGCGAGGGACGTTGCGGAAACTCCAAATGGCCGCCGCCCCTTGGCCTCGCGGCGGGCCCATGAAGATCGTGCAGCGCAAGAGCGCGAAGGCCCTGAAAGGCGACAAGAGCCTTTCGTACCAGGTCATCAGCCCGAGCAACGTCGGTTCGCGGAAGTTCCTGATCACCGTCGTCGAGATCCGGCCCGGCGGCAGCACGCCGGTCCACGAACACCGCACGGTCGAATCGATGTACTACATCCTCGAGGGACGCGGGGAGGTGACGTCGGGTCACGAGAAGAAAGTCCTCGGGCCTGAGACGGCGGCGTACTTCCCCGCCGGCTCGACGCACGGGATCCGCAACGTCGGGAAGACGCGACTCCGATACCTGTCGTGCCACGCGCCGCCGTACGAAATCGAGGAGCTGTACAAGAGCTGGAAGGAACACGAAGGCCTCGTCATGACGGGCGGCTGACCGGTGACTCGGTGACCGCGCGACGGGCGATTCCCGGGCCGGCACGAGCGATCGAAACGGCGGCGCACGACGACTTGGAGACCGACGACGATGTCGTTCGGGCGATGCAAGACGAGTTGCATGAGGCGGAGGAGAAGCTCGAGGTCTACCGCTCCGATGCATCCCTCGCGCAGACATTGGACGCGGACGTGCAACACACGGAAAGGACGCTCGCCACTCTCTCGCAACGGATCGCGACTCGACGAGCGGAGATCACGGAGGAATCGTGGGCGAGCGAAACCTTCGCCGGGCTCCGGGAGATTCCGGTTGCCTCCCAAGATCGCTCGTTCGTGTCGGTCCGGAAGGAGGATCTCTCCCGGATCGCCCCGCGACTCGCGGCCGAGATCCCGAAGAAATCCCACCTGTGGGCGGATTGGACGGTCTGGAACTTCAGACGTCGGCCCGTACATCGCGCGAGCGCGATGCCTGCCGAGGCGTTGAGGCGGACGCAGGCATCGCTCGCCTATTTCGAGCGGCTCGAAGTTTGGCACGCCGTCGGCATGGCGGACCCGTGGCTCGTCGGAGGGGTGCGACTTCCATCGAATCGGGAACGGTTCTACCTCTTGTACGACTGGGGAACCGAGACGACGGCGGATCGGCAAGACCTTCGGTGAACTCCGGAGTGGGGCGAACCCTTATACCCGACTCGCGGGTCTCGCCCGCATGCGTCCGGTCGTTGTGGTGCTCGGCGTGATTCTCCTCCTGGCGGGCGCCGTCTGGGCGCTGCAAGGTGCGGGCTACCTCCTCGGGTCGTTCATGTCGAACGACCCAACGTGGTTGTGGATTGGCATCGTCACGGCCTTGGCGGGAGTCGGAATCGTGGCCTTCGGCGTTCGAACCGGTCGCGTCGCTAAGAGCTCGTGACGGCGTCGCTACGCGACGAGTAGCGTGATCGAGTCGTACCCCGCGGCTCCGTTCGGAAACGGCGGGGCGGGCGTCGCGTCCTGCGGCATCCCGGTCCCATCGACGGCGCGGGCCTCGATCTTGTGGGATCCGCTGGCCGGTGACCCTAGGGAGAGCGTCCACAGGACCCAGGTCAGGTTCGACAGCGGAGGCAGCGAGAGCGCCGCCGTGCGCCACGCGCCGCCATCCATCCGCACCTCCACCGCAGAGATTCCGCGGTCGCCCGCGAATGCGACACCCCCGATTGTGACTGAGCCCTGGACCACCGTGTTGTCCGGCGGCGTCGCAATGATCGCGACCGTGTGGATCCGGCCATTCCCGTCGTCCGAATTCGTCCAGCCCTTCTGTTGCCAATACCCGAGGACCGCCCCGGTCACCGCCTCGATCTTCGTGATCCATTTCGCATGGAACATCCCGTACAGCCCGGGGACGATGATCCGCGCCGGGTAGCCATGGGCGGTCGTCAGCTCTCCCCCGTTCATCTGGACCGCGACGAGCGAGGCCGGGTCCATCGCCTTCACCATGGGGACCGCCGCGGTGTAGCCGTCGGCACAGGTGAACACGACCCAATCCGCGGCGGGATCGACACCGGCCGCCTGGAGGAGGTCCGCGAGGCGGACGCCTTTCCACACGGCCGTGCTAATCAGATTCCCGCCGACTTCGTTGCTCACGCATTCGAGGGTCACGAACTCTGAAATCGCTGCGAGGGTGAGCAGATCGGTCTTGCCGGGTTGTGGTCCGTAGGAGTACGGGGTCGGGTTCGATACGAGCCCGCGAACCTCGAGTTGCCACTGGCCCGCTTGCACGTCCGGATGGAGGTCCGGGTCAATCAAATTCTTCGTCACGACGTAGAACCGTTCGGTCGGCGTTTGTTCGTTCGCAAACATCTCGGAAATCGATGCGAACACGAGCCGGCCTTTCCTCGACACGAGGCTCGCGAGGCCGTAGAACGTCAGGGCGGCGACCGCGACCGCCCCGATGCTCCCGATGATGAATTGCCGGCGGCTGAGGCTGAAGCCTTCTGGGTACTCCTGGGCGACGTCGACGAGGATGTGATCGAGGAGGGCCGCATAGATCCAGGCGCCGAGGAGTTGGCTCAACGTCGCGAAGCCCGCCCCGACGTACGTGTTGGAGCCGAGGAAGCCCGCATCGAGGAGCGGAAGGATCGCGAGGAGGAGGATTCCCGCGGAGGTGAACGTGTAGAACGCCATCACGATCCAGCGATTCTTGAGCCACGCTTGCACGCGGCGGAACAGGACCGCGTAGATGCCCGGCAGGACGAGGAAGACGACCAACGCCGTCAGGAGCGCGAGGAGCTTCGCGCCCTCGCCAAGGCTCCGGATGAAGAACGACTCGATCCCGCCCGGTATCCGGCCGACGACGAAGTCGACCGCGACTTCCGGGAGAAACACACCGAGTCCGAACACGCGCAAAACGAACGTCACAAGGAGACCCGCGCCGCCCGCGAGCGCCCCCGCCGCGAACCGATACCACGGCAGCCGACGGATGAACGCCCAGGGTCCGGTCCGCCCCTCGGCCACGCCCGGCGAACACCGCGGCGTTCCCTTGAACCTATGCCCCAGGCCGAGACCCACGACCAATTCTTTATCTAGACCCTGGTTCGTGCTTTGCGGTCGAGAGGTTTTCTTCCATGACCGCGAGTTCGCAAGCGCACGTGGGAAAACGGATCGTCCTGACGGTCCTCTGGACGATCCTCCTCATCGTGGGACTTACGATCGGGATCCTCGCGCTCGTGCCGAATGTTCAGACGGCCATTCAGAATGCGTCCGGGGCGGTGGCGGGTGGGGCGTTCGCTCCGTCCATCGCGGTCGCCTTGGTCTTGCTTGGGCTCTGGGGCATCGCCGCGAATAATCGGAATCTGAAGCACGCGGTCGACATCATTTCGGAGGCAGACCGCGCCCGGAAAGAGACGATTCAACTCGAGAGCACGCGTTACATGCAGAAATGAGCGCGGCTCGACGAACTGGTAGCAGAAAGCGGAAGTCTGACGCTCCCTTGCCGCGGCGCTCGGCGGTGTAGGTCCGGAAACGGCCACCGCAGATTCGATTTAGTCGCCGTGTGTCCACGCTTCTTCGTGAGGGTCGTTACCATAAAATGAAGTATTGGGGGTCCGTTGTGTGAGTGGTTCTTCGGGGCGTGGGGGCAGTGCAGGGAGCGGATGCTCTAGGCGGGCTAATTGACAGTCTCGAGTCGTCGAGCGGACATAGAAAATTCATAGCGACCCTCGTCGCGGTTTTCTTCATAACGAACGCGATCACGGGATTGGTGGGGCTCCACTTTGCGCAGCCGCGTTCGGGCAGCGCAGGTGGGCGGGGCGGGAGGAGCGTGGTGGGGGTCGAGTCCCTCCCTGCGGGCTTTTCGGACTCGGCCGTGTTCACCGGCCTGACGAATCCCACCGCCGTCCGCTTCGCGGCCGATGGTCGGGTCTTCGTCGCGGAGAAGCGGGGCGTCATCCAGGTCTTCGACAACCTCAGCGACACGTCGCCGACGACGTTCGCCGACTTCCGGACCAACGCGTACAATTTCTGGGATCGCGGCTTGCTCGGCCTCGCGCTGGCCCCGACCTTCCCGACCGACCCGTGGGTCTACGCCCTCTATACGTACGACGCGGACATCGGCGGCACCGCTCCGAAGTGGGGTTCCGCGGGAGCCGATTCGGACCCCTGTCCGACGCCACCGGGGGCCACGACCGATGGGTGCGTGGCGAGCGGCCGTCTGTCCCGGTTCCAGGCCAACGGCAACACGGCGGGCCCCGAGCAGGTGCTGATCAACGATTGGTGCCAACAGTTCCCCAGCCACTCGATCGGCTCGCTGGCTTTCGGCCCGGACGGAATGTTGTACTCCTCCGCCGGCGACGCGGCATCCTTCAATTACGTGGACTATGGCCAAGCGGGGAACCCGAAGAATCCGTGTGGGGATCCACCGGGCGGCGTCGGGGGGACGCAGACGCCTCCCACCGCGGAAGGCGGGGCGCTCCGCAGCCAGGACAACCAGACGACGTCCGATCCCACGACGTTGGACGGGGCGATCCTCCGTCTCGACCCGGTCACGGGAGCCGCGGCGCCCGGCAATCCGAACACCGGCGACGCGAACGCCCAGCGGATCGTGGCGTACGGACTCCGCAACCCGTTCCGGTTCACGATCCGGCCCGGTACCTCCGAGGTGTGGGTCGCCGATGTCGGCTGGGACACCTGGGAAGAGATCGATCGGATCCTGAGCCCCACTAACGTCCCGATCGAAAACTTCGGGTGGCCGTGCTACGAGGGGAACGGCCGCCAACCTGGCTACGATGGCGCGAATCTCAACATCTGCGAGAACCTGTACGCCGCAGGCGCAGGAGCGGTGAACCCGCCATACTACACGTACGCGCACAGCGCAAAGGTCGTTCCCGGAGAGTCTTGTCCCACCGGGGGATCCTCGATCACGGGACTCGCCTTCTACACCGGCGGCTCGTACCCTACGACGTACAACGGATCCCTCTTCTTCGCGGATTACTCCCGGAACTGCATCTGGGCCATGCTCGCGGGGTCGAACGGCTTGCCGGACCCGAACAACATCGTGACGTTCGTCGCGCCCGCGGCGGCCCCGGTCGAGCTTCAGATCGGTCCCGGGGGCGACCTGTTCTACGTCGATTTCAACGGCGGGACGATCCGGCGCATCACGTTTGCGGGCCCTCCGCCGCCCGGCACGATCCCCGTCAACGCGTTCCGCGGCGAATATTACGACAACGCGGACCTCACGAACCGGCTGCTCGTGCGCACGGATGCGACGATCAATTTCGACTGGGGCTTGGGGTCCCCGGATCCCTCGATCGGACCGGACACGTTCTCGGTGCGATGGGAGGGATATTGGGACTTCCCGGTTTCCGGCAGGTACCGGTTCACGATGACGACGGATGACGGCATGCGCGTCTGGGCCGACAACGTCAGCGTGCTCGATTCATGGATCTTGCAGCCCGCAACGACGTACCTCGTCGATGTGCGCCTCTCCGCGGGTCGCCACGACATCCGGGTCGAGTTCTTCGACAACACGGACGAGGCCGTGGCGAAGGTTTCGTGGGCTCAGGCCCCGAACATCCTCGGGAAGGATACGATCGGCGCCTTGATCCGGAACGCCCCGAACGGCCTCAAGTGGGGCAGCAAGTTCAGCCTCGCCGAGCAAGGCACCTTCAGCAAGGTGAGCGCGTACCTGGACGGCCTCGGTTCGGGAAGCGGAGGTCAGAGCTTCCGCGCTCTGATCTACGCCGACTCGTCCGGGAGCCCCGGAGCTCTCCGGGCGACGAGCGGTCAAGTCGCCGTTCCACACGGCCAGTCGGCGCGGTGGGTCGACTTCCCGATTTCGCCGGGCGTCGCCCTGCCCGCGGGCACTTACTGGGTCGTCCTCCATGGCGGTCCGACAGGGAACGCGGCCCGCCGCTACGGCGACGCGGTCACCGGGGCGGAGCGGTACAACTCGGACTCCTTCTCCAACGGCGCGACGGACCCGTTCGGGACCGCCAGCACGGGGAACTGGATCTGGTCGATCTACGCCACGTATGTCACGAACGCGCCTCCCGTGGCGACGATCGCAACCCCGGTGGCGGGGACGACATGGAAAGTCGGAGATACGGTCTCCTTCTCGGGCTCCGCGACCGATCCCGAAGACGGAACGCTACCCGCCTCGGCTCTTACGTGGGACATCGTCCTGCACCACTGTGCTCCGGATGACCCGAACTCCTGCCACACCCACCTCATCCAGAGCTTCCCGGGGGTCGCACAAGGATCCTTCGCCGCGCCCGATCACGAGTACCCGTCCTACCTCGAGGTCCGCCTCACAGCACGGGACTCCGGGGGACAGACGGACGTCAAGAGCGTCCGGCTCGACCCGCAGACGACGACGTTCCAGTTCACCACGGATCCGAGCGGCGTCGGGCTCCAGCTCGTCCTCGGGAGCACCGCGGGCACGGCCCCGTTCACCCGGACGGTCATCGTCGGCTCGACGAACTCGATGAGCGCGCTATCGCCGCAGACGATCGGCGGCACGACGTACACCTGGGCGTCTTGGTCGGACGCGGGCGCCCAGACCCACAACGTCGTCGCCGGGAGCTCGCCCGCCACGTACACGGCGACGTTCACGTCCTCCGGGGGACCGCCGTGTCCCTCCCAGCAATACTACGCGGAGTACTTCGCGAACGCGACGCTCAGCGGGACGCCTGCCTTTGTCCGCTGCGAGACGAGCATCAACTATGATTGGGGCACGGGCGGCCCCGGTGGCGGGGTCGGGACGGACAACTTCTCGGTGCGCTGGACCGGCCGGTTCCAGTTCACCGCCGGCACATTCACGTTCACGGCCCGCGCGGACGACGGCATTCGCGTCTATGTCGACGGAGCCCTGATCATCGACGCTTGGAAAGTCCAGCCGCCGACGACCTATACGGCCACGCGGACGCTCACGGCTGGCGAGCACGAGGTCAAGGTCGAGTACTACGAGGCAACGGGCGGCGCCGTGGCGCAGGTGAGCTGGACCTCAGGCGGGAATCCAGGGTTCCCGACGGTCCAATCCATTACAGCCTCGTCGTTCCCCACCGATTCGACGACGCACAACGTCCCGATGCCGGCCACCGTCAATGCGGGCGACCTGCTCATTGTGTTCTTCGCGGACCACGGCACGCCCGGCATGAACTCTCCGAGCGGGTGGACGTTCTTCTTCGGCTGGAACAGCTGGGGGGGAACCGGCAACAAGTTCTGGATGTTCGCAAAGAGGGCATCCGGCACGGAGGGCGGGACGACGGTCAACTTCCAGACCAGCGCGGCCGTGAAAGCGGCGGCGCAAGTCTACCGCATCACGGGATGGCGGGACAGCGGAACCATCACGAACGACATCGAGTACGCCAACGCCGGCGCCGCAAGCACGAGCCCGAATCCGTCCTCGCTGAACCCGACGAATTGGGACGTGGAGAACACCCTATGGATCGCCGCATACGGCGCGGACGGCGATAACAACGCGACCGCGTTTCCCACGAACTATGTTGGCGGGACGTACACGGAGTCCGATCACTCGGGGACCTCGACGAGCATGGGGTCGGCGTGGCGAGACCTCGCCGCGGCGTCCGAGGATCCCGGCCCGTTCACGATCGCCGCATCGGCGTTCTGGATTGCATCCATCGTCGCCGTGCGACCGGCACCGCCCTGATTCC
>Ga0209689_1003953_pt1 | contig 10807 bp, 8 predicted proteins | sample GraSoiAngelo_149_FD_187119 | JGI IMG/M metagenome (GOLD analysis project Ga0209689, IMG submission 187119) | Grasslands soil microbial communities from the Angelo Coastal Reserve, California, USA - 14_1009_09_30cm (SPAdes) (version 2) | ecosystem: Environmental > Terrestrial > Soil > Grasslands ...
TGTCTCTTTGACTATCGTCACAGTCTCCATTTGCGCGATTGGAATGCCTGGTAAGTGAGCGTCAACATGACGATGGTCATGCTGAGATAGAAAACGATCGGCCGCGTGTCGATCATGCCGCGCGAGAACGTGCCCATGTGTTCGATGGCGGAGAAATAGCCGAGCAAATCGCGCGTCCCCGAACTGACGTCGAGCAGAATGAATTGAACGAGTCCGAGAAAAAATAACAGTGTGATTGCGCAAAAGGAAATGATCGCGGCAATAATTTGATTTTTCGTCAAAACCGAAGCGAGACAGCCGACCGAGAGGTAAAACATCCCGAGGAGCAAGAGCATTAAATAAGAGCCCCAGTAGGCTCCGGCCGAATTCGCCGCCAGTTGATGGGTGATGGTCTGAAAGATCCAGAAATAGATCAGCGTTGAAAGCCAAAGGATCAGGTAAAAAACCAGGGCGCCAAAGAATTTCGCCAGAACCACCTGCCAGTCGCGCACCGGCGCGGTCATGAGCGGCTCGATCGTGCCGAGCTTAAACTCCTCCGCGAAGAGGCGCATCGTAATGAGCGGAAAAATCAGGACAAAAGCGAACCAGAAGAAGACCGAATTGAAAAACGCCTCCTCGACGGAATACTGCACGGGGCGCTGGTTCATGAACGAAATCTGGAAATAAAAATCGACCCCGGCCACGAGCAGGAAAAAAACGAGAACGATGTAAGCGATCGGCGAATAAAAATAGCCGCACACTTCACGCCAAAGCAGGGTGTAGAACTTACGCATTGGTTCTAAGCGTTGGAGTAGTGGAGTGTTGGAGTGAGGGAGTAGTGACGTACTCCTCCGGGTCTTCGGCGATGCGCGCGATCCAATCCTCGTCTTCGCGTTTTTGTTCGAGCTTGTCGATCAAAGGCAGAAGCCGGTTTTCAACCTCATAATGGAGTAAATCGAACTCATGGAACAGCGCGGCGGAAATCTGTTTTGTTTGTTTCAAGCCGATGGCTCGCGTCATCGTTTCAGCGAGTGATCCGAGCGCGTAGTAAAGAAACTGAATGTATTCGTTAATCGAGCGCCGCCCGTATCCTTCGGAGATATTTGCCGAAATGGATTGAACGGCATCTGCTAATTGCGATCGGAGCTTAAAATCGATTTTCACCTCTATGAAAGCAATCTTCCAAGCTAGCTCAAACAGTTGGATGGCTTTCTGCCAAACAATCAATTTCATATAACCGCGGTTCTTGTTCCGCAGCTCTGTCTCGTAATAATCCATTACTCCATCACTCCACTACTCCGTCACTCCATTCTTACACTGCATCCGGATGCGTGAGTTCGACGAACACGTCTTCGAGCGTGGCGCGGCGCTGCGTTAACTCGCGCACCGTCCAGCGGCGGACTGTTGCGAGTTGAAAAACTTCTTCGCGCACATCGACGCCGGACTCGACGCGCAACGAAAATTTTTTCCAATCATCCTCCGCCTCGGTCGTCACATCGCGCACGCCGGAAATTTTCTTTAGTTCCTCGGCGCCGTTGTCATTTCCAACTTTTGCCTCGAGGACGACGCCACCGGCCCGGCGAATTTGGCCGAGCAAGTTTTCCGGCGTGTCGCACGCTTCGATTCGCCCCTTGTGAATGATGATCACGCGACTGCACGTCATCTCGACTTCCGGGAGTATGTGGGTCGAAAGCAAAATAGTATGCTGTTTACCGAGGTTTTTGATCAGTTGGCGGACCTGGCGGATTTGATTTGGATCGAGACCGATTGTCGGTTCATCGAGAATAAGAAGATCGGGCTCGTGCAAGAGCGCATCGGCCAGGCCAACACGTTGGCGGTAACCTTTCGAGAGCGTGCCGATTAATTTTTTCTCCACCTCTTTCACACCGCAAAGTTCCTTTACGTCGCCGACGCGCTCCGCGACGCGGCGATGCGGCACACCTTTGAGCGCGGCGCGATAATCCAGGTATTCCGTCACGCGCATGTCGTTGTAGAGCGGAACGTTCTCCGGCATGTAACCAAGATGCGCACGCGCCTGGAGCGATTGCTCGAAAATGTCGAACCCGGCGATGGTGGCGCGCCCGGAAGTCGGCGGCATGAAGCTCGCCAAAATTCGCATCGTGGTTGTCTTGCCGGCCCCGTTCGGGCCGAGAAAACCCATGATCTCGCCTTTGCCGACCTCGAAATTCAAGTCCTTGATCGCAGTCTGGCCGGCGTAACGTTTCGTTAGGTTTTCGACCTTAATCATTTTGCGGTAATTCCATGAGACACTTGAACGGCTATCGCGTTGCCAATTTTTTTCTGAATCAACGCGCCGCCAGCGTCACGGTTTGGACCCGTTGAGCTTGCCCGCTGCTGCGGATAACTCCGACGGCGAGCTCGACGCTGGCGCCACTCCGCGCGCGCCTGAGCAGATCTTCCATCTCTTTGACCGAATTCACTTCGGACTTGCCGAGGCGATAAATGACCAGACCGCGCTCGAGACCCGCTTGATCGGCTGGACTGTCCGGTTCGACTGCGGTGATGAGAACACCGTAGCCGCGCGCATAACCGAGCGCGTCAGTTAATTCCTCGGTCAAATCCTGCAATTGCATTCCAAACAGGCGCTCGGCGGCCGATGTTTCATTCGGTGCGGGCTGTTTTTTCGACCCGGACTGTTTCTGCGCAACTTTCTTGAATTGAGCAACGCTGTCGCGCACGACTTCGGCCGGAATGGCGAAACCCAGCCCTTGTGTCGGGATGCCTTGCGGGGTGAAGGCCATCTTAGCCGAACTGATGCCAACCAGTCGCGCGGAAAGATCGATCACCGGGCCGCCGCTGTTGCCTGGATTGATGGCCGCATCCGTTTGCACCAAATCTTTGTATTCGACGTTGTCGATGGTGATATCGCGCTTGACCGCGCTGAGCACGCCGCGGCTGATCGAGCTGCCGTAACCGACAGCGTTGCCCACCACGATGACCGTCTGGCCGAGTAAATTGGGCGAAATATCATCGAGGTTGATAAATGGAAACGCGGCCTTGGCGTCGATCTTGATGAACGCCAAGTCCGTTTTGTCGTTGCCCGTAATGTAATCCGCTTTGTAAGTCTTGGCGTCGTTCGTCGTCACCTGGATTTTCAAATCCGCCGCGCGCTCGACTACGTGTTGATTGGTGACAATGTAGCCGGCCGGATCGACAATGAATCCCGAGCCGAGACTTTGCAGCGTTTGGCGAATCTCGCGCGGGCGGCTTCGATAGTTGCCAAAAAATTGCGCGTAAAAATCTTCAATCGGATCGCGCACCGTCCGCCGAACGACGCGCTCCGTATTGATGTTGACGACCGCCGGCAAAACTTTCGCGAGCGCTAAAACAGCGGGCTCTGAAGCTGGATCGGCTTGCGCGAGCACGGACGACGCGACCGTCAGTAACGCCAACGGGATCAAGATCGACCATCGTAGTCGGCACAATCGGTAAAGTCTTTGCATGCTTCCGTTTAGTTCAATTCTTGAACGCGGCCCGTTTCGATTCAGCACCGTTACCAAATCCCTGAAATCGGTCGTGTCACCATGGGTGACTGATTCGTACACTTCTGCCGCGGTCATAATGTGGCGTTGCGTCGCGTCCAGTATGGAAGTTGCATCTGGACTGTCAACTTGCCGTGCGGCTTAACGGTTGCAGATTAGAATCGCTATGCGGCCTTCGATTGCTACTCGCGCAAATCTCGATCTGCTCGAGGAGAATTACCGGCGCTGGCAAAAGAATCCTGAGTCGGTCGATTCGGGTTGGTCGGCGTTTTTCGAAGGCTTCGAGCTGGGCAACCTGCCCCAGCGAAATGGCGCGGTCGCAGGTGCGCCGCCGCGCGCGGAACCTCGCGAAGCGCAGCTGCAAACTCGCGTTGACGGCCTCGTTTACGCCTATCGCACCATCGGACACACGATTGCGCTCGTGAATCCGCTGGCGGAGAAGCGGCCGGAAAATTCGTCGCTCACACTGCGCGAGCTCGGCTTCAACGAAAAAGATCTCGATCTCCGCGTTTCATCTAAGTTCTTCCTCGACAACGAGGAGATGACGCTGCGCGAGATGATCGCGCGCCTCCAGAAGATTTATGCCGGCTCCATCGGCGCCGAGTTCATGCACATCCAGAACACGCGCATCCGCAACTGGGTGCGGCACCGCCTCGAGTCGCGAGCGGACAAGTATTCCACTCCGCGTCAGGTGCAGGTTGCGCTTTTGCGCACCCTGATGGAAGCCGACTCGTTCGAGGTGTTTTTGCATTCGCGCTACGTTGGTCAAAAACGCTTTTCGTTGCAGGGCGCGGAATCGCTGATGGTGATTCTCGATACGATTCTGCACAAATGCCCCCCTGCTGCCGTGGAAGAAATTTGCATGGGCATGGCGCACCGAGGCCGGTTGAACGTGCTGGCGAATTTCTTAAAAAAATCGCTGCGCGTCATCTTCACCGAGTTCAGCGAGAACTACATTCCCGATCTGGTCGCCGGCGATGGCGATGTGAAATATCATCTCGGATATCGCACGGTTCGGAAACTTTCTTCGGGCGCCGAAGTTGAGATTCGTCTCTCGGCAAACCCGAGTCATCTCGAAGCGGTCGATCCAGTGGTCGAAGGGAAGGCGCGTGCGCGTCAACGCATTCGGGGCGATACCGAGCATCGCAAGAAAGTTCTGCCGCTTTTGATCCATGGCGATGCCGCCTTCGCGGGGCAGGGGATTGTCGCGGAAACTTTGAACATGTCGCAACTGCACGGTTATGGAACGGGCGGAACCGTCCACGTGGTCATAAACAACCAAATCGGATTCACGACTCTGCCGGAGGACGCGCGTTCGTCCATGTACGCGACCGACATCGCGAAGATGATCGAAGTCCCAATTTTACACGTCAATGGCGATGACCCGCTTGCTTGCATGCAGGTGAGCCAGCTCGCGCTCGATTTTCGACAGGAATTCGGTCGAGACATTGTCATCGACATGTATTGCTATCGCCGTTACGGCCACAACGAGGGCGACGAGCCGGCGTTCACGCAGCCCCATCTGTACGCGAAGATCGACAAGCATCCGTCGGTGGCACAGTTGTATAAACGCGAGCTTCTCGAAGCCGGCACTCTCAGCGATGACGACGCAGCTTCGCTCGAAACCGAGTTCGATCTTCGCCTCGAGATGACCCTTGATAATGTTAAAGCGATCGAAAAGGAAAAAGCGGGCAAACAGGCGAAGTTCCGGGAATCGACCGCCGTTTTCCAACCGGAATATAAGAGCTCGTCGGTTTCGACAGCGATCAGCGAGAAGGCGCTGAAGACGATTGTCGATGCGCTGACGTACGTGCCGGACGATTTCAATATTCAGCCGAAGATCAAACGCATCGTGCTCGAGCACCGCCGTAAGGTTTTTGAAAACGGCGGGCCGTACGAATGGCATTATGCGGAGCTGCTCGCCTACGGTTCGCTGCTTTTGGACGGTTCGCCGGTCCGATTGTCGGGCCAGGACAGCGCGCGCGGAACATTTAGTACCCGGCACGCGATTCTCTATGATGCAAAAACCGGGGCGCCCTACGTGCCACTGATGCATCTGGCGGAAAAGCAGGCGCGCATCTGCATTTACAATAGTCTCCTCTCCGAAGCGGCCGTGCTTGGGTTCGATTACGGATACTCACTCGATTACCCCGAGATGCTTTGCTTATGGGAAGCGCAGTTTGGTGATTTTGCTAACGGCGCGCAAACCATCATCGATCAGTTTATTGTTTCGGCGGAATCGAAATGGCAGCGCCCGAGCGGAATCGTTCTGCTACTGCCTCACGGTTACGAAGGGCAGGGCCCGGAACATTCCAGCGGCCGGCTCGAGCGCTTCCTGCAGCTTTGCGCCGAAGACAATATCCAGGTCTGCAATCTGACCACTTCAGCCCAGTATTTTCACGTTTTGCGCCGGCAAATGAAACGCGATTTCATCAAACCGCTCGTGATCATGACGCCGAAAAGTCTGTTGCGCGCTGAGTTCGCTTCGTCGCGCGCGGAAGAATTTACGAGCGGGCGGTTTGAAGAAATTCTTGGCGGGCCAGACGCGGGTCCGGTCGATAAAGCCAAGCGGATCATTTTTTGCTCGGGTAAAGTCTATTACGACCTGCTCAATTACCGGACCGAACGGAAGATCGACAATGCGGCGATCATTCGCATCGAGCAGCTTTATCCCTTCGCCGAAAAACGCCTGCGGGAAATGATGAAAGGATTTCCCCAAGGCGTGAAGCTCGTCTGGTGTCAGGAAGAACCGGAGAACATGGGGGCGTGGACATTCATGGAGCCGCGATTGCGGACCATGTTTTGCCGCGAAATCGCCTATGCCGGCCGTCGCGCCAGCGCCAGTCCCGCCGTCGGGTCGCTCGTTTTGCATAAACGCGAACAGGCCCGTCTCGTCGCGGACGCGTTTTCGATTTAGCTGATTAAGGGAGCCTGGTGCGCGTCAATGTTTGATTCGACCAGCGGATTTTTCTGCGCTTAGTTAGGCGCAGATGGCGATCGAAGTAAAAATTCCTGCCGTCGGCGAATCGATCTCGAGCGGCGTTGTTTCCGTCTGGCACAAAAAATCCGGCGACTTCGTCAACGCCGGCGACGCGCTCTTCACTCTCGAAACCGACAAAGTTTCTACCGAAATCACTGCCGAAACGCCCGGTGTGCTCGACACGATGGTGCCCGAAGGCCAGGAGGTGAAGATCGGCGAAGTCGTTGCGACCATCGACGATTCAAAGACCGCGCCCGCCAAATCCGAACCACCGGAGAGAAAAGCTGCGCCAAAAAAAACAGAGCAAAAGCCAGCTGCAGCGTCGAAGGAAAAATCGCCCACCGCGCTTTCACCGGCGGTTCGCCGGATTGTTGAAGAAGAACGTGTCGAGACGGAAAAGATTTCAGGAACCGGAAAGGACGGTCGCCTGACGAAAGGCGATGTTCTAGCTGCCGCGCAAAATCGAAAGTCTGTAGGGGAAGCTAGCTTCCCTGGGACGGCAACGCCGTCCCTTACGGCGGCCGAAGATCGACAGTCGGCCGATGGTCGATTCACGCGCAAAAAGATGTCGCCGTTGCGGCGGAAAATCGCCGCGCAGCTCGTCATGGCTCAGCACACGGCGGCGATCCTCACGACTTTCAACGAGTGCGACATGACCGCCGTCCAGGAATTGCGCGCGAAATCGCAGGAGGCGTTCATGAAAAAGAACAGCGTGAAGCTCGGATTCATGTCGTTCTTCATCAAAGCAAGCGTTGAAGCACTTAAAACTGTCCCCCCAGTCAATGGCCGCATCGAGGACGAAGATTTTATTCAGAACAATTTTTACGACATCGGCGTCGCGGTTGGGACTGACCGCGGCCTCGTCGTGCCCGTCGTTCGCGACGCGGACAAGAAAAGTTTCGCCGATCTCGAGCTCGACATTGCCGGCTTCGCGACAAAAGCGCGCGAAGGAAAATTGAAGATCGAAGATTTGCAGGGCGGCACGTTTACGATTTCAAACGGCGGCGTTTACGGCTCGCTCTTGAGCACGCCCATTTTGAATCCGCCGCAAAGCGGAATTCTTGGCATGCACAAAATCATGGAGCGACCCGCCGCAGTGAACGGCAAAGTGGAGGTGCGCCCGATGATGTATCTTGCGCTCAGTTACGATCACCGCGCCATCGATGGCAAAGAAGCCGTCGGTTTCTTGATCAAAGTGAAGGAATGCATCGAGGACCCGAAAAAACTCCTGCTCGATTTTTGAGGTAGGACGCGACGCTGTCTTTCACACATCGAGCAAACCTTCTGTCATGTCGAGTGGAGTCTCCCGCTGTTGCGGGATTATTATTAGTCTGAGGCATGTCACATGAATATAACTTCTGGGTTTACATTGTTACGAACCGCAATCATTCAGTTCTCTACATTGGCGTAACCAATTAGTTTGTCTCGGCGAACTTGGGAACACCGTGAACGAATTGGGGCATCGTTTCCTTCCGATTACCGATGCAAGAAGCTAATTAAATACGAGTATTACCGGGACATTCGCGATGCAATTGCGCGGGAGACCCAAATGAAAAAGTGGTCGCGCGCAAAGAAAGTTGCCTTGATCGGTCGCGTTAACCCAAGCTGGCTCGACTTGGGCGTGGAAGTGCTGCAAGATAGATAACAGTAAGAGATTCCTCCACTTCGGTCGGAATGACAGAATAGCAGCATGGAAAAATTTGACGTCGTTATCATCGGTTCGGGGCCTGGCGGTTACATCGCCGCGATCCGTGCCGGCCAGCTCGGGTTGAAGACGGCCATTGTCGAAAAAGACAAAGATCTAGGCGGCACCTGTCTCAACATTGGCTGCATCCCGAGCAAGGCGCTGCTCACTTCGAGCGATCATTTCGTGTTCGCAAAAAAGGAAGCCGGGAAGCACGGCATTATCATCGAAAACGCAAGTGTCGATCTTGCGAAGATGCAGCAGCGCAAAGACAAGGTCGTAAGAACGATGAACAGCGGCGTCCGCGCGCTCATGAAAACGAACAAGGTGGCGACGTTCGAGGGATTCGGGACAATTACCGCCCCTGGAAAAATTTCGGTCAAATCATCCAACGGCGAGGAGCAGGAGATCGAGACGAAAAATATCGTCATCGCTACCGGCAGCGCCGCGATCGAGCTGCCGTTCGCGAAGTTTGACGGCAAAACAATTGTCAGCAGCACCGAAGCGCTCACTTTTGTGGAAGCGCCGCCCAAATTTCTGGTCGTCGGCGCCGGCGCAATCGGTCTGGAGCTCGGATCAGTTTGGGCCCGACTCGGATCGGAAGTAACGATTCTCGAATTTCTGCCGCGGATCGCCGTCGGCTTCGACCTGGAGCTGTCGAACATGCTCCAACGCTCGCTCACCGCACAGGGGATCACGTTTCATCTCGAAACTAAAGTGAGCGGGGTCACGATCGACAACGGCCGCGCGACTGCGACCGCGACCAAAGGAAAAGAAGAACTCAAGTTCGATGCCGACAAAGTCCTTGTTTCGGTCGGGCGCCGTCCGTTTTCCGAAGGACTCGGCGCGGAAAAAATTGGCGTTGAGTTCGACGAAAAGAAACGGATCAAAGTGGACAAACATTTCCGCACAAACGTGGAAGGGATCTACGCGATCGGCGACGTGATTGCGGGGCCGATGCTGGCGCACAAAGCGTCAGACGAAGGCATCGCGTGCGTTGAGATGATTGCCGGGAAACCCGGGGACGTGAATTACGATGCGATTGCTGGAATCATATACACGAATCCGGAGCTCGCGGGTGTCGGGCTAACTGAAGAACAGGCGAAAGAAAAGGGGATCGATTATCGCGTGGGCAAATTTCCGTTTCGCGCCACCGGTCGCGCGGTGGCGAACGAAGATCTCGATGGAATAGTTAAGTTCATCGCCGACGCGAAGACGGACCGGATTCTCGGCGCGCATATTTTGCAACACTCGGCCTCCGAGCTAATCGCCGAAGCCGTTTCGGTGATTGAATTTGGTGGCAGCTCGGAAGATCTCGGCCGGACCACTCATTCACATCCGACCCTGAGCGAAGCGGTCAAAGAAGCCGCGCTTAATGTCGAGAAGCGCGCGCTCCATATCATGAATCGTTAGGTCAGAAGTGAGAGGTCAGCGATTGGAAGCGGTTTTTGCGCAACTTCAGGTGGATCGAGCAGTCGGTTTCTCGGATGCCAAACAACCGGCAAAGCCGCATTTGTTTTCACGCGCTCGGTGAAACGCCGCGCTTTTAATCCAGTTTGCGGCTGCGCCGCTGGGATTAGCATCGGCCGACGGAGCGGTCGATCCACCTCGCGCCCCAGCGAAATTCGCGCTAACAATGAAACGTGAAAAGCACGGCCGCAATTCTCTTGCGCAAAAGAAAGTTTAGCGACACCAGCCTCATTGTTTCGTGGTGCACGGAATCGCTCGGCTGCATTCAAACCGTCGCGAAAGGCGCGCGACGCGCCAAAAGTCCGTTTGCCGGCAGATTGGATTTGTTTTTCGAAGCAGAAATTCAGATCGCGCCGAGCCATAAATCGAATCTGCACACACTTACAGAGGTCGCTCTGCGCAAGACTTTCGGCGGTATTCGAGCGGATTATCTGCGGCTGCAGACAGCGGCTTATTTTGTGGAGCTGATCGAGATTTGCACCGAGCGGGATCATCGCGAGCCCGAACTCTTTGCCTTGCTCCGCCGCGCCTTCGGGTATCTCGATGCCAACAATCCAAATGCGCGCGCAGTTGCACATTTCGAGACCGAGCTGGCGCGCATCGCCGGTGTGCACGACGTCAGGAGATTGAAAGCCAATCCGGCTTTTGCGCTCGGAAATTTATTTGGGAGATTACCGCTGTCGCGCACGCCCCTGCTTAAAGCGTTGGGGCCCAACAAAGACACGAAACCAAAATTGCGAAAGGAAGCTTAATACGAAGATGCGAACACGTTTCGTCGTGGGCCTGATTTTGCCGGTCGCGCTTAGTTCAGCAGCGCTGGCCAATGAAACTTACAAATTCGATCTATCCGGCTCGACAATCGGTTTCAGCGTTCACCAGTTCCTCGGGACAACGCACGGAAAGTTCACCAAGTTCGACGGCAAGATCGACATCGACCGGGAGCACCCAGAAAAATCGTCCGTAGTGGCGAAAATTGACGTTGCCAGCATCAATACCGGGATAGTCAAACGCGATAACCATTTACGCAGTCCGGAATTTTTTAACGTCACCAAGTTTCCCGAAATTACTTTCAAGAGCCGGAACGTGAAACAAACTGGCCAGCAAAGCGGCGACATCGCCGGCGATCTCACCATGCATGGAGTGACGAAGCCGATCACGCTACATGTGAAATTGCTCAGCCCAATCTCGAAC
>Ga0209689_1003956_pt1 | contig 10801 bp, 7 predicted proteins | sample GraSoiAngelo_149_FD_187119 | JGI IMG/M metagenome (GOLD analysis project Ga0209689, IMG submission 187119) | Grasslands soil microbial communities from the Angelo Coastal Reserve, California, USA - 14_1009_09_30cm (SPAdes) (version 2) | ecosystem: Environmental > Terrestrial > Soil > Grasslands ...
ACGCGGGCCAGCACCGTGGCACTGGTCGCCGCGAACACCCCTCCACCGGCCGAAAGCGCCGCACCGATACCGATCACCGCGCCGAGCGAGCCAAGCAGCATGGCGCCCATCGAGATCCCGCCCTGGACGACTACGGTCGACAGGCCCATGACCCGCCCGCGCAGCTCGTCTGGGGTATGCGTGTTGTAGAGCGCGGACGCCATGGTGATGAACAACTGCGAGCAGGCAGCCACCGCGTATGCCAGGACGATCGCCGGTAGCAGACTGCGCTGCAGCCCGAAAAGCACCAGCATTCCGCCCAGGGCGATGCCCGAGCAGGCGAAGACGACGCCACGGCGTCGAATACTGCCCAGTGAGGCCGTGCCAAATGCGCCGGTCAGGGCGCCAACACCGGCGGCAGTCATCACAAACGACAGATCGCGCGCATCGCCGTTCAGCGCATCGTGCACGAAGGCCGGGAACAGTGGCTGGAACGAGCGGCCGAGCAGGTTGCCGATCAGTGCCAGCAGCATCGCCCAACCCACCGTCGGCTGGTGGATGACGAATGCGAAGCTCTCGTGGAGTGACCGCAGCGGGCTCACCGCGGCTCTCGCGCTGTGCCTGGGCAGCGGACTCATGGCGAAGATGGCGGAGATGAGGGCGAAAAACGAGAGGGCGTTGAGCGTAACCAGGCCGCCAACGCCGATGGGGCCGATCAGGAATCCGCCGATCATCGGCCCGATGAACTGGGCGACGTTGAACGCCATCGAATTCAGCCCGATGGCGCTGACCATGCTGCGCCGGGGCACCAGGCGCGGATACACCGTCTGACGCGTCGCGCCGTCGAACGCCTGGGCGATAGACGACAGGGCGGTCAGGCCGAGCACCAGGCTGATCGTGATCAGGCCGGTGAGCGTCAGCCAGGCCAGCAGGGCCGATACCGTCGCCCAGTAGAGCTGGATCACCAGCAGCATCTTGCGGCGATCGACTCGATCGGCGATCACGCCGGCGGCCAGGCCAGCGAACAGGATCGGCACGCCACGGGACAGACCGACCAGGCCGAGATACACCGGCACCAGGTGCGAGGCGCCGTTGCGCTCGGCGAGCTGAACGACGAGCCAGCCCAGCCCCAACTGCTGCATCGACGAGCCGATGTTGCTGGTGACCTGGCCCAGCCAGATCAGGCGGTAGTCACGGTAGGCCAGTGCCGACAGCCCCGAGGGGAGTGCCATCAACCTGACGGACCGCCGGCACTGGCTGCCAACGAACAAGCTGCACTACGCCGGCGGATGTCAGTACGAATCTGTGTCTGCTGGCTCACGCCGAGAGGGCCGGCGCGGCCGACGCGATCCGACCAGGCGACGGGCTGCGAAGCGCAACTCCGCGGGCGGATGTCGACATGCATTGCCTTTCCTGGCCGCCGCAAGCGCATGGCCTCGCAAGCGCACGAGGCGCACTTCGCAGGCGGATGGCGACGGGACTTCCTTCGCGAAGCGTGGCGGCGCCGCGAGCGGTGCACTCGGCTAGAAGTTTGGCCGACAAGCCGGTTTCGGGCCCAAGTCGCAGTCGGCCGAACTTCGATCAACAGATTGGCCTAGAGGGGCGGTCAATGCCAGAAGACCTTTTCGGCTGCCCCTCTAGGCAAGGTTCTCGATATCGACCGGGGCGATGTCCTCGGCGAGCGGGAAGCGGAACACGCGCGAGTAGAAGTAGAGCTCGGCTTCGAGCGTGCGCTGGATGGTTTCGGCCTTGCGGAAGCCGTGTTGCTCGCCTTCGAAGGCGAGATACGCGACCGGCAGGCGCTTGGCGCGCAGCACTTCGACCATCCGCTCGGCCTGCGACGGCGGCACGACGCGGTCGTCCAGACCCTGGAACAGGATCACCGGGCAAGACAGCCGCTCGGCGAAGTGGATCGGCGACCGCGCATAGTAGACGTCCTTTGCTTGCGGATACGGCCCGATCAATCCGTCCAGATAACGCGACTCGAACTTGTGGGTATCGGTGGCCAGCGTTTCGCAGTCCGCCACGCCGAAATAGGAGGCGCCCGCGGCAAAATCGTCGTGGAAGACAAGTGCGCACAGCGTGGTGTAGCCACCGGCGCTGCCGCCGCGGATCGCCAGTCGCCGGCCATCCGCTTCGCCCTGCTCGACCAGATAGCGGGCGGCGCTGATGCAGTCCTCCGTATCGACAATGCCCCAGCGACCTTTGAGCCGTTCACGATACGCACGCCCGAAACCAGAGCTGCCGCCGTAGTTGACGTCCACCACCCCGAAGCCACGACTGGTCCAGAACTGGATCTCCAGGCTCAGCTGCGCCAGCGTCATGCTGGTCGGACCGCCGTGACTTTCGACAATCAACGGCGGCTTCTCGCCGGAAGGTCCAACGAAGTCCGCATTCGCCGGCGGGTAGTAGATCGCGTACGCCGTGGCTGCGCCGCCCTCGGTGGGAAAAGCAATCGATCGCGGCCGCGAGATGTACTTCGCATCCGGCGCGTCTGCCAGGCTGCGGCGGAGGATTTCGCGCGTACCGCTGGTGGTGTCGAAGCGGATGACGGCCAGCGCCTCGGTGGGCGCGGCCGCGGTGAACACCAGCGTAGTGCCGCTCGACCTCAGCCGCCGACCGTACGCCGTATATGGCAGGTCGGCCGTCTGGATCGGCTGCCCGGCCTCGACGAACACCAGGAAAACGACGTGCGGCTTCAGCACCAGCGCTCCGAGGGCGACTCCGCCGAGCCGCTCCTTGACTCCGCCCGCCGCGACACTCACGACTCCTACCAGCCCAAGGAGCAGCCCGCCGAACTGCAGGTTGATGGTCGTGAGCCAGAGCGGTTGCGAGAAACCCACGATGGTCGCGAAGAGAAAGAGCCCGCTCCGCCGGCCGCCGGCGGCCGACCACACGAGGGCGACCCCGAACGCGGCGCCCACCACAAGCACGGCGGCCCATACCGCTGCGGCGACCGACTCGGGAATCGCGGCCAGAGGGAGGAACACGATCGCGGTCGACAACGGGTAGCCGAAACCGCCCGGGCACGGCGCCGGCCGGACCGTGCCCGTGGCGTCGGCGAACGGCCCACCGATCGCGCCCGCCCAGCGGACCGGGTCGTACGGGTCGGTCCCTTCGAGGACGAGCCGTCCCGCGGTCCAGAAGCAGTGAAAGTCCGTCAGCTCCGGCAGCGTTGCCGCGCGTCCGGCGGCAACGAAAATAGCGAGGAGCACGACGACGATTGGCAGCGCGCGCGGCACGGCGATCGACAGCGACGCGAGAGTAGCTGTCCGCGCTAGCGGACCGGCAATCGCCTTGCCGCGAGCGATAGGGAAGGCTGCGCCTCAGGCTCGGGCTTCTCGGTTGCCCCGATGACGATGGCGAGCGCGAGCGCGAGGATCGCGCCGGTGATCGCGGAGAGGAGCAGCACCCCGCTCGTCGGGCGGTCCGGCGCGTTGGCGAGCATCGAGAGCGTCACCGCGAGCATGTAGAGGATCAGCGCGCCACCGGCGACCCCGGCTCCGGCGGCCATCACGTACAGCGCGAACCAGCGCTTCGGCCGCCGCAGGAGCGTGTCGAAGAACGTCCGGAGCAGACGCGTGACCGTCCACACGGTCAACCCGGCAATCGTCCAGGCGAGAACCGTAGCGATCCAGGTCTCGAGTGTGGCGGTCGCGAGCCGGGACACGAGACCTGCCATCTGCGACCAGAGCACGGACGGGTCGAGCTGCGTGCCGAGCGCGCCGAATCGGTCACTTGGATTCTGGAACAGTAGGAGGAGCGCCGACTTCACTTCCGCGGCTCGCACGGGGTTGAAGAGCGATTCCTGCCGCAGCGAGAGGCCCGTCTGTGCATATGCGCCGAGCGACTGAACGCCCATCGCCACCGCGACGACCATCGTCAACGCGGCGCTCGCGGCGACCGTCAGAACTCCGGTGAGCCCGAAGACCGCCGCGCTTGTCAGGATCATGGCGGGGGCGAGGCCGAGCGGAGTGAGGACCGGGGTCGCCATGGCCACGGCGATCTGCTCGGTCGGCGCGCTGCGCGCCCAGAGGAATACCCCGAGGATCGCGAGAAGCAACGCCAGGCCCGGTACAAAGATGAATGTGATGGCGGTCACCATGACCCACGCGATCGCGATCGCTATCCCGAGCTGGCCGGCGAACGACACGATCGCGACAAGCCCCGAGGCGAGGAGCGCACCGACGACCTCGAAACCGGCGAGCAGCGCCATCGCGAAGACGGGAAGGGCGGCGCACAAGGAGAAGAACGCCCCGCGGAGCGGCTGTCCATAGGTCGACAGGAGCGCGACGACCGGGCTTTGCTCGGTCTTCGGAACGAAGTCCTCGAGCGGGTCCGCCATCACCCGTGTCGTGGCGAGCTCTTGGTCGACGTTCTCGAGGCGCTGCAGCGCGGTCGCGAAGTCGCTCGCCTTCTGGTATCGCAGGTTCGGCTGCTTCGCAAGTGCCTTCAGCGCCACCGAGTCGAGCTCCCGCGGAAGCGACGGCCGGAGATGGCTTGGCGGCACGGGCTGCCGCACCACGTGATCGCGGAGCAGCACCGCCGCGTTCGTGCTCGTGAACGGAGGCTTTCCGACAAGGCCCTCGTACAGGATCAGGCCGAGTCCGTAGACGTCCGACTGGACCGACGCGCTCTTTCCCTCCACGCGCTCGGGGGCGACATACATCGCGGTCGCGTAGAGCTGTGGGGTATCCGCGTCCTCCTGCGGCGCGCGGGCGATGCCGAAGTCGCAGATCTTCGCTGCGTCATTCGCGTCGAAGAGGATGTTGGACGGCTTGAGATCGGCGTGGACGATGCCTTTCGAGTGCGCGAAGGCGAGGCCGTTGGCGACCTCGATCGCGATGCGCACCGCGTCGCCGGTCTTGAGTGGCCCGGCCTGTTCGATCCGCTGCTTCATCGAGCCGCCCGGGAGGTACTCCATGACGATGAACGGAGAATCATCGACCTCGCCGACGTCGTAGACGGCGACGATGTTGGGGTGCGAAAGCTGCGCCAGGGCCCGCGCTTCCTTCACGAACATCCGGCGGAGATTGCCGTCGGCTGCGGCCGCGGGGTCGAGCACCTTCAACGCGACGTCGCGATTCAGGGCCTGGTCGCGGGCGAGGTAGACCTGAGAAGAGCCGCCCACACCGAGCGGCTCTTCGATCTTGTATCGACCCTGTAGGACCCGCTCCATTCCCAACTCCGTTGCTCTCGCTGGCGGGCCGACTATAACGCCGGCACTTCGCGTTACGACATGTGTGAGCGGGTTCGACATGATTCCGCCTCCGCCCCCGACTCCCAGCCACTACCTCCAACGAAAACCGCAAAGACGCGTTCTGACCCGCCACCGAACGGATACCGGAAATGAAGACGCCGGGCACGATCGCCCGGCGTCGTCTGCATCCGACCTGAGCGCTATGGCTTCGTCGTAGTCCCGTTGCCCGTCGTCGCCTTCGCCGGGTACTTGCGATCGACGAAGGTCGCGATCTCCGTCGCCACTTTGGTCTTGAGGGTCGCCGCTTGATCCGCGGTGACTTTGTTGTCCGCGACGGCCTTGTCGATCCGCGTGTTCGCGGACAGGGTGAGTGCGGCGACGAGGCCATCACGGCCCTTGCCCTTTTCGTTCGCGATGTCGCCGAGGCTCTTTCCACTCCGCATCGCGGTCACAAGGTCCTGCATGGTCACGCCGCCGAGGTAATCGCGTGCCGTCTGCAGCATGTCACCGAGGAACGCCTTCACATTCGAAACGGCCGCCGCGCGGGGTGCGACCGCGGGCTTTGTGGGCCAGGTGCGATCGACGAATGTGCTGATTTCTGCCGCGAGCCCATCCCGCAGCTTCTTCGCTTGGTCGTCGGTGATCTTCTTTTCCGACAGGGCCTTCGTGATGTCCTCGTTGGCGGCGGTCGAGAGGGCCGCGACCAGACCCACCTTGTTCTTGTTCGGAGTGCTATCGGCGACCTTGCCGAGGGTCGTTCCGGGCAGCTTCGTGACGAGGTCTTTCTGCGTCAGCCCGAGATACTTCGCTGATTCGCCGAGGAGGTCGCGGACGACCTTCGGAGTGCGCACGTGCTTCGTTGATGCGTCCTTCGCCGCGGCGAGGATCGCCTCTTCCTGCTGCTGGGTGATGACGCCCTTGCTCACGAGACCGTCGAGGAGCTGCTTGAGCTTGTCGCCAGTCTTGTCCTCACCCATGACGGCCGCAGCGGCCGGTGCGACGACGGAGACTACCGTCGAGGAGGCATCCGAACCGAACGCACCCAGGGCTGCCGCTCCGAAAAGGCCAACGCTCCCAACGCCCAGCGCGCCTGCCAACATGAGCTTCTGCCGCAGTGACTTCATCTTTCGCCCGCCTTCCTGGTAACGCTCGATCTAGCTACCACCTGTCTAACGCATCGGTTTCCCAAAGCGTGGCATCCAGGTGGCGTCAGCGCCGGGTCCTTACACGCCGCTAACATCCTTGTTCTCACGTGCGGATTTCGTTCGCGGCCGCCGAGGTCGCTCCCTACGCCAAGGTCGGCGGCCTCGCCGATGTCGCGGGCTCCCTGCCGCAGGCGCTCGCCTCCTTCGGCCACGACGTCACCGTGTACATGCCGTATCACCGCTCGATCGACGGACAAAAGTTCGGGATCCCGACATCCGGCGCGCGCACGCACTCGATCCCGTACGGCGCCGCTCGCGCTCGCATCGAGTACCCCGAGATCGTCCGCGATGGAGTGCGGACCGTATTCGTCCGTAACTTTCGCATCGCGCGCGACAAGGTCTACGGCTATGACGATGATGCGAAGCGCTACGCCCTCTTCTGCCGTGCGGTGCTCGAGGATCTCGTCGAGACTCCGCCGGACATCGTGCACGCGCATGACTGGCATGCCGCGCTTCTCGTTCCGCTCGCGGCGCGGGCGCGCCAGCTCCGGAGGTCGGCGACGGTCTTCACAATCCACAACCTCGCCTACCAGGGACGAACCAGCGCCGACGTGCTCAAGCTCGTCGGCCTTCCGCGCGCCCGTCTACCGATCGAAGACAAGGGCGAAGCGAATCTGATGGCGCGCGCCATAAAGGCGGCGGACATCGTCTCGACCGTCAGCGAGCGGTACGCCGAGGAGATCCTCACCCCTCTGTTCGGGGAGCGCCTCGAGGGCCTCCTGCGTGAGCGCCGCGCGGATCTCTGGGGCATCACGAACGGCATCGACACGAAGTTCTTCGACCCGGTGCACGATCCCTACATCCCGGCCCACTACGACGCTGACGACCAGAGCGGCAAGGCGATCGATAAAGCCGCGCTGCAAAAGGAAACGGGGCTGACGGTCGGCGCCGCCGCCCCGGTCTTCGGCGTCGTCGGCCGCCTCGTCGAGCAGAAGGGCGTCGATCTTCTCACCGCGGTCGCGCCGTGGCTCCTCGAACAAGGTGGGCAGCTCGTCGTCCTCGGAACCGGCGACCCCGTCTACGAGCAGAAGTGGCGCGACCTCGCCGCCAAGAACAAGGGTCGCCTCGCGCTCACGCTCGGTTTCGACGCGGCGCTGGCTCAGCGGATCTACGCCGGGTCCGATTTGTTCCTGATGCCCTCGCGGTTCGAGCCGTGCGGCCTCGGCCAACTCATATCGCTTCGCTACGGGACGATCCCCGTGGTCCGCGCGGTCGGCGGTCTCGCGACCACCGTCCGCGACGTCGACGCCGATCCGCGGGGAAACGGCTTCTCGTTCGTCAAGTACGAGCCAGCTGCATTCTCCGACGCGATCGCCCGGGCGCTGCACCGGTACAAAGCGGACGGAGAGCCATGGCGGCAGCTGCGGACGCGGGCGATGCGCGAAGATCACTCCTGGACGGCGTCGGCGAAGAAGTACGTCGAGATGTACACCGCCGCCACGAAGAAGGCGCGGCGGGCGGCATGAAGACGGACACGCGGCCATCGATCGCGGAGCTCGAGGAGCGCATCGCCGCGCTGCCGCCGGACGAGCGCGCCGCGGCCGAGCGCATCTTCGCCGTGTCGACGACCGCCAGCCACCTCGTCCCGCCGCCAGAGATGCACGACTGGATCACCAAGCAGTTCGGGTCGATGGACTCGGTCACGACCCAGCAGATCGTCCGCGTCACGAATCGTGTGCTGCTCGACGGCGCGCTGTTCAACGATCTTCGCGCGCGCCGCCCCATCGAGGTCAAAGGTGCGGATGAGGTGCGCGAAACAATCGAGCGCTCGCGCGGGGATCCCTTCTGCCATCCCGAGACCGGCACACCCGCCGACACCTTTGGGCGAATCAGGGGCGACCACGGGATCACCGCGTCGAATATCGCCAAATACGACGCGTATCACGGTGTCCTCATCTTCGACGAGCACGATCCACTCGCCCCGATGGACGCGAAAGTCATCCGCGATCGCCTGCTAACGGCACGCCGCTGGGCGCTCGCGGCAAACGAAGAAGATCCGAGCGCGAAGTACTACTTCCTCATCTGGAACTGCCTCTGGCGCGCCGGCGGATCGATCGTCCATGGCCACATGCAGATGACGGTCACGCGCGGCATGCATTACCCGCGCGTCGAAATGCTCCGCAGGCGTTCGCTGTCCTACGACGAACAGCAGGGACGCGACTACTTCGACGACCTCTGGCTCGTCCACGAGGCGCTCGGGCTTGGGCTGTGGCACGAGGGATCGCGAGTGTTCGCCTCTCTTACGCCAATTAAGGAGAGCGAGGTAATCATTCTGGGTCGTCCGGGGGAGGACGAAAGTGCGCTCGCGGGCGCGATCGCGCATGTCATCGGGAAATATCGCGAGCAGGGCGTCTGCGCGTACAACCTCGCGCTGCTGCTTCCACCACTGTCTGCGGACGGCAACGACTGGCGCCGCTTTCCGCCACACGCACGCCTGGTCGACCGCGGCGACCCCGCGAACAAGACGAGCGACATCGGTGGGATGGAGCTGTACGCAGCCAGCGTGGTCGCCGCCGACCCCTTCCGGGTAGCCGACTTGCTACGCGGCTAGACGGCGATTCGACTCCGCCGCGCTATTGACGCTCGCTTCTTCCCTTGCATAGTGTGCGGCAAAGTGGCCGAACACTCATTCGTTTCTCGGCGAGACAACACCTTCCGCGAGTACCCACCCGCGTCCGCGCAGCTCGCGATGATCATCGCCTTCTACGGCGAGCTCACCGTCTGGATCCGCAAGCCAGACTCCGCCGGCTGGCACTTTCCCACGAGCGGACGGAAAGCCGGCGAGACGATCTTGGAGGTCGCCAAGCGCGAGCTCTGGGACTCGGCGCGAATCGTTCCGCCCCGTCTGGACCTCCTGGGCGCGATCCGTTACCAGACACCGAAGAGCACCACGGCCTACGTCTACATGTGCGAGGTGAGCCACCTCTCGTGGTGGTACGACTCGCCAGAAAAGGACAAGGTCGCCGAGATCGGCATCTTCCGAGGACTGCCGGCCCCTCTGGCATCGGAGTCGGTCGAAGTCGTCCTCGAGGCGGCGCTCCGCGCCCGCAGAACCGGCCTCCGCTAAGCAACGGCTCGGTAACGACGGCCCGCGGCCTCCGTTAGGAAGCCGCCGTGGCACTCCAATTGCGGCGAACCGCAATTCCGTGATCGACAAAGAATGCGAGCGCGCCGTAAACACGTGGCTCCGCCTGGGTGACCGCGTGACCGGGCGGAAGCCGGTCGAGGGACGCTGCGACCGCTGCAGCGGGATCGGGTACCTGAGCGAAATCGGGGATGAGCGGGTCTGCGCGACCTGCTACCTCGACGGAGCAGCCGCGGCGTCCTAGCGGAAGAGTCGGGACACGGCGCGGACCAGCACGTTGCCGTCCAAGCCATCGCCGTAAAAATCGTCACCTACGCGTACCTCGAAGTGGAGATGCGGTCCTCCCTGCGGGTAGCCTGAGCTCCCCACCTCGCCGATCAGCGTGCCCGCTTCGATCGTCTGGCCCACGACGAGCGGCTCGACCGCGGAAAGATGCGCATAGCGCGTGATCAGGCCCTTGCCATGGTCGATCCAGACCTGCCGTCCGCGGATGCGGTCGAGTGTTGCTGCGGGTGTGTATCCGAGGGAGAGCGCCTCGTAGAGCGCGATCTCCTGCTGCTCACGGTTCCAATCGAGGAAACTCGAATCGACGCGCGCCACGATCCCGCTCGCGGCGGCGAGCACCGGCGTTCCCGTCGGAGCGGGGAAGTCGATCCCCTCGTGGATCCCGCCCCGGTAGTCGCGCGGCGCCCCGGGCAGGAGATCGGGGTCGCTCGGGATCTCGGTGCCCTCGATCGGCGGCGAGAACCGCGCCCAAAGCCGCATATACGTCCGTGCCGCGCGGGCGCCCACATCGGGCGGGGTCGTTGCGACGGCCGGCATCGGCGTATACCGGGGGGCCGCCACTGGGCTCGCGCTCTCGGGCGACGAACCCGAGGCGGTGACGGCGACCACACCCAAGAGGACCACGCAGAGGATCGCGAGGATGATCCGCACGGCGGCCTACGCTACCGCTCGAAGCGTGCCAGCCCGCGCGCAATGCAGTCTCATCAATCCTTCCTATAATCCGGAATAGCGCGACCACCCTTTAAGGACCGGTCCTGTGAGGCCGGGAAGGAGCGCCGAACGACCACGCTACTCGCGGCGGACGATGTCCGCCGGGCCATCACGCGGATCGCGCACGAGATCGTCGAGCGCGACCGTGACCTCTCCGTTCTCGCCATCATCGGTATTCGCGCGCGGGGTGACGCGCTGGCGGCCCGTATCCAGGCGGCCATCCGTGCGAACGAGGGCGTGGACGTTCCCCTCGGCGCGATAGACATCACGCTCTACCGCGACGACCTCACTCGAATCGGATACGCGCCGGTCGTCCGCGAATCGGAGATCCCGTTC